>JGI24891J29808_1000237_pt1 | contig 53690 bp, 46 predicted proteins | sample FreactcultuFSWF8_FD_29808 | JGI IMG/M metagenome (IMG submission 29808)
CTGGGCATCCCGTCCGCTCTGCCATACATAAGCAGTTGAACGGCAGATTAGTACTACGGTGGGTGACCACGTGGGAATCCCTGCTGCTGTATGTTTTGCTTTTCGTTCTTGCTATACATCATTGCTATACAACCTGCTCATTCTATCCGGTTTAAAAGCACCTTGAGTGTTGCATGTTTTTGCTTTTGCTTGCCGAGAATAGGAACTCGAAATGTCTTTCCTTTGGCCCTTCCCGGCACTCTGACGACTTTCATCCATCATATTAGCACCGGCAGTCTATCCCTTGTCGCCTGCAGAAAGATGACTTGATACATCGATGTCTTGCGACTGACATGGACAACTCAGAGAGAATGGGGGACCCAATGGTGAACTATGTCGAGAGTGGAAAATATCTGGCGACCCAATAGACAATCTGTTGTAACTTGTCGGGTAACATGTCGTTGACAGTGAGGTATGCAGTGGGACATGGTGTGGTAGATGTTCAACCTCCTCTCTACCACTAGTCGAATTAGGAGGATCCAGTCGCGCTGGGTGCAGACGAGGTGAACAACTGTGACCTGCTATGACAGGTAACCCCTAGGACTTTCTGCACCAGGCTGGTTTGCTCGGTTAGCCTCTCCGTTCTTCGTGTGTCCAATCTCCGGATAGCACATCAAGACCAGCATGAGCGAGTCCCAGAGGGTGATTTTCAGAAGCGACAAAACACGATTGTTGCCACGCGGATATTTCTGCTTGTGATCGGAAAGGCTGGTTCGATTCCGAAGATACGCTGTTATCAAATAAGCTCCAAAGGATGTGGCGACAGCGGCGAGAATGTAATCGGCAATCTTCTTGATGCAATCAATCTTGGTGACTATGCCGGTCTTCTTGTCCAGTGCCTGACATCGCTGCAACGCGTTGGTCCAAAAGGCTTCGCCGCCAGATATGAGAAGTAGCACAGGGCCATCGCTGCAGGTATCAGCGGTACAGGCGCATCATATCTCTGAAGGGCTTGGAACATTTCCAGACGCTGAGTCGATAACGCAAAGATTCGTGAGCCGGCTTCCATATGGCGATTATTGATGTGAGCACCACCTGAGACCGGCAAAGTCAGTGCGAAGAATGTTTATCCCCCTACTTATGAGCTTCTGCTCAGAGTTTTAACATTAAAGAGTGAGAGTGATTGGTTACGTGCGTAGCAGGTCTGCTTTGTCAGACCGGACCGGAGCCAGCAAATGAAGGGTTCCACAAAAACGGATGTGCACAGTGACAGTCTTTTTCTCATGTTATGCCACGGTGCATCGCAACAAGCCGCACAACAAGTGCAAGGGGACTAAGAAAAAATTGTGGGGCGGGACGAGTCAGCATTCAGGGTAGCTTGTATACAGTGGTACAATTTTTCAGTGTTGTTTCCCGAACCCGAGAAAGGAGAATCACAACAGTCTGTCGAGACAGTCTTTCGTGACGAAACAACAAGAAAGGCTATGGCCGACTCTAAGGTAACTCGAAGTCCAAAGGTGTATTTCTATGCCTAGATCAATAAATTCAATATGATTTCGCCTGAGGTGAGGCCCTCGCTCTTCGCAACAACCGAGATCGTTCCATTCCTCTTCGACGCCTTTACGATTGCCAAAGCCTTCCCACTAAATGCCTTCCTGTTCGTACTGGTGAATGCGACGAGGTCTGCTGGATCACCATTGTCTGTTGCACTAATCTCACCACTGCCAGAAACAGAAAACTCGATCTCGGGATTCGCTGTGGGCACCACTGACCCCTGTGAGTCGAGCACATCCGCAGTGATGTATGAAAGATCAACACCGTCAGCAGAAATTGATTGACGGTCTGCAGTCAGCCTCAAAGACACGGCAGGCCCAGTTGTACGAACGGTTGCTTCTGCCCAGAGTTTTCCAGCCTTGTACGATACCACATGGAGTTCACCGGGTTCGTAGGTAATGTCGTCCCATCTCAGACGATACTCGTATTGATCCAAGTGTTGTCTTCCCATTGATACGTTGTTCAGAAACAACTCGGCCTCATCACCACTGGTGAAGACATGGACTGGTGTTACTTGCCCTTCTCGGCCAGCCCAATTCCAGTGAGGTAGTATATGGACCATGGGAAGATCTGGACGCCATCTTGCCTGGTACAGGTAGAAGCGGTCCTTCTTGAAGCCAGCGAGATCAACGATACCAGAATAAGAGCTTCTGGAAGTGTAATATGGAGTCGGTTCTCCAATATAATCAAATCCTGTCCAGACGAACTCTCCACCGACGTAGGTATTCTGATCTTGTGTTGCAAACACCTTGTCGGGAGAAGACCCGAAGTTGGCCGAATACAGCTCGTACGCACTGACCTGTGCCAGAGTTGTATTACCCCCAGAACTATCGTTTACGGGAGCGCCTCCGTCGTCAGTTACTGGGAAGAAATATGTCCCTCGTGTGCTGACTGTTGATGCTGACTCGCTGGTCCAAATGAGCTTGTCGGGTTGGTCTTCATGGAACAAGGGGTAAGCAGGCTTAGTGGTGATGCCCTTTGTGACTGCATAATTCGGAGTATCTCGTATTCCTTCGCCTTGATAGTTGATGCTCAGCACATCCAGGATATCTGGGAAAGGAGCGCCGTTGTTTCCAGGCTGAGCGAAATTCATAGAAGCCGTTACAGGCCTTGTTGGATCTTCGTCATGAGCAATGGCGTAAAGGGTGTTGGCAATTTCTGTGAGTTCCTGTGTGTAATTCTGCTCGCCGACCTCGTTGCCAATACTCCATACCATGATGGAAGGATGATTGGCGTCACGACGGATCATGGCACGAAGGTCCTGCTCGTGCCAGTCAGAGAAGATGAGATGAAAATCGTTGGCAGTCTTGTTGCGCTCCCATGAGTCGAACACTTCATCAAAGACCAGAAAGCCCATTTTGTCCGTCAGGTCAAGCAGCTCGCTAGCTGGTGGGTTATGTGCCATACGAATGGCGTTCACACCCAATTCACGAAGGATCTCGAGTTTCCTCTCCACAGCTCTGACGTTGAATGCTGCACCCAACGCCCCAAGATCGTGATGCTCGTTCACGCCTTGTACTCGAACTCGCTCGCCATTGACTCGCAGACCGTCATCGCCGGTGTACTCGAACTTCCTAATCCCAAAGCGTGTCTCATATGCGTCGACCTGAATGCCAGCCTCGTTGAGTAGTCTGGTCACACCGATGTACGTGTTCGGGGTTTGCGTTGGCGGGGGACCCCAAAGCTGTGGTGAGCTCAATAGCAGGGTTTGATTTATGCTTATTTTGTCGTCTGCTTCGATTTCCACCGTTGTGGCTGGAAAAGATGCGGCCATGCGTCCTTGCTGGCCAGTGACGGTATTTGATTGATATATCTCGGTGACAACGCTAACCCTTGATGTGTAGTTCGCAGTGTTCTCTAGCGAGAGCTGAAGATCGATGACAGCAGAATCATTTGAGACGTCTCTTGTGGTGAACCGCGTACCCCATTGGTTGACATGAGTGTGTTCCGTCTTGGTGAGCCAAACATCGCGGTAAAGTCCACCGCCAGGATACCAACGAGCAGAATCGACTGGATTGTCTAATCGAATAGCAATTTGATTGTCTTGACCAAACTGGAGATGAGGAGTGAGGTCGAGTTGGAAAGAATTGTAAGGATAAGGCCAGCCTCCAATCAGTTTACCATTTAGCCAGACCATTGCATACGACATAGCACCGCCGAACTCGAGCTGAATTTGTTTGTTCTTGTCGTCATTCGAGATATGCAGCTTACGTCGATACCAGCCTACACCGAAGACTGGGAGACGTCCCATGCCACCTCCTACGATCGCTTCTCCATCGGGCTCCGTATAGAAAGGCCCTGCTATCGCCCAGTCGTGAGGCAGGGTGACGGAGGTCCAGCACTGGTCATCGAAGTCGTTCTGTACGAATGAGACATTGCTGCCAGGATTGCCTTCAGGTCTTTGATAATGCTTTGAGCTATCTTTGATAAAATTATTGCCGGATGGCAGAATCCAAGGTTTCAAAATGGAAACGTCTGTCAGATTCTCCAGATCTTGTCGGTAATCGTAGATTAAGCCATCCGGATTCTCTTCCCATCGACGAAATTTCCAGTCAGAATTGAGATTGATCCGCTCACGACCGAGTCGATGTTTGGGCTGAGCGTTGTGAGGAGATGCATTGACCTGGTAGATAAGAGCAGGGAGCAGAAGCCCACAGATGGTGAAGAAAAACATCGAAAAGGATGGGTGGCTTGACAAAATAGTCAACATCCACCCATTAAATACTCTAACGTCGTTATATACGGTGTCAGATGCTCATTCAAGCACATCATCGCGACCAGGTCCGATGGTTTTGCATGACTCCATTTCTCCGTCTGGGTATCAGGCTAAAGCAATGGCTATTTTCCAGATGGCGAAGAGACTCGGTGATACGTGCAGAGAGGTGAGGGGTATGTAAGTTTATGCAACCGATCACGAGAGAATATCAGACTCCTTTAAGAAAGGAAGAGCAAGGATCTTCCGCATGTGCTGAACTCTGTCACGCATGTAGCTGTAGAGATGCACATTTCTCCCTACATCAGAGCAATTTTCGCAGAGAGCGTTTCGGTCAGCGTATAGCTGCGAGTGGTCGTATTGTACAGTGATACAGACTAGATGGCTGCACTTACGATCGCAGGAGTTGGCTGAAGGTGACAGATCTTTTGGTGAAGGAAGGATGTAATTAGGGCAGCGCGGGTAGATCCGATGTGTCGGCGTATCACACCCCGACGGTCAAGCGGGGTACAGAGAGGAAGCCAACATGATGCCATCTTCAAGAAAGCGTGAAGAAACTCATACTAGGTAGCGAACACCAAGAATAAAAAGAATTGTACAGGCTACAAGTTGCTAACGTATATCTCGTGCCTCTATTCTGGTTCATAGCTCTATAGCTTGACTTTTTCAGGACTTCACTATGCCGTTTCGTAGCGTATCACTATTCACTCGGATCTTTCACGGGCGGAGAGGGTCAAATGAACGTGGGAATGCAAAGATCAGGAAGTCATAAAAGGGGTCTGTCTATCTATCAAGGTGCTCGGAGTTAAACCTTCCGTAGCTCTACACTCTCTTCTGATTCTCTGGCTTCCAACTCGTTGAGCTTCTCGTACATGCCTCTGTCATCGGCCTTTTCGGTGCGCTGCTTGACCCTGTCCTTGCCCCAAGCATACACTGCGCTACCGCCCAAGATGCAGACCATGGCCCAAACTCTGCCCATAGTAACAGCTTCGCGAAGGATCAAGACGGCGAGCGCGCTTTGTGCGACTCCTCTAGCAGCGGTGACAATCATATGTGTTGTCGGGCTAGTGACGGAAATTTGCAGGAAGGTGGCCAGAGTCAACAGGAAACTTGCACCACCGGTAGCGACAGCAGTGTACAAGAAAGCATGGAGTTGGCCAGAAGCGTCGGTGGCAGCGACGGCGTTTGCGACATCCAGGTCCATGGCACTGTTGTAGAGGCCAGAGAATACAGTGTATTCGCCAGAGATGATGAAGAGAGGCAAGTAGCAGACCAGAGCCATGCAGTTTGTCATCCATACCATCTGCCACATACCCTCATCACCTTTTGTGAGGAAACGCTTGACGACCACACTCTCAACAGCGGTAGTGAAGCTGGATCCGACACCTAGTAGTAGACCCTTGATACTCGTGAGCATAGCGCCCAAGTCGGTAATCATGCCAGTGGCGAAGCCCATCATGATCATGCCGCATCCGAAGAGCGAGAGCGGAGGGTTGTATGGTCGCGGGTGGAGGAAGAAGTGTGACAAGAGCAGGGTGAAAGGCAGAAGTAGGCCTCTTGCGATCTGGTATAGGGAGGCATCGACACTGGCCAGGCAGAACGTTTTTGCGAGAATGCCGACGAGGCGTGCGAGCATCAGGGGAATCAATCCTTTCCAGGCCTGGGTCTTGTTAGCAAGAATTCCTCAATCATGATGAGAGATTTTGCTTACAGATAGAGGGCGACTGAACTTAATCCATCCTAGAGGCTTTCCAACAAGCGTGAGAAGCACCACTTGGACAAACGTTTGCAACGCAAGCAAGGTAACAGGTGCTTCAATGCCATTCAGGGCAGATTTAGAAATCAGCGTCACCGAGACAGCACAGCTCGAGTGGAACAACACTGTCAAAGCAACCTTCGTTCTTGAGGGTGATGGTGATTCAGACATCTTTGCGATTGATCGAATTACTTTACAAGGTTCTGGAGAGCCGAGGGAGTCCTCTGCTTTTACTACCAGGTCTCAGTGTCACCGGTGCCAACCGGGACCAACACTCATTTCTCCTTTATCAATGCTCGTTCATGAGCGGCAAGTTGATCAAGGAGGAGCCGGTAGACTAAGCATGGTGAGAGTGGCGGAAACCCGACTCCGACCAAAGGATTGGTATGCCTACGGCGCATCCATGCAAAACTAGCCGAGACCATCATTAGAGCAGTGTCGTTGGGTGACTACTCACCATGCATCAGGGCATCTCAGGAGACTGAAAGCGTTCTACTTCCAAGCAGTACTAGACATAGCCGTTGACTGAGTGTACTCAAGTCCGTCTTGGCAGGCCTCAACTCTCAGGGCTCTTTTAGATTAGAAGATCGATTATCCTTTGTTTTTCGCCTATGCGGAAGGAAAACTGCTGAAACAGGACTCCCCTTGACACCTACCGCCTATCGACGTTAGATGTGTAGCATCATATGCGGCCATGCGAAATCGGCTTTTTGGTGAAGCCTTCTGATTTAAGCCCCTAAAGTGGGTCATATTGAACATTGTATGCAAGCGTTGGAAGATCGATTCGGATGGTGGTTGATCCACGAGTTTTATGACTCTGATTTTTTCGATAATCAGGTGGCGATGACGGACGTAGAAGTTGTCAACCAGTTCATTGGGTATTTCTGGTGTTTTTCCGTCAAACAGAGGACAAGATCTACCACGCTCGCATCCTTGAATAGCATGGTTTTGGCCTGATGGCCCGGGACTGCGAAGTGCAGGAAGAGGAAGGGACGGGCGGAGGTCGAGAGCTTGAGAGGCTTGGCATCGGCGAGTCACTCTGCCGCAGCCACCCGTTTAGGAGTTCTTCCACCACCGTCATTTTACTTTCCCATGCACCTACTTTGCATCTCAGTGCATCAACTCAACTTCAAACTACACGTCTTGGCTCAGCCTATCTCGCCTGTCCGAATCAATGATATTGCATCCGCTGAAACGCGATGGCGAACAGCTTCGCACAGGAAGACCAAGGTCCCCTATATCTCTGTTGTGGATCTTCGGCAATAACATCAGGCACCATGTGCCTGAGCGTAAACAGCGGACAACGGTCACACACACGACCGTTTCTTGGCTCATCAGCATCCACCATGTATGATATCCAGATTTTCCGGCTCCAACGTCTTTACTCGGCATCATGCCTGTTTCAGTTGTATATTGTTGTATGTTCGGCTGCAGGGATTGCCATGATTTAGGGGAAGGTGAGTCGAAAAGGAGCGGCGTGGACAGTAAAAGACGGCCGTCGGAGCAGGTAGGTGATACATCCATCTTGTCTTGATACACATCTTCCAACCAAAGCAAAATGCCTGTCCCAAGTCGATGCGCGTATATCGCCGTGGTGGTGGCGTTGTTCATCTGCTTGATTGCACTCTTCCAGACTGGCACAGTATCATCACCTTCATCATTACACCTTGACGATGTCACGGACTTCGTCTCATCACCATTCTCATCATACAAAGATGAGGCTCAGAATAACAGCACACAACAAGCAGCATCATCGAAAACCTCAGCATCAGCAGTAGTTTCGTCAACAGTGCCTGCTGTTGTCTCAAACGTCCCAATCTCATATGACAAGACAACGCCTCCTTCGACGGGCTGCGAGGCTGTAGTCAATGCCGCTCAGCAAAAGCTCATCTCAGAATACCAACAACTTCTTAAGGGCATTCGCTATGTCAACATCTGGGGTTACCTCGAGACCGAGAACAAGGGCGATGCCGCCATCTGGTCGGCTCAACAGATCTTGCTGAGTATGATGGGCATCGAGACCATGGAAGCATGCCGCTTCATGGACAAGGGCTGCAACATGACCAAATTCACCCAAGCACTCGACGACCACAAGCCTAACTCGGCCATCATCATGGCAGGCGGTGGCAACTTCAACGACTACTACTGGGAGGACCAACCGTCCAGAATCGAGATGATCAAGCACTTCACCCAAACGCCCATCCGCGCCTTCCCTCAGAGCATCCATATGACCCACGACGACCGCATCAATCGTACCAAAGCCGCCTTCCTTTCTCACCCCAACCTGCAACTCGCTGCTCGCGACGCACCCAGCTATCAATGGCTCGAGGAGACCTTCGAAGGCGAGAAAGTCTCGACCGACATTGCCATCGCCGACAGCATTGGCCAAGGAGAAGTCAAGACAGTCTTGACACCCGACATCGCCTTCATGTGGGGATCTCGCCCTGACTTCCGCGTCAACACCCCCAAAGAATACGACGTCCTGATCCTCGCCCGCGACGACAAGGAGATCTCCGCCGGAAACTCAAAGTCCATCCCCTTCGGTCACGGCAACCTCGACCTCGGCGGTAGCATCGGCAACGTCAGTTACTGGAAGGTAGACTGGAAATTCACACCTACTCCTTCGATTGACGGTGATCACCGCGAGACTGGCAAGAACCAGCGCGCATGGGCAAAGGCAACAGAAGGATTCAGAATGTTGGGAGCTGCCAACTTTGTCATCACAGATCGTCTGCATGGTCACATCCTGAGCACCTTGATTGGCACACCGCATGTAGTCATGGACTCGAAGTTGGGCAAGAACATCAACTACCATGACACATGGACCAAGGACTGTGCTTGCACGAGAGTGGCAGAAGACATCGATGAGGCACAAGAGTTTGCAAAGATGTTCTTCGAGAAGGAGAAGGAAGAGGGCAGGTGGAATGGTGAATTGGTCCACGGCGCAGAGTCTGAGCAGGAGGCAGATGGTTCAGAGTAAAACTTCATTATACCCATTTAATTCTTTATTCATTTTTATTATTCTTCAACACACATATCTCCCTCTTGTCCATCAGTGGTGCTGTCGAATCCTGCTTGTTGGTGTTGTCTTGGGTGTTTGTCTCAGGGGTGAACAGAATCGATTTTGATATCGATCGCGCTCTCCTATTGATCACCTGCACCTTCCTTCAAAGTACTCAGTACTCCTGAATTGCGCTTTCCATTTTATAATTCTCAGCCATGATCGTCCTTTGAGGTGTGTACTTGAGTAGGATCATGTTTTCTTGGCTGTGGCATTTGGGTTTCCGATTTGTCTTTTTATGCTTCGCTGCTTCCCTCCCGTCTTTGCATATGCACCCCTGAACTTCAATGTCTTGTTTATGCCAAGGCCCATGTCGGTGTTTCTGCAATCGGAACAGTAAGCAGCCAGCAGTTCTTTTTGGAAACAGTCAGATAGGTGATTTCAAGATGTCGGTTCACGAAGGGGGATGGAAAAGGAAGATAATATAAACGATAAAGAAAGAAAAAAGAATCTAGTCGTCTTCTCCCTCGGAGCCAGCACAGTACATCTGGATGATGCCGGTTTCTAGCCACTCCCCTACCCTTCTGACGTTGCCGTCGATGATTCTCTGGGCGTTGTCTTTGGCGTGTTGGCTCTTTTGTTCTCTTTCCTTGGCACTGGCCGCCAGCATCCTGCCAACGACATCAAATTCATTCTCTCCGTCCTCCTGCAACCAAACACTTTCCTCCTCCACATACGCATAAGCCTCCAATAATCTTCTATCCGCAACTAGTGGCGTACCGGCGATCAAAGAAGCAGGTACGGATGAAGATGCCTTGCGGTCCAAATACTCAGGGCTCGCAAACCCAGGCAACACAGCAGAAACCTTCGACAACAGTGCATAGAAATCCGTATAACTCAATCCTTGATCGAAGAAAACATGCGCTTTCACATTTTCTGGGACTTCTGGTCTGTTGCCCTGACCGAGTAAATGCATAGAAACATTTCTTTCCGCCTCTGCCAAAAAGTTGCCCAGGCGCTCGAAAATATGCTTGTAATCTCTGCGGTGAGGATCGTAGTCACCTTGCATGGCGAAACTCAAGCCTTGCATTGCTTTCTCTGATGTGGTAACGTTGGGCGCGACGACTGGGAAAATAGGCACGAAGACACGGATGGGAGGGGATGGAGGGTTATCCCAAGGTTGGCTGTCGTTGGAATCCCAAGCTGCGATTGTGTTGGAGAGGAAAGTCGCCGTGTGTGGTGAGAGTGTCCAGAAATCAATCATGCCTGCGTCGACCCAAGGGCGGATGTCGGATTTGCGCTGTTCTTCGGCCCAGTGGTCCGAGTGGTGGACTATACAGATGAGGCGGGTTTTGCCTTGTTCCAGGAGAGCTTCGAGGCGTTTGGGTGCTTGACGGAGGGCTAGTTCGCAGGTTGTAAGTACCAAGAAGTCGGGGATAGTGGTGTGTTTGTCTGTGCCCATAAAATCGTCTGGGTGGAGAGGACCTGCGTAGTCGAGACCGAAAGCGTGGAAGATCTTTTCGCTACCGAAGCGGGGTTCTTGTTGGTAGAGTGTCAGGTTGACGTTTGGTTGCGACGCGAGCGAGTGGACGAGGGCGGCATCGACTTCATCGTGAGCGCGTACGGTTTCGAGGATGGCGACTTGAATGATCTCGGGTACGTTGTCGCAAGTTCCTTGCGCGACTTCTGCTTCTTGGTCTTCTGGTGTTTTGTTCCAGATGCCGTTCTCAATTGCCGCATCGGTTCCGTCGTGGGTCTTCCACCATTTGTTGAGTTGTTCTTGTCGTATCGAGGAGGTTGTGGTATCAGGGGAGAACTGTGGTGGAGTACGATTAGTCCCCGGACAGCTTCAGAGCAGCAGGAGAAACAAGACTTACAGCGAGGAATGCGAAAACCAGCAGCACAGAGACGATCGAACCAGCGATAATCTTCTGCTTCATGCGCGAGCCTTTCGTCCTCAAAGCATCCAGGGCACCTCCCAGCGATTCGATCTGATGGAATTTGGTCTCATCGCTGTAGCCCATCCTCTCCATAACACTGCCCTTTCCGAACGAGAAGCCCATCTTTTGTTTCCAATCCAAGCTCTTGAACCAAACAATGTCTCTTTCTCACACGGTCGTCAAATCAGCACACCATTAAGTAAAGTCGTTTGTTGTATGTATATGTGTACCAAAAACCAAAGCAAAGGAAAGAAAGAGAAATCGATTCAGAGGAGAGAAACGAGGGAACAGGTACAATACTACCTTGGAGGATTGCCCAAGCACCTAGCACAGCTCCCTTATCCGTATCCTGACGGCTCGTATATTATCACTTACAATCTGCCACCAACATCTAACCACACGCCCTCCCTTAACCTAACGGAGCTTGAGCCTAACCCTTTCTCCCGCAGAGGGAAAACGCCCAACCATCATCAGTGGCTTTCAAGTCCGAAACCGACCACGCGAGCAACCCATGATGAGGGCAAAGAACAACACACAAACAAGGAGAGATGCCGGCAGAGGCAAGAACGTTGTGGCTATGCTAGAGTCTGCCTCTCGCTGCCATTCGCTGGCAGAAAGGAGGTGAAGAGCCGTTGTTGGTCGGAACATTGACAGGGGCCCGCCGGTGTCAGCCCAGTCCAAAACCTTAAATGACACTATCATATCTCATCGCTAAACGAGGGGGATCATCTCCAATACTGTTGTCAATGACTCGCAAAGAAAAACCATTGTATAACGGTGTTATATTACTAGAGTTTCCCTGGGATTGTTGTGTCCATCAAATTTCGCCGCCCGAACGTCTGGAGGGCAAAAGGAGGGAGGAAGGGTTTTGTTGAATCATCGAAGGCGACGGCAGATGTGGAGAGAGCAGCGAGCCCCGAAGCCCTCGACCTCCTCCGATGGGGGGCTTGCTCGATTGCGGAAGTGGCGTATACCAAGTGATAAGGCACAACCCTGTCTCTGCATAATTTCTCCGATATAAACATAAACATCATCTCGTATCATTGATCAAGGCGTTCTTAGGTGTGGCTTGCGGCACTGTTTGGAAAGACGAAAGTAGGACTCGGTATCCGGATGAGCCGCAAAGTCATGAAGCAGAAAATACGAACTTCAATTGTGTCAAGAAACAAACGGACGCATGATGCAAGAAAAGGGTTGCCGGCATATGCACGATTGCATTTACAGATCTCGTATTCACTGGTCATCACCAACATTATCGCAACATCATACAAGGCAGAGAACAAGAAACAGTACTTCAGGTAGAAAAAAAGGAGTCGCTTGCGTGTTTTATACCACTATTCCCATATGCATAATCCGATCGATCAATAATGTGTGTTCTTTTTTCGCACTTTCTGTTTATTTGATTATCCGTTCCCTTGCCATCCCCTGCGTTCAGGCAGATGCCATATCGTAAAGTTTGCACAACAGCTTCAATGCCACCTTGTCGGCGTCTGGCGACAGCAGAGCCCCAAGAACAGTCTCCCGCTGAGGAGCCGGATTACACCTTGCTATCCAGCTGGGCGTGGGCTTGTCATAATCATCAAACTCGTCCTGGTCTTCATCATCACTGCCATCACGAACACCATCACCTCGTGACTCTTCGTCATCAGAATTCGATCTGGCCTTTTCTGACGCTGGCAGTCCAGCCTTCTCCACCAAACGTGCCAACATACCTAGACCTCGATGTGTGATGAGTCCATAACTCTGCATATCAGGGTCTAGCTGTTGCATGTGAGGATGTCCAGGTTGGGGTCTCTGTGCTTGCGCACTACGGTCGACCGAGAGTACAAAGGCCATACGCAGTAGACCTCCAGGCCAGCGGTCATCAGATCCAAGCCAAGCACGAGCAAGATTCTTCTCGTCTGATTCGTCAGATGATTGCGCTGTCGGGAGCATCGATGCCAGAATGTCAGCAGCCAACATGCCTTGTGTTAGCAAAGCTTTTCTAGCTTCTACCATCTTGAGCTCCACTGTCGTTGAGAACACTCGTTTTGAGCGTTCAGGTAAGACAGAAATGCTCAAAGCAAAGGCCGAGGTAAGCAGATCTTCTGGTGGCACAGATTCAGAAGAGTTGGGTGTTTGTGAAGAAGAGAAGATGCTGCGGTACAAAGAACGGTTAGGTTCTTGACGAGCCAGGAGTTTCGCAAGACAATCGACTGCCAGCGGGAGATGTCGTTGCGCCAAAGGTACATATGGGTTAAAATGTAGCGGAGAGTCGGAGGAGAGCTTGGGGGCTGGATGAGGAGCGAATGCCAAGATGAACTGAAGAATGTGAAGAGCATCGTCACGGTTGGGCAACTCCAGGATACCAGAGATATTAGAGAGGAAGGTAACGATATCCTTGTAAAAGTCGGCGACATTCCTCGAGTTGCGAAGGAAAGTGTTACGAGTGCCCAACAAACGGAGTGCGTTTGAGACAAAGTTGACAACAGGGCTGGCGGACAGAAGGCGGTGGTTTGCTTCGTTAAAGGAGAAATTCCGCAACAATGTCGTGACGCCAACGAGACGCTCGGCAGCACGATCTAACTCATACTCTTGGGTACCGACAGCCGGAACATCTTGCAGTGACTCGTTCTCGATGCGACACAGCCTGACAAGATCCTCGTAAGACGGCAAGTCGAGACCGTCCGATACTTCGGCAGCGCCATCTGCAAGGATATCGAGCTGGGCCTCTCCGCAATCAACCAGTACGTCTGTCAAGTCTTCACACTTCTCGAGATCCAATATAATACGGGGCTCGACGGAGATCATAATCAAGTTGTCCAAAGCGTGACGGGTCTCGGCGTGTATGCCAGACTGCAGACTCAATGTGAGAGCCCGGATGTCTATCAATCCCATCTCGTCGACCATTGGAACAGCGGGAACTAGTCTAGAGATCTCGCCGCCAAGTTTGGCCAGGGGTAGGATATCGTAACCGCCATAGTAGTCTAGGGTTCGTCGATGAGGCTCATATTCTGTTTCTTGGCCAGTGATGTGCTTCAACTCAGCAGCGCTAGCTTCACGCTTGATGCCTGGAGTGCCACCTGCTTCTGACTGAGCTTTGATGGCGGGTGATGCTGAGACTCGAGCTTCCTGGTCTGGTGGCGGTACCGAATCTATCTTACCGACACTTGAAGTACGGCGGAACTCGGCCAGGGCTGATTGCTGCAAAGCAGCTTGTGGAGTGGTCATCCCGTTAGCAGTAGGCGTAGGAGCAGGGCGCTGCATAGGTGTGGCTTGAGGGTTCATCATAGGCACAGGGGTCGAACGCTGCTGTTGCTGCTGCTGCTGCTGTTGTTGTTGTTGTTGCTGTTGCTGAGCTTGTTGTTGTTGCAACTGCTGCTGCTGTTGCTGGGCCTGTATTTGTTGCTGTTGCATTTGCAATTGTTGTTGCTGCTGTTGCTGAGCTTGTTGCGCCTGCTGCGCTTGTTGTGCTTGCTGTTGTTGCGCCTGTTGCTGCTGCTGCTGCTGTTGCTGCTGCTGAGCCTGTGCCATTTGCTGTTGCTGCTGTTGAGCCTTCTGCTGCATCTGCAACATCGTCTGCTGTTGGGCCGAGAGCGGATCGTTAGGACGACCAGGCGAGCTTTGAGCGGGACTCGGTGCGCCTAGGCCAGCCAACTGGCGGGCTTGTAGAGAAGCAGCTTGTTGACGTTGTTGCATGCGTGCTTGCATGAAGACGCGCTCATATTGGCCCAAATGAGTATCGAACAATTGCTGCAGCTCATTTGCTGCTGTAGGGTATTGTTGAAGGTTGAAGCCGACCTTTTGGGCGATGGTAGGCCAGCCTGAGAACTGAGTGACGCGAGTGGAACCGCCATGTTGCAACACAATGACCCATATTATGTACAAAGGCAATGGTCGTCCGCAGATGGTCGGTTGGGGGTTGAAGGGTCTGTTATTCTGTTGGCAGAATTGTTGCAGCGATCGCATCCATTGTTCTTGCTTCTGTTGATTAGACTGCGCAGAAGGTTGTCCGGGAGCTGCCATGCCATTCGCGCCTCCAACACTGGCATTGGCGGCAGCAGCTGCGGGATTGAAGCCGGCTGCAGTCTGAGCAGCATTGGCGCGGACTTGAGCCATACTATTGGCCTGCAGGCGTTGTTGCTGTTGTTGCAAGCGTTGTTGGTAGAGTTTCTGCTGATATTGTTGCTGCATCTGAGGTACAGAGGTGATGCCTTGCGACATGTTCATGGCTGCAGAGGAAGACGGATTGAAGTTGTTCCCGCCGAACGACTGCTGTGGATTGAAGTTGCCGGGCTGCATCATGTTGTTTGAAGCGGTCGAAGGAGCCGGCGACATGGTCTGGGCGAAAGTAGCAGGCGAGGCTGTTGACATGCGCTGCGGTGGCTGCTGCGGCGGACGGAACTGCTGAGGCTGCATGGTTGGTGATGGCGTAGCATTGGCCGAGGCAGAGGTGTTCTGCTGCAGATGTTGGTAAGGAGTGGGCGGAGCTTGAAACGGTTGCTGCTGCTGTTGCTGGGGATTGAATGCGCCAAAGGGCGCGCCAGCCTGCATTGGGGTTTGCGATCGCGACATGTCTAGTGACTGTGACGGGGCATGCGGCGAGTGATGCATCTGGTCTTCCGAGGGTCGGGCGCGTTTTGAAGGTACGACGGGGTTAACGTTGTAGGTCTGTTGCGGCGCGCCAAAGGCTTGTTGCGGGTTGATGCTGCCATTCTGGGCAAACGAGTTGAGATCAATGTTTGAGGAATTGGGGTTCGCATAGAGCGACGACATGGATGGGTTCATGTAGACGCCATTGCTCTGACCGGGCCACGGCGCACTCATGGTCGAAGCTGGTTACAGCATGGGGCACACGCCCTGGAGAGGTGGGTTAGCTAGATCCGACTGCGACGCGTCTGTACGCGACCGAGGGCATGTGAAGGATGATGGATGGCGACGCGATAGTGCTAGGGCCAAGACATTGATACGGGTGCTTGGGTGTGAAAGCGATGTTCGCGTTGCGATGACCTCTGTGGAGGTGGAGTTGGTGGTGGGTGTGTGACGGTGGTTGGGTGGGTGATGAGGTGTCTCGTTCTTCAGACCGGGGTAGGCCATGGGGAGCATCGGGCCTGGTCCGAATAGACCGAGCAGAGGTAGAATAAACAAACGTACCTAATGCAAAACAAAAAAGTCGGTCTGTCGAGTCGTTGGACACGCGCGTATTGATGCCTCGGAGTGCCTTCAGTCTGGAAAGAACCACCCGTCTGCCAGAGTCGCGCTTGCCTTCTCCTCAATTCTCGGCTTTGGGAACCGTAAGGCAAGTCCCGTGACTCCCTCCCCACGGGCTGTGCTGACCAACTTCAAAAGACACATCCTGGTCGATTTCCTGCATGAAATACTGCCATGATTTTACGAGTGGGAGTATGGGAAACGTAAAAGGACAAGGCAATGGCCAGGCCCGTAAAGAGCAAAAACATGACATCTTCGGGCAGGGGACACCGTGCCTTCCAGAGGCGCGCGGATCTTGTTCTTGGTTCGCGGACATGCAATCACACTGCAAGCTCCACAACGCACGACTAGTGATACACTACCCAATCTACTCTTTAGAATCCAAAAGGCCTTTCCGAAATTCAAATTGTCACGCCAGTCATCTCGCTGATTGTATATCTGGTCAAACCCTCTCTTGCCCTCCTTCCTTGCCAGCCCTCATTTTTCATCCTCCCAACAGCCCAAATCATGTACCGACGACATGTACCCCAGCTCTCCCAGCTCGAAACCCTTGGCACGAAATCCAAATCTGCTCGCTTGTCTCACATGCCACGCGCTGCTCTTTCCAAAACGCTCAAACATGCTGTCTTGATGAATGATTTGCATGTCTGACAAAGATGCTGAAAGTAGTGAGGGGTCGCACCTACCAAACAGACTTTGCTTGACATCAGTAACCATCCACTTATTGAACTCTGAAGATTTCCAACGCACCGGCAGAAATCCTGCCAGCGATGCTGCATGACTAGGCCATTGCGGTCAACAACAATAATAGGATGGTCACTGCTGCCTGCCTTCTGACGTCTGATTTCGTCCTTTACAGACTCTCGAAAATAAGACAGCACTTTCGAAGCCAAATCACTACGCGTCTTATCATGATCACCAGACCATCTCCATGCACAGGACAAACATGGTACCTTCCCACTCAACACTATTTTCCCTCAACAACAACTCGACAAAATGTTCGTGAAAACCACCCTCAAAGCTGGAAAATTCAAGTCTTCTCAGGATCTTCCAGTTTATCGATTTTGCACATTTCGAGTTGACCCCCTTGCGTTTCTTAAATCCGCCATGAATACATCCTACCACCCTTGGGATATCATATTGATTACTATGTCTTTCAAGAAAACGAAACACTTCTCCACTTACCCCTTATCCTGGAAACAACCCCACGAGCTCTTGGTGAATTACATGCTCGAAGCCAAATAACGATGTCTCCTCACGGTCTTTCTTGCACTTCAACAACCAATGCACACAAAGGACCAACTAACTAACCCTTCGGATACGAGATTTTGTCATCACCTCAGCAGCCATCGTATCTGAATACAACAAAGCTGTAGCAATGCAAGATATCTTCGGGATTGGTGCAGTCATCTACAGAGAGGTACCCTGTTAACCAGCTGACATTTGAGACGACTTTGTCTGAGAGGGCATCGTACATCACCCATCCAGAGCATAAACTGAGTTTAGCAGAATGTGAGGGAAGCAGTAGCGAAATCTTATCCACCAGGCCAGTAAACAACACAGCTACCTCCTGCACACCTGAACCTCAAGAACAGCGTGTGAACTCTTGAAATGGCACAACACTTTCGGAGCTAAAAAGATGCGAACATTGGCGCAGATGTTGACAAATGAGAAGGGTCAGAACGAATAACGCTGCTACTATATGCCAGCGAAATTCTCAACCTCCGAGGACACTTCTCACAAGGCTCTTGATATCGCACAACTACCTTGCGAAAAACTGAAGCAATGTGATGTGATAATCTTCATCATAATTGTGTAATTCAGCAAATATATACATATCGCGCATCTTCCCATATCAACTCCAGCAATGCCTCCCTCCCCTAAACACCATTCCCAAAAAAAAAACTTATAACAAACCCCCATCTATGCATTCTCCCTCACACAGCATCAACCACACCCCCCACCACATCCTCCAACATCCTCATCCCATAAAACCTGCCCACGCCCCCATAAACCTTGAGTAACTTCACCACTTCCTCCCTTTTAACACTAACCCCCCACTCCCCAGCACAACTGCAATGTTCCATGAATTCATTCTGGCGGATGCGTCCACATTTGCCACATTTCAGATCCTGCGTCGTCCATTGCAGGATCAGTTTTTGTACTTCGGCGAGCAGGCGTTCTTCGATGAGGAGGCGGTCGAAGGGGGCGGTGCAGTTGTGACAGTGGATTGTTAGTGGATGTGTGGTGGTGGTGGAAGTGGTGGAAGTGGTGGAAGAAGCGGAAGTGGGGATGATGTCGGAATCGCGACAGAGGTCTATATCCCTGGGAAGACAGCATTCCGGACATGACAACTGCTTGATAGCGAGACTATTCGAGGGATTCGCAAAAGCACCCTCGGCGCTGAATTCGCGGATTTCGAAAAGATGAAGTAATTCCTTTCTCAACAGTCTCGCTTCCAGCGTTATGGTTTTATCCAGACTCAGCACTTGCATGATGGATTTCACCAATTGCAAAACTGGATTCTGAAGACTGCCAGAGGAACCAGGGAGGATGGGGAAACTCCAATCGGCGGCGAGATCTTCGTGCATGGCTTCCGTGCGTTGACGTTTGATCAAAGCTTTGATCTGTTTGGCCAGCGGTTTGGAAAACGATTTCGCCAGCACATGTCCAGGAGTCGTTTGATCGTCCTTTTCGGAAGCGAAAATGGACGCGTGGATGGGAAGTTGAGTCGGTCGAGGAGCACCGCTTGATGTTTCCGAAGGTCTTTTGCGCGCGTGCATGAGATTGATGTATTCGACAACCCAATCGTTGAACATGGGTTGTAAGATGCGAGGTAAGAAGGTGCCGATCTGCCACTCCATGATTGTGTTGAGGGTTTGGTTTTCGACTTCGACGACTTCTGCACATCCTTTTCCTCCGTAGTTGAACTCGTCGTACCAGATTAGGTAGTCCCAGTATTCGGTGATGCTGAGATCGAGGAAGTTGAAGGATGGCTTGGCGTTGACCGTCTTGAGAATATACTGACTGTAGGCGTAGGCATTGCCGACTTCGGCCTTGGTGGTTTGTAACAACAGGCGATTTGCACTGGCATACACCACATGCGAACCGACACGTCTGAACTCGGACATGAGTTGCTGCAGAGCTTTCCTTGACATCATTTGCACGTAGTAGTGCAATGACTTGTCGTATAAGAAAGAGCCAGGGTTTTCAATCCAGCGTACCAGATGTTGAACCATGACATCTGCCATGCCACCACCACGGCAAGCTTCTTCCCACCAAGCTCTAACCATCTCTCTCAAAGCCATGATACCTGCTTGAGCAAATGTGTTTTCGCCAGAGACGACGTGCGAGATATCATCAATGCCTTCTTCACCAGGCGGCGGGATAGATAAGCCCATCGAATCGGCACCTTCAGCATCATTGAGAACTGCAGAACACAGAATCGTGTTGATGGCCAGATTCTTGACACTGAGATCGATGCAGACAGAAGAGTAAGTTCCGGGATTGTTGACGGAAGGCATATCCACGGTCTCCATCGCAGCGAGAATGTCATCCTTCTCGTAGCCAGCATGATCAGGACGTGGGTTGGCCGACCACCAAAGCACCACTTTCTCCTTTTGCAGTCTTCGTGCATACGAAATGTCGATCAGGAAACGCGGATCGTCCTTTTCGAGGTTGCAGAGAGGAACATTGCCGTAGCGACTGAGCTCGATCAGGTGTGTTATCCATGATCCGAGGTCGAGGTAATGTCCAACCAATCTCTTGGCAACGAATGACTGCCATCCCAGCGGAGGCAGTCTCTTGTCGTCTTCATCAGATTTTAGAGGCAGCATAGGCAAATCTTGAAGAATGGGCAGATCATGTCTCAGCAGACGAGGCTGTTGAGATTGGATGACCACCATAAGAGGATTGGCCTCCTCTTTCTGGATCTTCTTGATGGCATCGCCGACTTCCTGGAGTGCTCTCTTCTTGGTAGTGACGTTGACAGTCTTGAAGTGAATGCCCTCTTGATACTCCAAAACATCTTGCCATGGCTCTCCATTGCTTTCCTCCAGCTTCTTGGCATACATGTCTTGATAGATACGGTCGACATTCGGCATGCCTTGATCAGCACGAGATCTGTTGAGGACAACAATCTGGGCCTCCTTCTTGGAAGTGGAGAATAGAGCAAAGATCTGGCGCTCGCCAGCAATGACGTGGTAGAGGTAGAGGTAGCTCATGGGCGAGGAAGACAGGTAAGGCTGCTTGGGAGGCACGTAGTGCAGTGCAGACAGGTCGAAACCGTGGGTCATACCTTTACCCAAAACACCTGCTTGCTTTTCGTCAAAAGTGCAAGTGCTGCCGAGCTCCAGAACTGCCCTGATGTCCAGCGGTACTTGCGTCTCGTACACACCTTCAACACTGGAGTGGTTGAAAAGTGCTGCAAGCTTGTCCGCGTCTTTGATGTAGACATGTTCAGGCATGCTGAGCTTGAATAGATGCACCGAAGGATGACCGTTCGGTAGAGTATAGTTGACCACCTTCTCCGCCTCCACGCCATCCACAGATACATCGGGCAGATCGTCTCCCTTCAAGTTGAGGAAGACTTGCCGCGGTACCACGACCTTGAGCTGATGAACCTTTTGGTCAATCAAGACGAAAGCCTTGACTTCACCAGGGCTCTCACCCTCGCAGAGCTGTAGAATCTGCCAGGTCGAGTTGTACATCAACTCACTCTGATTGCGGAACATATTGCCAATGGCATCGGTATTGTCAACACGCTTTTCACCGAAGAGCTGTCTTCTTCTTTTGCGAGCTTGCTTTTGAATCTTCCACTTCTTCTTTTGGTATTGAAGCCAGCCCTCGTAGTCTTCTGTGATGGAAGGCATGTTCGGAGGAAGACTGTCGTAAGGGTTGATAGGTGCAGCAGGCTCGACTTCAGCAGCCTTTCGCTTCTGCGACGAGTGAACTCTTGAGACAATGGCTCTCTTCGGTACAGTCAATGAAGACGAACCGAAATCTTCAAGATCTCCGACAATTCTTCCGTTGGCGGCGTTGAGGTCAACGTCCTCCAAAGGCTTCTTCAGGAACATGTCTGTCATCTTCTTTTGCTTGAAGACATCATCCTTGATTCTGATTCTGCGCTCAAGCCAATCGGGATGAGCAACACGAGGAACAGGGTTGCGAATCTTCTGCAGAGCAGCAGGAATTGTAATCAGCTTCTGTATGACCGATCCCAGACGTTCAAGGTAGTAGTTCCAGTCGATGACGGTACGAGGATCCATGTCACCCGGGTCATCCTTCATCCACTTTCTAAGGTAGTGCTTCTTGACCGACTCTTCAGCCGAGAAGATGGCGACAGGAATGGCACGTTCCGTGACGGGAGAGTTTCTGGGTCGTGATGAGATAATGTACTTGCAGTTCAAGCCCTTGTCCTTGACCATTTGCTCGCCCAAGAACTCGGCGAGACGCTTCGCTGTGGTGATGGCGGTCGACTTTTGAGCGCCGTACTCCTCGAGTGTCTTGGCCATACTCTTGTTCTCGCAAATAAGATCAATGAGTTCTTCATCAGCCAGAGTGGAACCGTGAGAATCGAGAACATCCAGCCATCTGTTGGCAACCTTGGCGACTGCTCCGTATGTCTCCTCGAGTGTAGTGCCCTCCAAGAAGAACTTGAAGATCTGTGTTTGGAAGATCTTGATCAGCTTGAGCTCACCACGACGCTTGACTTCGAAGCCCTTCAGTTCAGCAAGAGTACCGTCGTGATTGAATACAGCATAACGCTTCTTCAAATTCTTGTCTTCTTCCTTGGACGTTGGCAGGATCATGGCTCTGTAAGGTCCGTCAACTTCGAAGAAAATGGTGTTGTCGCTATGTGTCTCGTAGCGGAAGTTTTGAGGATCGACCAGTTCTTGGTATTGATGGTTGGTGAATCCGTCGTGAACACGATGATTCAACATGACACAAGGGTATGATATGGCGAGTTTCTTGCCGTTCTTCAGCTTGAATGCGAAGTTCTCGGGGAAGGTCGCAGGAAGAATACACCAAATACCGTCAGTATCCAGTTCGAGAGGTCTTCCGATGCGTTCAACCAGCTGTCTGGCCATTTGAATGATACGAGCACCAGTCAAACAAGTGACACCGGCCATCTCCATGGAGTACCAGCGAGAACCTTTTCTCATGACATAACCGTAGAAACTGTTCAAGATGACCTTGTGAGCCAGTTGTAGAGAGTCGAACAGAATGATCATCTTCTTGGCATCATCGACTTCAGCAGCAGAAGCACCAGCTTTCTTCAAGTCTTCAGTTTTGCCTTTCCAGACCTTCTGCTTTCCCTTGAAATCGTATCTTCTGTCACGGAAGTCCTTGACGGTGTCGACGTAGAATGGGTTTTCTCGTTGACAGATGATGGCTTCCTTCTCGATCGTCTTGGCTTCGTGAATCTTGTGGTAGATCTTTTTGCTGTAATCTTGTAGTCGTTTCTTGACCAGTACTGATTGCTCATCAAGAGACAGGTCCTGGAAACTTCGAGCTAAGCTGTTCGCATATTTGCCAGGGAACTTTTCACTCTCGAGAGCGTGGCGAATCATATTGTACTCGTCGCGCTTCGCAGGCAAGTACTCTCCTCTCCACGACCAGGGTAATCTTCGATCACAAGTCTTGCCAGGTCTGTTGAAGTCGCAAGCAGCGCAGTCTGCTTCCTCGATCATGGAATCTGGTTGCAGACGATTTGTCGTCATGATGTTGGGATACATAGATGCGACATCCAAATGGTAGATCAGAGGCTTCTCTTTGCGGTTTGGTGTCTCCTTGAGTTGGATGAGCCTCTCCAAGATCTGTGCCTTGACTTCTTCATAGTTCTCGATGTCATCCATTGACTTCTTCTCTTCCACTGTGATACTGAATTTGAGCGCGTTGTCGAGTTCTTTGATCAGTTCCTCAATAGCGGCAGGATCCACTGCGAAATTGCATGGAATGTCGGCGCGGAAGACACCACATTCAATACTCTCTACGTGACCACCAACGTAAGTTTCCGACTCCAGTAGATGGCCTTCCCAGAAGGATTCTCGCGGTGCTTGGTGCTTGTTGGGCAGTACAATCTCCTTCTGATATGCTTGGACCATGAGCAACATCTCGCAAAGTGTACCAGTACCCTTTCGCAATACATCATCTGGTCCTAGGGGAATAATGGTACATAGCGAGAAAATGAAAGGATGGACGTATTTCATGTAGAGATAGTATGTCGCCACGGCATCTGAGACAGAGTACTCGGCCAGAGTCTGTGGTCGTTCCTGAGCATAAGGTGTCATCAGTTCCGGATCCAGTTCATCAGGGTCGTAGCCAAGTTTGGCAACTGTGACGGCTTTCAGACCTCTACTTCCTTGCGGCAAGTAACTGTCACGGTTGACCCAGGCAAAGGCGTCCATGTGCGCGCAGTAATTTGACTGGTAGATGTCCTCGCTGTTCTTACGGAAGCCGATTTCTTGGTACATGTCGATGCCTTGAATACTAGCTCTAGCTTCGACGTACGGCCAATCGAAGAAGTCACCGTTGTATGTGACGATAATTGTTGGACGTGCTTCCTTGATACAATCGAAGAAGCGTTCCAGCAAAGCTCTCTCGTCCGGTTCGTTGAAAATCAGGAAAGGTCCCTCATATTCGGGCTTGGGCGTGTATTCAAAGTCGGCAATATCCTCGGAAACAATTTCTCGATTTGTGATGAGGAAGCCTTGGCCATCGATCATGTACGAAATCATCATAATCTGATCCACTGCAGCGTCGGGGAACTTGAGCGGTGCTTTGCAAGTCTCGATATCAAAGGCCAGAATGACAGGATCAGCACGTTGTAGCCTCTCCTCGATGCACGTCAATGTGATGTGACCGTGCTTTGCCTCGACAGTGTACCATTTTCCTATTCGGATGTCCTTGTCGATGGCTACTCGTACGTGGTACGGTACGTCGTACTCTCTGATGTCGACAATGAAGTCGCTGGCGTCGAAGATGCTGGCCTTGTTCGCTTGGTCGAAGTCGTCATCGAACAAGTTCATTCCGGCGTTTGCAGTTGCGACTTCTGCGTATGTGTCCATGGCGTTCATCTTGCTCTTGTTTTTTTCGGCGACGGGTGAGATGCCTCTTCTAACTTGTAATAGGTCGTTTACGTTTGCGAATGTGAGCTTGAGGAAATTCCTTCGGTGTCCGAGTAAATGGTTTGGCTGCGAGACGGATTAGTCAAAAGCTTCGAATGCATTTGAAGCCTTCCACACACCATTGACAGGTCCTCCTTGTCTATCCTTTGAACAGTCTTCACCATACCTTCAAAGGATCTCTTGCACCACTCTTCGACTTCGGGCTCCTTGCCTCGCTTCACGGCAATCAGGAAATACGGATCGTACTCGACTGTGGCCTTGAAAGTGTTTCCGTCGTCTTGGAGAAAGTAAAAGTCGACGCCCGCGCGACCTCCTTGGTTCTTTGTGTCTTCGATGGTGGTGCTGTGCATGTTGATAAGCCATCCTTCTCTTTTCCTTCCGGCCTCGAAGCGTTCAAAGCCCATGGCCTCGTCGATCTTGTGGGCGAGCCGTGTGGCCTCGAGTTTCTCATTTTGTGATGTTGCTTCTGATCCCCGTAGTGTGGAGATGTCTGCCGTCTTCATCTTCCGTGAGCCGTAGGAAGTGTTGCCGTTCTTGCCCATACGGCGGAAGTTTTGGCCGTTCTGTCTCGCCATGGTGGGTGGTTGTGTAGGTTGTGATTCTCGAATGTGCTGATGTGATGTAAAGTGAAGGATGCCGTATTAAGTCCTTTCAGAAACGAAAATCATGAATCATTAAACCTGTAGAGCTGTGGAGGGATTGGTATAGGGAGAAATAGGCATGTAATTGTCGACATACAAAAACAAAGACGGCGGTAAACGAAGCGATGCGCGGTCGTAACGCGAAATCTCGCGACGTGGACGTGAACAGATCTAAAGGAGGCGGCTAGGGCTGAGAATGAACCGCCCGATCTCCGGCTCGTGTCAAGCAAGAAGCCCGTCCAGGGTCCAAGCGTGCCTTTGCCGCATGAGTTCATCGACTTTTGGGTTGTTCAAACAATCGCAAGCACTCTCTCTAGAAACACTCCACACACATACACATACACATACACAATGGCAGACGACACGACACGGCAACCCGCAACCCCGGAAAAGGCTTTTACTTCGGACCAATGGTCAGACGCCGAAGCTACACACGCAAAGAAGCCTGAGAATGCAAATGTCTACGCCGCTGCCGCATCACAGCATACCGCCGGTGGCTCGGCTGAAGATGTCACTCTGGTCGACGCTGCAAAGACCATCAAGATTGATGATTTCGCCAGTCTGCCCAAGAAGCCATGTGTCAGAGACTCTCTGCTCACTGGTATGACTGCTGGTTTCGTAGTAGGCAGTTCGAGGGCCATTTGGAGGGGTACGTCGCTGTCGCCTCTGACACTTGTCAATCGCGTATACTAACTACTCGTCTCAGCACCGATCCAATCCGCCACCAACTGGGCTGTCGGCACCTTCGTCATCGGATCCGCTGGAATGTACCAGTACTGCCAGTACAAGCGATTGGCAGAAAAGGAAGGCATGACACGCGCCATGGAGATCATCGACCGCAAGCAGATCGAACGCAAGCAAAAGGAAGCACGTATGGAAAGAGCAAGAGAGCTGCGCCGCCAGAAGAAGGAAGAGGACGACTCGAAGAAGTTTGCCGAATTGAATCCCGGAAACACCACGCCCGGTGACACCAAGCCTTCATCTTCGTGGAAGCTGTGGTAGATTGTCACGAGACAATACTCGACCATCATCACCTTTCACGACAATTCCTCGCCTCTGTCGACCATCGACCTGGCCTCGCCAATCACCCGCTTTGGCTGCGGCGCGCTCATCATGTCGAGCATCACGACTCGGCTCGAACGACCTGAAGATATACGACATCTATCTTGGCCATATTTGAGAAGGACTTCTGAAGACGAGCATACGAACTGTATTATTAGCCATGTATCATACCATTGTACAAATCACTTTTTGAAAGAATGAAAGAGGAAGCGCCGTTCGCGGTCAACATGCAGCATATGATGCTATCTTTTTCGGCAAATATCGTACAATCCAGCCCTCATGGCTTTCCAGCTTTTGTATATACACAACCTTTCTACTTTCTAACTGCAGATTGGCCAGGAATGACGACTTCCTTGAAGGGGTACTTCAGCTCGTCATCCTTTCTCATAAAGTGCTTTCTTCTCTTCTTGGTGACGACGTGCTCGACAATCATCTCCTTGGCCATCTCCTTCATGTATTTCCTGATGAAGCGGGGATCCCAGAGTTCAGAAGCGATGCCGAGGTCCTTGCAGCAGCGCATAAGAGCGTTGGACTTGCAGCCCTCGGTCGCGGTAGGGATACCATCGGGGTCGAAGTATTGTTGTTCGCCGCGGGCTATCGAAACGAGTCTGGGTTATAATTAGTACTATGCGACGAGTCGAGCATATCGCAAGTGTGAACTCACTGCCCTCCAGCAACAAGAGCGTATTCTCTGGTAACTAGCTTTCCTGTAACGATGGTCTCACCACGGGGCACAAGACCCCAACCTCCAGGACCGAACGCCTTATTCAAGATTCTTCTGTACTTGATCTCGGGCAGGTAGATGATTCCATCGGGCTTAACCTCAATGTCGTCAAAGGGGATCTCTTGTGTAAGGATAGCGGCAGCTTCGGAGCTGAAAGGTTGCGAAGAAATGCCATGGAATGAGCGAGTCCAGTCGACTTGCTTCTCGCTTTCGTCCAGTATCGGAGGAGGGTCGCTCAAGCCATTTGTGAGAGAACGAGTGGGCTCGCTTGCAGGAGCGGGAGCTGAAGGAGCAGCCTTGGGTGTGAAGTTTGACTGAGTCGCGGGCGCACGAGGGGCAGGAGCAGAGGTAGAAGCTGATGCTGGTGCTACAGGCTTGGGAGCGTTCGAGTTGTTGCCATTGTAACGGCGGGTTTCCGAGTTGAAGCTTCTGTAGGTCGACGGCGCAAGATGCGATGAGCGGGTGCGGATGAGGTTGCGCTGCGAGGACCTGGCGGCCGACTCGAGGCCTGTTACGACGTCACGAAGGAAAGTGGCGCGCATTTTGTGATGTGGTTTGATCAAGATTTCAGGCAAGAATGCTCAAGCAAATGGCGTGGCGACGCAGAGACGTGGAAGCTCTTCGTCACTGAAACCACCATGGTACTTACCGCCTAGACTGACCATTTTACCTTGTGCAATACTCGAACCTGTCTGGTATGAATAACTCACAAGAGTGGAACATGTTACAAGAGATTTATTGTACAACTATTTAGAGTTGAGATTGCTTTTGTTGAAGACCACAGCGGTTGTCCTTTGACCATGCACCGGACCTCCGAAGATGGAAGCTCATGCTGTGCAAGGCAAGAGCTGACTTCTGCTACACCACTTTCTTAGACGTTCTTCTGGTCCGTCCTGCGATCATTTCCCTGCTTCTTCCAGCACTGCTTGAACTCCTCCATCTGTGTTCCAGTCGTCAGTATTGATCTTGTCAAGAAACACAGCTCGGAGAACCGAAGCCAAAGTCCGAAACTTCTCAGACCGAGGTCGCCGGTGCTGCTGCTGCTTGCTCAACTCACCTCTGACTTGCACTGTCTCCAATCCTTCTTTTCGAAGAAGCAGTCGTTTAGACGTGTGTTTTCGACTGTCCTCTGACTCAGTCTTGTCTTCCTTGGTAACAAGGATACTCGATTGCTCACCGGAACATCCAGTGCTGAAGATACGCTTGTCCCTGCAGGCGTTTGTTGAGCAATTCATTCATATCGATACCCGAGAGAAGCAACTTACCAATCATCTGGCTCATCGTCATCCACGACTGCATTTGAAGCGTTCTGCTTGGGATCTCTTTCTGCCGCCATTTTCCAAGTTATTGTCGAGTATTCGGAAAATAAAGTGCTGGTCATCGAAGAAACAGCGAGGATTCTCGGCGATTTACGAATCGAGTAATTGCCACAAATATACCATCATGGCCGACAAAAGAGTCAATGTGCTTGTTTACTCAGGTATGTCTTTCTTGCTTGTCTGTGTAATGAGAATACTGATCTTTTGTCACTAGGCAATGGTTCTACTGTCGAATCTGTCCGTCACTGTCTCTGGTCTTTGCGCCGGCTTCTCGGTCCAAACTATGCTGTCATCCCAATTACTGGAGAGTCTGTCCTCAAGGAACCATGGACTGCATCTTGTGCCCTTTTCGTCATGCCGGGTGGTGCAGATGTAGGTTACTGCCGCACTCTCAATGGCGAAGGCAACCGTAAGATCTCCGCCTACGTTAATAAGGGAGGTGCTTACCTTGGTCTCTGTGCCGGCGGCTACTATGCATGCAAGCGCTGCGAGTTTGAAGCTGGCAAGAAGGGTATGGAGGTGTGTGGTGATAGAGAACTTGGCTTCTATCCAGGCATCTGCAGAGGTCTTGCTTTCCCTGGTTTCGTCTACCACAGCGAGGCTGGTGCTAGAGCCGCTGAGTTGAGCGTCAACAAGGAAGCTCTGAGCACCGTTGGAGGTGCTGTACCCGAGACCTTCCGCTCGTACTACAACGGCGGTGGTGTCTTTGTCGATGCCGAGAAGTACAAGGATCAGGGCGTGCAGGTTTTGGCAAGCTACACCGAGCGCCTACACGTCGAATCTGGAGAAGGTACTGCCGCAGTTGTCTATCGCAAGGTAGGCGAAGGCTCTGTCGTCCTGACTGGACCGCATCCCGAGTAAGTTATTTGTATCAAGCACGACGAATTACAAGCTAACGAGACAATAGGTTCGCTGCAGTCAATCTCACAAAGGGCGGTGACAATCCTGCATACCCAAGAATTGTCGAGGCTCTTGCTACAGACGATAAACAGCGCGTCGATTTCATGAAGGCATGTCTGGCCAAACTCGGATTGACACCTAGCCAGGACGACCAAGGAGTACCTTCGTTATCCCGTCTTCATCTATCGACTCTGGAATCATCCGAAGTATCAGATCTCGTCTCGTCATGGTCCGACATCGTTGAAGAAGTCGATGGCGAATTCCTCATCAAAGGCGAAAACGACACCTTCCAGCTCGAAAAACAAAGCGGACCCTGGAAATCGACCGAGCCCACTAGCACTCTCAGTCTTCAGAAAGTTGCCGATGCCCTTCCTACGGTTGTAAAAGACATCGTCACAGATGCTCTGACCGGCACTTCCGACTCCACCAAACCAGTAACGGAGACAGACGCGGGCATAGTCGACTATGACAAGATCACGAAAAAACTACTTGTTCACGATACCTCCCTCCCAGATACAAAACAGACTCCTTACTTCAACCACCACGCCTACTTTGCAAACCTCGCACATTACAAAAAACGCCACCTTCACGACATTTCCGAAACATTTGGAAATGTGCTGCTGTACGGCGAAGTCGTTACTTCAACCAACACACTTCTCGAAAAGAATCCTAAGCTACTCGAGAAACTACCCGTGGGAACCACAGCAACAGCTACCACTCAAGTCGCAGGCAGAGGCAGAGGAAACAACGTCTGGGTATCACCACCAGGAAGCTTAATGTTCAGCACCATGCTACGCCACCCCATATCCCTCTCCACCACCGCCCCAGTAGTCTTCATCCAATACCTCGCCGCCCTCGCCATCGTAAACGGCATCCACACCTACGACCGCAACTACACCCTCCTCCCCATAAAACTGAAATGGCCAAACGACATTTACGCCCTCGACCCCTCCAAAGGCAAAAATGCAAACCCCAATGATCCAAAGTCATATGTCAAGATCGGAGGTATCCTGATCAATAGCAGTTATGCTGGAGGCGACTACACCTGTATCTGCGGCATAGGCATAAACGTCTCCAACACCGCTCCAACCACCTCCCTAAACGCCCTCTGCACCGCCGCAAACCTTGCCCCCATGACGCTGGAAAAACTCCTCGCGTCAATCGTCGTTTCCTTCGAATCTCTATACCTCCGTTTCTGCAGTTCTGGATTTTCCCCGCTATTGGATGTTTATTATAAATATTGGTTGCATGGGGGCCAGATTGTTACGTTGGAGCAGGAAGGGGGTGTCAGGGCGAGGATTATGGGTATCACTGCGGATTGGGGTTTACTCGTTGCCGAAGAGTTGGGTTGGGAGGACAGGCCTACTGGTAAGAGGTGGGAGTTGCAGAGTGATAGTAACAGTTTTGATTTCTTCAGGGGGTTGTTGAAGAGGAAGGTTTGAAAAGGAAGGAGGATGGAAAGAAGAGACTTTGTCGATACGAAAAACACAGTTGTCCATTTTGGACAGTGTAATACAATTTGCAAACGCATTTTGTGTCTCTTTCGACGGTTCTGTTGCAATGACATTGGGAGAAACAAGGACGTGGAATGTGAGTGCGAAGAACATGTCTATTGTCAAAGTCGTTCTAGTGTATTCAACATCATAACAAATGCAATTCAATGCAATACCGTCTCCAGGACTTCCGATGCTGGTTTGGAAAATTCTAGAGTAAAAAAAGTCGATGAGGAAAAACGCCTTCTCATCAATCATTGTCAAATCTTCAAGACTCGACTTCAACTCAACACCAGCTTCCCATTCACACCACCCCCAAGACGCCTGAAGATATCGAACAATGACTTGCAACGGCGGCAGGTGACAAGGCTTGCGGCCATCTAACCCAGACCAGCCTTGCCTGACTTGACAGTAGCTTGCACAGGGACAAGGAGACCACCAGAGCCTTCCTTTCCGAGCGACATGCCAGCTGCCCAGCCCATCTTCTCCATGAGCTTTCTACCGAAATTGGTTGCTGGGATTTCTGAGGCGTTGTGACCAACAACATCGCCGTTGCGATATGCTGCTGCACCACCACCGCCACCCCCCATTTGTCTGGTCCTTCTAACGTCGCCGGCAAGAGTGCTCTTAGGTTTCTTAGACGAGTTCTTGAGGTACGATCGGCTGACGAGGCTCGAGACGCGGGTAAAGTGCTGCTCGCTCCATTCCACGGTCCTCTGTGTCTTGATGAGCACTGGCGCTCTGTTCTTACCGCTTCCGACTGACTTGGACTTGAGGTTGAAATGGTTGGCGATCTCGTGGAGGACCTTGCGGTCGTTCTTCTGCATCGGCGGGAAGGCCTTTGTGGTGAAGTCTTCCTGTTCCAAGAAGTCTTGAAGCTCAATCCTGACCTGACCCATGGTGATGCCCTCAGTGTAGCGTTGGTTCATGTCAGGCTTAAACTTGTTCTTCTTGCCGAGGAGACCAAGTTGACGTAGCTCCTCGCGTTCAGCCTTCTTGCTGGCCTTCTTGGAGCGGTCGTTGGCCCATTGGTTTTGCAGCTCCTCAACCAAATCAGAATCTGACAAGCCAAGCTCCTCAGGAAGTGGACCAGACTTGCGACCCTTGTTCTTCTTTCTCAAACTAGGTCGGTCGTAGTCCATAACATCGAAGCCTCCGTACGCATCTTGCTCCAACACGTCGGCCATGAGAGTGGCGTCAGGGAAGTTGTCGCTCTTTCTGCCGCCCTTCTTCTTCTTGCCGCCCTTGGGAGTCTTGACAGAATAGTTTGCCAAGCCAGCGCGAGCACCGTCAACGTCTCCGAAGCGATCGTCGTAGAGCATGATGTCGTCTCCGTCGATGCCCAGCTCCTCTTGCTTCATAAACAGGAGAGCCAGCTCTTCGTCCGTCATGGCCTGCGCACGTCGCTCCCTGATGTCGGCATCGTCCTCCCACTGCTCACGCTCCTCACGCGCTAAGCGTTCTTCGAGCTCTGAGCTGTCTTCGCTGCCAGTATCGTCGTCGTCGTCATCTTCATCGTCTTCTTCGTCTTCCTCAGAGTCGGACTCGTCCTCCCACTCGTCCTCGAGAGCTGTGACATCGACATCGTCAGGGTCCTTCTCTTCTTCGTTCAGGAGACCGTCAAAGAAGTCATCTGTATCATCGCCAGAATCGTCACCACCAAGACCACGACGGGTGGGCATGTCTTCGGCAGCAATGTTTTCAATGTAGTCTCGCAGCAACTCGTCCTCGAGATCCTGCTCAAGGCGGAAGATGCGGTTCTGCTTCTTTCTGTTCTTCTTTGACTTGCGCGAGGCATGGACACCGCTAAGATCTTGATCGAGGCGATCTGCAAAGCCATTTGCCTGCTCCATGGAAGGCCATTGCTCTCCAGGATGTGTAGACGGGTTCCTAGCCTTGGATTGTTCAGACATCTCTTTCGCCCACTCCGGAGGGTTGTCTAGCGACTTGAGGAACTTCTCCATCTGAGGGTTGACTTGGGCAGGCTGAGTGGCAGGCTTGGACGATGACTTGGGGGCGGGCTTCGGTGCGGGCTTCGAGACTGGCTTTGAGATGACAGCTGGAGGGTCGTCTCTGATGGTGACACCGTTGCGACCACGGAAGACGACTTCGTCACTTGACGATGATCTTGCAGGTGAAGGCGCGCGAGCGCGAGGGGCAGGAACGGACTTGGGACCTTTGAAGGCGAGCGACTCGTCTCCGGCGGTGTCTACAAAGAACATGGGAGCGTCTTCGAGTGGAGGTGAAGGTACGGAGGTTTGCTGTGGCGTAGACTCTTCAATGGGAATTGTGATTTGCGCACGAAGGTGAACTGTCTCGTCAATGTCCATTTCAATCTCTTCTGCACCGTCTAGTGAGGGAATGGCGGCAGGAGGCTGAGCGTTAATGTCCATTTGAGCCATCGCGTCCTCTGAGTTGCGCAAATCTCTGTCTTGGTCGACGTTGGCTTGGCTCTTCTTCAGAATTGGCTTGTCGAGTTTGACAGGCTCGTCCAAAGGAGCCATAGAACCAGCACTGACAAACGAAACCTTGTGGTCTCTCAACCTTGATTCCTTGGTCCATTCATGCTTCTCTGTGCTCTGGAGTTCGTCTCTCAAAGAGAAATAAGGCTTCGGAGTATTTGAGCCTAGAGAGAGGAAGTTCAGTTGACAGAGGTGGGCGGTGGCGGAGCGACAGACTGACCGGTATGGTTGTTGTTGGTGGAGGAGTCATCGCGAAAGGCGAAGGCGTTCTTGTTTCGAGGCGGGGTGTACTTGGCCGCCTTCTGTCTCAATTTCTTGCCCATTTTGAAAGGTAAAAGGAAGATGCAAAAATGAGATTAAAACAATAAGAAGCACTCAATAACAATACTGAGTGACAGCAAGGGTGGAAGTTGCGCAGAGGTGGGAGTTTGATGTTCCTGAGGAAGGAGCGTTTGGAGGCGAAAGTTCAAGTGTCGAGCGTCAAAGAGGGACCAGAGACGCCGCATCAGCATCAGCATCAGCATCATCGCTCAGGGTCCGTGAGTCCGTGTGCAGCGGTCACAAGGCGATAAGGCACTAACACCGAGCCCCAGCCATCACGCCGCCCATCACGGTCTTGGTGTCGTTTGACGATAACAACTCGTTCGCTTCATGCAGATACTGCCATGAACAGCGACAACCTCGCCCGCATCGCTGGGCGTATCTATCGATACATCAGAGACCCTATGCCTCACAACCAGCACGACGATGCCATCTGGTGTCTAGGCCGTCAGTACGACTCGCACCCCACCTCTTCCGATCCCGACTCGACACAACCTCAGACACCTCCTGCCGCTTCCATACCCGCTCCATCAGCGACATCCGACTCTATCCCCCCGGACTCGGCAGCAACACCACAGAAGGAAGATGAGTTCGAGAAAGTACAGGTCCAGGAAGCGACCAACGACAACGGCTGGCCACCTGCCTTCCTCGATGACCTGGAATCTCGCATCTGGTTGACATATCGTACGAATTTCTCCCAGATCGCTGAATCTACCGATCCTACTGCCTCTGCCGGTTACTCGTGGAAAACCCACATCACTCAACTCGTCAAACATGGACGTGTCTTCACCGATGATGTAGGTTGGGGCTGCATGATCCGTAGTGGTCAGAGTCTACTGGCAAATACACTGCAGATTCTGGAATTTGGAAGAGGTACATCCACCACTTCTATGCTCATGCTACCGGGAACCTTGGACTAACCACGGCGCTTAGACTGGCGTATAGGAGAGCCCTCGGACGCCGAGCGCAAGCTGCTGTCTCGATTCGCAGATGACCCCGAAGCACCCTTCTCTATCCACCGTTTCGTCAAGCATGGTGCCAACGCATGCGGCACCCAGCCTGGACATTGGTTCGGTCCTTCGGCCACTGCTCGCTGCATTCAGTATCTTGGTCCTACCTTCTCTTCGTAGTCGCTCTCGCTAACACCACCCAGGGCCTTGGTAGACGAACACTCTCCTTCTGGCCTCCGAGTTTACGTCCGTCCTGATGATGCGAGTGTTTACCAGGACAGCTTCATGCGCGTCGCTCGCGATTCCGATGGCTCTTTCCATCCGACTCTGATCCTGCTAGGTACCATGCTCGGCCTCCATGGTTTTAATACCTTGTACAAAGAAGGCGTCAAGGCTGCTCTGCGTCTCCCTCAGAGTGTTGGCATCGCTGGGTATGCCCTCTCTTTTGTCTTCTACTGAGTCTTGACTGACCTTTACTTACAGTGGCCGCACCAAATCCTCGCACTACTTTATCGGTACCCAAGCCGACCACCTCTTCTATCTCGACCCACACGAGACACGTCCTCTCCTACCGTTGCCCCTTTCAGACGCCGACATCGCCACCTGCCATACACGTCGTCTTCGACTGATATCTTTCCAAGACGTCGACCCATCCATGCTACTCGGCTTTCTCATCCGCGACGAATCGGATTGGGATGCTTGGAAAGCGGCTATACAGTCTCCGCCGCCCACAGGCTTTAAGAGCATCGTACACATATACGATACAGAGCCCTCGCTCGGAGGCGATGCCAGCACAGAAGCAGACTTTGAACGTGCTATGGCCGACGTACAGAGTTGTGACGAAGATGAAGGCGAGGCTATCGTTTGATGACATGCATATCAACTGCTACGATGACACGGGCGGCGTTTTTTCTTTGGGGCTTGTTTCTTTTTTCTCCTGGCATTTCTTTGCAACCTTGTCTTGGATCAACGCGTTCATGGGAGGGATTTCTTCGGGCACGACACGGAGATGCATCAAGCATCCTGCGCTCTCCTACTTACCGGGCGCAGAGGAGTTACGGGTGGACAATGAGTTTTTCGGGACGAACAGATATACCAATTTGACAATTTCTTTCTCGTTTCACGCGACGTGCTGGTGGTTGGTCGTGATGCTCGTGCTTGAGGTGGCTGGGAGGTTAAGCGCGGCTCTCGGATATTGTCGGGTCCGGGTCTACGGCCAGGGTGAGACCCTATACAAGCCTTTTTGAGGTCGACGACCATGTTGCGACAGCACCACTAGCTATTCTCCTTCTCTGATACGCTTCGTATATCGAAATATATATTTTCTTCCACCAAATCAAGTTTCGTGCTGATATCAAGCTTCGTTGTCATGTTATACTTGAATATCATGTTTCAGATATGCTTCATCAAGAATATGCTCTCAACCAACAGCAGAACATACAAGAAACCTAACAGGAAGACATGATAGATACAACGACGTCAATATAGTATAGAACACACTCGGATATATTCAGAAGTATATTTCTCTCGCCAAACAGCCCATTGTTCGAAGGAAAACATTGTCACCACCTTCTCATCGACCTATACACACCTCCGACAGCTATAGCCAGGGTTCCACCCCATACATCCCTGACTTCGTCAACCCAGAACTTTTGTATTTCGAAACAGCTTTACGCAGTAGTACTTCTCTTCGATCTATCTATCAATCTCTACATTTTTCTCAACAGCAGTATCGATATCACATCCCCTCCCTTCTGGTTCTCCTATTTGTATTATTCCCCCGAGCTCAGAAAACGAAAGGCAAGCTATTTCCTATCCGTTGCCATGCCAGAAAGCTCTGGAGAGTGAATGGAAGCTCGGACTTCAAAGGACTAGAGGGGATCAGAGCTGCTCTCTTGCTTTCCAAGCAGTGTAGCATGGCAACGGACCACCGTGATAGTTTCGCGTTTTTGGGTCTGGTTCCTCCCTTTGGGGGACATGGGGACACGGGTTTATGGCATTTTTTGGTGATCTGATGATTTGAGCATCTCTTGTGTTTATGGTGGTCATGGAAGGACCATCTCGTAGGCCATTTATTGAGTCGATTGCTCGAGTTTACTGATCTGCTCTTTTGCTCAAAGAACTGCTCTTCGTTTCGACATTTGAAAGTCGTGAATTTGGGTGAAGGGAGAAACTGCAAAATGCAGCATATTGAAATCAAGTAGAGGGATAGGAAAAGGAAGGAGTTCAAAAAGATGAATGTTTAAAGTTGGAAAATCGATTTGGTTTCTCATCCTCCATTGCTTCTCGGCTCTGATGTACAGCTCGTATCGAACCTGTTCTTCTTGATGCGCCTCTTCTTCTGAATCGTCGTAAAAAAACCGATGTCGAAAATAGTAAAAGAAAACAAAAACACACTGCGCAATAGTACCCCATTCCCATGACCGCATTATCAGAAAGAAGTAACCCCGCTAAACACCGTCCCAATTGGAACCACCCCGTTGCCCAAAGCCCAGTTCAGAAATCATGCTGAAACTTGAGGTGGTGGTATCACAGAGAAAAGGAAGCCATCAGAACAAACACTCTACTTGGTGGAAGAAGAGTACTTGGTGACGGCCTTGGTGCCCTCTGAGACGGCGTGCTTGGCGAGCTCACCGGGGAGGATAAGGCGGACTGAGGTCTGGATCTCGCGCGAAGAGATGGTCGACTTCTTGTTGTAAGCAGCGAGCTTGCTAGCCTCGGTTGCGACACGCTCGAAGATGTCTGGAAATTGGAATCAGAAAATGAAACTCGAAAAAGTGAATCCAAAAAGTGAATCCAAAAAGGCAGAAGCGACTTACCGTTGACGAAGGAGTTGAGGATGGACATGGCACGGTTGGAGATACCGGTGTCGGGGTGGACCTGCTTGAGGACTGTGAAAGACGCGTCAGCAAACGTGATCAACGCGATTTGTTGATGCGAAAAGCGCCGGTTCGATGAGAGCAGGTGGTGCGATCAAGGAAAAGACGCGATTCGGAAGAGGTGGCGTACCCTTGTAGATGTAGGAGGAGTAGGTCTCCTTTCTGGTCTTGGTGCGCTTCTTCTTGTCACCGGTGGGGGCGGCGGTCTTCTTGCCAGCCTCCTTCTTCTCAACGGGAGCCTTGCCAGCAGCAGGGGCCTTGCCGCCGGTGGTGGGGGTCTTCTGAGCAGCCTTGGGTGCCATTTCTGATGATGTGATTTGAAAAGTCGGGTGACTTGAGTTGTGAGTTGAGTGAGTTGGGTGGGTGGTGTGAGGTGGTTGACACGTAAAATGGGTTGAGTGTTGATGATGGATGAAGGAAGAGAGAAGAGGGCGCTGTCGACGGGGAACACTTCAGACTTATAGAAGCGCGGGTCGAGCTTCAAATCACAGAAGTGACGAACGCGACTTGCTCGCGCAAAACCCCAGCCGAAAGAGGACAAGCGGCCCCAAATCGCGCCGAGAGCTCGCTTGGGGGCCGTGATCTCGTGCACGGACCATCAGAATTCACTCGCGTTGCCAGTGAACGCCGCAAGATCAGAGCAAAGCTCGGTGATCTTGGGGAAGCAACGTCAAGCGTCGTCGCGACTACTTAATCAGAGAGCTCCCCGAACAAGCCTGCCTTCTTCCTCCATCTCTCATCCACGCTTCTCACCACACGCTCAACGTATTCATCGTCCGCTTTTTAGCACCACTCTCAACTCACCCTTTCCAACCCCCCCAAACAAATCAATCAAAATGACTGGCGGCAAGTCTGGTGGCAAGGCCTCTGGCACCAAGTCCAGCGCTCAGAGGTAAGCGATTCGCACTTCCACAATCACTTCTCACTTTTGCGCCTCATTTGACGCGCTTTTCCGATCCAAAACAACGCGTTTTCTCACTTTGAATCATTCGAATCACTTTCTGACTCCTTTCTCAGCCGTTCTTCCAAGGCTGGTCTCGCCTTCCCTGTCGGTCGTGTTCACCGTCTCCTCCGCAAGGGCAACTACGCCCAGCGTGTCGGTGCTGGTGAGTCAATTCGCATCTTTCAATCCAAACCAATCAAAATCTAACCCGTCTACCAGGTGCTCCCGTCTACCTCGCTGCCGTCCTTGAGTACCTGGCTGCCGAAATCCTCGAGTTGGCTGGTAACGCCGCTCGTGACAACAAGAAGACCCGTATCATCCCCCGTCACTTGCAGCTCGCCATCCGCAACGACGAGGAGTTGAACAAGCTCCTCGGACACGTCACCATCGCCCAGGGTGGTGTTCTCCCCAACATTCACCAGAGTACGTTTGCTCCACCTCCACAATCCGATCTCCACATTCTAACATCTTTCCAGACCTTCTCCCCAAGAAGACTGCTGCCCCCAAGGGTACCAGCGGCCCCAGCCAGGAGCTGTAAGCAAATCGCTACAACTTTTGATTCTTTGGGTTTTCCGGCGCGCGGGGTGCTGCTTTCTTCAGCTACGATAATGGGGTTTTAACGGACTGGGCACACACTTGATTTTACTTTTAACGGGAAGAGCATTTTCTTTTTTATTCGAACAACACACTTTCTCCGGGTTGTTGTGGCAGAAGAACAGAGGGCTGTACATTACCAACCATGGCCATGGATGGGTGAATGAAGAACGGGGGATAGCTGAATGACACGCTTTTGATACCATTACATCAACCAATTCAGCTTTTTTAAACTTCATACACCTTGCCCGATTCCCTCATCTCCTCTCCTTGCACATTCCCACTCCACTTACCCACTCAGCACCTCGGCCACATACTCACTTCTAGGAAACACCTCCAACGCACTCGGCCAGAAACACAGGGGTGCCAACAACAGCAGAACACCACTTCTCGAGCCAGCGACAGCGATCTCCAATATAAAGCCGACAACAGCAACAATCACCAAAGTAGCCAGTGAAACACCCGCATCAGAAACAGCAACTACCGCATACCAATCAAGAACATCCCAGCAACGACTCCACAGCAAAACACCGACTGCCAAAAGCAATCTGCGAGAGAAAGAAACAGCACCAGCACCAGCAATACAATCGTTAGATGCATGACGAAACACCAGCAACCCAAACAAAGCAATCACCTTCATAACCATGCAGAATATCGAATATCAACATCAAATATCAATCAACATCAACATCAGCAACTACCCACAAATTGACGAATATAACCAGACAAGGAAGTAAAGCATACAGAAGACCACCGCTCTCAAAAAAAGCACAAAAGGCAATTCTAGAACACGAAAACCACTGAAAAGAGAAGAATTGAGCGTCATCGTTAGATCTCGACAAGCATAATTCCAGCCTCGAATATCCTTTTCTGACATGCCAAGCAGATACAGAAACAATCAATGTATAATAGTAAAAGGGCAAGAGGTGCAGTAACAGCATAGTTCAAAAAAACGATGGGGTACGGAGGGCAAATAGTTTAGATTATGGGACAGTAATTCGAATCAGAACAACAAGTCAAGATATAAGAACAATGATGCTCTAACTGACAACAAGGCACAGGGGAAAAAAAAGAGAGCGGGACTGGGGAAGAGCAGGTGGAAGGGACGGAGACGTGGAGTTGAGAGATGAGAATCAAAAGGCAGTCCATCTCTTCTTGTTTTATCGAATGGTCAAAGGCAATCAAATAGGCTATATCATCTTGTCCATCACAGCGCTGGCATATCTCGATATCGCATCACATGAGTGTGAAGTAAACCTATCAAATCAACAATGTCAGCGTGCTTCCAAAGAAGTGATGCGAAGAAAGGTGAAGTGTGTGCAAGAGAAGACTCAGAAATAGCCATTTGATATCGGCACCGCCTCCAGAAGAGAGCTTGGTCGGTAATTTCCAGCGTATATAAACGTTCAAGTTGTTCATCAGAAAATAAGGGAAAGGGACTGGGTGAGACAGAGTGGGAAGGGAAAGATGTGCATACCTTTTGGAGAACAAGACTCTTCATCAGCTGTCTTATCAGCTCTGAAGAGTGGAGAGGAGCAAGCCGTGACTGGCTTTTGCCTGGACGCGATTGCCCGGAAATGAATACTTTACCGACGCAAGCGTGATGTGCGCGAGTCCTCACCGTTGGCTGGACGCGATACTTGTCTCCTTGTCAAAGCATGTAGGTAGTCACTCAAGAGGTAGACAGCGATGATCAACGATGACATGGTTGCGGAAGGGGGACAGATGCACCATGAAAGACTGCTTCGCAAAGTGTATACAATCGAATCGTTCATTCAGATATCGTACGTAGCATCAATGACTCCAGCCTCGACCTCTTAAAAGAGTACCGAAGTGGAAAGCTCAGTGCTTGACTCTATACTTTTTTATCATCATGTAGAACGACTCGGATATGTGTGCTTCAAATGAAGTCTTTCTGAGGGGCTTGTTGAGAGTAAAAGGAAAGCATCTTGATTAACGGAAAAGAAAAGGTATCGATTTGTGCTCGTGGTATCTACATTCAGCAGCCTGGCGGAGGAGCTGGGAGATTGTTTGTCAGCGAAGAGACAGTGAAAGACAGGGAGAGGGTGACATACGCTCAAGGATGGGACAGGGCAAGTTACGCTCGTACTTGCTGCCACCGGGAGCGGTGGGAGGACGGTATGGGTCGGGGTGCTTCCACTGCTTGAGGAGTTCTTCGGTCTGGTCGAAGAGGATCTATCCGAGAGAGAAAGAAGAAAGAGTCAGTGAGTCGTGTTTCCAGGAGAGCGATGGAGTTGCGGTGACAGGATTGACGGAAACCAGAGGAGGTGGAGGGCGTGTGATGACGGAGAGAGGGAACTCACTCTCTGTTGTCTCGGCTCGCGGACGTTGCTGTTGGCTTCGAAGAGAGAGCGGATGTACAAGGCCTGGCCGCGCCAGAGGTGACGGTGGACGGACCAGTCGAGGGCCAGCTTGAGTGACCGGCGGTACAGACGGCTGCAACCAGAGGAATCAGTATGCGCCATGCGAGGTTGCACGTCGGGTCGGAAAGGCAATTACATGGCGGAGGTGTTGGCCATTGTGGGTGATGGTCCGGATGGTCAACCGGAAAGTGTGAGTCGAATTGATTGAAACAGGGCGCGACACAGATCCAATGTTCTGCTGCGACTTTCTAATTCCTGAGCGTCCGGTATGCGCGACACACACCAAGCAGCAGCAGCAGCAGCAGTTGCTGACCTCTTGGCGCTTCGTAGGGCTGAGTCCGGCTGGCCACTCAGACCGGCAAGAGTGCAGATGATGCCGGGCAGGCCCGGGAATGCTTTCTGACGTACCGACCGCTTGCTTGCGGCTGATCAAGACGGCCTGGGACATCATTTTCTTGCTATCCCCTCGACCTGCAAAGCATCGACTGCCAATACCCCTACCGCATCTATACCCCTCCCCGACAAATCCAACTCAGGATCGCCCTTTCACCGCGACCTCTGTTGCTCTCGACTCTCGTTCTCGCCTCTTTGCTCGATTGCTTGCATCCTTTTTTCTCAATACACCATGTCCAGCCGTCAATGTCTCCGCCTGGCCGCAGGTAGCTCTTTGCGCCCTGCTGTTCGCGCCGCTCCCAGATATGCCACTCGCTCTGCCGCTGCTCTGAGATGCCTTTCGACCTCTTCTGTTTCGCGCTCTTCCGTCCTCCTGTCACAACAACCGAGGTAAACATGGCCGAAATCACCAAAATATATGTCCTCCTGACCACCATGCCAGGACACCTGCACACCTCATCCGCTCTTCTCCCATTGCCCAGGTCCAAACTCGCGGCTATGGTGCGTCAATCTTGTCGGAATCCTACCTGCAAACATACTAACAGCTATACCGCAGCTGAGAAGGTCGTTCAGGTCCCTACCATGGCCGAGTCTATCACAGAGGGTACCTTGAAGCAGTTCTCAAAACGTGAGTTGAAGCCTCGGAAAATCATAAATAGCTATATCTGACCACAGCGCAGAGGTCGGCGACTACGTCGAGCAAGACGAGGAGATTGCTACCATTGAGACCGACAAGGTACACCATATCCACCATGCGCGATTTTTGTCCCGAAAAAACTAACCAATCACGACCTACAGATCGATGTCGCTGTCAACGCTCCCGAGGCTGGTACCATCAAGGAGTTCTTGGTCAACGAGGAGGACACCGTTACCGTCGGTCAGGATTTGTTGAAGATGGAGCTTGGTGGTGCTCCTTCCGGCGGCAAGGAGGAGCAGGCCAAGGAGGAGCCCAAGGCACCCGCCTCAGACAAGCAGGAGACTTCATCCCAGCCCGATGGTGGAAAGGAGAAGGAGGCTCCCAAGGAGGAGAAGAAGCAGCCCGAGCCTAAGAAGGAGGAGCCCAAGAAGGACGACAAGCCCGCACCCGCTCCCAAGAAGGACGAGAAGAAGCCTGAGCCCAAGAAGGACTCTAAGCCTCAGGAGGAATCTGCCTACGGCAGCCGTGAGGAGCGTCGCGTAAGACATGAACAATATCCACAGGTGTTGAGGTCAAAACTAACAAACTGGCTATAGGTCAAGATGAACCGCATGCGTCTGCGTATCGCCGAGCGCCTGAAGCAGTCTCAGAACACCGCTGCTTCGCTCACCACCTTCAACGAGGTCGACATGTCCGCCCTTATGGACATGCGCAAGCAGTACAAGGATGAGATCCTCAAGAAGACCGGCGTCAAGCTCGGCTTCATGTCCGCCTTCTCCCGTGCTTCCGTCCTTGCCATGAAGGACCTCCCCGCCGTCAACGCTGCCATTGAGGGCCCCAACGGTGGTGACACCGTTGTCTACCGCGACTACGTCGATATCTCCGTCGCCGTTGCCACCGAGAAGGGTCTCGTCACCCCTGTCGTCCGCAACGCCGAGTCCATGGACATGGTCGGCATTGAGAAGTCCATTGCCGAGCTCGGCAAGAAGGCTCGTGACAACAAGCTCACCATTGAGGACATGGCTGGCGGTACCTTCACCATTTCCAACGGTGGTGTCTTCGGTTCGCTCTACGGTACTCCCATCATCAACCTGCCCCAGGCCGCCGTCTTGGGTCTTCACGCCATCAAGGAGCGTCCCATCGCCGTCAACGGCAAGGTCGAGATCCGCCCCATGATGTACCTCGCTCTCACCTACGACCACCGTCTTCTCGACGGTAGAGAAGCCGTTACCTTCCTTGTCAAGGTCAAGGAGTACATTGAGGACCCCCGCAAGATGCTCTTCGGCATCTAAATGTTGAATCGACCTCTTTCTTAATTACATCATAGTCATTGCGCGATCATGAAGGGCATTCTGATTCTCCACGGAGGATGTGGGTGCTTCAGGAAACCAGAGGGGCAAATCTCTCTTGTGTGTATATCTAAATTTTCCTTTTTCCCCAAATCATGAACGATCTTCTACCTTATTTCTGATCCCAATATTGCGAATGTATCTGATCTCGAAGCAAGACTTCGATCATGCATCTTGTGTCCTTGAGCAATGTCTTCGTGATTGGATCAACGGACGACGCGTTTCGGGACGGGCAAGTGTAGTCGAGGCGTCGGAGCAGGGTCATCCCCCATACAAGCTCTGCAAGCATCATCAACGACCTGCACATCGACCACGTACACATTCGTTCATCCGGATGGTCTCTGAGACATCTTACTGATATTATCTGGATACCATGAGACTTCTGCGGTTCAGGCTCGAGTGTTGAGTCGAGTATGGCAAATTTCAAGTTTCGAGCATGGTCATTCCAGAAAATGGTGATGAATTGTTGTCAACAGAGTCCGAATGTCTTAAAACCGAGCTGTAAAAACATTTCCTTCTCGTACCACATTGACGGTATGGATTTTCGTGCTCTTATGCTAGGAAGTAGTCAGATATGGTCATCGGAATATATGTTAGCGATATGTAAGAGAAAGATTACATATTGAGTCGTCTACGCTGCCATACATTGTTTGAAGCATAGTTAGACTGGTCACCCTGTCTAACCGATATCGCATTTTCTCCCTCCACATTCCGAGAACAGCAGATTTTATGCACGACCGGAAGTTTAAGCCGCCGCCAGGCTCCACGTCGACAAGCATTTTGACCGGACAATGCTCCTTCCGCCGGAGCTTCCGTTTCCACTCCCGTCAAAAAGCGCCCACTCTTTTTGGTGTCTATTCGCCTTCTCGACTCATGGATTGAAGTTCAAATAGGACTTGCGCAACGGTATTTCTTCGAGCCTCAGCATGCTTTGCTATTCCACGTGGGCGTTCTTCGGTAGAATGGCATTAAGGTGCGGACCAGTGCGGACCAGTCAGTGCTGGTCGACATCTTACTGCAGACCATTGGTCTCAGTGGAAAGCGTAACAGAATTACTCGAGTTCGACTTGGCACCAAGCCCTGATCAGTGATCAAGAATTGTGTGAAAATCGCATGCTACACACTTTTTCAGAATAACAGCAGGATTTGGTCTCTTGGGCGGAGGTCAACTAACAGTGGTTATTGTGACTAGCATCTGTCAACACTTCATTGCCGTGTCTCCACAGCAGAATTTGGGACCTTGTCGTCGGGACCTCGAGAGCCGCTGAAACACCATCACGGTACACTAACAGACCAAATGTCACAGATCGTCAAGAAGAAGTCAGTCTCCGTCCCTGCGAAGCTTATTCGACTCAAACTGATTTTATTCCACGTTGGTCCCTTCCTGCCGACTGGTGACAATTCCTGCTTCTGCTGCTACGCGTGCGGTGCGATGCGATGCGAAGACTGACACACATCACCACTCCTGGCGTTGCTCGAGTCTGTTTCTCGTCCTTGGTGTCTCAAGACTGCTACAAGTTGTTTCGGTGGCATCAACGCATCCTCCCACAAACAAAATAGTCCATCCAGTTGCCGAAGCAGTGTTACCATCCAGTTGGTATTGGCAAGCAATAGCCGCCAGACAGGTTGCGCACAGGCTTCCTCTCCTCCATAAGCTAGGACCCTTTATTCGCACACATCATGGCTGAATGTATGTCGAAGATCTTCAAGCACGGCTCGCTCCCGGTGCATCAAATTACCAGATCTCTCAATTCCCCAGTGATACTCCAACACTAAGACCTCATAGTTCAACACTAAGATGGTCTTCCATTGGGACCATCAGTTGTGTACCCAGCTGCTTACAGAGCGCCGAACGAAAACCAGGGATTTGCATGACTCCTGGCTTGCCGATTGTGATAACAAGCCCGTCCAGTTTCAGAATCTGTCGAGCATTGTTGGTGTCAGTGTATAACCTTATAACAGCATGGTCCCTTTAATTCTGCCCTTCCCCAGTCTTACAAGTTGATTGCTTGATATTACTTTCGTTGCTGCAACTCCTCCACATTCATTTATACAAGGCCTCCCTTGATCTGGACAGCTCTCTGGGTCTGGCGTCGGTTATTGCGGCTCAGCAATATGAGGTCCTTCTTCCCATTGATCTTCTTTGTCTTTGCGTGTTTTTCTCAAGCGCAACAAGCGTCAAACCAGAGTGCAACTGATATTCTGCAACTTGCAGTCCAAGAGTTGCCCACTTGTGCAGTATGTTGGACAATTTGAACCATTTAGATTATCATTTCTTGAAGCTGACCATATACAGCTAACGTGCACCATCACCACTCTTTCAGCATCAGAATGCGAGCTCACAGACATTGCTTGTATCAAGGCCAATAAGCCTCTCCAAGATGAATTGAGCGTGTGTGTCAGAGCGAGCTGCACGATTAAAGAATCACTCAGTAGGATCACCTCCACATGCTCACAACCAGAGCAGTTCGCTAATGCATCACAGCTGCAAAAGCCTTCCTTCAAACATTGCTGGGAGCTCCGCGTCGCAACAAGGAGAGAATTGGAACTCTCACAACATTGATCGCTGGAGGATTTGCTGTCCTGGCTTTCCTTCTACGAGTGATTGCTCGACTATCCATTCATCATTCGAAATGGGGCCCTGACGACTGGATCATCAGTTTAGCCATGGTAGTATCTTAGTTTCTCATGTTCCGTAGTTCAAACTAACGGGGAGTTTAGGTCTTCGTCATCCCATTAACAATTTGCGCCTATGTTTGTAAGTGCTACATCTACGTACTCTTCCATGTTTACCATCTCTGACGTTCTTCGAAGTAAACCAAATCGGCATGGGAAAAGACATGTGGTATGTGTCGTTCGATCACATCACACAGATCCTGGAGGTATGTGATAACAGGTCTTTTGCCAACTATCGAACCTTTAAAACTGACCACTTCAACAACATCAGATCTTCTACTTCACAGAACTCCTCTACTTCGCAGCAATCGGACTAACAAAGATCTCCATCTTACTCTTCTACCTCCGCATCTTCCCTGACTGGAAGCTCCGCCGGATGATCTATGGTATCATTGGAGCTTGCATTGCATACATGGTTGTATTCATCGTCGCCACTGCACTACAATGCATTCCAGTTAGTATGGCCTGGCAGAAATGGGATGGCGAGCACCAAGGAAAATGCTTGAATCTCAATGCCGAAGGTTGGGCATCTGCCATCATCAACATCATCCTGGACCTCATCGTCATCATCCTTCCTATGCGCCAACTCAAAGATCTAGCCATGAGTTGGCGGAGGAAATTGGGAGTGATGATTATGTTCTTGGGTGGTGGATTGTGAGTTTCTCCTCCTCCTCCTCCTCCTCCTCCTCCTCATACACTCCTCCATCTTCATCCATCCTTGTAGTCGCAGCACTAACGCATCCATCCCACAGCGTCACAATCGTCAGCATCCTCCGTCTCAAATTCCTTATCCAATTCGCCCACACCGACAACGTGACTTGGGATTATCTGCCTGTAGGCTACTGGTCCGCAGTCGAAACCCACGTCGGTATCATCGTCGCCTGCGCCCCCGCCATCCGCTCCTTGACAGGAAACCTCCGCAACCGCTTCTTCCCCAAACCCACCTCGCAGCCTTCCTACTACGACGACAGCACTGCACACAGCAGTAGCAAAAGATCAAAGGGCACAAACAATTCTAGAAATTGGGGCAGTAAGGGTGGAGCGGGTAGTAGATTGAGTTCGCTGAGCACGGCAAGAGGGGATAAGGAGTTTGTCCAGATTGACGAGTATGAGATGGATGTGGGGGGAGGTGGCAGGTTGAAGGCCGATCAGAGGAGTACGGCAGAGGGCTCGGAGGAGGGGAGTGTAAATCGTTCGCACACGCCATATGATGATATCGAGGCGGCGCCGTTGGCTACCACGGCGGCGCCGATTGGAAGGGGTGTGAATGGTATCATGGTGCAGACGGATTTTACGGTTGGAAGATCGTGATCGCATACCAGTCGAGAAGATAGTCTACACAATACTCAGTCAATTTATTCCATGACATTATTGGAATGGCGAGCTCGTTGGATATGCTCTTGTCCTTTACGATCGTCTGGACTTGTCTGTTTGTGCTTCGCTCCATGCTCCAAATTGAGTCATTGTCGTCGAGTAAATTTTACGCAAGCTGCAAGAATATTCGGACAAGCTTAACTGACCTGATGCACTTCTAGACACACAGCAAGGGCATACGACAGGAGAGATACACGATGAGGCTCAATCATTCGACCATGCCAGACAGAAGTTTAAATTGAAAAGGAAGGTATGCTAAAAGGGTTGCGTCAAAGCTTCCTTCCGAAACGATGGCTTCGGAAAGGCAACTCAACACCTGCGGGTCATGGGATTCGAAAACAGCGTTGCAGACATTCATCACCTTTTGTTGCAGACGCGACTGGTTGCCATTACCATCCCCACTGCACCAGTCGTTGACAACGAAAACCGAACTCGCAGACGTCTCCTCTTCTGCACTTTCATCTCATCGCTTCCTCTTCTGATCAACAAAATCCCACGACCAACATGAATCCTATCTTAATCTACCACCAACATATCATGTACTTGATATGCAGCGCTAAGCAAATAGTAATAAATCAGTCACAACCGGTCAATGAGTATTAAAATCTTGGATGTGAGGTCTAGAAATTTCTTGTAGCATTGCTTGGGAAGATGGAATAAGGGATAGGAGTGGAAGTGATCTTTGGCTAAGTTGAAATGCTGCTTTATTGTAATGTAGGTGGTTGGTAGGGTGGAGTTGTTTATTTGTCCAAAGATCACTTTTATACATATTTCTAAGTGGTACTCCTCAAGGATGAATCCAATGTGACAGCTTGATTGGTGAGGTTACTGCACAGATCCTGGCGAATTCGTCCTGACCTGCACTGAGTATTCTTTTAGATGGATTGGAGCATCTTGATCTCTTTTCCGTCTGCTAGCTGGGTTTGATCGAGTGTTGGTCTTTGTCGTCCGAGGTCGTCCGAGGTCGTGTGAGGGAGGAGCGATTCATGCGTGTTGGTGTTTACGATGGGTCTTGGCATCGCCTTTGAATCCATCAGGCCAAGTGCTTTCTCTTCGTAGCATCCTGAGCCAAGATGTAGGCATATAGAGTAATATGATATTGCGGGGACTAGCTGGGCGAGCGGGGCATGTGCAATGCATTTCGTAAGTCCCAAATCCTTCTACTATGAGCATTAGTTGACGATTGGTTCGTGGAAGTTTGAGAGGAGGTTTAGTCTGTATAGTTGCAGATACAAATGCTCCGGGGGCATGTTGCCGTGCAAAGAATCCTTCTATAGTCATCGAAGGAATCCTTGGTATTGATCTTTGAAAAGTTATAAGAAGCTGCTGCTCTGGTCACAGTAAACTTCTTTCTTAGTTACCTTGTTCAATTTGCTCGTTTATTCCTGAATTCAAAATGCATTTTTCAACCGTCAGTGCAGTCGTTATTGCGACACTGTGTGCCACTTCTCAGGCATGGGAAGGTGAGAGAGTCAAACCTGTCTTCGCCCTTCGCGATCACAATTACTAACAAAGAACACAAAAGTCATCGCCTACGACAACGCCTGGTCCTGCAAAGCCGACAAGAACACCAAATACCGCAGCATCACCGGCGCCAACACCCTCACCGGATGCCAAACTTTTGGCAAAAGCATGCCCAACACGGGCTGCCGTGAATACAGAAACGGCGGTTCCTCCAATGGCAACTGCGGTCCGGAAGCACTGATTCCATGGTCGGTGTACATGAAAGGTGGGAATTGTGTCGTTTGGGACCAGGCCGGCTGTCAGGGCAGGTATGCCGATAGCAATGGTCCGGTGAATGGATGCAGTGATTTCAAATCCTATGGGTGGGGTCCGATCCGCTCTTTCAAGTGTCAAGGCTGTAAGTCCGTTCGTGTCATATTTGCTTTGCGGTTTACTGATGTGATTGATCAGAAGAAATCGGATGTCCGGACAGAGATGTTGCTTTGGTGACATCCAAGAGTGGCTGAGGGCACAGCCTCGTATATGGAAGGAGTGGAGGAAGCCGGTTGTCTAGTTGAGATTTGAGTCTATGAGTTTGCGAAACCAATGAAGATGTTAAACACGACTGATCTAACGCGGAGGACCTGCAACACGTAATGGATGTGCTTCCGTATTAAAAACCCACGTATTCTTAATACCCGTCCGGCTATCTTGAACATGATATGGAGCCTCCTGACAATTTGTTAGCAATCTCGACACAGCCAGCAGCTCTTGATCTTTCAACCCTTACCTCCGAGTGTATGAGAAAGACATATTTCATCACCTCGGCAAAGACGAAGCTCTCCTGTACATCGCCCTTGCCACCCCCATCTATAGCATTCACATCAATAATTGAGCTAAAGCCAGTCTCTGTTCGACAGTAGCGATTGATGGCTTCAAACGCAGCCCAAGACCAATCTTGATATTTTGGATCTTTGGTAGCTCGATAGGCATAGTACCAAGTCTCCAGAACCTCAGGTCGTAATCGAAAGCGCCCGTCAGTGAGCTGGATAGATTTGTCCGGGTTACAAGGATTGTTTTCACTGGTCTCGCAGGTGGTAATCCAGGTCACAAACTCTCCTCCAAGACCCGTCCTTGTTGAGTTGTATACAGCACCTGCTGCGTCTGCGATCGAGAGACCGTAGTCCACGAGAGTCTGATTGTCCGTGACCATCCCTCCAAGGATGAAATTTCCACCGGCGAACCAAGATAGCGACTCCATAGAGTTTTGCAAGTTTGTCCCGTCCCAAGATGGTAGTAAAGTCCACTCTGGATGACCATAAGGATGTGACCCAATGAGTCGGATCGTTGAATCTGCTGCAACTAGCCACCGCTCCAGATAGGATTCGTAGAGATCGCTGTTGTATAGGTATGCTTTGAGTAGATATTCGTAGAAGGCTGTGGGTTCGTTAGTGCTCTATCACTACAATGTGATCTCGAATCAGAGTCTCACAATCTGCAAAGGCACCCCAGCTGCCTTTCGAGCCTAGTATCTCGCCACTCTCCACGCTAATGAAAGATCCAAGAAGCCCCGGATACGGTTCACCAGATGCTGGCTGCGGCTTCAATAAATACTCTTCCGCTGTTTGAGCCAGATTGATGTATGTCTGATTTCCAGTGATGTCTGACAATCTCGCGAACTCCAGTATCATTGTACCTGCACCAGCTATGCTATTCTGAGTCGCTTTGTCCGTTTGACATGACGCAGGATCAACCCAATCGCGTGGCACGCCACTCGGAGTGTCAAAAGCACAGCTGAGTATATCTCCTAGTATAGTCATTTGTGCATACAATGCATGTCGGAGATCCGAGTTGGTGACCATATGAGAAAACGGACCGTTGAGCAGATCCCAGGCCGAAACCATGGCAGCAAAATGTCGAATAGTGACCTCGAACACTTGAATTCGGGTGCCTCCTTTGACTACTTTGAAATCCAGAGTAGCAATAAACTCCAGAATTTGGAAGGCTGCAGCTTCATTGCCAAAGATGATCGCGGTAGGTAAAGAATCAATGGCTGTAGCTCCGTAACCACCAAAGTCATCCTCGCAGGTGTTGCTTACAGGATGCAAAGTATTGTGACCGAAGCAATGTTTAGAATAGCCATTCCACGCGTGTTGAAAAGCTGCAGTGATCGCATCTATCCTAGCTGTCTGGAGTCGTGGCGCATGATTTGGGCGGATTCCTGTTTGAGTCAGCTCACTTTGATTCGAAGAAGACTTGATATGGCTGAATATTCGTACCAACCGGTAGGGTAGAAGTCGAATGAAGCGGTATTAGAATGGCAAGAGCAATGAATGTGCACAAGGCAAGAGTGAGTTGGAAAGTTGTACGCCCATGACCAAGTCTTCCAAGTTTTGTCATGATTTGATCCTCAAGTTCTAGGGAAGAGATGTTGATAGCGTCGTGTTTTGTGAAAGATCAGGTCCAGAAATGATCTTATGATGTCCTTGAAGAGACTACCATTGCAACCGAACCGCGATCATTACGGTCGAGCGAAGCAAAGAGGATCCATCAAAGCCAATACCTTTGATGGCACAGAGCGCGTCCGCTGATTAACTCTATCTCGTCCCGACTCTATTCAAGATTGCCCCGACTATTGGTATGTATTGTTTCATTTTTACAAGAATAGCCGCCGGTGCGACAAGCCATCTGAATGAGGTGGGGCGCATTGCAGGCGCGATCCGGACCATTTGCTAAATAACAAACCTGGTGTGGGAAGCAAGAGGACGAGCTCCCTCGGAGAATAGGATCTAGAAAAAAGGTGCAGGTCGTACGAATTATTCGCTCTGGTATTTCTTTGTCTGAATATTGGCGCGGGACATTGGCTAAGCGTCCAAGTCTATTAGCTTCAATGTTTCCGACCTCATAGCCTATGGCGGTCGATCCTACTACCTTCTTTCTCTCGGACAGAGGAAAGAGATGATAAGAATACTTCAAGCATGGGAGATGCTAAACAAGAAGTCGAGATCAATCGCATGAACTGTTCATTAGATATGCATGCAACCAAGACGTCAAATGGCGATTGCTGTTTCATCTACCGCACGACAAACGTGCTTTCGGACTGCTCGTAACTACGCGCTGCTCTACCTTAGATATGGCGGTCGATTGTTGGGGCGGAAAATGTGACAATGAAAGAGCAGCCAACGAGGAGACGCGTCAAGCGCCCGGAAAAATGTCACGCGTCATCCCGCTTCCTCCTTCCTTCCACTTCCTCGTACACATGCATTGATCTCAATTTCATCTGCATGTTCGCGGCAACTCACTCTGCTTCTCGGTGACAGAGATATATCTCATGACTGTGAATCGAATGATAATATTTTTGAGATGGCACTTCGGAATATATATCGATTGGTGACGGCGCGACATCAAAAAGCAAAAAACAAAAAGCCATGAGAGACGCGACAGAAATGCCATCGCGCACTCGGAGATAGGCGATGTTCTCCTCCCAAGACCAGGTCATGCCCACTGCGCATCTCGTGCTTCTAACCAAGCTCTTCCCTTTGATCTCACCTTCACTGGCGTGTGTGCGACAAGAACACCCAGAGGCGGCTGAATGCTATGTTCAGGACGACTTGCTCTATCAGTCATTGTCGGGTTTTTGGTGGATGGTACGGTTGCTTGTGGCTCGCCCGTAGGTTGCAAAGATGCTCCCTTTGAGCAAAGAACACTCATTACAGCACTCAAGCTCTGGTGTGCCAGACCGAGCCTTGCAATGTTGGGTGCGACTTTCGAAGAGTCTCTGAAGACAAAGAAACCCCGATTCATGAGGCCAACGTATCCATTCCTGGTCTGGAGGTCTACTCTTGCCGGCTCGATCAACGCGGCTACGCTCTCAAGGCAACGCTTGGTGTCAACCAGTACGATATCGACCCATCTCCTTTCCTCCGAGCTGAGGAAAGGAGATTTCTGTTGCTGCATGGTTTGTGCGCTTCCGAGAATGGATGATACGTGTTGTGTGGATTCGAGGAGATCTCGTGTTTGCTGTCCCACAGCTTTAAATTCGTAGACGACTTGGAAAAGCTTAATGGATATACTGGCTGCCTTGCCAACGGCAGTCGCAGCCCCAAGTCCGTCGACGACCATTCTGACGCGGTTTTTTGTAGGTGATTGGTGGCAGGTAGAGAAGTTTGTAAGTTTACGAAAGGTCGTGCAGTTCAACACGGGCTATGAAAAGAAAAAGTGTCGATTCTAGTGCTCTTGATCGGAATATTCAGAAGCAATGGGGGCTTCGGCTACTCTAATATGGTCAGCATCGCTCACCCTTGGAAGTCCGGATTTCAGCGCGTCTAGGGTTGCATGATTGATGCATGTTCCTGGCACTGCGTTGCGCCAGGTATCGTTTGCCGAAACTGTTTTGATGTAGCTTGAGTTGTCGCTGCACAGATTGTGCAAGAACACATCACTATCCTCAGGCAAAATATGGCCTAGAGTCCCAAAATGACACTAGCGTGGGCAGTGACGCGCGCCAGGAAGAGCTGTAACAAGAATATGGCAGCACACAGATTGATCGTCGCCGCTTGCTTGCGGCGGTAATGTACTTCGACCCTTGTTAACACCATGTTCACTGCGGGAGCAAAAGTATTCTCCAATGATTAGCAAACGGACAGGATGATTGCCAGCATCTACATCATGCCAAACCTGACGTGGAAGTTGTCGAATGCAACAATTCCAACCGTCCAATAACGACAAAAATTTGACGAATGGAGAGGGAAAGTTGGAAGTAAGTAGAGGGCTTAGAAGCAAGAAGCAAAACATACAGCAGCAGGGATTCCCACGTGGTCACCCACCGTAGTACTAATCTGCCGTTCAACTGCTTATGTATGGCAGAGCGGACGGGATGCCCAG
>JGI24891J29808_1000239_pt1 | contig 52935 bp, 51 predicted proteins | sample FreactcultuFSWF8_FD_29808 | JGI IMG/M metagenome (IMG submission 29808)
CGTTGTAAATCTTAGTATCCCGTTTCTGACTTTGACCCAGAAGCCTTTTACGACTTTGGTAATTTATCGCACGCAGGCGAATGGATCCATATATTTTCGGCTTCTCCCGGTTCCGAATACGGAGCCAAATCAGCTTAATACTAATCCTTCGATTACTAGCTTTAATGATGGGGCGGCAGATGGAACTCTAACAGCAAATGAGCAGATCTATACGACGGGCGAGGTTGAGAACATAGGACCTCCTGCCTGCTTCGCTCTTTTTGCCTATAAAAACAGGCTTATTTTGATTCCCTCTGATAATCCTTATTCCTACCTGTATTCCAAGCAGGTTCCTCCGGGAAGCCCGGTAGAATTCTCCGATCTTTTCGTGGAAAACGTGGGAACAGTTTACGGCCCGCTAACGGGAGGAGCACGTCTAGATGATAAGTTCATTTTGGGCACAGCTACGAACCTGCTGTATGTGGTGGGTGATGGTCCGGCGGCGTCGGGCGCAAATAATGATTTCTCAGATCCCATATTTATTACTTCCGATGCCGGATTGGTTAATCAGCAGTCTTTTGTTTATTCTCCGATTGGTCTGTTTTTTAAGAGCCAAAAAGGAATATATATTTGCGGCCGTGATCTTTCGGTGGAATACAAAGGTGCCGCGGTTGAGAGGTTTAATTCCCAAGCGGTAGTTGGTGGGCAGTTAATTTCCAATTCCAATCAGGTCCGTTTTCTCCTAGGGGGAGGGGGGACGCTGATGTACGATTATTTTTATGGGGAGTGGGGTCAATTTAGCAATCCTTCTGGTATTGGTGATTGCATATACAATGGCCTTCATACTTACATAACGGCAGGTGGGGGAGTTTTTACGGAAAGTCCGGGGGTTTACCTGGACGGCGCAACTCCCGTGCTAATGAACTTTACAACGGCATGGTTTAAGCTTGCCGGCCTTCAAGGCTATCAGAGATCCTTTTTCTACTTCCTGCTGGCTAGCTATTTATCGCCCCATCAGTTGAGTGTTAGCACTTATACGAATTTCAATACGAGCCCTGATCAGACGAACCTAATCACGCCGAATTCAAACGATTTCCTGGAAAACTGGCGTGGATTTTTTAAGAATCAGCGTTGTCAATCATTCGCCATAAGTGTTCAAGAAGTTTATGCCGGGACTCCGGGGGCCGCTTTCACGATGAGCGGAATTAATCTGATAGCCGGGGTTAAATCTTCGTTCAGGACGATCTCGGCTGCTCAGTCTGTGGGTTAAGGGCCTCGGGCCCGAGTTACATAGTATATTCGCCCTAAAGGGTTTTCCCATGGTTTAGGCCCGAGGCATTTCTTTTATATAGAAGCATCATTTCGGAATCAATAGGAGATTTGATGGCGCTAAAGAAGACTCTGCCACGCAAGGGAAACCGGGTCATGATGGCCGGCGGAGGGGGTTTACTTCCAGGCGGTTCCACGCAATCGATGATGCCCGGCCAGGTTCCTGGAGCAGGAGTTATCGGGGGAACGGGCGGTCAAATCCTAAATGATGCAAATAGCGTTAGCCCGACAGGAATGGTTACAGGCACTCCTTTGGGAGGCTTATTAGGATTAAACGGCGGAATTAATGGTACTGGGATAGCGGGCCCGCAGGGTGCTTCTGGTATAATGCCGCTTACAAGCCAGGACCAAATCAATGCTCAGTATGGGCAAACCATGGGAACTCTTGGCCAGCAACAAAACCTTTTGAGCGCACTACAAGGCCAAAACGGTCTAGGCAATCAAAGTCAAATGTATTCTCAGCTTCAGGGGATTGCTTCCGGAAATGGTCCAAATCCAGCACAAGCTCAATACCAGGCTAATATTCAGAATTTAGCAGCTCAACAAGCGGGAGCTATTTCTTCCCAAAAGGGCATTTCCCCGGCTTTAGCTAATGCTCAGATTGCCCGGCAAAGCGGATCCGCCATGCAGAATGCAGCGGCACAGGGTGCAGCTAATACGGCTCAACAGCAGCTCGGGGCAGCGGGAGCAGCCGCGAATATAGCGAATACTCAGGCAGGCCAGCAGATTGGGCAAACTAACGCCAACACAAGCGCCAATTTAAATGAGCAAGCAAATCTTCTGAATGCGGGCCAAGGATTTAATCAAACGCAAGTCGGAATGCAGAGCAATATTAATAACGTAAATGGCCAGCTAGCCAATACCACTATGCAGGGGCAACAGGGCCTTATTGGTGGATTGATGACAGGTGGTGGGCTTCTTTCTTCTTTAGCGGAGGGAGGGGAAGTAACCGGTGGCGACGAATACGGCAATTTTTCGAGTGACGTATCGAGCGGATCTTCCTCAAATTCCAGTACGCCTTCCTTTGGCAGCGATCCTGCAGCTTCCTCTTTTACCGGAGGCGGTAAATCAGGGGGCGGCGGCGGAGCGGCGGGTTTATTGGCTCTTTTAGCTAATGGTGGTAAGGTCGGATATGATAACGGCGGCAAGGTGAGCGCTCTAGGCTTTGAAGCCGGGCCAAATGCCACTTATCCGAATTACGGAGCTCAGCCAATCGGACAACCTGTAGACGCTAGCCAGCCGCAGTCAATGTTTGGTAAATTCGTTTCCGGAGTAAAAACTAAGGGCGCCCAAAATACCGCAAACTTCAATTTCAATTCCGGGGGAGCAAACGCCCTATTTCAGGGGATGCAAGCGGCCACTAAGGGGCTTGGCGATTATATTAGTAACCATTCAGGAAGTTCACAGCAGCCACAAAATGACGTAACTGTGGGTGCTCCTTTTAATATAATCCAATATCCTCCCAGTGGAAACGTAGAAGCGGGCCCAGTTTCAAATGCAACATGGACCGATTCTCAAGGGAATTATGCCAAGGGCGGCAAAGTAGATGCTTTAGTTTCTCCTGGAGAGAAGCGCTTAACGCCAAAGCAGGCTAAAGAGATTGCCGACGGAAAGAAAGATATTAAGGAAGTGGGAGAGAAGTTCCCGGGTAAGCCTAAAGTTAAGGGCAATTCTTATTCCAATGATGTGATTCCCAAAAAATTGACGGTTGGCGACATAATTATTCCCAATAGCGTTATGCAAAGCCGAGATCCTGCCCAGGGAGCTCATGATTTTGTTTCCCGGATTTTAGCAAACCGGAAGAAAAGATGAATTATTCCAATTATAAGAAGATATCCCAGGATCAGAAGATTACGACCATGCAGCATCCGGATGGCCATCAAATCAGGATTGTGCATTCTGCTCTTTCTCCCCAATTGCGAGAACGCTTGGGAAAGATCCCTGTGCATAGGGCGAGCGGCGGTGAAGTTGATGATTTCGATGTAAATGCACCGGCTCAGCCAGTATCTGGATCGGAAGCTCGAGACGTGAGTAGACAAAATCTCGGAATCCCGACAAAGATAATTCAGAAAATGGATCAATATCCAGTTCCGACGCATCAAATCAGTTACCCACCTCCAATTAAGCAAGACTATGACACTCCTCCACAAAAGATAGATAAGATGCCTCTTGCCGAGGGGGGACAAGTAAAGCCCAAGGTGGAACAGGATTATAGTCAGGTCCCATTGAAAGAAAACAAGATGGGCGGAGCTCCTCAACAGCCTGAGATAAATCAGCCAGTAAAATATTCCAATTTCAATCCTCAGGAACCAGTAATGATGGCGGGGGGAGGGGGAGCCGATAATTCTCCACTTACTCCGGAAGAACAGGCCGACGCCGATGCGCCGGCTACTCCCGTTACCGGGAAAGAAGCAAAGGCCCAATCGGATAAGAATTTGAACATTAGCCCAAAAACTCAGGCGGCAATCGATGCAACACCCCTAGATGCTCCCGTGGCGAATAGAGCACCTTCTACGGTTACCCCAGGGGATGTGGATCAATCGCAAATCCCTCCCGGGCAGCAAGTAGCGAATCAAACGGCGCCGGCAGCTGTGGCTATGTCTAATGATCCTTATGGAGCGCAGCAGGCTTTGCAAGCCCAGATTAATGCGCTCGGGGAGATCAAAAAGGGGCAGTTACAGGAAAATGCCCAGAACTCTCTATTAGGTGGTCGCGAAGGCCAAATGGGCGGACTCCAGGCTACCGCTCAGCAACAACAGCTATTGCAATATAATCAAGCCTTCCAAGCTCTTCAGAAAGAGCGGGAGGGGGTCTTTGCGGACGTGCAAAACGGCCATATCGATCCGAATGAATATATTAACAATATGTCCACGGGAAAAACGATTGCCACGGGCATCGGACTCCTGCTGGGGGGCATGGGGTCTGGCTTAACTCATCAACCAAACCTTGCTTTTGAATCGCTCCAAAACAATATCAATCGCGATATAGATGCGCAGCGTCTAAATCTAGGGGCGAAGGAATCACTTCTCTCAAATAACCTGCAACAAACTGGAAACCTAAATACCGCAATGCAGCTAACGAATCTGCAGACAAACCAGATTTTCGCGGCAAAGTTTAAGCAAATTGCAGATTACGGCACTCAGTCTATGGAATCGGCCAAGGCAAACCAGATTGCGGGTTTATTCGATCAGAAGGCCGCAGATCTTCAGCATCAAATGGCCGTGCAGCAGGCAATGCTTGGTCCCACGGCACAGAATCAGGATCCAGAAGCAGCTTTTGCGAACCGCATGCAATATCTCCGAATGCAGGGGCCTGAAGGCGAGAAAATGGCCCAACAGCAGGAGGCTCATCATATCCCGGGATTTACGGGAATGACGGCAAGACCGGTTCAAAAATCCGATACGGATCAATGGTCAAATCTGACGAATCTCCAGAAGCTGATTAATAATGCCCAAACCTATTCAAATCAGGTAGGCACATGGGGAGCCGGCTATCTTAGAGGAAATCCCGCAGTGGCAGCACAGGGAAGAAGCCTAGAATCCGCATTGACACTCGAAATGGGTAAGTTTGCGGACCTGAATAGATTTACGCCGGAAGAGCATAAGCTTTTCGTGCAAAGGGTGCCAAGTCTTACGGGAACGGATATTACCGGGCAGCGTCAAGCCCTGCTTAATCAGTTGCAGCAAGAAATATCCAATAAAGTGGATACCTTTAAAAGCAGTCTTTTTGGTCCTGGAGCGGTTAAACAAAAGGCGCCGGGCCTTTCCGGAGAGGACCAAGAGGCCCTATTCTGGGCTCGCAAGAATTCGAATGATCCTAGATCCGCAAAGATCCTGAAAAAACTCGGGGTAAAATAATGCCTTTCGATCCCGATTCATACCTCGCAGAGGATCAGAGCGAGCCGGAAGCCGCGCCTGCTGAATCAAGCACCACTAGTGAACCTCCTCCAGAAGCTCCTACTCGTGACGTGGGGGAGGGGGGAATGCCTGCCCAAGTTCAACCACCGGGAGAAGCATTCAATCCTGATAAATATCTAAATGACGAAACACAGGCTCAATATGGGACTGCTTCCCAGATGGCAAAAACCTTCGCGGAAGGGGTAGGCCGGGGATATGTATCTCAGCCTGTAATGACGCTTGGGGAAAAAGTAGCTGGAGTTCCCGGCGAAGATATTTTAGGCCGTGAGAAGGCAAACCCTTGGACCAGCTTTGCGGGTGAACTTACTGGATTTGTCGGGGGAGCTCTTACAGGTACAGGAGAGGCAGCCGCACTCGAGAGGGCAGGATCAGCTCTAACGGGGTATTTAGGAACCGGGAAGATAGCTTCCGCTGCCATTAAAGGCTTAATTGACGCAGAAGTACTTACTGGCGGAGATGAAGCGGATAAAATGATTCTGCAGGATCCAGATCAAACAGCCGGCAGTGCGGCCGCTCATATGGGACTTTCCGCAGTTCTAGGCCCAGTAATCGGTACAGTGCCAGCCCTTTGGAGCGCGGGGAAGGGGCCGGTAGTAAAAGGTATATTGAGCCTAATAAAAGCCGATTCCGAGGGGGTAGGGGCGAGCCTAACAAAATCGCCGGGGGATATGGAAATCAACGGATTCATGAAAAATCTGATAAGCGCCGCTTTAGGCCCTTCTACTGACAATATTGACGCAAGAGTAGCAAATAATGTCAATATTCGGATGGCCCCAGAATTTCAGGATGTTTACGATCATCTTTTAGATCACATTAGCCAGGTCGGAGATGATGCAGCAGCCCAACAAAAGCTTTTGGATAACGCAGTAGCAGAATTCAGGGAAAGGGGCGTGGAAGCCCGGTATGCCGACAGAGATGCTAAGATAGCCCTTAGGGATGTTCAGAACGAGAAGATTACCGAAGCAACAAACGCTGCCTATTCAAAAGCCAATGCCATCCCTAATGCCGTTTCCGATTTCCGCGATTCCGTTATCTCAGCTTCCCAAGGGGCCTATGATCTTTTAGAGAAGCCAGAAAACGCAAATATTATGGTTTCCCTAAAGCCGATGTATGAAGAAGGCCGGAGGCTAGCCGATGAGATCTACGCCGGGGGGTTTACCCAGGATAAAGCCCTGGCAGAGACTATTCGAAAAGATATGGAATCTATGGGGGAGCAATACGGAACTCAGATTTCAGGATCCAATGCAAAGGCAGTCATTCAAGCACTTGATCAAAAGGCAAAATTCAATAGCAATGCGGCAAACTTTGGAAATGGGCTAGCGCCTGTCTACGGCCAATTGCGCCATGTTTTGAATGATACGCTCACGAACACAATTCCCGCCTATGGCGATTATATGAAGCCATTGGAAGAGGCGACAAAGGTCCTAGGGCGTCTTTATCCCTACGGAAGTCCTGGGACGGCATTAGCCCGAATAAAGGGATTAGCCACAGACATTAATTATATTCGAGACATGCCGGATCTTGAGTATCTGGAAAAAAACACTCAGGTCAGATTTACGCAAGATCTGAAAAATTACGCAGATCCCAAACTGATCGAAATGCGTAAAAAGACTCTTCCAGAATGGAAAGAGGCGCAAAGAGCTTCTACTGCATTACGCTATTTTAGCGATCCCAGAAATCGTGCTTCTTTGGCGAATTCGGTTATGTCGGAGCCCGATTGGATTCGGGCATTTAGAGAGAAAGACATTCTAAAGGGATTAACGGAAAACACGCTGCAAGGGAAAATGAATGCAGTGATGACAGGCAAGAATATCGCCGCAAGAACGCTTTTGGAACGGTTGCCAGTATTTAAAGGAATGTCGATTCCCGAGATTTTAGATCTTATCTCGGTACGGGAAGCCTTCCAAAAAGGTGCCGGCATGGGATCTAAATACACAAACTTATTCGGGGCCGCCGGAGCATCGGCCGGTTCTTTACTGGGTGGGGCAGTGGGAGGATTCCCAGGAGCAGCGATAGGAGCAGCGATAGGAGCTCCTTCCGGAGCTATTATGGGAGCGGGAATCGATAGGAAGGGCCCGGCTATTGCGGCGAAGCTTTTAGATAGGTATACACAGGCCTATGGCCCAATCTCGAAAGAGGCGGGGCTAGGGGAGCGCGCTGTAAATTGGGGCCTAAAAGCTGTTTTGGGAAAATCTCAAGCTCCAAGTGCTGAAGGATTTAAAGCCGCTGCCGATTACTCTGCGAATGCAGCAAAGGGACTGTTGGACACAAAGAAAGCAGCCAAAGCGATTTTCGAAAAAGGCTCTTCGGTTCTTCCTTCTCATTTAATTCCAAAGCAGGAAGATATTGACAAATTGGACGGTAAACTTAAGGATATCCAACAAAGGCCGCACCAAATGTATGCATTCGGTGGGAAGGTCGCGCATTATATGCCGGAGCATGCTTCCGCATTAGCCAAGATTGGCGCCAGCGCGGTCAATAGCCTTAATAGTATTAGGCCCTATCATGCAAGGATGGCTCCATTAGATGAAGAAATCGAACCGTCACAATCAGAAAAATCCGATTTTCACGACACGTTGGGGGTCGCACAGCAGCCGCTCATGCTACTCCACCATATCAAAAACTCTACGCTTTTGCCTCAACACGTGGCTATTGCCAAACAAATATACCCTCATTTTTACAGCAAAATTGGTGAAGAACTTACGAAAGCAATGACTGATCACATTTCGGAGGGTGGAACGATTCCCTATAATGTGAAGCAGGGCCTTTCCTTATTCCACGGGCAGCCAATGGATAGCACCATGAGCCAGCCTAGTATTCTGGCTGCCCAGATGAGCTTCCAGCGGCAGAATCAGCCTCCACAGGCTCAACCGGTCACTAAAAATAAACGCAATACCAGTAAGCTCGGGGAAGCTTCTGGGCAGTATCGGACTCCAGACCAGGCGGCCCAAGCAAGACAATCCAGTTCAAAGGTTTAAAGCATCATTTAGGAATCTACGGAGGCGCTGAGATCCAGGGCCATCGAAGGGAGATCCCCAGGGTATGTCTACGAGAACAAATCTACGGCCGAATCCCGTTATTACGAATGGGAATATGTCCGGGAATATCACTTCTGCAGTTACGATCCTGCAATCGACGACACTGGGCTCCTATAGCCTGTCATGGGCAGGAACCTCTCCAGTGGGAACCATTAAGCTCCAAGCTTCGGATGATTTTAGCGTTTTCCCCAATGGTGTAACCAATAACGCAGGCACCTGGACCGATTTACCACTTTCAGTAAGCCTAGATGACGGCGCAATCGCTACAGCCTTCTCTGCTCCAGTCTCTGGCAATACCGGAACAGGCTATATCGAATGGAGCACCGGAGCATATGCGCTAAGACTCGTTTTTACTGCCACGAGCGGAACTGGGACACTTCAAGCAACCTTTAACGGAAAGGTGGCCTAATGAGTTTCTGGGCACAATACGCTGGAATCTTTGGCGGAGGGTCAGGGGGCGGTGGGGGCGGCGGGGGAGGAAATATTCCATCTACAATTTTAACTGATTTCATTGATATTTCTAGTGGAGTATCAACTATAAGCGTTGTTTTTGGAGCAAGCTTTTCTGTTCCTCCAATTGTTATTGCAACTCTGGCAAATACTACTGATGCTAATCCTCCGATGCTAGATATTTTGGAAACAGCAATTTCCACTACTGGATTTACTGTTGTTCTATCCGCAAATACACCAACTGCTAATTATTTTTTAAATTGGATGGCGGCAAGCATAAATGACTAAACTAATTAATTTTTTGATTCTATTTTATCTATTAATTACAAGCACGGCACTGGCTACTTCTGATTTTAGAACAACTAATATCGACATTATGAGCACGCTCAAGATGTTTGATGTTAGCGGAACTAGCGCATTGAGCGTAACGCAACAAAGCCTTAGCGGAACTCCTTATAGTATTTCTCTCCCAGGAGCACAGGGAGCGGCAAATACATGCATGGTAAATAATGGTTCAGGTGTTCTTTCGTGGGGAGCATCCGGTTCAGGTGTTTCTATCGTAACGGCAAACGGTTTTGCAGGAAGCAATTCGTCTGGAGCAATTACACTATCCACTACAGTTTCTTCAGGTATGGTTAAAAGCAATGGCACCGCATTACAGCTAGCGACTGCGGGAACTGATTATCAAGCACCAATATCTTTGGGCGCTTTTGGTTCTACTCCAAATGCCAATGGCCTTTCCTTCTCTTCAAATGTTTTAAATATGCAGCCAGCTTCGGCATCTGATCCTGGAGGCGTTAGCACAGGAACTCAATCTTTTGGTGGGTCGAAAACCTTTGTTTCTCCGCTTATCGTTAATGATGCAGCAGAAGACGGAAGCAACATTGAAGTTGTCGATCCAATAGCGAACAAGACGGGAACTCTTGGACAGATTACCACAAACACTTTGTTAGTATCCTATGATGGTGTTGCGGTAGTGGCCGGCGCTAATGGAGTGGGCTTATATAGTCAGGCATCTCCTCTTTTTTCTGGGCAGGTAAAGGCCACAGATACCAATACAAATCCGGCATCAGTTACGCCAAATCAAGGTCAAGCGGTGTTTGCTATTCTTAATGGAAGCGCAACAGCCAACACATTTTCCACGCTCGCCTTTGGAGCAAATCAAGGCGATTCTACCTTAGTTGATTCCGCTGTAATTGGCCGGCACGTTGCGACAGGATCGGGTGTAGAAAGCGGTCAGTTAGAATTCTGGACCGAAAACGCTGGCGGGGGCTTGGTCGAGGCTGCGGTAATTAATAAAACAGGAGCATTTCGGTTAAATACCTACGGAGCCGGCTGCTTACAATCTGATGCTTCTGGCAATATCACATCAGTGGGCGGTTCATGTGGCGGCGGCGGATCGGGAACTGTTACCAGTATTACAGCGGGAACCGGCCTAAGTGGTGGAACGATTACCACGAGCGGAACGATTGCCGTAAATGCTTCACAAAATATTACCACTCTTTCAAATCTAACCAGCAACGGGATTGTGACGACTTCAGGGGGAACCGGGGCGCTTAGCGTTACCGCTACCACTGGAAGCGGTTCGGTTGTTTTGGCTACCTCTCCCACTTTGGTCACTCCAGCTTTAGGCACTCCCAGTGCATTAGTGGGTACAAATATTACTGGCACCGGAGCAAGCTTTACAGCAGGAGCTGCATCTGCCCTGGCCGCCACTCCTTCACTTTGCTCAACTGGACAGGCTCCTACAGGGATTCTAGCAAATGGTAATGCCACTGGATGCGCTACCATAGGCGGAGGATCTTTCGGATCTGGAAGCCTAAATGCAAAATTCTGCCTAGAAGACGCAACGGTTCCATATACCACTATCGACGGTGCTCACTACCAATCTACGGCTGGAACTCTTTCTGCTGTGAATATGGCAATGTTTAATTCTGGCAGCTCAGGAAGCACTCAAATAAGGGTAAACCAATATCGTTCAGGAACATTGAATGCTTCTGCTACCGCAAGTATTTCAGCATCAAGCTCGGCACCGGCTGGTGGATCTGAGTCTCTTTCTGGTTCCTTAACCTTAGCTATAGGTGATATTATCACCGTCGATGTAGTTTCAACCGCCTTAGGCGCGCCGGAGGGATTATGCGTAGAATACTAAGTTTCATCCTTGTTTATTTTTTCTTTCTGACGAATTGCTGGGCTGGATCTGGCTCTGGAAACGTGTCCAACGTGGTGCAATATGGTGGTGGGGCAATCACTTCTACGACCGCTCAAGGCATACCTGCTCAGATCACGATTCCAATTGGAAGTCTTTCTAGCATGGTCACGTTATTTGCGGGGACTTCAAGTGATACCACGGGGAACTACTACGGACTATATTCGGCAAGCTCTCCCGCTTCAGGCTCTCAGGTAATTTACTCTGTGCCATCTGGAAAAATATTCACCATGATCAGCATGTACTATGCCGCAGGCACATCGGATACGATTCAATTTGGCTACGGAACAGCCGTTGGATCTATGACTGAAGCTGGATCTACACCTCCAACGAGTCCTGTTTACTATTCAGCATCATCTACGGTATCGACAACTCCATTTATTCAGACGGTTGCCGCACCAGCATATACATATTTCCCTGTTGGTCTTTCTTTTCCAGCTACCTCTGTGCCATTTGTTAGACCTGGAGGCACGAGCGGGGATCAATTTAGGTTGATGATTATTGGAATAGTTCAATAAAATAAGGAGTTTTATGAAAATATTATTTTTACTTTTATCGTTTCTTAGTCTTAATGCCTTTGCCGGAAGTGGCTCCGGTAACGTATCCGCTGTTTTCAATTTTGGTGGCCCTGCGATCACGTCAACTGTTGCGAATGGAGTCCCTCCATATATCAGCCTGCCTCCAGGGTTACTTGCAAATGCTGTAACCTTAATTGGAACAAGTTCTGCTCCTGGTGCTGGTGGTGATTTCTTTGGTTTCTATTCGGCAAGCAGCCCTTCTTCCAACACCATGTATACTGTCCCTGCTGGAAAAACTTTGTACGTTTTGGGTGAATATTTGCAGATCACCACCAGCACTGATTTTGTGCAGCTTGGATATTCTACTGCTTCATTTACAGAAGGAACGGCATCTACTCCAACGGGGGCCACTTATTATGGATCAAATAGCACGGTGCAAGGTCCATTTATTGCTACCGTAAGCGCACCAGCATATACATATTTCCCTGTTCCTATGTCTTTTCCTGCTGGAAGTTTTCCATTCTGGCGACCACATTCGGTTGAAAGCACGCAAATTATTATGATCGGTTACGTGCAGTAAGGAGTTCCCATGCTTAAGAAAATCCTGTTCCTAGCCCTGCTTCCCATTCTGGCATTCGGGCAATCGTCTGCTATAAATCCAGCTCTTTTGAATTTGGCTGGCGGTGGACCTGGCGCGTATTATAATACCGGCTCCGGCACTTCTGGAGCATGTAACCCGATCGCTAACACCGGCTCGGGCGGTGGGGGCGCTGGTTCGGATACTGCTGGGGATGGCTCGGGCGGGGGCGGACAAGCTGGCGGATATATCGAAGCGCAGATAAATAACCCCTCATCTAGCTATACCTACGCCCTCGGCGCAGCAGGATCAGGCGGTAGTGGTGCAGGGAGCGGTTGCGCTGGCGCTGCTGGCCAAATCATTGTGGACGAGTACTATCAATAAACAAGGGAGTATATATGTTTTCAGTAAATCAAATGATTCAGGGTGGAAATGGGGCTCTCGGCAGTGTGGGCGGAACGGTTCCGGTGGTGTTCAAGGATGCTGCAGGAAATATCCATCAAATCGGCACTATGGTGATCGATAATGGCCAACAAGAAATCGAGCCGGATAATGTGCCCGCAGTTGTTCGTGTGATCTTGGTAGAAGCGTAATCATTAAATAAGAGGTTTCTATGAGTGCCGGAAATGAAATCATTCAGCTTGGTAGCTTTCAGGCGTCCACTGGATCTGCCGTGGCGTTGCAGCCTGCTCGAGGTCTTTATATTGGACTAGCCAGCTTATGAGAATGATCAATCAGCTTGCTTTGAATGCCATAGCGAGCGCTTCGAGTACTCCAAGTAATCCAATTCTGGCAGAAGACATTTTCAATATTACCTGTATTGCCACATTTTCGGATGGGGCAGCGGCGGGCACGTTAAGCCTTCAGGGAAGCAATGATCCCAAGGGAAATGCTCTGGCTCCTAATGTGGTTCCTACCACTTGGGTTACTATTCCGGGAGCTACGGCGACGGTGGCTTCCGGTGGGGCAACTCTTTTGATTCCAACTAATCCGGTTTGTTACCAATGGATTAGAGTTTTGTGGGCCAAATCCGGAGGCGCAGGCACTGTAACTGCGGCGATTGCGGCACAAGGAGCATAAGTCATGGATCAAGATTGGATCGTCGAGGATGCGAAATGGAAGGCCAAAATTGAAGCTGATCTAGCTGTAATGACGCCTCATTTTAGAGCAGAGGGAACGATTTCAAAATTGACAGATATGCGCACCGAGTTTATCTTTGTAAAGAACATGGTCAAAGGAATCTGGGGCATTTTCATCGCGGTAGGTGGAATTGTAGCCGCTTGGTTTGGATCTAAACAACATTAGGAGTGAATGTATATGGCAATGTCGGTAGCCGAAAAGGCAATTTTCAAGGCTCTTTCCCCTTTCCTCGCTGCGGAGTTTGCATCGGTAATAGCGCCAATCGTTAAGGCAAAATTGGTGAGCGCATCTCCAGAGCTTCAGGCTGCCGAGGCCGATCTAGCTGATTTCATCGTAAAGGTAATTCCTGACGTTTTGGCATCTCTCGCCCAATAATGGCAACAGTAACCTCGACATTAGAAACCATTTGGTCTGATGTGGGGGTAAATATTTTAGGAGCTGCTTTCCCGGCATTGGGAGCGGCTCTTAAAATTCCTATTGTGGGATCTATTCTCACCGATGCCATAAATGCGGCTTCCGATTGGCTTATTAAAAATGGTGTGATTGAGATCAAAAGCATAATTCTCGATACGATGAGCTCATCGGCCCAATTGAAATGGGCTCAAGAAATTACGATTATAAAAACGATTCAGAAGGGCGGATTAAGCGCTGCCCAGCAGGCGGAATATGATCAAACTCTTCAATCTCTTGTTAATAGTCGCGGTGGGATCGTTAACGCATAGTTGCGTAAAGCCAGAAACTATTCCCGATGGCACCATCGATGGCATAGAATGCAATCTAGCCGACCCAGAAAGCTGCGGGCCAGTAGCTTGTTCTGAGGTGCATACCAATGCAACATCGATTCCTCCTGTGCATTACGACGCCAATGCGTGCGGTTTAAATATGATCGGAAAAGTGTGTCTTGACGGCATTTTTCTTTCAAAGCTAATCAATATTGTCGATGACTTCTGCACCGAAAATGGGAATTGCACTTTTGCAGATACTCAAGCCTTATTTCAGGCCAAGGCGGCATTGAGAGTGATTCGAAAATAGTCTTTGCTTTTGTCAAAGTGCTTTGTTAAACCTCCTTTCAACAAGGAGAACCGCCAATGACTACAAAGACAGAAACCTATTACGAGCGTCTCGCTAGAGCTCAAAATTCCCCTGCAAACGACGTAATTGACATTATGACCATTACTGCTTTCATGAACACGGAAGCTGAGAGAATGCGGCATCTTGAGCATTATGAAGCCAAAGCTGCGGCATATGAAATGAAGGAAGATGCCTCGTGAAAAGAGTTAAATTGAATCTTTTAGCCAATGGGCGCCTTATGATCTGTTTCCCAAAAACAGAGGCAATTGAACATCACGCTCTTAAGGTTGCATTGGCAAAAACGCCAAAAGAAAAATACTACAGCCAAGGCGGGTTTGAAGTTTACATAATTGGAAAACAGGCAAAGAAAAATAAAAAACAACAACAGGAGAAAGAATGAAAAAAGATAACGAAATCGTTGGCAAAAATATGATCGTAAGGGCAACCGTGGCAGGTGTCCACGCCGGAGAAGTTGAGTCGTTCGACGCTGCCACCCAAACAGTAAAACTAAAAAATGCTTATCGGCTCTGGCGGGTTTATACTCGTGACAATTCTGGATCTATTAGTGATGTGGCTGCAAATGGACTAAAGCCAAAAGGTGGGCATTCAATTGGTGCATGTCTCGCGTCCGTTACAATTGTAAATCCAGCTGGCCTAGAGTTAGCAGAAATGACTGAAGAATCTTACGACTCCATTAAGTCTTGGAAGAACTAAGAGATATGGGGTTATTTACGAAAACTAGAAAAATCTATCGGGATGGAATTGAGGAGGATGTCACTGGACCAATCCGTGTGCACGTTACATCTGATGGCCATGTCATCGAATCATATAAGGATTCCAAAGGAAAAAAGAGATATTTCGCAACACTTTTTGGAACACATTGGTGCGCGCATGGTGATTCTGTTGCTTCCGCCGTGGCAGATGCAATCTGGAAAGATGAGTCTAGGCGGCCATCACTTGCTGCTGTGAAGGCTGATATCAGAGAATCAGGAAAAGATCGCAAAATTACTCTGAATGAGTTTCGAGTGCTAACGGGTGCTTGTTTATCTGGATGTAGAAGTGCTCTTGAAAAAGCAGGCAAAGACGAATCTCCGCTAACAGCATTTGAAATTCGTGATTACATTTCGAAAGAGTGGGGGAACAAGCTGCTTTCGGTTCTGGAGTGGAGTCATGATTAATGGAAGAGGTTACGGTTCCGGTTCCGGTGACGGTTCCGGTTCCGGTTACGGTTCCGGTTACGGTTCCGGTTCCGGTGACGGTTCCGGTTCCGGTTACGGTTCCGGTTCCGGTTACGGTTCCGGTTACGGTTCCGGTTCCGGTTACGGTTCCGGTTCCGGTTACGGTTCCGGTTACGGTTCCGGTTCCGGTGACGGTTCCGGTTACGGTGACGGTTCCGGTGACGGTGACGGTTCCGGTTGGGAAGAAGTGGAGTCATGATTAATGGAAGAGGTTACGGTTCCGGTTCCGGTTCCGGTTGGGAAGAGGTGGAGTCATGACGCCAAAAATACTAAAGGATTTTCTCCAGGAAAAAGGATTCTCGGTTTATGACTTCTCCTTTCATGTGGAGGGCCTAACTCCACAAACGATTTACAGCTATCTCAAGGGGAAGCGAGTAACGCTTGAAAGCCTTACAAAGATCGAGAAGGCTTTCAATTTTATGAAAAGAAAATCGAGCGTTAGGCGTGATTAAAGTAAATGGAATTATTTTAGAGCCGACGATCTTTCCAGATGGAACCTCGCAAATCTGGCACTTACCGAAATTTATTATGGACTCAGAGGAGCTCGATATCGATTGGCGGTTTGAAGAGGAGCGGGAGATTATGGATCTCTTTTCGCTTCGGGCACTTAAGCCGGTAGTTCCAATTAAATTGTATATCCCCTACCTGCCCTATGGCAGGCAAGATAAGCCAATCGCGAATGACGCCACATTCAATCTTCAAGTTTTTCTAAAGCTCTTAAAATGCTTAAATCCATCCAGTGTAACGACATTGGATGCGCATAACGCGAAAGTATGCCGGAAAATTCTGCCTTACGTTTTTGAGAATATAGATCCCTACTCCATTCAAAAAAGGATTATCGATAAAATTAAACCTGGAACTTTGGTCTTTCCGGATGCCGGAGCCAAAGAGCGTTATCGCCATGAATTCCCTTCTCAATTGGTATTCAGAAAGCTTAGAGAACCAGCCACCGGAAAAATTATTTCTCACGAGATCGTGGCCGAAAGCGTATGGGATCCAAATGCGGAAATCTTTCTTATTTTGGACGATATTTGTGATGGAGGGGCAACCTTTATTGGCATCGCAAAAGAACTCCGAAAGTTATTTGGCAGGCCTAAGATTTATCTTTTCACAACCCACGGGATTTATAGTCGCGGCATAAAGGCCCTTAAACAAGCCGGCATAACGCCGATAACCACCAATAGTTTGACAAAAAACGAGAAGAAAAAGGGAGTCGTTAAAATATGAAATTGCAGCCTACGCTTTACACGGATTTTTATAAGACGGATCACAGGCGTCAATATCCCGAAGGGACGGAGTTTTGTTATTCGAACTTCACGCCCAGAGTGTCCAGAATTCCGAATTGTGCTCATGTGGTCGTTTTTGGAATCCAGGCCTTCATTCGAGAACATTTGGTTTTCCGGTTTAATGATGATTTTTTTAGAAAGCCTGCCTCTGAGGTTTTGGGGAAATATAAGCGTCGGATGGATACAAGCCTTGGCAAAGGATCGATTCCAATGGACCATTTGGAGGCGTTGCATAAATTGGGATTCCTTCCAATCTTAATTAAGGCATTGCCGGAGGGCAGTCTTTGTCCTCTTCGTACTCCAGTTTTGACTATCCAAAACACTATTAAGGAATTTTATTGGGTTCCAAATTTCCTGGAAACACTTCTTTCATGTGAACTTTGGCACCCGATGACTAGCGCCACGATTGCCCATCAATACCGCACATTGCTTGACGCGTATGCGAAAAGAACTTCAGACATGCCCGAATTCGTTGACTGGCAGGGTCATGATTTTTCTATGCGTGGGCAAGTGGGAATTAGCGCGTCAGCTGCAAGCGGAGCCGGTCACCTTCTTAGTTTTACGGGCTCAGATACGATTCCAGCGATAGATTTTCTAGAAGAATACTATGGGGCTAATTGTGAAAAAGAATTGATTGGTGGGTCAGTTCCGGCAACCGAGCATGCCGTTATGTGTATGTGGGGCAAGGAAACGGAACTCGAAACATTTGAACGGCTTATTACTAAGGTATATCCGACAGGAATTGTATCGATCGTTTCTGATACCTGGGATTTTTGGAAAGTATTAACGGAAATGCTCCCAAAACTTAAAAACCAAATCATGCGGCGCGATGGAAAGGTCGTAATTCGTCCAGATAGCGGAGATCCGGTAAAAATCATTTGCGGAGATCCGGAGAAGAATGGCCCAGAAGGTAGAGGAGCTATTGAACTCTTATGGGAAATCTTCGGTGGAACGACAAACAGTAAAGGATTTAAACAGCTGCGGCCGTGCATTGGTTTGATTTACGGGGATTCAATTACACTTGATCGCGCAGAAAATATTTGCAGTCAACTTGCCGAAAAAGGTTTCGCCTCAACCAACGTCGTTTTCGGAATTGGAAGCTATACTTATCAATATGTAACCCGTGATACCTTCGGTTTCGCTATGAAAGCCACTTACGGAATAATCAATGGCGAACCTGCAGAACTATTCAAGGCGCCTAAAACAGATGATGGAACAAAGAACTCTGCTAGGGGGCTTTTGAAAGTCAATGGAGATTTTTCTCTTATTGAGCAAGTAACAATGGATCAAGAAAACGGAGGAATGCTTCAGCCAGTTTTTTGTAATGGCATTCAGCATAATATTCAAACCTTAGATCAGATTAGAAGAAATTTAAAAACAGCTCGAGAAGGAAAATAAAAAAATCCCGGGAAAGTCTTGACGACAAAATCCCGGGATGCAATGCTTTAACCGCCAAGAAAAAACACTGATTGATCAAAGGGTAATACATTCGTAGTTCACCCGTCAATCAAATGTTTTTCAAGGCCAAGGATGTTTTCCCTCAACTTGTTAACCCAGGGAAAAGGACCGGATAAAAGAGCACGGGGATCCGTTTCTCTCAAGGCGAGAGGCCGGACTAAGACGCGCTTGATCAGCTCGGAAGGAAGGCTGCTCTCAGGCAAGGAATGGCATCAAGCGTCACCCGATTCTAAATATACCGGCGGGAAGGGAAACCTTACCCATGAGCAGGAGCTCAGGCCTTTAAGTTCGGATGGATGCTTCTAGGAAAACACCCGCCTAGATTAGGTCCTGGATCGACTGGTTTTCTGAAGAGAGGGAAGTTTCGAGAAGGGGGAAGGCCCCTCGGATGCTCTTCAGGAAACCAGAGGCTCTAGGACAACACGAACTTAAAGGAAATAGCCGATTGAACTGCGTAATTCAGTTCAGGAATGGGTGAACTTTGGGTATAATATAACGCAAGGAGTAAATATGTATCGAGTCAAGATTAAAAGTGGCGGTTCTATCTTGGTGCTGAGTCCCAAAGAGATGCCTGTGGAGAAAGAGCTAAATTTTACAGAGGAAGAATACAAATTTGCAAAACGACTTTCTGCTGCGCTCCATGAATCTGAGGAGCGGCTAGCGTTTTGGCGCACATTGTTGTATAAGAAAACCGATATAAACTATTCTCTCTACTCTGACTTTCCCGAAGTAAAAACGGAAGCTACTGATATCGCCTCTGGTATTTGCAATATGCTGAGAAAGAAAATCGCTAGTTGATGAAGATTTCTAAATATCGAAATTCGAAGATTGCCATTGCTGGCCGCTCTTTTGATTCGAAATTTGAGCAAAGTGTTTTTCATATTCTGAATATGAGAATGAAGGCAAAAGAATTTAAAGAAATCCAGCAACAGGATCAAATTCTTTTGACGGAAGCAGAAATCCTTTATAAGCCTGATTTCAAATGCATTGGCGGTAAAAGTGGTGATTTTTGGTGCGAAGCAAAAGGTTTTGAGACTCCGGAATGGAGAATCAAGCGCCGTCTTTGGATGCATTATGGGCCAGGTCCCCTTGAAATTTGGATGTATGATTCCAGATTTAAGTGTCCAAAGCTTAAAGAGATCATAATTCCCAAGGAGTTTTGAAATGTCCCCATCTCAACAGTGTTTCAATTTGGTAGAAGCCTTTGAAGGCCTTTATTTAAAAGCTTATCCGGATGGCTGCACGCCTCCAGTTTGGACGATCGGTTATGGAAAGACCACTAATGATGATGGAACAAAAATTAGGCAGGATCAGGTTTGTAGCGCGGCACAGGCGACCGACTGGCTTGGAGAAGATTTACAGCATGAGGGATGGCACTTCATTGACGCATGGGTGACTCAGCCTTTAAAGCAGAATGAATTTGATGCGTTGACCAGTTTTATTTTTAATGCAGGATGTGGAACTTTTAAGCAGAAGGTGCTTCCGTTTGTTAATCACGGGGATATGCAGAGCGCGGCTAATGCAATGTCAACATGCATTTATGAGCGTGGCAATCCTAATCCGGTTCCGGGGTTGGTGCGCAGGCGAAAAGCCGAAACCGCATTGCTTTTAGGGGATATCGCCGGGATGAACGCGGCTATTTTAGAATAGTTAATTTTTCTTTTGACTTACCAGATGCTTTAGCCCTAGTCTTTTCTTTATCAAGGAGATAAAGAATGAAGAAAAAGTGGTTTGGTAGACCCGTGGGTTCTCTAAAGGGCCCCAGGGATTTAGACAAGATCCAAATTGATTATACTAATGCATGTGCTATGTATGGCGTAGCTAAACATAGGCATGATATTACGCTTCCTCAGGAACTCAAAGCTCTTGAACAACGAGTGACTAATCTTCAAATTGAGCTCGAGATGCGCTCCCGCCATGATGCTGAGAAAAAAGCGCAAGAAAAGGTGCCTGAGGCCGGAATTGCCCCTAATCTTACGGTGGTTGAATGAACTGGTTTAAACGGAAACAAATTGATTCCATTCGAGCTGAGCTTTTAGAAAAACGCCCCCTTCCCGTAGGGCTGGCTGATTTTCATCGCTGGTCCGACAGGATCATTAAGTCCGCAGAAGTGCCCGCGAACGACAGCATGAAATATGTTTTAGCTTATTTGCTTCTGGATCTTGGGCCTGCCATCGCTTTTGAATGTGATAACTATTTTATCCAGAGACTTCGCAAGGGCGCTGTAAATCAAGTGGCTGATTTTTATCGCCGCGAAGTTTACGAAAAGAAAATGCAAAAGATTGCGGCAGAAAAACAAAACCAGGCTGCAGTTCCGCCGGATAATATGACCGGTGGCAAAGTTTTGGAAATCCCCAGAGTTTGAGGCTTTAAAAAAGGATTGGGATCAAAGGCTTGCTGAATCAGGCTTTGAGGATCAAGAAAAGGAAGTGAATGGGGAATTAGCATTAAAAATACCCACTTCTTGCCTTGGGCGCTGCGGTGGAGTTTTAAGGCACCATAGGAATGAAATTAAGCGTAATGCAAAAATAGTATACTATGAATTGCTTTCGAAGTGGATGCACCTAGAAACAGAATTTGAAGATGAAGCTGATCGTCTAATCATGGAATGGACGGCAGAGGGCAGAGAAATCAAGGAGATCTCCATAGAGCTAAAAAAGCTCGGAATGCGAAAATCTTATCGAAACACGATAAGATTTGTGCGCAGGAGATATGAGGATAAATGGGGAATAAGGGAATGGAAGCCAGAGGAAATGGTATCGCGCAAAACACCGCGTCGATAATTAATTTTCCGGGTAAAGAACTTCCAAGCTCATACAGGAGCATGATTCTTGCTAAATGGCTCAATAACCACTGGTCCGACAATGATTTCTATAAGCTCACGCAAAGGGCTCCTTATTTCGAGTACTATCAGGCCTTTCTCGATAAGTTATTTACGCGAGACAAATTTCTATTTCGTATGGCGGTCCTTTCGGATGACCATGACGTGGTTCTCGGCTGGAGTGCGACCGAGGGCGCGACTCTTCATTACGTTTTTGTGAATTCCGAAAATAGAAATCTTGGATTTATGCGCTTGCTTGTTCCCCAGCGTCCTGACCGATTAACCCATATGACGAAAAGAATGCTAAAAATTTGGCCTGCAAAATTTCCAGATGCAGTTTTTAACCCGTTTTATTGAAAGGATTTTATGCATATTGTAGCTTCCGCAAAACTTCATACGACCGTTTTTATTGGCAAGACCAATCTTCAGATGGATTTGGATCCCGCAAAGCGCCCAGGCATGCGCCTTATGGCCGATGATCAAAGCCAAATGCTCTTTGTGGAATATAAAGGGGAAGTGGGAAGGGTTCCCTATACGGATATCGTCAGCATGATCCCAAAAGACCAGGCTTTGTTTCGGAAGATATTTGACGCAGAATACACAAAATTACTAGAAGCGGCTCCAATGGACCCACAAACAATGACAAGTGAGCAGATTGCTAAAGAACTAGTTGCTCCCACAGGAACACGTAAAATAGTGCGTACCTCTGCTCAGGTATCCACTCCTATGAGTCATGTACAGGCGGGCCCGGGAGCCGGTAAAACTCATGACTGATAAAAGGAAGCTTACACGCGGCTGGCGAATTGGCGAAGAATACGCACAATCGAAGCAGGCCGATTTCGTCAAAAGGATGACGGAAGAAACGCTGAAGGAGCGCGAGGGGAAGCCATCTATTTGGGCTGTTCCAACGCATTTCGAAGGCAAGCTCATAAAGGACTTGAGCGGTGAAGAAAAAGAACGATTCCATTTTTCCCTGCAACCAAAATCTACCCAAGATGCTATCACCCGACAAAAAACGCGTAATCCGAAGGATGATTTGGATTATTTGCTTCGTCCTATGCCTGATTGCGTGGCTGTACCCAACGCGGCCGATAAAGACGCTCTTACCGGGATCCGAAATGTGCCCATTGATGACATTATGCTTCATGAGGATATCCGACATAAGGCACGAAACACCCGGGGAACAGAGGATCTGTCCAACTTGACCATGGAGAGCCGAAAGAGGGGAATAGAGGCCTTTACCTATTCCAAGCCTGCCGAGCTCACCTTAGATGAATTGAAGAAGGTTACGAAGCTTGAGGAAATGAAATCAGAAAAAATAGAGCCAGAGCAGCCTAAAAAAGAGGGATTTTTAAAGCGCCTTTGGAATAGCTGCAAACCATCGGGGATTATTGCTCCATGAAAACTGACCGCGAACTCCTTATGGATGTATTTTTAGAGGAGGGAGTACCATTAAAACTGAGAAAACGTATAGCCAAGCACCTGGGAACAACGGCGTCTGTAACATCGGTTTCTCCAGTGACATCGTTTACTACCCAGGCCCCCATCCAGAAATCCTTATCTATGCCTATTCAGGCGCCGAGTACTCAGAAGCTAATGGAGGCCCAAGAGGCTTCCATTGCAGCAGCTGCGGGATCGGGCCTTCTTCCCGCTCCGGTGATCTTGCCCCCGAAGCCAATTGTTCCTGTCGCTGCTCGGATAGTGGGCGGAAGCGTGAATAATGGGGATGGAACTAGCGGTAAGAGGAAATGGTAGTAAATGACGCGTTATGCTACTATAGCAGACAAATAGCATGGGTTTTAAAAAAGGTGCGCCAAAGCCTCTAAAAGGCGGCAGAAAAAAAGGAACTCCAAACAAACGGCAGTCCGTGTTGGAAATCTGCGCTGGAATCGGTTTAGATCCTTTCAAAAAGATGGCAGAAATTGCTCAACAAGACGAACACCCGCGTCAGGTTGATTGTCTAAAAGAACTTTGCCAATACATCTTGCCAAAGCAGAAGCATGTGGATATAGGGATTGATCCAGAAAAATCAAAGATTACGATTGTGATCGAGGATTACGGAACCAAGAAATGAAGTTTTAGCGCTAATGCTGGCGCTAAAATCTATCGCCGCCCACAGGAGGCTGGAAGATGAGAGCGCGAAGAGATGGCCAGGTAAAGCTGCTCGCGATGGGGAAGAGGCGGGGAAGTGAACTACCTAATCAGAAAGTCAATTGACGCAATGGTCGAACAACTAGCGGCATGGAGAGAGAGCATTTGGAATTAAAGATCCAGCTTCAACCGAAGCAGAGGGAATTCCTAAATAAAGTAGAGAATACGCTTGAGACGTTCTACGGAGGCGCAAAAGGCGGGGGAAAATCCGGAGGCCTTAGACGCATCATGCTTATTCGGCGTTTCAAATATGCCGGCAGTCATGGAGCAATCTTTCGTAGGACCTATCCGGAGCTCTACGGTAACCACATAAAAAAGCTTTTCGAAGAATACCCAATGCTCCAGCAATACTGGAGCGCCGAGCACAAGACGCTTAGGCTGCCCAACGGATCCTCTCTTAAGTTCGCCCATTGCCAATATGAAGCAGATTTAGGATCCCATCAAGGCCAGGAATATAACGACCTAGCAATCGATGAGGCCGGAGAGTGGCCAGAATCAATGTACGCGACCCTGAAGGGCTCTAATCGCTCGAGCGTTGCGGGAATAAGGCCTAGGCTCCTTTTGACCGGAAATCCCGGCGGTATCGGCCACCAATGGCTTAAAAGACTATTTGTGGATAGGAAGTATAGAGAAAAGGAACGACCGGAAGATTACGCCTTTGTGCAGGCTAAAGTGGAGGATAACGCAGCCCTTTGGGAGAACGATCCTGATTATGTGCGGAAATTGGACTCAAACCCTAACCTTGCATTGCGCAAAGCTTACCGCGATGGAGATTGGAATATCTTTGCCGGCCAGTTCTTTCAACAGATCAACCGAGAAAAGCATGTAATCAAGGGATTTCCGATCCCGGGACATTGGAATCGATTCGGAGCCTATGACTACGGATATAATCACCCGGCTACATTTGGCTATTTTGCCAACGATGAAGATGGAAATACCTATTTATACCGCAGGATTCTTAGACGAAAAACGATGGTTGATGAATTCGTCCGGGAGCTCAAGAAGTTTCCTGATACCAGAAACCTATATCCGGTAGTTGCCGGCCATGACTGTTGGACAACTAGAGCAATCCTAAGGGATGAGCCCGCGCCGCCTACTATTGCGGATCAATTTGCGCACCATAATCCCGATGATCCCTCTGACTACGGCATTACGCTCAAGAAAGCGACTATCGACAGGATACAGGGAGCTGCTCAGGTTCGCTCCTATTTGTCCTGGGAAGCGAATGCCAATAAGAAGCCTAGGTTCTATATTTTTGAAGAATGCCAAGATGTTTTTGAGTGCCTAGCTCGAATGATTCATGATCCATTAAAACTGGAAGATGTTCTCAAGGTGAATGCCTCAGAGGAAGATCCCCTAAGCGGAGATGATGATTATGACATGACGCGATATGGTCTTATGACTAGGCCCGTAATAACGGAGCCGATTCAACCAAGGCTTGCGATTGGCTCTCGAGACTGGTATCTAAAGCAAAATGAAATCTCCTGGGAAGCGGAGAGAGAGAAATTAGTTGCCCAGGAAAGCGCAGGATGGCCTGAGGAGCAACAAAATCCATGGGGAAATCTATGAAGTATCTTATTATTCTCGCGTTTCTTATTTCCGGCTGTGCTCATCACGGGCATAGGCGCCATGTACAGGGCAATTATACGAGCTCTATGGTGGCTTCCAAAGAGTGAGCTATTCCTGCGAAAAGCATGGTTGGCGGCACGGGCAGTCTCCTTGCCCAAAATGTGAAAAGATAAATAAGGAAAATGATTGGCTGCCGCGAATAATCACTACCGGCCATATATGTAAACATTGCACTTCATGGATTCCCATTGAATCGCATGGAACTTATTGTAAGGATAGAAAATGAAAGAATCGCCCAAATCAGGAAGGCAAAAGAGTGAATAAATTAGGAAGAAAAACGATTGAAGCCATGGACTTGGACAAGCTTAACTACAGCAAAGCGAAGGCAATGCGGCCATGCCTGAAATGCGACAAGATGGTTGTAAGCACTCCAGAGTGGAGGCTTTGCTGGACTTGTAGGACCACGGCGACGCGGAATTCCTCCGAGATGGCCTATGGCGACGCAATGGATTATCACGAATAGAGGTTTTATGGTTTTCGATATATGTATTGGATGGATGATTAGTGGTATAATTTGGTATTTAATAACGTCATTATTTCCGATCTTACGTTAGGCTCTTAAAAGCATCATTTGGGAATCTAGTGATGATTCCCTATCTCAAACAGGCAAAAGAAGCTTCTGTGTCCGCAGTTCCGGAGACAATGAAGCGCGAACCGGACGAAGAGCCGGAATACGACTCCCTCGAGAGCGCAGCCGAAGAACTCAGCACAGCCATTCATTCTAAAGATATTAAGGGCATTGCCATGGCCTTGCGGGCTGCTTTTGAGATTATGGATTCCGAACCACATGAAGAGGGAGAGCATATCTAATGGCCCAGAACCTCTTAATCAATCGGCCTTTGATTTCTACCCTCGATACCTGGAATTACACCATTCCTACGGGCGGAGCGGGCGCCTATAGCGTGCATGTGGAGCTTACCGAAGTTCCTCCTACTGGCCTAACTGCGATTATCAAGAAGAATGGATCAACTATATTCACTGCACCGACGATTACACCTACTCAGATTGCCCAGCAGTTCAAAGTGGGTTTCCTGGCTGCAGACGCAGATGCAATTAGTGTGGTCATTGCTTCGAGCACTGCAATCGATCTCGTGGCCAATAATGTAAAAGCAACGGTAACCATCCAACAGGGGTTTTAATGGCACCATTCAATCAAAATGCGGAACTTACGGGCCTTACCTCTTACGCTGTAGCCATTCCTAATGCTGGCCCTATTGCGGCAGATTGGAAGCTTAGCCTTCCTACTGTGGTGGGCGGAGGCGGTCAATCCAGTGTGGTGATGACGGTAGTTAATGGAACTGGTCCTGTAACGGTTTATACGGGAACTGCGGGGGCAATTGGTGGGAGCCTTAATACACTTTGTGCTGCAGGAGACGTTCTTACTTTTACTCTTAGTTCCGCTGCTAGTGCTGATCAACCGCTTAATGTGATCAAGTGTAATATCCAGGTAGCCCAAGGGGTAAGCTAATGCCTCTGATTGCCGGCAAATCTCCAAAGAGCTTTAGCAAGAACGTTGCTACGGAAATGAATGCCGGCAAGCCACAGAAACAATCTTTGGCCATTGCTTACGCAATGAAGAAACGTGCCAAAAAGATGGCCAAGGGCGGAGCGATTCGCCCTACTTCCGATGAAGAACACGAAGCCGTGCCGAATTACATGGATTTCTTGGAAACTCATCCGGAGATGCAGAAGGCGAAGCCGCCTCCTGATTTCGAGGATAAGGTTAAATCCGATTTAGAGGATCCTCATTACGTGACGACGGATGATGATTATTACGCAGCGAAGGGCGGACTTATGAAGCCAGGGATGGTTGACCGGATCATGAAGAAGCGGAAGATGGCCGAGGGGGGCGAAATCACCGATAATTACGAAAGCTCTTCGAGCGCAAACCATCAAGACGAATTTATGGATCTCGATGCCACGGATGAGCAAAAGAGCGGCTTTGTGGATCATATGGGCGACATGAAGCGTCCTAACCGCATGGCAATGAGCGAAGATGATCGCCGCCTAAATCAGCATGGTGAAATGGAAACTGGGCCCATGGGTGCCTATGCCGAAGGCGGCCAGATTACGGATAATGAGCAAGATGCAGAACATATGTTGGATATGGTTGGCCGTATCATTGCCAAGCGTCAGAAGTGCTTCTCTGAAGGGGGCCGGGTAGCGAATGATACTCAAATTACTGCTGGCTTTAAGCCCGCTAATTATGACGATCTTGCTTTACGTGATGATTTGGAAAGTAAATATACCGGGATGAATTCGGGCGATGAGATTGGGAATGCCCAGGAGGATTCCGATCGCCATGACATCGTAATGCGCATTATGCGCTCCCGGGCTAAAAAAGATAAAATGCCGAGGCCCGCTTGAGTATGCATGATTGGGAGCCCACTAGCGCGGATCCTCCGTTTTTCGGACTTAACCGAGAAATGCCTGCGCATCGCTTTTCTCCGGACTATCGATTCCCTTGGAGCACTTTAACGCTCTGGGAAAAGATCAAACGCATTTTGGGGTGTGGATGAGTGAAGGAATGCAGCTCCCTAAGGCTAGGGACCTAGAATCAATTTTTAAGGTATGCCGGCGTCAGGGGATTACCGATCTCGAGATAGGGACGCTTAAGGTCAAATTTGGAGATCTTCCGCGTGCTGCTGGATCCGAAGAAGCCGAGCAAGATACGCTTCCCGATGGAACTCCGCTGCCTCCCGGAGTCACTGCCGAACAAATGATATTTTATTCCTCTGCGCCTGATCCTCTTGCAGAAATGGGAGCTCAGCAGTAATGAAGGTAAAACCCGCAAAACCGCAGGTTCAGAAAATCGTGATGAATACACGATCTCGCGGTGATAATGCGGGGAAGGGGGAGCTTAAAGAATGGTTTAAGGCCCCTCCTGGGATGCAAACGGCGATAGAATTATGCTCAACAGCGAGTTACCTGAAGACAAATCAGACCTATCGTGCAAGACAACTTGCAGCGAATGTGCGACTATATTGCGGGCTTTCGGTGTATTCGTATGCTGGAAGCAATGTGTCGCAGATGAATCGAACAAAGACGTTGCCGGAGGACCGGCCTACGTTCAATTTGATCCAGGCATGCACCGATACGCTAGTATCAAGAATCGGGCAAGATCGGCCAGAGCCAAAATTTCTCACTGATGGAGCGGATTATCGTCAAAGGCATTTAGCCCAACAGCTTAATCGATTTATCCTAGGAGAATTCTACCAGACAAAATCATATGAGAAGGGCGTAAAGATCCTTCGAGATGCAATTGTGATGGGAACCGGGATTTTGAAGGTTTACGAAGGCGACGATAAGAGGGTTTGCGTTGATCGGGTAATGGAAACCGATCTTTTCGTTGACGATAATGATGCAATTAACGGAACTCCTCAGCAACTAATCCAGCTTAAATTAATGGATCGTGATAAGCTTTTGGCAAATGCTCCCGCCAAAGCAGAAAAGATCATTGAAGGTACTCCCCAATCCTATCCAGACAATGCGCCTGACTCAGGACGAACTACGGCCGATCAAGTCATGGTTGTTGAAGGTTGGAAGCTCGCCTCAGGACCGGACAAAGATGCTCTTGGCTATATACCGGGGCGACATACAATTGCTACGGTCAATGGTATTATTCGAGATGAGCCGTACCACAAAGTAAAATACCCGTTTGTATTTATGAACTATTCGGATCCTTACTTAGGATTCTTCGGCCAGAGCTTGGCTACTCAGCTGTTTGGCACGCAGCTCACGCTCAATCGCATTCTGTATACAATCGCGCAGGCTATTACCCTTGTTGGAGTACCCCGGGTATTCATTGAACAGAATTCGAAAGTCTCGAAGACAGCCATAAATAATCAGCTTGGTGTGATGTGCACTTATACCGGAGTTAAGCCATCCTACGAGGTCGCTCCTTGTAATGCACCCGAACTCTATAGCGAGCGTGATAAACTCATTCAATACGGATTCCAGCAGTGTGGCGTATCCATGATGCAAGCGAGCTCCCAGAAGCCAGAGGGGCTTAATTCCGGAGCGTCCATTCGCTCCTTCGACGATATTTCTACCGACCGAATGGCAACGGTGTCAAAAAAATATGAACAGGTTTATACGGAACTTGCGTATTTAATGACCGATTGCGCAATGGAAATAGCAGAGCGCGATGGAAAATATCAGACGATTTACCCGAACAAAGACGGAACTAAGGAAATCGATCTTCCTGCGATGAAGTTTTTAGAAGATCCTTTTGTGATTCAATGCTTTTCAGAAAGCAGTTTGCCGAGAACTCCTGCCGGCAGGATTCAAACGGTTACAGAACAGGTACAAGCTGGAATGCTTACCCTTAAGGAAGCTCGAAGGCTTATGCGCTTCCCTGATCTCGAGCAGAATGAGCGCTTAGATAATGCTTCCGAGGAGCGGATTTTTAAATATCTCGATGCGATCGTGGAAGACGGGAAATATAATCCCCCCGATCCTTTCATGGATAATGTTTTAGCGACGCAACTTTGTGTGCAGTACATCAATCTTTACCTAGCGGCCAATCTCGAAGAGAAAAAAGCCAATATGCTTAGAAGGTTCTTTAAGCAGGCCCAGGCACTTATCCAGGCTGCCCAGCCGCCTCCTATGGCGCAACCGATGCCTCAGGCAAACCCTCAGCCTACCCCAACATCTCCTTTGATCCCAAACGCTGCTCAGGCGGCATAAACAGAACTCCTGCAGTTACAGGAACCATGAGAATGAATGAAAATCAGCCCAGTCTCGTCTACAGGCGGCCAACCAGGCCAAGCAATCGGTAATGTAGAAGTAGGCATAACAGCCAATCCTCTGAAAATGGATAGGGCCCGTGCAATAGCGAGAGGCGAGACCCCTCCCGAGCAATCGCAACAGGCTCAGCGAGTCGAGCAAAATGTACGCAGCCTTAAGATGCGTACTAATTTCAATACGAACCGAGAAGAACAGGTATTAGAGCCACAAAGCATCATTTCGGAATCAATAGAACCAGCCGCTGCAGAAGTTACTCAGCCGCTGAGTCCTCAGTTCGCCGCTCTTGCACGGCAAAAGCGGGCCCTTCAGTTAGAACGGGCGGCATTAGATAAAGAAAAGGCAGAAATGTCAGGTAGCGGCAAGATGTCGCGCCAGGAGTTTCTAGCCGAGCTTAAATCTAAGTCCCTGGGGTTGCTGCAAGAAGCCGGTGTTACCTATGACCAGCTTACGGAAGCTATCTTGGCAAATCCGCAGAACGCCGAACTCCAAGCATTGAAAGATAAGGTTGATTCCCTTGAAAAAGGAGTGGATCAGAGATTTCAAACGAGGGAGCAGGAGAATGAGGAGCAGGCCCTAGATCAGATGGTCAGGGACGCGAAACTCATTGCCAAGGATGGCGATTCCTTTGCCTTGGTACGGGAAACAAACAGCTTTCAGGACGTTAGGGAACTGATCAAGAGGGTTTATAAGGAATCCAATGGAACAGATATCCTTGATGTTCGCGAAGCTCTTGAACTCGTAGAAGCCGAGCTGGTCAAAGAAGCCGAAAAGCTTGCAGGCATCGAAAAGGTACGCACCCGAATTGGCGCTCCTTCTTCCGCACCGCTGCAGTCACAGCCTCAGGGCATGAGAACACTAACAGCCCGTGACACAGCCAATCCGTCTCTAAGTCGTAGACAAAGGGCGATTGCCGCTATGCAGGGCACATTGAGGAAATAAATAATTATGGCAATAGCACCTGTTTACGCCAACTCCAGCAATCAGATTGCTGCACTAAAAGAGTTGTATACTGATGATAAAGACTACATGAAGAACATTGTCTAATTAGCGTGGGCAATGAGTATTTGCTTGTTATGACGCAAAGAATCCTTTGCTGGCGATGATTCCAAAAAATGAATCGCCAGACGGGTTCGCGGGCAAATACATTCCGGTCGAAAAAAGTATAGTGTGGCCGGAATAAAATTGGGGTATATCGGTGAAGGCTGAGAAGCTAATACCGAGGGCCGATCAAAGGATTTGATGGTCCGTAACGCGTAGGAGCCAGGATAACGACGCTCCCAAGAGTCCCCGACACCGAAAGGTGAAAATGTACGCTGAACTTGAACGAAAATGTATTAATTGCGAAAAGATGCATGAAACGATAGGCGCTAAAATTATCGCTTATCTAGAGAAGTTCAAGAACTAGGGGATAAAAAGCCTCTAGGGTAACAAATTGACCACTAGAATACGGTAATCCTCAGGGACGCAGCCACACCTTCGCTAATGCACAGAATCAGCAAACTGCTTCTGATGTGGTTAGCTACTTTGTGTATGCGATCCAGGATTACCAGCTTGTCACGATCACCAACTTGCTCATGGAACAAACCAAGAGCAATGCCGGCGCATTCGTGGATGAAGCTTCCCGGACGCTGGATAACGGATTTCGGAACATCTCTAACAACATGGCATTCGAGCTGTTTTTCGGGGGTACTGCTACTCGCGGTGTAATCCTGACTGCATCTTTGGCTTCCAGTGTTGTGACTATCCAGCTGAACAATTCCCAGAACGTGGTGCAGTTCGAAGTTGGTATGACGCTGCAGAACTCTGCTACGGATGGTGGGGCCGCTCTTCTTATCTCGAGCGCTATCGATGCAATTCAGCTGACTTCGGTTAACCGTGGCACTGGCGTAATTGTTGGTACCGTGGTGCAGGGGGATGGTACCAGTTTCACTGCAGGTCACTTTCTCCAGGTGTTGGGGGATATCGGTTCTGCCGGTGCTTCGACCATCGCTGGTTTGCTTGGTCTCTCTGGCCTAGCTGCTTGGGTGCCTTCTAGTGATCCTACTTCGACGGACAATTTCTGGGGAGTTAATCGCTCTGCAGATCCTACTCGTCTCGCCGGATTGCGTTATAATGCATCGAGCCAAACTATATCCGAGGGAATTACTAATGCATTGGCATTTGGTAACCGTGAAGGCGCTGCATTCGATCTAATCGTGTTGGATTTCGTATCCTACTCGACTCTGATCAATGAGCTCGGCGCTAAAGTGCAATATGTGCAGCTCGAGCATGACGAAGTAGAGGTAGCTTTTGAAGCGATTCACTTCCATAGCGCTTATGGCAAGATCCCGGTTCTAGCCGATCGTAGCGCACAGGCCCAAAATGCCTGGGCAATGACGCTGGACACCTGGAAGTTAAGAACTCTTGGCAAAGCTCCTCATATCTTAACATATGGCATGGAAGGTTTAGAAGGCTTAAGAGTTGGTAACGCAGATGCTCTTGAAATCAGGATCGCTTATTACGGCAACGTAATTTGTAGCGCGCCGGGTTATAATATGCAAGTTGCATTGTCGGCTTAACTCTAAGTAGCTGTACAGCAAGGCTCTCCCTTAAAAAAGGAGGGCCTTTTTATTTTTTAAGCATCATTTGGGAATCTAGTGAAGCGAGAAATCGCATACTGCCGGGCAGGTGGGCTGGGGCCATCCGGAGAGAAATCCCCGGCCATCTTAGGAGACAGCCTATGTCAGTGGCACGCGGTTTCGGCCTAAACGGCAAATCCCTTTACATGAACATTGCAAAGCCCTGCTTTGTGAGCTGCAATTTTGTGGTTGATCATACCAATGGCAACGGATTAGGCATTCGCTCTCTCAAGAGCAATGGTTATATCGAAAACGTATTCATGAATACTTCCGCCACGCCGGGCACTGCTAACGGGCATTTAAACCCTAATCCTCTCGCTGGTTTCGTTCAAATCCAGTTTAAGAACAATTTCAATTATTACCTCGGCGGATTTTCCGGCTTCGTTTCAACGGTTCAAACCTCGACAAAGATCGATAATAGCGCCTTGACCGTAGGTCAAGCTTATGTGATTACCACGGTGGGTAATTCTACTGTTGCTAATTGGCAAGCAATCGGTCTTTCGGCCGGTTTGACTCCTTCTGCCGGCATGAGCTTTATTGCAACGGCCGTGGGCGTACCCGGAGAAGCCAATACGTCGACGTCTCGAGTAATGCTGCCCAAGCCTTCGGGGATTCTCTGTGCTGAAGTTGTGGGCGATCCTAATCAGTCTATTGCTAACTCGAGCATTGCTACTAATGCCGGCGCAATTGTGATTGTGCAGCTTTTGGCTCCTACTCTTTCAACTAACGCTTATGGCCAGCCAATGATTCCAACAGCTCCGGTTGACGGGACTGTTTTGGGAATGACTTTCATGTTTGACGGCTCATCGGTAACGGTTGACGGGCTTTAATCTGGGATGGGTGCAGGTGCCCTTGTGGAGTCCTTCATTCCTCCTCAGGAGCCGGGTTCGAGTCCCGGGCCCATCGCTTTAAGGGGTTCTAGATGGCCATACCTGCAGCGCCTAGTGGACTCACAGCCGAGCAATCGGACGGCAATATTTTGCTTTCTTGGACTGGATCTAGTGGGGCGACGAGCTACCAGATCCAGCGAAGCACAGATGGCGTTAACTTCACAAACCTGGCCGCTCCTGGCATAGTTTCGCAGTATGTCGATTCTTTGCCGGGAATCGGGATCATGTATTTCTATCAAGTTGCTGCTATTAATATCTCGGGGACAAGCGCCTATTCAAATATAGCCCAGATGGTAGCAGCGCCTCCCAGCGAGATGAGCCTTTTCGAGCTTCGGTTGCGGGCCCAAGAAACTGCAGATAGGGTCAATAGCCAGTTTGTGATTCAACCTGAGTGGAACAGCTTTCTCCGCTTGGCAATGTACGAGCTCTATGATTTGCTGATTACGGCGTATGAAGATCTTTTTGCTTCTAGTTATGTGTTTATTCAAACGAATGGAAGTACTCAGAATTATCCATTACCAGATGGTGTAACGAATTATCTTGGCGGAAATTTTAATGGCGTTTCTGGAGCGCCAGCGCCTGCGCTTTATAAACTTTCTGGCATGGATCTTGGCGTTAACGCCAATCAAATTACTCCCTCATGGGTCACATTATTGAAATTTGATTTTATTGAGCGCAATAAGTACGTATATCCTAATTCAACTAGTTCGATATATGGCGTATATAACCAGAGGTATCGAATGATGGGTAACTTTCTAAATTTGATCCCCACGCCGGCTGGTAATCAAATTCTTAGAATGTGGTATTCGCCGAAATTAACGAGTCTTTTGAAAGATACCGATTTGACCACAATCGGTTATTCAGGATGGTTACGTTATCCAATAGTTCGTGCTGCAAAATATGCCCTAGATAAAGAAGAGGGTACCGCTACCGATAAACTGGATGCAGAGATTTCCTTTTTGAAAGCTAGAATTGAGCAGTCATCGCAAAATAGAGATAATGGGGTTCCTGATACTATTTCTGCGACTAGACAAGATCCTGTTTATGGCGGAAATGGATTTGGGGGAGGCGGCTCACAAGCTGGGTGGTAACGTGAAGAAATGCAGCAGAAAAGATTGCTCTCAAATAAACCCACAGCCGGAGAAAAACTTTGGCGCTTGTAAACGGCTTCCCAGCGGCCTGCGTCCTGAATGCAATTATTGTCGGCGCATAGAATCGGCAAAAAAATATAAGGAAGATCCTGAAAAATGGAGAATTCGCAGACATAGATATTTTTCAAAAGATCCAGATGCTTTTCGAAAGAAACAGCGTGATGCTTATTTTAGGTCAAAGCCTTATTCTAAATATAGAAAAGTTTCTTGCGAGAATTGCGGTTTTAAAGCTCTAGATTTATGCCAACTTGATGTAGATCACATTGACGGCGATCACTATAATAATGAACCATCTAATCTTCAGACTCTTTGCGCTAATTGCCATCGGCTGAAAACAAAACTCGCTAGAAATGGCCCCTATCATCATCTTCATATGAAAGATGGCAAATGAATGGCGCTTCCATTCGTAAACGTCCAAAACAAAGACGTAATGCTCCTTCAAACGAATTGGTACAAGATACTAAACCCTTTCTTTTCCCAATCATTGAGCAAGCCAGTTATACTTCAAAAGATTTCGCTGATCAGAGGATCGAATACGGTTACCCACGGCCTAGGCTATCCATTGACAGGCTGGCAGATTATCCGGAAAAGGGTCTGGCAGAGCTCCGGGACGATAACGAGCTATGATGTGATGGATGAACAAGACGCAAATTTAAATGCTTCTCCGATCGTTCAAGGCAATTCGACGCCTAGCAATACGCTTATTCTTTTCTGCACGCAAGGGACGACGGCAAACCCGGTTGTAATTGATTTGGAGATTTTCTAATGGCGGTTCCAATAAAACAGCCAATACAAATTAACTTTGCCAGGGGATTGGACACTAAGAATGATCCTTTTCAAGTAGGTCCCCAGAATTTTCTTCAGTTGCAGAACACGGTTTTCCAAACAGGCGGCCGGTTAACGAAAAGAAACGGATTTGCGCAAGATCCCACGGCGGTAATTAATCCACTTTCTGTAAATCTCTCCGTAGTGCCGGCAAACGTAGGGGTAGGTCGCCTCGTAACTCAATATAACCAGGAAAAGATTATTTGTGATGGCCTAAATCTTTTTAGCCTATCGGATTCCGATTCTTCATGGATCTATAAGGGCCGAGCTACGCTGGCGAGCTTAGCGCAAACGAACATAAACAAGGATGTGAATAGCCAAACCCAGCAGGACAGTGCGCAAAATAATACATTGGGATGGAATCTCTTTGCTTGGGTGAACACTGCGGCAAGCACAGTTCCTGGCCTATTTTATAACATTATTGATCAGATCAGCGGCCAGGTAATCCTTCCGGCTACGCTAATTTCGGCAAACGGCATTAAGCCTAGGTGTTTCTCGGTGGGAGGGAATCTCTACCTAGTCTATTACGACACTTCTTTGACGCAGCTTAGGGGCCTGATCATCAATTCTTTGACGACGCCGAGCTCCTCTCTTGTAGCAAACGATATAAATACGGCAACGCCAAATTACGATTTGGATGTATATAACGGCAGTATTTACCTGGCATATGAGACTACGACGCCAAATGTCAAAATATCCCTGCTTTCGACTTCATTAGTAGCCACGGCAAGCATTACGAAAAGCGAATCGGCCGTAAATTGCATATCCATCTTCAATGATCCCTCAAATAATGTGTGGGTAGCTTACGGGAATGGATCCGCGATAAAGGCCTTTGTGGTCAATTCGACGGTGACAGCCACGGTATTGGCTCCGACCACGGTGGATTCCACGGCCACGGGGCAGGGGTGCTATAACGTAACAGGCACCTTTTCCAATACTGCTGGGAATACTGCCGAGGCATATATCTTCTATGATCAGCCAACTGTTCCGACGCAAAATGGAACACTTCTTTTTTCATTTGTACCGGACATCTCGCCAGTTGGACCTCCGTTAGTATTTAATCAGCCTGCCTCTGGAGCAAACACGATAGGGCTACCCGGGCCCGCAGCAATGGGCAATTTTGTAGGCCAAAACGTCTTTATCTTTGGGGGAGGGGTTTATACCGTAGTTTCCCAGACGCCGGGCTATTTATTCAATGTATCATCTTCGAGCGCAACGACCGGAGCGACTTATACAAATAACGGGAATACCTTTACCGTAGTTGATTATATACCTTCTAATACTCAGCCCGGAACAATTTTACTCATGACGGGAGCATCTCCTCCCCTTGCTAGCGGTACGCTTACGAAAGCAAGCGGTACCGGAGACGCAACAATTGCCTTCTCTGCCTCTTCGACGGTCACTTCCGTAATTCTAAAGAATACCGGAGATACGGGGAATGCAGCTCCGGGAACTGGTATTAACGCATATCTGAATGATGGCAGATATGTGATTGATGTTTATCAGACGCTTCAATCCTATTGGACTAATTTTAATACGCTTACTGTGGCAGGAACGGCGGGGACGCCAGAGCTTTACGCTAACCAAGCCGGCTTAGCTTCGAAAGCCTGGAGCTACTTAGGTATTCCCACGGTCACGATCGTGCATCCAGACCTATTACAGCCAACCTATTTTGTATCAAACCTCTATAATTATCAGAATTCTCCCCAATTTATATTGGGCGCCAACCTAGCAGTAAAAATCTGTGAGTCGGAGGCGGGGGGGATTCCAGCGCAGAATATTCTGCCAAGAGTAAATCAACAGAGCGCAACGGCTTATCAGCTAGCCCTATTGCAGCAGGATCTGCTTTTCACATCTACGAGCATTACCGGATTTACCCTCGCAGGAGCAGTCTCAAAGGCCAATACCTATTCAAATTTCGGCGTAGTTTCGGACGTAATCGACTTTTCGCTCTCAAATCCTAGCAATGTGGTGCTAGGGAATAACCTGCATATAGCGAGTGGCGTGCTTCTGATGTACGACGGTCAGAATGTCGTAGAGCACAATTTCCATATTTACCCTACCTCTGTCACTGCTGTTGTGTCTTCCACCACTGGAGGGCAGCTAAGTGCGGGGCAATATGGATATCAGGCGATTTACGAATGGACGGATAACCAGGGCCAGGTCCATAAATCTGCTCCGAGTCCTGTTGCAAGCATCGCGGTTTCTGCAGGAANCGTTGTAAATCTTAGTATCCCGTTTCTGACTTTGACCCAGAAGCCTTTTACGACTTTGGTAATTTATCGCACGCAGGCGAATGGATCCATATATTTTCGGCTTCTCCCGGTTCCGAATACGGAGCCAAATCAGCTTAATACTAATCCTTCGATTACTAGCTTTAATGATGGGGCGGCAGATGGAACTCTAACAGCAAATGAGCAGATCTATACGACGGGCGAGGTTGAGAACATAGGACCTCCTGCCTGCTTCGCTCTTTTTGCCTATAAAAACAGGCTTATTTTGATTCCCTCTGATAATCCTTATTCCTACCTGTATTCCAAGCAGGTTCCTCCGGGAAGCCCGGTAGAATTCTCCGATCTTTTCGTGGAAAACGTGGGAACAGTTTACGGCCCGCTAACGGGAGGAGCACGTCTAGATGATAAGTTCATTTTGGGCACAGCTACGAACCTGCTGTATGTGGTGGGTGATGGTCCGGCGGCGTCGGGCGCAAATAATGATTTCTCAGATCCCATATTTATTACTTCCGATGCCGGATTGGTTAATCAGCAGTCTTTTGTTTATTCTCCGATTGGTCTGTTTTTTAAGAGCCAAAAAGGAATATATATTTGCGGCCGTGATCTTTCGGTGGAATACAAAGGTGCCGCGGTTGAGAGGTTTAATTCCCAAGCGGTAGTTGGTGGGCAGTTAATTTCCAATTCCAATCAGGTCCGTTTTCTCCTAGGGGGAGGGGGGACGCTGATGTACGATTATTTTTATGGGGAGTGGGGTCAATTTAGCAATCCTTCTGGTATTGGTGATTGCATATACAATGGCCTTCATACTTACATAACGGCAGGTGGGGGAGTTTTTACGGAAAGTCCGGGGGTTTACCTGGACGGCGCAACTCCCGTGCTAATGAACTTTACAACGGCATGGTTTAAGCTTGCCGGCCTTCAAGGCTATCAGAGATCCTTTTTCTACTTCCTGCTGGCTAGCTATTTATCGCCCCATCAGTTGAGTGTTAGCACTTATACGAATTTCAATACGAGCCCTGATCAGACGAACCTAATCACGCCGAATTCAAACGATTTCCTGGAAAACTGGCGTGGATTTTTTAAGAATCAGCGTTGTCAATCATTCGCCATAAGTGTTCAAGAAGTTTATGCCGGGACTCCGGGGGCCGCTTTCACGATGAGCGGAATTAATCTGATAGCCGGGGTTAAATCTTCGTTCAGGACGATCTCGGCTGCTCAGTCTGTGGGTTAAGGGCCTCGGGCCCGAGTTACATAGTATATTCGCCCTAAAGGGTTTTCCCATGGTTTAGGCCCGAGGCATTTCTTTTATATAGAAGCATCATTTCGGAATCAATAGGAGATTTGATGGCGCTAAAGAAGACTCTGCCACGCAAGGGAAACCGGGTCATGATGGCCGGCGGAGGGGGTTTACTTCCAGGCGGTTCCACGCAATCGATGATGCCCGGCCAGGTTCCTGGAGCAGGAGTTATCGGGGGAACGGGCGGTCAAATCCTAAATGATGCAAATAGCGTTAGCCCGACAGGAATGGTTACAGGCACTCCTTTGGGAGGCTTATTAGGATTAAACGGCGGAATTAATGGTACTGGGATAGCGGGCCCGCAGGGTGCTTCTGGTATAATGCCGCTTACAAGCCAGGACCAAATCAATGCTCAGTATGGGCAAACCATGGGAACTCTTGGCCAGCAACAAAACCTTTTGAGCGCACTACAAGGCCAAAACGGTCTAGGCAATCAAAGTCAAATGTATTCTCAGCTTCAGGGGATTGCTTCCGGAAATGGTCCAAATCCAGCACAAGCTCAATACCAGGCTAATATTCAGAATTTAGCAGCTCAACAAGCGGGAGCTATTTCTTCCCAAAAGGGCATTTCCCCGGCTTTAGCTAATGCTCAGATTGCCCGGCAAAGCGGATCCGCCATGCAGAATGCAGCGGCACAGGGTGCAGCTAATACGGCTCAACAGCAGCTCGGGGCAGCGGGAGCAGCCGCGAATATAGCGAATACTCAGGCAGGCCAGCAGATTGGGCAAACTAACGCCAACACAAGCGCCAATTTAAATGAGCAAGCAAATCTTCTGAATGCGGGCCAAGGATTTAATCAAACGCAAGTCGGAATGCAGAGCAATATTAATAACGTAAATGGCCAGCTAGCCAATACCACTATGCAGGGGCAACAGGGCCTTATTGGTGGATTGATGACAGGTGGTGGGCTTCTTTCTTCTTTAGCGGAGGGAGGGGAAGTAACCGGTGGCGACGAATACGGCAATTTTTCGAGTGACGTATCGAGCGGATCTTCCTCAAATTCCAGTACGCCTTCCTTTGGCAGCGATCCTGCAGCTTCCTCTTTTACCGGAGGCGGTAAATCAGGGGGCGGCGGCGGAGCGGCGGGTTTATTGGCTCTTTTAGCTAATGGTGGTAAGGTCGGATATGATAACGGCGGCAAGGTGAGCGCTCTAGGCTTTGAAGCCGGGCCAAATGCCACTTATCCGAATTACGGAGCTCAGCCAATCGGACAACCTGTAGACGCTAGCCAGCCGCAGTCAATGTTTGGTAAATTCGTTTCCGGAGTAAAAACTAAGGGCGCCCAAAATACCGCAAACTTCAATTTCAATTCCGGGGGAGCAAACGCCCTATTTCAGGGGATGCAAGCGGCCACTAAGGGGCTTGGCGATTATATTAGTAACCATTCAGGAAGTTCACAGCAGCCACAAAATGACGTAACTGTGGGTGCTCCTTTTAATATAATCCAATATCCTCCCAGTGGAAACGTAGAAGCGGGCCCAGTTTCAAATGCAACATGGACCGATTCTCAAGGGAATTATGCCAAGGGCGGCAAAGTAGATGCTTTAGTTTCTCCTGGAGAGAAGCGCTTAACGCCAAAGCAGGCTAAAGAGATTGCCGACGGAAAGAAAGATATTAAGGAAGTGGGAGAGAAGTTCCCGGGTAAGCCTAAAGTTAAGGGCAATTCTTATTCCAATGATGTGATTCCCAAAAAATTGACGGTTGGCGACATAATTATTCCCAATAGCGTTATGCAAAGCCGAGATCCTGCCCAGGGAGCTCATGATTTTGTTTCCCGGATTTTAGCAAACCGGAAGAAAAGATGAATTATTCCAATTATAAGAAGATATCCCAGGATCAGAAGATTACGACCATGCAGCATCCGGATGGCCATCAAATCAGGATTGTGCATTCTGCTCTTTCTCCCCAATTGCGAGAACGCTTGGGAAAGATCCCTGTGCATAGGGCGAGCGGCGGTGAAGTTGATGATTTCGATGTAAATGCACCGGCTCAGCCAGTATCTGGATCGGAAGCTCGAGACGTGAGTAGACAAAATCTCGGAATCCCGACAAAGATAATTCAGAAAATGGATCAATATCCAGTTCCGACGCATCAAATCAGTTACCCACCTCCAATTAAGCAAGACTATGACACTCCTCCACAAAAGATAGATAAGATGCCTCTTGCCGAGGGGGGACAAGTAAAGCCCAAGGTGGAACAGGATTATAGTCAGGTCCCATTGAAAGAAAACAAGATGGGCGGAGCTCCTCAACAGCCTGAGATAAATCAGCCAGTAAAATATTCCAATTTCAATCCTCAGGAACCAGTAATGATGGCGGGGGGAGGGGGAGCCGATAATTCTCCACTTACTCCGGAAGAACAGGCCGACGCCGATGCGCCGGCTACTCCCGTTACCGGGAAAGAAGCAAAGGCCCAATCGGATAAGAATTTGAACATTAGCCCAAAAACTCAGGCGGCAATCGATGCAACACCCCTAGATGCTCCCGTGGCGAATAGAGCACCTTCTACGGTTACCCCAGGGGATGTGGATCAATCGCAAATCCCTCCCGGGCAGCAAGTAGCGAATCAAACGGCGCCGGCAGCTGTGGCTATGTCTAATGATCCTTATGGAGCGCAGCAGGCTTTGCAAGCCCAGATTAATGCGCTCGGGGAGATCAAAAAGGGGCAGTTACAGGAAAATGCCCAGAACTCTCTATTAGGTGGTCGCGAAGGCCAAATGGGCGGACTCCAGGCTACCGCTCAGCAACAACAGCTATTGCAATATAATCAAGCCTTCCAAGCTCTTCAGAAAGAGCGGGAGGGGGTCTTTGCGGACGTGCAAAACGGCCATATCGATCCGAATGAATATATTAACAATATGTCCACGGGAAAAACGATTGCCACGGGCATCGGACTCCTGCTGGGGGGCATGGGGTCTGGCTTAACTCATCAACCAAACCTTGCTTTTGAATCGCTCCAAAACAATATCAATCGCGATATAGATGCGCAGCGTCTAAATCTAGGGGCGAAGGAATCACTTCTCTCAAATAACCTGCAACAAACTGGAAACCTAAATACCGCAATGCAGCTAACGAATCTGCAGACAAACCAGATTTTCGCGGCAAAGTTTAAGCAAATTGCAGATTACGGCACTCAGTCTATGGAATCGGCCAAGGCAAACCAGATTGCGGGTTTATTCGATCAGAAGGCCGCAGATCTTCAGCATCAAATGGCCGTGCAGCAGGCAATGCTTGGTCCCACGGCACAGAATCAGGATCCAGAAGCAGCTTTTGCGAACCGCATGCAATATCTCCGAATGCAGGGGCCTGAAGGCGAGAAAATGGCCCAACAGCAGGAGGCTCATCATATCCCGGGATTTACGGGAATGACGGCAAGACCGGTTCAAAAATCCGATACGGATCAATGGTCAAATCTGACGAATCTCCAGAAGCTGATTAATAATGCCCAAACCTATTCAAATCAGGTAGGCACATGGGGAGCCGGCTATCTTAGAGGAAATCCCGCAGTGGCAGCACAGGGAAGAAGCCTAGAATCCGCATTGACACTCGAAATGGGTAAGTTTGCGGACCTGAATAGATTTACGCCGGAAGAGCATAAGCTTTTCGTGCAAAGGGTGCCAAGTCTTACGGGAACGGATATTACCGGGCAGCGTCAAGCCCTGCTTAATCAGTTGCAGCAAGAAATATCCAATAAAGTGGATACCTTTAAAAGCAGTCTTTTTGGTCCTGGAGCGGTTAAACAAAAGGCGCCGGGCCTTTCCGGAGAGGACCAAGAGGCCCTATTCTGGGCTCGCAAGAATTCGAATGATCCTAGATCCGCAAAGATCCTGAAAAAACTCGGGGTAAAATAATGCCTTTCGATCCCGATTCATACCTCGCAGAGGATCAGAGCGAGCCGGAAGCCGCGCCTGCTGAATCAAGCACCACTAGTGAACCTCCTCCAGAAGCTCCTACTCGTGACGTGGGGGAGGGGGGAATGCCTGCCCAAGTTCAACCACCGGGAGAAGCATTCAATCCTGATAAATATCTAAATGACGAAACACAGGCTCAATATGGGACTGCTTCCCAGATGGCAAAAACCTTCGCGGAAGGGGTAGGCCGGGGATATGTATCTCAGCCTGTAATGACGCTTGGGGAAAAAGTAGCTGGAGTTCCCGGCGAAGATATTTTAGGCCGTGAGAAGGCAAACCCTTGGACCAGCTTTGCGGGTGAACTTACTGGATTTGTCGGGGGAGCTCTTACAGGTACAGGAGAGGCAGCCGCACTCGAGAGGGCAGGATCAGCTCTAACGGGGTATTTAGGAACCGGGAAGATAGCTTCCGCTGCCATTAAAGGCTTAATTGACGCAGAAGTACTTACTGGCGGAGATGAAGCGGATAAAATGATTCTGCAGGATCCAGATCAAACAGCCGGCAGTGCGGCCGCTCATATGGGACTTTCCGCAGTTCTAGGCCCAGTAATCGGTACAGTGCCAGCCCTTTGGAGCGCGGGGAAGGGGCCGGTAGTAAAAGGTATATTGAGCCTAATAAAAGCCGATTCCGAGGGGGTAGGGGCGAGCCTAACAAAATCGCCGGGGGATATGGAAATCAACGGATTCATGAAAAATCTGATAAGCGCCGCTTTAGGCCCTTCTACTGACAATATTGACGCAAGAGTAGCAAATAATGTCAATATTCGGATGGCCCCAGAATTTCAGGATGTTTACGATCATCTTTTAGATCACATTAGCCAGGTCGGAGATGATGCAGCAGCCCAACAAAAGCTTTTGGATAACGCAGTAGCAGAATTCAGGGAAAGGGGCGTGGAAGCCCGGTATGCCGACAGAGATGCTAAGATAGCCCTTAGGGATGTTCAGAACGAGAAGATTACCGAAGCAACAAACGCTGCCTATTCAAAAGCCAATGCCATCCCTAATGCCGTTTCCGATTTCCGCGATTCCGTTATCTCAGCTTCCCAAGGGGCCTATGATCTTTTAGAGAAGCCAGAAAACGCAAATATTATGGTTTCCCTAAAGCCGATGTATGAAGAAGGCCGGAGGCTAGCCGATGAGATCTACGCCGGGGGGTTTACCCAGGATAAAGCCCTGGCAGAGACTATTCGAAAAGATATGGAATCTATGGGGGAGCAATACGGAACTCAGATTTCAGGATCCAATGCAAAGGCAGTCATTCAAGCACTTGATCAAAAGGCAAAATTCAATAGCAATGCGGCAAACTTTGGAAATGGGCTAGCGCCTGTCTACGGCCAATTGCGCCATGTTTTGAATGATACGCTCACGAACACAATTCCCGCCTATGGCGATTATATGAAGCCATTGGAAGAGGCGACAAAGGTCCTAGGGCGTCTTTATCCCTACGGAAGTCCTGGGACGGCATTAGCCCGAATAAAGGGATTAGCCACAGACATTAATTATATTCGAGACATGCCGGATCTTGAGTATCTGGAAAAAAACACTCAGGTCAGATTTACGCAAGATCTGAAAAATTACGCAGATCCCAAACTGATCGAAATGCGTAAAAAGACTCTTCCAGAATGGAAAGAGGCGCAAAGAGCTTCTACTGCATTACGCTATTTTAGCGATCCCAGAAATCGTGCTTCTTTGGCGAATTCGGTTATGTCGGAGCCCGATTGGATTCGGGCATTTAGAGAGAAAGACATTCTAAAGGGATTAACGGAAAACACGCTGCAAGGGAAAATGAATGCAGTGATGACAGGCAAGAATATCGCCGCAAGAACGCTTTTGGAACGGTTGCCAGTATTTAAAGGAATGTCGATTCCCGAGATTTTAGATCTTATCTCGGTACGGGAAGCCTTCCAAAAAGGTGCCGGCATGGGATCTAAATACACAAACTTATTCGGGGCCGCCGGAGCATCGGCCGGTTCTTTACTGGGTGGGGCAGTGGGAGGATTCCCAGGAGCAGCGATAGGAGCAGCGATAGGAGCTCCTTCCGGAGCTATTATGGGAGCGGGAATCGATAGGAAGGGCCCGGCTATTGCGGCGAAGCTTTTAGATAGGTATACACAGGCCTATGGCCCAATCTCGAAAGAGGCGGGGCTAGGGGAGCGCGCTGTAAATTGGGGCCTAAAAGCTGTTTTGGGAAAATCTCAAGCTCCAAGTGCTGAAGGATTTAAAGCCGCTGCCGATTACTCTGCGAATGCAGCAAAGGGACTGTTGGACACAAAGAAAGCAGCCAAAGCGATTTTCGAAAAAGGCTCTTCGGTTCTTCCTTCTCATTTAATTCCAAAGCAGGAAGATATTGACAAATTGGACGGTAAACTTAAGGATATCCAACAAAGGCCGCACCAAATGTATGCATTCGGTGGGAAGGTCGCGCATTATATGCCGGAGCATGCTTCCGCATTAGCCAAGATTGGCGCCAGCGCGGTCAATAGCCTTAATAGTATTAGGCCCTATCATGCAAGGATGGCTCCATTAGATGAAGAAATCGAACCGTCACAATCAGAAAAATCCGATTTTCACGACACGTTGGGGGTCGCACAGCAGCCGCTCATGCTACTCCACCATATCAAAAACTCTACGCTTTTGCCTCAACACGTGGCTATTGCCAAACAAATATACCCTCATTTTTACAGCAAAATTGGTGAAGAACTTACGAAAGCAATGACTGATCACATTTCGGAGGGTGGAACGATTCCCTATAATGTGAAGCAGGGCCTTTCCTTATTCCACGGGCAGCCAATGGATAGCACCATGAGCCAGCCTAGTATTCTGGCTGCCCAGATGAGCTTCCAGCGGCAGAATCAGCCTCCACAGGCTCAACCGGTCACTAAAAATAAACGCAATACCAGTAAGCTCGGGGAAGCTTCTGGGCAGTATCGGACTCCAGACCAGGCGGCCCAAGCAAGACAATCCAGTTCAAAGGTTTAAAGCATCATTTAGGAATCTACGGAGGCGCTGAGATCCAGGGCCATCGAAGGGAGATCCCCAGGGTATGTCTACGAGAACAAATCTACGGCCGAATCCCGTTATTACGAATGGGAATATGTCCGGGAATATCACTTCTGCAGTTACGATCCTGCAATCGACGACACTGGGCTCCTATAGCCTGTCATGGGCAGGAACCTCTCCAGTGGGAACCATTAAGCTCCAAGCTTCGGATGATTTTAGCGTTTTCCCCAATGGTGTAACCAATAACGCAGGCACCTGGACCGATTTACCACTTTCAGTAAGCCTAGATGACGGCGCAATCGCTACAGCCTTCTCTGCTCCAGTCTCTGGCAATACCGGAACAGGCTATATCGAATGGAGCACCGGAGCATATGCGCTAAGACTCGTTTTTACTGCCACGAGCGGAACTGGGACACTTCAAGCAACCTTTAACGGAAAGGTGGCCTAATGAGTTTCTGGGCACAATACGCTGGAATCTTTGGCGGAGGGTCAGGGGGCGGTGGGGGCGGCGGGGGAGGAAATATTCCATCTACAATTTTAACTGATTTCATTGATATTTCTAGTGGAGTATCAACTATAAGCGTTGTTTTTGGAGCAAGCTTTTCTGTTCCTCCAATTGTTATTGCAACTCTGGCAAATACTACTGATGCTAATCCTCCGATGCTAGATATTTTGGAAACAGCAATTTCCACTACTGGATTTACTGTTGTTCTATCCGCAAATACACCAACTGCTAATTATTTTTTAAATTGGATGGCGGCAAGCATAAATGACTAAACTAATTAATTTTTTGATTCTATTTTATCTATTAATTACAAGCACGGCACTGGCTACTTCTGATTTTAGAACAACTAATATCGACATTATGAGCACGCTCAAGATGTTTGATGTTAGCGGAACTAGCGCATTGAGCGTAACGCAACAAAGCCTTAGCGGAACTCCTTATAGTATTTCTCTCCCAGGAGCACAGGGAGCGGCAAATACATGCATGGTAAATAATGGTTCAGGTGTTCTTTCGTGGGGAGCATCCGGTTCAGGTGTTTCTATCGTAACGGCAAACGGTTTTGCAGGAAGCAATTCGTCTGGAGCAATTACACTATCCACTACAGTTTCTTCAGGTATGGTTAAAAGCAATGGCACCGCATTACAGCTAGCGACTGCGGGAACTGATTATCAAGCACCAATATCTTTGGGCGCTTTTGGTTCTACTCCAAATGCCAATGGCCTTTCCTTCTCTTCAAATGTTTTAAATATGCAGCCAGCTTCGGCATCTGATCCTGGAGGCGTTAGCACAGGAACTCAATCTTTTGGTGGGTCGAAAACCTTTGTTTCTCCGCTTATCGTTAATGATGCAGCAGAAGACGGAAGCAACATTGAAGTTGTCGATCCAATAGCGAACAAGACGGGAACTCTTGGACAGATTACCACAAACACTTTGTTAGTATCCTATGATGGTGTTGCGGTAGTGGCCGGCGCTAATGGAGTGGGCTTATATAGTCAGGCATCTCCTCTTTTTTCTGGGCAGGTAAAGGCCACAGATACCAATACAAATCCGGCATCAGTTACGCCAAATCAAGGTCAAGCGGTGTTTGCTATTCTTAATGGAAGCGCAACAGCCAACACATTTTCCACGCTCGCCTTTGGAGCAAATCAAGGCGATTCTACCTTAGTTGATTCCGCTGTAATTGGCCGGCACGTTGCGACAGGATCGGGTGTAGAAAGCGGTCAGTTAGAATTCTGGACCGAAAACGCTGGCGGGGGCTTGGTCGAGGCTGCGGTAATTAATAAAACAGGAGCATTTCGGTTAAATACCTACGGAGCCGGCTGCTTACAATCTGATGCTTCTGGCAATATCACATCAGTGGGCGGTTCATGTGGCGGCGGCGGATCGGGAACTGTTACCAGTATTACAGCGGGAACCGGCCTAAGTGGTGGAACGATTACCACGAGCGGAACGATTGCCGTAAATGCTTCACAAAATATTACCACTCTTTCAAATCTAACCAGCAACGGGATTGTGACGACTTCAGGGGGAACCGGGGCGCTTAGCGTTACCGCTACCACTGGAAGCGGTTCGGTTGTTTTGGCTACCTCTCCCACTTTGGTCACTCCAGCTTTAGGCACTCCCAGTGCATTAGTGGGTACAAATATTACTGGCACCGGAGCAAGCTTTACAGCAGGAGCTGCATCTGCCCTGGCCGCCACTCCTTCACTTTGCTCAACTGGACAGGCTCCTACAGGGATTCTAGCAAATGGTAATGCCACTGGATGCGCTACCATAGGCGGAGGATCTTTCGGATCTGGAAGCCTAAATGCAAAATTCTGCCTAGAAGACGCAACGGTTCCATATACCACTATCGACGGTGCTCACTACCAATCTACGGCTGGAACTCTTTCTGCTGTGAATATGGCAATGTTTAATTCTGGCAGCTCAGGAAGCACTCAAATAAGGGTAAACCAATATCGTTCAGGAACATTGAATGCTTCTGCTACCGCAAGTATTTCAGCATCAAGCTCGGCACCGGCTGGTGGATCTGAGTCTCTTTCTGGTTCCTTAACCTTAGCTATAGGTGATATTATCACCGTCGATGTAGTTTCAACCGCCTTAGGCGCGCCGGAGGGATTATGCGTAGAATACTAAGTTTCATCCTTGTTTATTTTTTCTTTCTGACGAATTGCTGGGCTGGATCTGGCTCTGGAAACGTGTCCAACGTGGTGCAATATGGTGGTGGGGCAATCACTTCTACGACCGCTCAAGGCATACCTGCTCAGATCACGATTCCAATTGGAAGTCTTTCTAGCATGGTCACGTTATTTGCGGGGACTTCAAGTGATACCACGGGGAACTACTACGGACTATATTCGGCAAGCTCTCCCGCTTCAGGCTCTCAGGTAATTTACTCTGTGCCATCTGGAAAAATATTCACCATGATCAGCATGTACTATGCCGCAGGCACATCGGATACGATTCAATTTGGCTACGGAACAGCCGTTGGATCTATGACTGAAGCTGGATCTACACCTCCAACGAGTCCTGTTTACTATTCAGCATCATCTACGGTATCGACAACTCCATTTATTCAGACGGTTGCCGCACCAGCATATACATATTTCCCTGTTGGTCTTTCTTTTCCAGCTACCTCTGTGCCATTTGTTAGACCTGGAGGCACGAGCGGGGATCAATTTAGGTTGATGATTATTGGAATAGTTCAATAAAATAAGGAGTTTTATGAAAATATTATTTTTACTTTTATCGTTTCTTAGTCTTAATGCCTTTGCCGGAAGTGGCTCCGGTAACGTATCCGCTGTTTTCAATTTTGGTGGCCCTGCGATCACGTCAACTGTTGCGAATGGAGTCCCTCCATATATCAGCCTGCCTCCAGGGTTACTTGCAAATGCTGTAACCTTAATTGGAACAAGTTCTGCTCCTGGTGCTGGTGGTGATTTCTTTGGTTTCTATTCGGCAAGCAGCCCTTCTTCCAACACCATGTATACTGTCCCTGCTGGAAAAACTTTGTACGTTTTGGGTGAATATTTGCAGATCACCACCAGCACTGATTTTGTGCAGCTTGGATATTCTACTGCTTCATTTACAGAAGGAACGGCATCTACTCCAACGGGGGCCACTTATTATGGATCAAATAGCACGGTGCAAGGTCCATTTATTGCTACCGTAAGCGCACCAGCATATACATATTTCCCTGTTCCTATGTCTTTTCCTGCTGGAAGTTTTCCATTCTGGCGACCACATTCGGTTGAAAGCACGCAAATTATTATGATCGGTTACGTGCAGTAAGGAGTTCCCATGCTTAAGAAAATCCTGTTCCTAGCCCTGCTTCCCATTCTGGCATTCGGGCAATCGTCTGCTATAAATCCAGCTCTTTTGAATTTGGCTGGCGGTGGACCTGGCGCGTATTATAATACCGGCTCCGGCACTTCTGGAGCATGTAACCCGATCGCTAACACCGGCTCGGGCGGTGGGGGCGCTGGTTCGGATACTGCTGGGGATGGCTCGGGCGGGGGCGGACAAGCTGGCGGATATATCGAAGCGCAGATAAATAACCCCTCATCTAGCTATACCTACGCCCTCGGCGCAGCAGGATCAGGCGGTAGTGGTGCAGGGAGCGGTTGCGCTGGCGCTGCTGGCCAAATCATTGTGGACGAGTACTATCAATAAACAAGGGAGTATATATGTTTTCAGTAAATCAAATGATTCAGGGTGGAAATGGGGCTCTCGGCAGTGTGGGCGGAACGGTTCCGGTGGTGTTCAAGGATGCTGCAGGAAATATCCATCAAATCGGCACTATGGTGATCGATAATGGCCAACAAGAAATCGAGCCGGATAATGTGCCCGCAGTTGTTCGTGTGATCTTGGTAGAAGCGTAATCATTAAATAAGAGGTTTCTATGAGTGCCGGAAATGAAATCATTCAGCTTGGTAGCTTTCAGGCGTCCACTGGATCTGCCGTGGCGTTGCAGCCTGCTCGAGGTCTTTATATTGGACTAGCCAGCTTATGAGAATGATCAATCAGCTTGCTTTGAATGCCATAGCGAGCGCTTCGAGTACTCCAAGTAATCCAATTCTGGCAGAAGACATTTTCAATATTACCTGTATTGCCACATTTTCGGATGGGGCAGCGGCGGGCACGTTAAGCCTTCAGGGAAGCAATGATCCCAAGGGAAATGCTCTGGCTCCTAATGTGGTTCCTACCACTTGGGTTACTATTCCGGGAGCTACGGCGACGGTGGCTTCCGGTGGGGCAACTCTTTTGATTCCAACTAATCCGGTTTGTTACCAATGGATTAGAGTTTTGTGGGCCAAATCCGGAGGCGCAGGCACTGTAACTGCGGCGATTGCGGCACAAGGAGCATAAGTCATGGATCAAGATTGGATCGTCGAGGATGCGAAATGGAAGGCCAAAATTGAAGCTGATCTAGCTGTAATGACGCCTCATTTTAGAGCAGAGGGAACGATTTCAAAATTGACAGATATGCGCACCGAGTTTATCTTTGTAAAGAACATGGTCAAAGGAATCTGGGGCATTTTCATCGCGGTAGGTGGAATTGTAGCCGCTTGGTTTGGATCTAAACAACATTAGGAGTGAATGTATATGGCAATGTCGGTAGCCGAAAAGGCAATTTTCAAGGCTCTTTCCCCTTTCCTCGCTGCGGAGTTTGCATCGGTAATAGCGCCAATCGTTAAGGCAAAATTGGTGAGCGCATCTCCAGAGCTTCAGGCTGCCGAGGCCGATCTAGCTGATTTCATCGTAAAGGTAATTCCTGACGTTTTGGCATCTCTCGCCCAATAATGGCAACAGTAACCTCGACATTAGAAACCATTTGGTCTGATGTGGGGGTAAATATTTTAGGAGCTGCTTTCCCGGCATTGGGAGCGGCTCTTAAAATTCCTATTGTGGGATCTATTCTCACCGATGCCATAAATGCGGCTTCCGATTGGCTTATTAAAAATGGTGTGATTGAGATCAAAAGCATAATTCTCGATACGATGAGCTCATCGGCCCAATTGAAATGGGCTCAAGAAATTACGATTATAAAAACGATTCAGAAGGGCGGATTAAGCGCTGCCCAGCAGGCGGAATATGATCAAACTCTTCAATCTCTTGTTAATAGTCGCGGTGGGATCGTTAACGCATAGTTGCGTAAAGCCAGAAACTATTCCCGATGGCACCATCGATGGCATAGAATGCAATCTAGCCGACCCAGAAAGCTGCGGGCCAGTAGCTTGTTCTGAGGTGCATACCAATGCAACATCGATTCCTCCTGTGCATTACGACGCCAATGCGTGCGGTTTAAATATGATCGGAAAAGTGTGTCTTGACGGCATTTTTCTTTCAAAGCTAATCAATATTGTCGATGACTTCTGCACCGAAAATGGGAATTGCACTTTTGCAGATACTCAAGCCTTATTTCAGGCCAAGGCGGCATTGAGAGTGATTCGAAAATAGTCTTTGCTTTTGTCAAAGTGCTTTGTTAAACCTCCTTTCAACAAGGAGAACCGCCAATGACTACAAAGACAGAAACCTATTACGAGCGTCTCGCTAGAGCTCAAAATTCCCCTGCAAACGACGTAATTGACATTATGACCATTACTGCTTTCATGAACACGGAAGCTGAGAGAATGCGGCATCTTGAGCATTATGAAGCCAAAGCTGCGGCATATGAAATGAAGGAAGATGCCTCGTGAAAAGAGTTAAATTGAATCTTTTAGCCAATGGGCGCCTTATGATCTGTTTCCCAAAAACAGAGGCAATTGAACATCACGCTCTTAAGGTTGCATTGGCAAAAACGCCAAAAGAAAAATACTACAGCCAAGGCGGGTTTGAAGTTTACATAATTGGAAAACAGGCAAAGAAAAATAAAAAACAACAACAGGAGAAAGAATGAAAAAAGATAACGAAATCGTTGGCAAAAATATGATCGTAAGGGCAACCGTGGCAGGTGTCCACGCCGGAGAAGTTGAGTCGTTCGACGCTGCCACCCAAACAGTAAAACTAAAAAATGCTTATCGGCTCTGGCGGGTTTATACTCGTGACAATTCTGGATCTATTAGTGATGTGGCTGCAAATGGACTAAAGCCAAAAGGTGGGCATTCAATTGGTGCATGTCTCGCGTCCGTTACAATTGTAAATCCAGCTGGCCTAGAGTTAGCAGAAATGACTGAAGAATCTTACGACTCCATTAAGTCTTGGAAGAACTAAGAGATATGGGGTTATTTACGAAAACTAGAAAAATCTATCGGGATGGAATTGAGGAGGATGTCACTGGACCAATCCGTGTGCACGTTACATCTGATGGCCATGTCATCGAATCATATAAGGATTCCAAAGGAAAAAAGAGATATTTCGCAACACTTTTTGGAACACATTGGTGCGCGCATGGTGATTCTGTTGCTTCCGCCGTGGCAGATGCAATCTGGAAAGATGAGTCTAGGCGGCCATCACTTGCTGCTGTGAAGGCTGATATCAGAGAATCAGGAAAAGATCGCAAAATTACTCTGAATGAGTTTCGAGTGCTAACGGGTGCTTGTTTATCTGGATGTAGAAGTGCTCTTGAAAAAGCAGGCAAAGACGAATCTCCGCTAACAGCATTTGAAATTCGTGATTACATTTCGAAAGAGTGGGGGAACAAGCTGCTTTCGGTTCTGGAGTGGAGTCATGATTAATGGAAGAGGTTACGGTTCCGGTTCCGGTGACGGTTCCGGTTCCGGTTACGGTTCCGGTTACGGTTCCGGTTCCGGTGACGGTTCCGGTTCCGGTTACGGTTCCGGTTCCGGTTACGGTTCCGGTTACGGTTCCGGTTCCGGTGACGGTTCCGGTTCCGGTTACGGTGACGGTTCCGGTGACGGTGACGGTTCCGGTTACGGTGACGGTTCCGGTGACGGTGACGGTTCCGGTTGGGAAGAAGTGGAGTCATGATTAATGGAAGAGGTTA
>JGI24891J29808_1000240_pt1 | contig 52935 bp, 39 predicted proteins | sample FreactcultuFSWF8_FD_29808 | JGI IMG/M metagenome (IMG submission 29808)
ACGTGGTCACCCACCGTAGTACTAATCTGCCGTTCAACTGCTTATGTATGGCAGAGCGGACGGGATGCCCAGTTTTCAGCTGACTGTGGCCGTATGTGCTTCATTTTCCGTCTTTTTGGAATATACCGAGCAAAGAGAAGGTCTGGGAATATGCCCCTCTCATCCTGAGGTCCCTTCTTCTATGCGGCAAATGAATTGTCAAGGCGGCAAAAGTCGCTGGTACCTGTCTAGATGATCTGGGTGATGTTCTGACCAGCCATGATCCATAGGGACGGTCAATCTTACGAAAAGAAGAGGTCGATGATGGACAAGAGGTTTGTCGTGTCGCCCGCGCTCTCGCCTACCATGACCCCTTGGAGTCGAACATAGGCGGCGAGCGCGCACAACTTCGCTTAACTATCTTAACTCCCACAAAATGATGCTCCCGGGTAGCGACTGTCAAGTTGTCAAGAAGGCGGCGGCGCCGGTCTACAGGATGCGTAGGCGGCTCAAAAAAGTCAAACCAGGTCTTGGCACCAGAAACGAGGCCTGGAACGTTGAGGAGTTGATTCCTTACGGTAGAAAGCTCCGAACGGCAGGACACAATCATGTCACGACAGAATTGCCAGACTACTGTACATTGACACGTCCGGAGTGTGTAGCGCATGCTGTGTGAGAATGGCTCTGGCCGATGATGTCTATACAGCATCAAGGGAAGCGTCCGGCAGCTTCCCCCCGGAGCTTGACGCCCTTGTCGACTTCATCGCCGACGATGCGCGACCGACGTGCATTCTCGAGCACTTGACCTCTACCGTCGTCTACCGCAATGCCGCCTTCGACACTTTCGTCGCGACCGACCCCTCGACGCCGGGCTGGTTCGAGAGCCTCCTCGACGTCCTGAGCAATGCCCCCACGCCCAAGCAGCCTTCGTCCGGGAACATAGGCATCTTTGCCTCGCAACTCTGGTCAAGCAAGAGAGTTGGCGCCTCATGGATAGCTGTCTTTACCCACCAGCATGCACCCGACAAGGTTTGGCTTGATGTCCAGCCACACATCCCCGACGTGCAGGAATCAAGTCGTATACCCGTCATACCGCTCACACGACACGAGTCGGACAATTCTTCTACTCGCTCGACTTCAACCACCTTGTCTAGCCTAGCCAACTCGGACTTGGACACGCCACTGGAAGACTTGGCCGTGGACTGGCTCCTACACACTCATCCCAATCTTGATCCCTGGATTGACTTCCTCATCCATCATAACTGGCAGAACACCGTTCTGGGTCCTTTGCAATCATGGTCTCCCATTCTCCGCCAGATGTATACCACTGTCCTCGCCTCGAGAGAGCCTCGTGTCTTGTACTGGGGGAACGACCTGTGCATGCTCTACAACGAATGCGCCAAGTTTGTTGTTGGCGAAATGCACCCCAAGCCACTTGGCATGCCACTGGCTGATGTCTGGGGCCTCGCCGTCCATACTGAAATCCTGAAGATGATCCATACCGGTGTCAAGAGAGGCAAACCTGTCTGCCAGCGAGATTACGAACTCATACTTACGCGTTACGGTTTTCCTGAGAGTTGTTTCTTCGATCTTGTCTTCCTCCCTATTCCTTCTCCCGATGGTCACTTCCTTGGCGTATGTGCCGAATTCACTGAAATCACTGAAAAGGTGCTACAGAAGAACCGTCAACTGATATCCAAGAATATCTTGGAGAATGTGTCCAAGTCCACCAGTCTACCAGATGTGTGGCAAGCCTTTGTGCGTACGCTCGAACACAACTCAAAAGATGTCTCATTTGCAGCCGTCTACACCAGGACCAAACCGCCTTCAATACATGGTGCAGGCACTTTCCAACTAGAAGCTGCTTGCAATATTGAGGGTCTCGGAGCCCATCTTCCTCGGAGCATTTCCAACGCGTTACAAACCTCGGCCAATGATGTTATAGTCGTCCAAGGGAAGAAAGATACACTTCCCAAGGAATTTGCTGTCTCAATCTCGGAAGTTGGCTCTGTCGATACTGCCTATGTTCTGCCTATAGTCGATCTCGATGGTGTTCATCTGTCTGCGGTCGTAGTTTTGGGTCTGAACCCCAGGCGATCGATAAATCCTAGTGTGCGTCAATTCACCGAGTCGATTCGCGACATGCTTTTCAAATCGGTAGCTCTCTTTTCGCTACCATCCCAGCAGCGGGAAGCTCGGGCCATCTCTCAAGCACTATCTCAGGAATTGGAGTCCATGACTCTCAAGGCTGAGAAAAGCGAGCAGAATTTCACAAGAATGCTTCGTGATGCACCCATAGGCATGTGCATGCACAGGAGAGACGGCCATTGCGTCTATGTTAATGACATACTTCTTGAGCTTCTCGGTATGAGCAAAGTCAATTTCTTCAAAGCTGCCGAAGAGGGCAACGCCTGGAGGGAAGCAGTACATGAAGATGATTTCGAGACTTTCAACCAGACTTGGGCTGCCGCAATTGAGACGGGTAAGCCCATGGGGGCTGAATTTCGAGTCAAACCAGCACTTCTTCCAAATGAGGTTCGCTGGCTTGAGGTCAGTGCTCAGCAGCGTCGTGATCAAGATGGCAATCTGGAGTATCTTTACGTCTGGCTCAGAGACATTTCTTCGCGTAAGCAGCTGGCGGAACAAAAGCTGGCTGATGCGCTGGAGACAAAAAGAAGATCTGAGATCTTCATCGACATGTATGCACACCACTTGCGCCAATCATATCAATCCCTGTCAACTAACATCGCTACAGGGTATCACACGAAATGCGTAACCCTTTGGGCGCGATCTTGCTACTTGCTGATGGCATTCTGTCTTCGCTGCCTTCGGTGTCTGACCCCGCTCAAAGCAGTATTCTCACAGCCGAAGCTCGAAATTCGCTTGTAGATGTTGCAGCTAACATTCAGCTTTGTGCGAGACATCAGAAGGTCATCATAGATGAAGTGCTCACTTTCTCAAGATTGGATTCCAAACTCCTCATTCTTGCGCCAGAAAAGATCCGACCAACAGAAACTGTGCAGTCAGTATTGAAGATGGTCAAGGCAGAGCTAGACTACGATAAAATTCAAGGTTCCATGGCTTTGCAACCAAGCTACACCGATCTTGCAGTCGACAACGTGTTGCTTGACCCTGGAAGACTTGCTCAGATCATTCTCAACTTCATGACAAGTAGGTAATCCTTTCAATGGTGACAACGAAACATGCTGACTGTAACGCCAAGACGCGATCAAATTTACTAAAAACTCAGATAAACGTCACATCGTTATCTCTATAGGAGCATCACGAACACAACCTAGCGCCGATGATTGTGAGGTCACACTCATCGAGCCTCGTGGCGAGAGGGTTGAGACTGCAGCCCGACGATTATCAATAACTGAGGACCCTATTGGTGAAGACATTTACCTGATCTTCAGTGTGCGTGATACTGGCTGTGGATTGACAGAAACTGAGATGGGACATCTGTTTCATCGTTTCAGCCAAGCTTCACCCAAAACATACAAACAGGTCAGTGATCTTTGTCAGATGTCGGCTTTGTCTTTTGCTGACTTTCTCGACAGTACGGTGGCAGCGGCCTGGGTCTCTTTATCTCTCGGGAACTGGTCGAACTACAAGGTGGTCAAATTGGTGTACACAGTGAACACGGCAAAGGTAGCACCTTTGCTTTCTACATCAAGACTGCTCGTGTTGAAATAACAGTCGAGCCCCCGACTGCAGAACTGGCTCAAACATCCATCAGCGATCACATGCGTGTGGTAGATGGTCCAACTGCACAGAAGCCGCAGACAGCAGATCTTCATGTCTTGGGTAAGTACTGATCCTTCGTTCGACAAGGCCTCACTAATCCTTTCCAGTGGTCGAAGACAACGCGATCAATCAGAAAATTCTCGCCCAGCAACTGCGCAAGACTGGTTGCGCTAAGGTCCATGTTGCCGATCATGGTCAAGACGCTCTCGAACTTCTGTCTACCACCACGTTCTTCAAATACGTTGGCATTGATCAGGTACCTCTGTCTGTCATTCTGCTCGATGTGGAAATGCCCATCATGGATGGGTTGACATGCGCACGACGCATTCGTGAACTGGAACAAAAACACGAAATTGTCCGACATGTCCCTATCATCGGTATTACTGCAAACGCGCGTGTCGAGCAGATTGCTGCGTGTATCGAAGCTGGCATGGATGAAGTCGTGGTAAGTTGTGATTGCTGTGGATTGATCTGTCACTCCGCTAACGTTTGGTACAGACTAAGCCTTTCCGTGTGATGGACCTTCTTCCTCGTATGCTGGCACTGGTCGACAAGCATGCATCGGTGGTCTGAAATGCTTCCGTGCGCGAGCAAGGGTATCAACTCTACGCTTCGCTGACGGGAAGGGTCCAGTCTTTGTCGGCGCCGACGCTGCTTCTCAAAACGCATATTTCAGATCATGCAGAATTCATTTAGCTTCGTGGCACTCACACAGACCTGAGCAAAGCTTGTGGTATTGGGCATCTTCTACTTCCGGATGGCCACTTGGAAAAGTCTCGGGCCTTCTGTCACATCCTGATACAGCCAGACCTATCTCATATCCACCGCGTCCACCGGTTCCATGTACGCAATGGCGTCTCGTCCTTGTGCTCACTCGACATCACTACAAAAGCGACGGACGGGCACTGGCGCCATGATCTCTGTCCCATCCCACAGGCATTCTCTACAAAGCTACGTTCTTCCAGCATATGCTCATAGGACAATCTACACGACATCGGATATGCCTCGATGGTGTTTCCCCGCTCGATATGAGAAAGCTTCGATGTTGTTATGTCGTACTTGGCGCATGTATTCAGCTTGTTGATCTTGAGGCCTTGTTCTGGTGAATTCTTCCGAGGAGTTCTTGAACATGACAGCCCAGATTGCATATCCGCAGAGGCAGAATGCTGCGCAGCCGAATATGACGATTGCGATTATTGCGCCGTGAGAGAGGGCCATTGTTGTGAGTGGGGAGGTCGGAGGAGGGACCCTTGGTGATGGTGACGGTGGTGACGAGAGATGGTCGGAAAGAAATGATAGGGTGGATATGGTTGTTGATATCTATGGTGAGGTCGGTGTTGATGATAGTGATGATGATAATGAGGTCTCGAGCGGAGAGTATCTATTGGTTCTTGAGGTAGTGAGTTTGATCTTGCTTGAAGAAGAGAGTTGCAAGCGTGCAAATCGTTCGCCTCCTTCCATCGCAACTATATAGCACCCATCCATTGCTCAGGCTTCCTGAACTCCAAACCATGTTGATACAAACAATTACCTGCCTGAACTCGCAGCTGTCGACCCGATTCGTGATTTATCGGACCAGCCAATGAGAGATATATCCGTTGAAGAGACATCATCCTACTTGATCAGTTCGTCAAGATTATCAGGATTGTGGTATACGCTATATTTAGCTCCAACGATCATCTGGTTGGTGGTTTTATCGAGCCGACCAATCAGCGTTGTGCAAATGTGGGGCTCATCCCGCAACCTTCAAACTCGACCGAGATGCTTGATTGAAACGACCTACTCCTGACTTCCCCAAAAATATTGTTGATTTTTCTCGAAAAACCATGCCTATCACACGCGAGTATGGAGGTCAAGCCCAAACGGCAACGCAAATCGGGGACTAAGTACAGCAAGACTGCATGTCGGACATGCAAGTGAGTGGATGGTTTATCGAGTGTTGCAGGACAACACTAACATTTTCTCCAAAGGATTCGGAGAGTCAAGTGCGATGAAGGAAGACCTGATTGCCGAAATTGTGTCTCTACTGGTCGTACCTGTGATGGCTATCATTCCGGTGTTCCCAGTCGCGAAATGGCTTCGCGACGACCGCTCTTGCCGGCTTCGGCTTCACCTCCAACTATCGTCACAATATCGCGACTTCCTTCTTCTTCGACGTTTAGCACGACTTTGGAAGATCACAACTCATTCCAGTTCTTCATTCAACACATTGTTGCTGGGTTGAAACTCATTTCACCAACTCATGAATGGATAACGCTTTCCCTTCAACTAGCTGTCACCGAGCCGGCAGTGTACTTCGCCATTGCTGCCTGCGGAAGTGTGGCCAATATCCGACTTGCTAAGAATTATCATTGTTACTTCGCGCCGCCATCGCCGGTGAAGCAGAAGATCAACTTGCGGCAATATTGTAAAGCTACTGCAGCGTTGCAGAAGTATATCGATCGTGCTGCATCTGGACAAGCGAGCATTGAGCCTGTGTTGCTTTGCTGTCTACTTTTTGTATCTTATGAGACTTATCAAGATGAGACTGGTCTTGCGATGCAACATCTCAAGCTTGGTCGCAGGACTATTGAAGACGGCGTTGCTGGTCGACTGAGGTTCTCCTCGGAGCAGACGTCGAAGGATGTTATTGCGGCTTTTGACTGGATGGGCTCGCAGTCTACGAACTGTGGTCGGAAGGAATTGTCAAGCGGTGACGTCCTGCATGACAAACCTTCTAACGGTATATCAACGTACTTTGCTTCCCTTGAACATGCTAAACAAGCACTGGATCATCTCTCCACTGCCGCTTCGGATTGGAGAACTGATCTATTAGCACTGGCGAAAGAATACGTTGCAACAACGAATTCCTGGAGTACAAGACCAGCGATCAGAGAATGCATCATCCATTGCGTCAGTCGTTCCATGCATCTACCCCCAGGATATCACCTGCTCTGCCGCGAAGCAGAATTGATACAAGCCCATACCTCCTGGCTACGCGGAGTGAAACTTCTACAACAAGACAGCCACCTCCGTCGGGATCTAATACACATGCAAATTCAACATTTCTACTCTACCTTCACCCTCCAAACCGCCAGAGATACTCATGGTAAATCTATAGATCGTTTCGACGCACAAGCAGCAGCCATCTTGGATCTGGTTGAAGAATATCTACAACCCGACACGACGTATCCACGCAGACCGACATCGCCATCTCAAAAAGGCAGTAACGCACAACTATACCCTTATACACCTCTCCCTCAGCAACAGGAATATTGTTTCGCCCTCGAATACGCAATTCTGCCTACTCTCTTCTCAATCTGCCTTCGTATTCGCCACTCCGCAACCAGAAAACGTGCTCTCCATCTCCTCCGCACGGCCAATCGCCGCGAAGCAGGTCAATCGAGTGCAGAGTTATGTCATTACGCCGACGCCTTTATCGCTTTGGAAGAATCCTCACCCTCTGATGCGGTAGGGGAAGTTGCCGAGGAAGCGAGATTGTTGGAAGTGGTTATCGAAAGTGCTGGGTATCTGGAGGTCAGTTTTGTTTGTGGGCGGTTTAGACATGAAGGTGATGGTGGATTGGAGGTTTTGGAATATAAAGGGGCTGGGTTACCGCCGTTAAGGTTGCAGTTGATGGGGAAGAGTGGATTTCCATTTATGGCTGGTGTGATTTGGGAGGAAAGGGATACGGTGTGAAGCGATTTGGTGTAAGGGTTCTGCTTTGAGTACCTTGGACAAGAGAGCAGAAGTAAATGCGAATAGACTGCCTTCGCTGTCGACGTTACGCAACTATCTCTTCTTACGCATCTACTGTCACCAACTACCTTATCCGCGCCGGCCGCAACAACTCTGTCATTATCATCGTCGTTCCTGCTTCCAAGAAGAGCGGCTTCGGACAGAGCGCATGCTTCAAGTATTGGTTGCATACTCACTAAACGGCTGTGCGGAATTGAGGTAAACCGGCAGTATACAGAGCATAATCAAGTGCTGGATCAGAATTCAATTGACATGATGTCGGGCTCGACAATAATGATGAAGAAGGATGGTACCGTGCCCGTGGAGTGAAGTCGAAAAGAGCGGAGACGCGTTGTTCCGTCAACCGAACTTGAGCCTCTTCTTTGCAGACCTCAAGTAATCTTCTATTCTTCTTCCATTTATCCAACCCCGACACGCTTCCACCGATTCGCTATCATGTCCAGCAAAGAACTAAAATACTGCTTTCAAAATGTGTCGGCCGAGCGACTGCGTTCACTGATCGATACAATTTGCGACGTCTCTGATGAGACAAGAGCGATTTTTGAGCAGGAGCTCCTCACACAAGAGCAAGGTGCTACTTTGCGCAAAACCAAACCCGGGCAGCCGAGATACCTGAAATGCGAAAACTGTGAGAAGGAATTCGACGTCACGGAAAATATAAAGGACAGCTGCAACTACCACGAAGGTATGTTGTTAAAGTTCCTTTGCGACCAGGGCAACCCTGACACACAACAGGCGAGCTGGAAACCAATGATGACTTTTGGGTCGACGATGATCAGTATGACCACGACCCGAGTTATCCTCTTGAATCAGAGTATCATCGGAAGACTTTTCCAGAGGGGTTTATCTGGGATTGCTGTGATGAGCAACTTGATGCTCCTGGATGCATTGTTCAGAAGCACGAGCACAAGCTTGATAAACAACATGACAAGGTGGATGGGAGAAAGGCTACGGGTGAAGACGGACCGGTAGCTAAGAAAGCTAGGATTGAGTAGATATATACTATGCTCGATTACTTCGCTGGTACAGGCGGTGATTGCTAAAAAGGTTCAATCAAGGTAGAAAAGCTCAGTCAAGGTAGAAAAGCTCAGCCAAGGTAGAAAAGCTCAGCTAAGGTAGAAAGGCTCAGCTGACGTAGAAAGGCTCAGCTAACGTAGAACGGCTCAGCTGACGTAGAAAGGCTCAGCTAAGGTAGAAGCCTCCTCACCGCATTGTTTGTACCTGCTCCGAACTTTCCGCTACTGCTCCGAGCTTTGGCAAGAACCACTATTCAGACATGACATCGGCTCTTAGGACACCAGACTGCCAGACTGTCTCGAGCTAGCTCGAGGTATCATGCGTTGATCGGTGACAGTCACTAGCATATTCAAAGTAGGAATCATGTGGTCTAGTATAGACATATATCGTTTGTCACGAAGGTCTGAATCAGGCACCAAAAAGTTCAGCACAGGTACAGAAGCTCAGCTCAGGTACAAAAGCTCAACGCAGGTACAGAAAAGCTCAACTCAGGTACAAAAGCTCAACGCAGGTACAGAAAAGCTCAACTCAGGTACAGAAGCTCAATACAGGTAGAAATCCCCGCATCACACCGTCTCCACATGCTCCACCTGCTCCGAACTTTGCCGTATCTGCTCTGAATTTCCAACTAAAACAGTTCCGCATCTGACTGAATGATCAAGCAACGACGCCTTCTCCTAGTGTTCCCTTTGGCTCACCTTCTCATCTTTGGTCACCTTTTAGGAGAAAGCAGAAATCCTTGAAGCATTGGTAGGAGAAAGCAGAAACTTTCAAAGCATCAATACATTGGCTATCTCTCTTTCCGGCCCCTCGCGCCGATCATGCTGCACTAGCAGTATATGCACTGTTTTTTCTATTTCATCCGTTCGATGCCTCGATTTAGACCTTTCTCTTCTCATACGGTAGTCAGTCGCAAGATTACACACTGATTTGGGCATAACCGGTTCGGGTTGGAGAAGTTAGGAGATTTGAACTTAGAACTTAGATGATCAATACTTAGATGATCAAACCACATCAGGAACTATGCTAATATCTCTTCCACCCAGCAATTCAAAACATGAAGGCAGTAGAACTGTAGAACTCACAACTTGTCATGGCCAACAAGTAACCTGCTATTCGTCGACTATAAATTCAACACCACAGATGACTTTCTTCCCCCTTCACAAAGCAATTACCAGAGGATCGTACTGGACTTCTGACGGTAAAAACTTATTCACCAAGCATATACAAGTTACAACCCAAGCACGAGACCAAGCCTACGGCAGAAGCTCTCAGGTCGATGAACCACAAATCCCAACTGCTCCTTCCACTTCTGCCTACAAACCGCTCGAGGTAAAGAGAAAAACTGATTCTCTTCGAGACGTGTAGGATTCCAGCAGGATCATTGACCTGCCTCTCTTCCTTACGTACAGTATGTACACCTCCCGCGCGACACTCGGGATTTAAGAGGCAGTTTCGGAAGGCGGTGCATTCATTGTGTCTGCAGACACTGCTTTGGGCGGTCCTGCGATTTGAATACCACTTGGGTATTACTCTCGGACCAGGTGCATCCTCGGTAGAGGTAGGTTCGTCAGAAAGCATATTCAGATCTTTCTGGGGCGTGAGATTGTTCGATGCCGGGTGCGATGTGCCTGTAAAGTATGTTTTTAGCTCCCGAAGTCGTGTTAGAGAAGAGCGAGGACACAGAGATTCAGAGGCACCGTTGTTATCTAGAAATCGCAGACGACTCAAAGCTGTTAAGATTAACAAAAAAGTACAGAGGAAATGCAAAAGATCAATCTACGGTCAAGGAGGGAATCGAACTCTAGACCTGCAAAAAAAGAAACCCGTAGTGATGTTAAGTTTAGAGAACAGAGGAGCCCGACCCCCACACCATAGGATATACCACCGCCGTAGCAGGGTCCCCAATGGAGGAGTCCGACTGGTCCGCTGTCTCGATGAGAAGTTTTTGACCACGGTGTCATATAAAGGCTCACCATTGGCGGATTCTTCATCAACCCCTGACGCCCTCGGGTGATCATCTTCTAAAGGAGATGCTGGCTTGATTTACTAGCTTACCTCGTCTTTTAAATGAATGTAGAAGAACATTCAGCCATGAGGAGCGCATCGAGTAAGAAAGCCAAAGTTCGTAGAACATCAGGCGAATCTTGACTCTTGAGGGAAACATCTAGATGAAGTAGGACTTGACGTTGCATACTTGTTCCGCTATTTCAAGATGATGGCAAAATTGGATGAAGTTGACTAGAAACGACATTCAACTAACATATCAAAGCTTTCCTTGAACGGCTAGACTTCGACAAAGAAAAAAGTGCCTCAATCTCTCCATTGCGGTAAGAGGAAAGAACAATCGTCGTCCCTTGCATGTTCAGTTTGGGATTTGTTTGACCAGAGTACAATAATGTAGCTAGCTCTAATCACCGATTCTCTAACGATTGCAGGGAGATGGCGCGAGGGCAGATCGATTGTACAAATAATGCTTTGATGCTTGTGTTTACTCAACTATAAACATCTTTCCCTTCCTTGTTCTCATACTCTAGAATACAATTTTCTTCGTGATGGAAAATCAATTAAAAGAAACGCCATGCTGATTGTGATCCCTATGACCCGAAAAAAAACACCCGAAATCCATAACTCATCTCCCTCCTTCTTTCATCTCTCTAAGCTAAGTTGTCAGATCTGTCGACCCAGACATCTTCCAGTTCAGCAAAGTTCTGGAAATGAACGGGTCTGTGTACGTCATCGTAGAAGCGCTTTGGCACGCCGACATCAACGTAGATGCGACCCTTCTCCTTGTCACCGAATCCAGAACCCATGAATGACCAGTTCCATCTCTCATCATCAGGAACGAAGAACATCCCTCTAATACGGTCGGAAAGAAGAAGCTGAGACTTCTCACCGAAGCCGGCGCCAGGGTTGAAGCCAGAGGGTTGATCGGATGACATGTCCTTGTTCTCAGCACCCCAAGTGTAGCCTGAAGGTGTCAGAGACCAGGCGGAAAGCGAGACTGAACCAGGGGTGAAGGAGACAGTCATGGTGACAGTCTTCTTGTCCCAGGTATCGTGCTGGTTCATGAGGCGGGCGTGCTGAGTGACGTCTTGTGCGGTCATGTAGCTGGTCTCGTTACCAGCACTGGTATGAATCCAACCAAGAGGCTCAAGAGAGTTCAAGTAATCGTTCTCGGGCAAGTTGCGAGGAAGCTGGATGTCACGAGTGTTTCCAACCTGAGGCACCATAACGATGGCCTTGACTTCCTTGATCTGCTTGTTGTCTGGTGGCGATGAACCGTAAAGGTAACCAGCAACCTGGACACGAAGATCGGCAATGGTGATGAAGCGCTTGAGGATGTTCTTGGGCATGATGTATGTGAAGTGCTCCTCATCATCGCGAATGTCCTCTGACGAGATGTAGATGTTGTTGGCGCGAGTGCGGAGGTTGGACGTGGCAATCGCACGAGTTCTCCACTCGGTCTTGGAGGCGAAGGTCTGCTGCTCGAACTGCGACGTAGTGGTAACGACAATGTCCTCGCCGTTTACGTTTTGCGTCTTGGTTGTGACAGCAGTGAGCTGAGCCTGCTCCTCTTGCTGCTTCTCAATCTCGGCAGCCTGTTGTCTCTGCATACTGGGTGCACTGATCTCCATACCCAGAATGATATCTCTGACTTCGCTCTGAGTCAGGGATGAGACGTTGACGTTGTTCTTCTTGCCATAGTCATTCAATATCAGATCGCGTAATTGCGTTTCGACCTTGATCCAGTCATCGTCTGACAACGTCGGCCAGATGTGATGTTCCTGGGTGATGACAGTCTTGTCGGGACGAAGCAAGAGCTTGGTCTTGTCTTGGTTAACGTGCAGAGCACGCAGGATCAAGATGAGACGAGAGAAGGCAGTGTAAGAAGAGATGGACTTGAGCCACTCGTCGTACAGGTTGAAGAGCACCATCTGCGGCTCAGTGGCACGCAGAATCATGTCTCCAAGCTTCTCAACCTTCATAGCGGCCTGGAAGGGCAATTGCAGTTCCGAGGCACGAATGGAGATGTTGGGGAAGTCGAGCAAGTGAACCTCGAGAGGGTCAAGCAGACCCTTTCTGGTAACGATCAGCTGCTTCGGCTGTTCTTCCACAGGCAATGAACGAATCAGAGCAGCGACTTCTTCTGCCGTCTTCCATTTCGCCAATTGACCAAGACGCTTCTGACCTGCCCATACACTGGTGTGAATGATCTTCAAGAATAGTTGACCAGTTCTGGGGTTGAAGATGAAGATGGCACCGTTGATGGGCTTGGTGGTCAAATTACCTTCAAAGGTCTTGTGAATGGTGACACGGTAGACGTTAGTGTCATCAATGAAGAGCTGTATCTGGTTGCTGAACAGCTCAGAGTAGTTTTGAGAGTTGAGGAACTCTTGGTTGCTTTCCGAGGCATACAGCTGAAGACCCTTGCGAATACGTTCACGGAGGACGTAGAGGGCAGGGTTGGCCTTCATGACCTTGGCCATAGCCTGCTGAACAAGCTGCTTGAGACCGGGGAAGTACTGGCCGTATGCCGAGTACAAGTTGTAAGCAAGATCAATACCGATCATCAAACCAGTGGCAGATGGGTAGATACTCATGCTGTCGGAAGTGTAGTCGAGGTACTTGGCGCGAACGTAGCGCTCAATGTCGTGAGAGTCGTAATCACCGTAACGAAGCTGAACATCGACCCAGAACTTGTTGGTAGTGGTTTGGCCCATGTTGTCCTTAGTGTCATACAACAAGCTGGGAGTGCTAACACTCCACTTGTGACTGGCGAACAAAAGAATATCAGCACAAGACGAGTTCATCTTGTAACTCTTCCTGGGATGGATGGTCTCCTTTTGGACGGTCTCAATGCCAAGGGCTTCAAGCTCCTGGTCAAAGACCTGACACAAATCCATCACTACGGACTCGTGGATCTTCTGCCACAAATGGGCACGGAAGATCTGGATGAGTGAGATCTTGAGGGTAGGAATCTTGCCGTGCAAGAAAATACCAGTCAAATCAAGTTGGACCTGGAAACCGACATAGACGTTGGCACGGTTGATCTGTGAGGAATATAAGTCAGCAATGTTCAGAACGATAAGGGTACGCGAATGGCATTTCCCTGGGCCTTGCGCAGGCAAACAGGCCTGTGAAAATGCACAAACTTTTCATAAGACAGTGTGCGTCCAGCGAGAGCGCACAAATCGTGGCCTCTCACTGGAAACACACTCCGCTCAGAACTGATTGTGCATTGTGATAGGTATCTAGCAAGCCAACACAGGCGCTGGAGGTTGGAATCAAAAACTGGAACTGGGGCGAAACTTACTGTTGGGGACCACCACAAGGTGAAGCGACGGTTAGGAATTTGGTTCAGACCGGATCTTTGGGCGTTCGTCAACTTTTTGAACTTCATACTCTCTTCGAAACCACTGGCACGTTCCCAGAAGAGACCTTCCCAAGAGGGGAAAGCGGTTGCCTTGAACAAAGTGTGCTCAAGGATTGTCTCAACACCACCAAGAGCCTGAATGACATCGGTTCTGTATGCATTCAGATTCCACAGCTTACCGTCGTGACGCTGGGATGTCCACCAGAAGGGGTTGCTCTTCATCTGTTGGTAAATCTTGAACTCGGTGCGAGCTCTGAAACCCTTGTCGAAGCTGAGCGTGCTTCTGTCCTTCTGGAAGAGGGTATTAATACGTGGAAGACCACGGTCCCAACTGTCCTCAAGATCCTCAAGGGTAAGACGACGGTTCTGTTGCTGAGCTTCAAGACGCTTCTGCGAATACTCAGTCCAGACACGCTGAGAGTCGACAAACTCAGCCTCCCAAGGGATGATGTATCTGAAAATGTTGGGAATGAGAGTCTCTTCGTCATGAGACATACCAGCACGGTAGTGAGTGACACCAGTATCTGTCTGCTTTGACCAACGCTTGTCACTTGCAGGAATCAAGATGTGACTACCAGAGATCATACCCAAACCACCAAGTTCTTTGGGGGTGTAGAACACAGCAGGTGGGAAACGACTAGGCATCTTGGAGTTCAAACCAATCTTGACGCGGGTCTGAATCTTGGTTTCGCACTTGACAATGGTATCGAGCAGGTTAACAGTGCTGACGGCGGCTTCACGGTAGTATGTGAAAAGCGCAATCAAAGCGGTGTTCCACTTGTTGGCAATCTTTGTGAAGGTGGTAGATCCAGAAGACATCAAGATTTGGCGGATTCTGTTGTTGAACTTGGCGATGTCCTCCTCGGTGACTTGCAAGAAAGCGTGTGCCGTTCTCTCCTTGGTCGAGTTATCGACAAGAGACCAGACACTGTCTTTGGTGGGGAACTCCTCGTTCTGGTTGCGCATCTTGGGAAGAATGCGGACTTCGAAACCACACATGGAGAAGAGGAGGTTAGGGTTGTCTCTGCTGTAGACGGAGGCAAAAGTGTCGTCCCATTCAATGGTGGTCACTGACCTAGGCAGACGGTTCTTCATGTCCCAGAAGACAGCTCTACCAAGGTTGACATCGTGGCGCATCAATCTCATACGAGAATCACGAGGCCAGCACTTCTTGTTCTTGTATCCAATAACGTTCTCGAAGTTTGGGTCAGGCTGTTCTGTCAAGAAGCGTTGGATCAGGTCGCGGGACTCATCTGCAGTGAAACGGAAGAAGACCCAAATTCTGTCGACGTATCTTGTGTAAAGACGAATAGGGTGTCTAGTCTCAGCAGCACGGTCTCTGAATTGTAAGAAGTCATTTGGTGCATTCGGGGGGCCCGCAATCTCACTGGCGCGCTGAAGACCGAGCAATAACAAATCTATGACCAGACCGTAATATTGGAAGACGAAGGCCGAGAACTGCAGTCCACGAATCATACCATAGCTGTTGGTATGGTTCATGTCCTTGTAGTTGAGCTGGACGTTGTTCTTGGACGAGATGTAATCTGCCAAGTTGTGGTCCATGATCAGACGCAAAAGACGATTAAGCAGGGTCAGATCGATCTTCTCATAGACCTTGGACAGCTGAGTCTCGATCATGACGTTGCACTCTCCGTCGGCAGTCTCCCAGACCTTGTCCAAGTTGTTGATACCTTGGGCCCACTTGTAGGTGAGAAGAGGGGGGACTTCTGAATCTGAAGGCTTGATCCAAGCGGGGAAGAGATGTCTCTGGTCGGCTTGGTACCACAGATACTGGTCAAGGTATGCATCGGTGATCTTCTCGATGGGCTCAATGTCGTAGACAGGGTTGATTGTCGAGTAGTTGTCGTTCATATCAATACCAACCTCCTTGAAGGCACGTTGGGTGAGCAAGAAACGCTTGATGCGTGCAAGGGTGGTTCCGGGTGAATCATAGGCTTGTTCAATCAGAGCCAGCTCTTCACGTTGACTCTGGTTGAGACGACCCTTGACTGAGTATGCTTCACGCAGACGCTCGAGAGCCAAAATCAGGATCTTGGTGTCGTGCTTGTACGAGACACTGGGGAAAGGAATAGGCTGGAACTTTCTCGACTCCAGCCAGTGAACAGTGGTCGTGTAAATGGCAACAGCCTCTTCAGAAGAGACGTAAGGACCATCCTTCATGTAGTTGTGCTGGCGTTCCTGCTCAGCCTTCAACCAGAGACGAGTCAGGCGACCCAAGTTCTTCTTGGCAACAGTCTTGTCGACGGTAGCACCTCTTCGGATACGCTCACGGTTGTAGTGAGCGACAGAGATCCACCAATCAGCCTTGCTCTTGACGTAACGCAAGATGATGTTTTCGATGGGTGCGGGAAGACCAGGGACCTTCCAGGGGATGTTTGATTTCCAGCATCTCCAGGCTTCTGACAAATGTGAAAGTACGAGGTTGACCTTGTTCTGCTTGATACCCTCGGGCATCATATCCATGAGGTCAGCCATGACCGAGGCACGAAGTTCGAGATCGAAATGAGATTCAACTCTCTGCTTGGTGACGGTCTTTGCGACACCCTTACTGTGACGACCCTCGAACTGTCTCGAGAGAAGGTTACCCAACCAACGCTCAAGAAGAGGGATAATACCTCTCATGAAGAAGAGCCAGACTCTCCAGGCAGGTGCCCAGAAACCACAACCAGGACCCTTACCAACAGGGCCGGAGTTGAATCTGTAATAGATCAAATGCTTCAAATCCTTGCAAGTACGGATCTGGTGCATAAGCTTGTACTTGTAACGGTACATACCAGTGAGTTGACCAACGTGGTTGAAAGCATACAGGATACCGTCTGCAAGCTGGAAGGCATCAATGTTGCCCAATCTGTACTGTACTTGAGCATCAACGATGAGCTTGGTAAGACGAAGAATCTCACGCATCAAGTGGAAAGCGTTACCGAAGCGCGACTTCTTGCGCTCCTTGGTGGTCAAGGTCTTGATGGGTTTCAAGTTGAAGTTGTAATCAAGATGGAGGTAGGTCAAGTTCTTGCGGTGAATCAACAGGTTGAGCATGTTGAAGCCCTGTCTGCAGACCTGAAGACCTGCCTCAACCCAATCAATGGTGGTCTGCTGGAAGAACTTTGTCTGCTTAAGAGTGCTCATCAAGTTTTGCCTGTTCTGGGCCTTTGGCGGCTTCTTGTGCAGCTCGTTCAGAACGTAACTCTTCAACAACTTCTGGTAGGAGACTCGGACCTTAACGGGCTGGCCGCCAGGAACATGCTCGAGGTACCATTGCTTGACGAGAGGCACGTCTTCAGCGCGGACCATCTTGCCTGAGCGGCGGTCGAAGGGGTAAGGAGCCCACCAAAGCTGAATAGCAGCAGCGGTTTCATCGTTGTAGAGGTCCTCATCAGACATGAAAGGCTCGATCTCACCAGGCATCTCAAACTCGTCATCCTCGTTGTTACCAACACCAAAGATATCGTCCTCATGGCTGACAGTCAAGTTCTTGGGGGCGACGGCGCGAGAAGAAATAGGATTGATAACAGGATCGAAGTAGAAAGCAGGAAGACTGGGGTCCGTCGTCCTTTGGTAGACAGTCTGGGGATGTGAGTATGTGCTGAGCTTTACGCTGCGAGGAAGAGAGTTGTAAAGGAAGGGGAAGTCGACACGGTACTCTGGCTTGATGGGAGCACGGAAAATGATGCGGTCAATGGCGTTGAACTCGCCAAAGTCCTCGTCGTTCGGGTCGATATCCTTGTACAGAGGCTCGAACCGGGGACCACCGGGGATGGCAACGTTAAGAGCCTTTGCTGTCTGGAAACTAGGCAGGTCGAAGAGGTGGAAGTAATTCTTGTCGACCAGATCGCTGAGCAGAGGAGTGCTCATACGGTGAAGAGCAGCCATTTGCGGTAGTGACAAGTTCCACTTCTTGTATCCAGGTCCGTTCACGTGTGTGGTGTCCAAGAGAGGGCGGGGGTCGTAGAACCATTCATAGATGGCGGCATCATCTTCCTCGTCCAGTTCCAGCTGAATAGGCTCGAGCGGCTCAACATCCTCAATGTTCTCGGACCAGGAAAGCGGTGGCTCCTCGTCATCGAAGGGAGGGAAGCGCATACGCTTGAAGTGTCTTCTGTCACTCTTTTCTCTCCTCATGGCGACCCACATAGAAGCCCATTGCGCATGGAAGACTGGCTCGATGACACGGGGGATCTCGTTGACCAATGTCAAGCAACCGTTGACGTGGTACAAGACCTTGACTTCGCGCACACTCTCCCAAGGCATGGGCATGTTCTCCAGAAGCTTCAGGACAGCATGCGGCATGAACTTCAGAGCACCCAGATAACTTCTCTTGTCCGAGCTGAACTTCTTCTGTGAAACATCACCAATATCTTTTACAATCTTTCGCAAGTGCTCGGGCGGCATATCAGCCTTCTGTGTCTCGACAAAGCCTCCACGTCTCTTTTCTCCAAAGCGCTGTCTCTGCATGCGCAACCATTTTTGCTTCTTGTCGGCAAACTTGGCGATGTGAGGGTCGGCTTGAGGTTTGTAGCCGGGCGGAGGAGGGGCGAGGGCGCCGGGAGGAGCTGCTCCAGGTGGTGGTGGGGGAGGGGCATCCCAGCCTGGAGGAGGTGGTGGTGGTGCAGACATGTTGATGGTGGTATATGTCTGTTGGCGAAGAGGTGGATGGTCGCAGCGATGGGGGTGGTGATCTAATCACGGCAGCTGGTGCTGCTTCCCCGACCGCGGTGTCTGAGGTGTCGCGTCCTCAGATAGATGGATCCGTAGTGATCGAATGAAAGTACGCGCGGTGACACGTCGATATAAAAGCTCCTGTCGTGTCGATCCGTCGCGCAGTGATGCCGATGGCTTCCAACTGCTTGAGTCTGTAAAAGTCGTGGCGAAGCGTGCCCTTGGCGCTATCAAGCTGGAGACAGACTCAGAGAGGAAAGCACGATTGCTTGGCGTTGCGGGAAAAGTTCGGCGAATGCCGCGAAGCGGCGCGCACCTCCACGCTTGGATTTTTGCGCCTCTCGATTTGTGTTCGAACCGCGAGCGACAATTCATCACCCAGCGACAAACCAACACCGTCAAGATGCCCTCCAACAGACTCACCTACGTACGTCCTGCCGACATGCTGAACCTCGTAATTCTGACATACTGACCTTCTTTGCAGCGCCGCAGGCAACCGTAAGTCAATACCGCAATTTTGCACAATACCACACGACACGATCCCTTGCCGAACGACTGCTCGAAATACCCTACCCGATCGCTCTACCATCCTCCGAAAATCGCAAAATCATACAGTCGTTCTCGCAGGAAACAGAAGCGCTAACATGGACCTCTTTCAGCTACAACACTCGTTCCAACAAGGTCCGAGTCATCAAGACCCCCGGTGGCGAGCTCCGTTACCTTCACATCAAGAAGAAGGGTACCGCTCCCAAGTGCGGTGACTGTGGTGTCAAGCTTGCAGGCGTAAGTCGAAGTCCAACAATCGTCCAAGAGATTCTCGAAAGCACTTTCTTCCAACACCCACGACTACCTGGACCACCTTCCGACACACCGACTTGAATCACGACAATTATTTTCTTATCATCCTTTGCAATCACTTCAACGAATCTCTTGGACAAGACTCCAATCGAACAACCAACTAATCCTGGTCCCCTTCAGGTTCCCGCCCTCCGTCCCCGCGAGTACGCTACCATCTCGCGCCCCAAGAAGACCGTCCAGCGCGCCTACGGTGGCTCTCGCTGCGCCAACTGCGTCAAGGACCGCGTCGTCCGCGCCTTCCTGATCGAGGAGCAGAAGATCGTCAAGAAGGTCCTCAAGGAGAACTCGGCCCGCCGCTAAACGATTCCCCCCTGTTCTTTTTGAAATGAAAAATCTTTTCTTCGGTTGAATGCTGGCGCAAAGTCTCAGACGGACCAACGACGATTTGTGACTTGAGAAAAGGCAAAAATGCATGTGGAGATTTTAAATGGGCTCGGCGTCTAAGTCTACGCTTTCTTGCTCTGGCTGAGACCCCAGTTGCTTTATCCGTCGCTGGGGTCTAAGGGACGGTCGGAGGGCAGAAAAGGTCATGTTAGCATGCGATGAATCAAAAACTCGTTCAAATCGATGGCCATCCACCAGACCTCAATCACCCATGTGATTGTACCACAACTGTCCACAGATGCTGCAAAATCAATGCGCAAACTAGCAGTACCATCCCGACTAACCTCGAGCAACAGCACGCCTCAAACATCGGACATGTTCTGTTTCGGTCTCCCCGATGCGCAGTGGCCTGAAGCATACCATCTAACCAGCAGAGGTCGAGAATATGGTCTTAGTATATATTTACACACGCATAGCCACATCATCAAAGACATGAGAGCAGTTTCCGAGGCGCAGGTGGCTCATCAGAAACAACACAATCAAGCTTCAAAACCAGGGTGTTACCAACCATTAACTCCTTGATCGTGTTCTAATCGTCTTGTAAGCGAGCAATACCACAATCCCACCAACAAGGATGCCGGGTTAAAAGATAAATTGATTGAAGTTGGTGATAGGATAGCCGAATGTGCATAAATATAAAAGCAGCTGCAGGTCTGATAGGCTGATTATGAAAGATGGCGTGTGACTATTTGACGATGAGGAAGACAACTCCATTCCGTGACGGCATCAAAGAGATGGAGATGGCGCTTCGGAGCAAGATTAGGATCTGAACACTCATGTTGCTTTATGGAATCTTCTGGTTCATGGCTTGTATCTCCGGACTTTCGAAGATGCCTTTCAAAAGTGGTTGTTATCTGATGGAAGCGGTCGGCACGAAACAAGCTCTTTCCTCTCCGCCTTTTCGCCAAAGAGAAGGGACGGAGCAGTGACGTTTTTTGACAACGCGAGCGTGTCGCACCCTGGTTGCATTTCCAACTTTTGATTCGGATTTTGTCGCGTCTGCTGTCTTGCGTGCTGCCCTTCCTGTCTCTCTTTCCTGGCTTGGGCTGCCACCATTTTCCTTTCCATTCATTGTAACCCCCAAGGCCTCAGTGACGGATCAGTGCGCGTGTCCCGGACCTTGTTGCATGGCTTAGCCGATTTGCTGTGCATGCGCTTCGCATTTGCTGTCTGCCAACCAATCCCATCCAACTCTTGCACTCTCTGTGTTAAGTGACCGAGGGCCGCGCGTGTAACCGACCTTCTTGGATCACTGTCGCTGGTTATTTGCGTTTGCATCTGCGCAGACTTCTCTCCAGCATTTGCGATTTTACAGGCTTCAATCTGACTGATCCCTTCTCTTTTCCTGTTCAATATGCACTGAAAGTGCCCAATGCCAACGACCATTTGTACAAAGCAACGACTTTATGTTTCTACGACCACTCGACTACGAATCACCACTCGAAATGCCTACTTCTCAATTTGACAAGGCATTCGCTCTATTAGAGCAATCATTCAAGGATGCCAGCTTTCTCCAAGCATACAAGGCATTACCTTCGCGACAAACAACCGAAAAGGCAGAATCGCCTACTCAGGTTGCCTTCTCCGATGACGATGACGACTCGGACTACTCAGATGCCGATATGCACGAAGGATACCGGCCCAGAGACGCTCCATCAATTTCCCTTATGCGCCGGAATTCAACGCTCCCTCCTACACCACCTACACAATCGCGCAATGCCAGCGCTACACACACACACCTGGTGCCATTGCCAGGAGACAAGGCAGGTACCAACACGCCGCCGAATCCACAGAGACCTCCAACTCCCGATCTAACTCCGCCAAACCCTCGTACCAAAGAACTTGCGCCTCCACGACCAACCATGCCACATGCTGCCTCTTCCCGCGCCGAATCTTTCATGACTGCAAGAGAGACGCAAAGTCAAGCCAGTGCCAGTACGAGTCAAGCCAGTCTACCTTTGCGATCAGAGGCAGGCCATAAGTGGTTGGATGCGACAAGAGGTATGCGCTTGGGTGGCCTACAGTTGGGAGTTGCGGATCGCCAAAATCAGTTGCGAGACTCGATGTCTGAATCTGGAGATACGACACCTACGCAAGAGACACATCTCGCCTTTCCCGCACCTCCGACCACCTCTTCTAACCTGGTTGAGTATATCACTCCGGAAGACCTGGACAGAGAGGCTTCTTCTACTCCCGAGTCAGAAGCGGGTAATTTCATGAGGAATGTGACCATCCGCAAAAGGCGTACGGGTGATCAGCAACAAACAACTCCCAGTCAGAATATACCCACTGGTAGCCACAAGAGATCGAAAACAGCAGTCATGCCGCTGTCTGAGGGGATTGATGAAGGCCCTTCCACGGTCAAGGATGGAGAAGGTTTTGAATGGCCCGAGACGGCTAACGATCACCTCTACCGACATATGCGAAACGAGAAATCGAAGCGTTTGTCAAGCGCATCAACCACATCAACCGTCATCGAAGCCTTTGTGCTCGCAGGCCCGGCTCAACAAAAACAGCCAGCCCTACGACGAGTCAGTAGGGTTGATACCCTGCGCGATGACGCTTCTTCCAGACGAAGTTCGGTCGAGTCTCAGCATGTCATCAAGCACAGAGTGTCACCCTTGCCGGGCCGCAAGCACTTGGTCAATGGAGACACTGATGCAGCCAGATCTGCTTCTAACCCAGAAACTGGTCGCATCAGCAAAGTGCCGGTAATTGTCATTCCTGAGCGCCGCTCCTCTCGCTCTTCCGAGTTGAGTGACAAGATGCACTTGCTTACTTCTCAGCAGAATCGCCTGCACCGCCCGAATAATCATATTTCTCTCAAGCAAGACTACAACGAAGGTGAGACTCCTCGTGCCTCGCTGGACCAGCAAGTAAATCTCCACAACAACAGCGATATCTGGCTAGACTACGCATCTCCAGATCACAGCCAAGATCAGCCACGAACAAGGTTGCGCCATGTGTCTGCGCCGGTACGCACGGATGCCAACTCTATGAAGACGTCCCCCAAAGAAGCTTTCCGTCGCCTCAATGGCCAGGATGCAAAGATGAATCTCGCTCCAAAGCAAGGATGGAAGAGGCATTCTCTCGACGCCGAACTCGAATCTCCTGAATTGGAACGTCCACGGAAAACATCTGTCGAGCAGTCCCAGTCTATTGATCACAGACTCTTGCTCCCCTCCCAGCAAAGGAACCCTTCGACACATGCTCTATTCGACTATCCTTTGCAGTCCTCACCACGGAAGTCATCCGATACAAAAGACATCCGCCATCTTCACTCAAGTACAAGTCCCTTCTCACAATTATCTGACCGCACAGACTCTATGGAGCTAAATGAAGCCAAAGCCATAAACCTCTACCCGCACGAGAACAAATCCCTGCTCATGGTCCAACACATAGCCAAGAAGCGACTTGCCGAAGCACAAAGCCTGCACGGAGATCGCCACATCGATGCCCTCACAACTCCTGATAGCGAAGACGAAGGCGTCAAGCAGAACTCGCATCCGACCTTCCACGCTGTCATAGATATACCTACACCTCCGAGTATGGAACAAGACCGTGAGGATGTCGACAGTCCTCTTCGCAACCCTCGCGCTGCTCCCCAGCCACCGCGTCTCCCCGCAGTGATCATCAGTCCTGCAACGCCCTCCAGTCAATTCCGCAACACACCAACTCCACGCTCACCTTCACCACCTTCTCGCCGACCGAGTTTGGTCGAAAAGGCCCGTCGCTACTCTGAGACTCTTATCCTGCCGTTCTTACCATCCTCTTCTTCTCGCAGAAATAGCGTATCCTCGCAACGACCGAAAAGTTCAGAAGATCGCGATACCACTCTCCACCCTTTCTGGCGGCCAAGAGGGTTTTGGGATGATTTTACCGATTCGGAAGAAGAATATTCCGATGACGAGTTACCTGCTGGAGGCGACACCAGCGATATTCGGAGTTTGGAGTCGGTCGAAGAACAACAGCAAAAAGGCATGCAAGGTTGGAGGGCCAAGAGGTTATCGGTCAGATTACCCGGTTTCAGAGGAAATGGCGGTTTCATGCTGGGCAATTCATTGGGGATCGATCGACATGGGACCAATGTGCGACGACACCACGTCAACCCTCCAGCCACCAAAACACTCTCGATCAAGAACATGGACGGGCAGAGACAAGGGCTTCTGACAAGGTTGTTCACCTTCCCTTCCCTCCGAAAAAGGAAATCCACCGACCTCCTCCGTGCGGCTGCTCAATCGACTGAAAGCCTTAGGAGGTTAAGTCAAAGACATAAGAGACGCAGAAATTGGAAATGGGATATGGGATTGAGAAATACAATGGTGAAGCGAAGAGAACGCAGAGAAGAAATGCAGAGGGAGAAATATAGAGAGGGGATTAAGGGGAGGATTGGGGCGCCTGTGTTGTTGAAACGAGCAGAATAGGAGATAGAGAAATGAGAGGATGGTGGGGAGAATGAATGGAGGGGAGGATGGAGGAGATGATGGAGAGTGAAAGTGCAAAACTCTGGCTGGTTCAGAGATTTGATGACATGATACCACAACAAACACGATATTTATGACCAATTTGAGAATTTTGCCATTGTTCGTTTCTGCTGCGTTGCCAGCTTATACGCGAGATACCATATTTCTTCTTGTCGCGTTTTGATGTTCGATCAGATACTTAGATCCATTCATCTGATTTACCCTTCTACTCCTGACTCTCTCCCCCCAACCATCTCGACCTCTTTCTCTTTCCCCAACAACATCAAATTTTCCGCAGAATTGACAGTCAGTTTCTCAGCTCTCATCCGCATCATCAATGACGTGACCCTTCCTTCCCTCATCTCTTTATCCCTAGACCAAAAAATATGGTACAAACCGCATTGGATACTAACCCACCTTTCCAAAATCCAAAAGTTTCAAACCACTATATCGATGATATATTACTAACCACATATTTCTAGCACTGCAATATTACTTTTGTGTCCTAGAGAATATTGGTTCAAGCGGATTCTAGAGAGTATTGAGGGAATTGGAACAGGAAATGCTGGTGTTTATGTCTGATTTTATGAGAAAAGTGGTTGTTTGGGGTATCACCCTGACTCAGGCGAGAACGAGAAGGAAAAAATGGAGAAAAAAGGAGTCAAAAATCGAACACAAAATAGAGAAGAAAAAAAAAAACACCTGAATGGATAAATTAGAGGTATGGAAAGCGCGCACACATTATACATATCAAAGACCCGTTCACACTCAGGGATACAATAGTTCTCTTAAGAAATCACGGGTCTGCTGTTTGATGAGGTAAGTGGGTTAGAGTCTTGTTTGTCCAGCCAGTGTTTTGCAGCACGGTATGTAATAGAGTAAATGCTGATATAGCCTCTTGTCTCCTAGAATTATGTTCTTTCTTCCATCATCACAATTGTGCAATTCGGGATATCGGTTCGAAGGACATGTAGAAACTCGGCATGCACTGTACCTTGGTGTTGAAGCGGTTTCGCAGAAAAGGAAAAGATGTGCGAAGAGTGCGGGATGGAAGGCATGATGGGCTTTGGTGGGATGCAACTGTGATCTGTATTGCGATTACATAGGCGCTTTGCCTAGAGAGGTCATTGATGCTCAGTTGGCGTCCCTTTTGCCCAAGCTATCTGGATATCGCTCTTGATGATGGTAGCGACTGATACAGCGGCTCGGTCAAAGGTGAGCGGCAAAGAGATTGGATATTTGTGAATGTTTCTCTACGGGTGTTCTCGAAGAGGGCACGATCTTTGCGTGAGCGCGCCCCTTGGAGCTGTGTTTCGCGATTCAGTGCGATGCTTGCGATGCTTACCCAGGCAATCTCGCGAAGGAGAAGATGCTGTGAGATGGGTTTCCTTCCGTCAAAGCTTTCACGAAGTGGGTCTTGAAGATGATAGGAACAGACAGCGCGGCTGGGTCAGGAGTCAACGGCAAAGATGATGAACAACCGTGATGCTTGCTCTGCAGAGTATGTATCGTGTGCCGCTGCGATGCTAAAGGAATGGATCTCTCAGAGAAACCGATTTCTTGAAATAGTTCCTTTTCATCAAAGTTGTCTTGCATCAAACCTTGAAGAAGGTGGAGGGTAAAAGAAGCGGCTGAGAATCAAGGCTCGGTCGGAGGCAAGGCCGCAGCCGCAAGATGAGCCGATTGACAACAAGAATCGCCCTGAGAGATGCACAGGAGATCGCACCTTGTCCGCAAGGAGTTCAAGCAGCGGATCCATCTCTCGCATAATCTGCCCAATCTCACATATTCTGGCCAACGTTGAGGGCAGTTGATAGCTGAAAGGCTGCAGACCTGACACGACCGTTGTGACAGCAGAATATTGATGGCAAAATCAGCCACCATATCCCTGAAAGCAGTGTTTCCAGCCGCTAGCTCACTCGCATGCAGTGTGATCTGACGTGCCCGGCGTAAGCAAGGCTGAACAGGAAGTCTAACCGCTTTCTTGTGAAACAGGCCACGCAGGCACCCTTTGACGCGTCGCTATCGTGAGATGATTTTCTTTTCGCCGGTGATTCCAGAGTCCAAGAGTGGTGATGGAAAGGATAACGCGTCGAAAGGGATCACTTTGACTCGAGATGGTTTTGGGTTGGAGGTCAGAGGGAGGTCACCGCGGGCTAAGGAAGACTCTGTGTAGACTGTTGATGGTACGGCAGATGTAGGCACGAGTGAGCCTTTCGGGCGCATTTTCGCAACATTGATGTTTGGATGTGATGACTTGCAAGATGTGATGACGGGAGGTTTTTGGTGGTGAAAGACGGCCAGCCAATAGGATGAAAGCTGGAAATAATGACGTCTACGCGAAGGCACGCCCGAGCTTCTCCACACTTTTGGAGATTGATCAAGAAGGAAGGCAAGAACTCAAGAACAAGACGAACAAGCAACATCAATTGCTCAATCTCATCCCGTCACATTCGAGTTCAATATGGCCAGTATCTTCAGACCAGCCGCCGCTTCGATGCGCGCTTGCGTTGAACAGGTTCCCGCCTCCCGAACAATGCTCCGACAGCCAAACCCGAGACTATGCAGACAGTTCCATGCCACGAGAACAGCAGCAATCGCCTCGAGAAGAGGCCCCGTAGGCCCACCCAAGACCAAGGATCGCGGCCCGGAGAGCAAAGAGGACACACAAACAGACTTTGCCGCCATGAACGTCCTTGGAAACACNCCCGCCCCGACCACTGCCATCGACGCTTGCGCACACGACGGTTTCGCCCTCAACTCGGGCCTCAAGATCGCCGGCTCGGGAGTTATGCTCGTCGGCGGCGATGCTTTCAACTGGAAGCCCTGGATCAGAGAGGGAAGGAAGGAGGGTACCATTGGCGAAGGCGCAACGGGCGACGACAACAAGGGCGTTTCAAGCGTCGGAGGTACTCTGCGTAACACAAAGGGTCAGTGGGAGGTGGCCGAACACAGCTGGGGTCTGCTCGATGCCGTGTGGCCCAAGCCGGGTACGTGATAAAGACCCCCTTTTTGATCCCACCACGACATGCACTCATGTACTGACAATGCGTCTAGATCTTCTCATCCTGGGAACTGGTCCCTCGATTCTGCCCGTGTCGCCAGAGACGCGAAAGCACATCAGTGATCTGGGCATTCGCCTCGAGGTTGCAGACACGCGTAATGCTGCCTCTCAGTTCAACCTTCTGGCCACCGAACGTGGTGTCCAACAGGTCGCTGCGGCTTTGATACCCATTGGTTGGAAGGAGGGCACATATTGATATCAGTCCAAGCAACAGTGGGGACAATTCCGCCTGTCAGAGAACTAAACAAGCTCTCCACTCAAAGCAGACAGCCCTATCCTGTCACTTGTCTTCCGCCCTGCCACCCAATTGCTGCTCACGGAGCTTGGGCCATGATTTAATGACCTTCTCCTTCATGATATGCAGACGGATGGCGGCGCGGCACGCTTAACCACTGGGCTGTCACCGGTCCCGTGTGAGGCACATCTGCGAGATATGGCATTTTGTACCCGTGAGAACGCCCGTTCCCCTTGTGCACGATCTGCGAGACATGAGACATCTTTCCCAAAGAGATTTCTACAAATTTCGTCCCAATCTGTTCTCTTTGTCTCTACTTTTCATCGAAAGCCCAACAACATGCCCAATTCTGTTATCGCGGCCGCATAAAGCCGGCCCTTTTGTCGATAAAACTGCGGAATGAAGTTATCGCAGCCCACTGTTTCGAGCTCCATTCCGCGACCGCTTAGGCGGAAGGATTCATGCTAGACCCATTGGCACCTTGCACGTTTGCTTTTCTGGCTGCCTCCGAAAAGCGCCACGTTTTTCGCATCTCGCGAGCAAGCAGACAATCGAAGCGTGATGATGACCCTTTTCTGTCTGGCCAAGTGTAGGGCTTTGCTCGTTTCCAATATCGTGATGCCGGCCATGTTTTCTTGGAGAGCAAAGAGCCCGCGTTTGATGATGGTGATTGTCGGCATGAGATGTCATGATAGGTGAATGACGCGATTATTCTCGTTGGCTATCCGTCTCATCCCACGCGCTCAATCTTGTCTCAGGATTATCACTTCATCTTCTTCAGCCCTTTGAGAGGGGAGTCCATGCTGTGCATGCATTCAGCACAAGCTTCGTCAAGCAGAATACGTCATGGCGAGGATGCGATCGTGCGGAGGAGAGCGATCTGTCCACGGACGATGGCGAGCATGGCAAGCCTACGCGTGCAAGCAGCAAAGAGACTCTCGGGTCCCATGTGACATGCAGCAGCACGCTGCTGGAGCCAGGCCGAAAAATAAAGACTCGTATCATGTCAGCGAATCAGAGGTGGATGAAGCGACCCAGACGAGGCAAGAACGAGCGGTTTGGGTGGGTGCTTTCCCCGCAAACGTTTGTCGAGCTTGCACCCCGCCCTGCCTCCGCATGGGTTTGACTCAGGATGATCATTGATCACGACGTAAAGGCGATTCCATCCTGCAAGCCGCATACGACACTGGGGCCAGTCTTGAAGGGCGCTGACTGTGCTCAGCATGCACGCTGAGCGCTGCTTCCTTTGAAGCCCCAAGGTCCATGCCGCCCCGCGGCCAAGATGGCGCTGGCTAGCTAGGCGGTGCAGCGGCTGCCGGCGTGTCCTTGCCCCCCCACCCTGAGCTCACCATACCATTCATGTTTCCCCGTTTCCGTTTTCCTTTTCCCTTTCTCGAGGTCCATGAAGTCGTCGCGACAGATACATTATTACATACTCAAGTATTGTCGTCTCGCTACCCGCCAAGTTTGACCTGACTCTCTATTTACCTACGCTCCGACTCGTCTTTTTGCGACGACGAGATTATCATTATTGTTATCGCCTTTTGCGGCTTTGGAAACACACTTTCTGACGTCTCCAGCAAAAAAGCTTGCATACTTCCCGGCTCAATCTGTTCGCCTTGTCCTTGGGTCTGCCTGCAGCCAGCCCTCTTTTCTTCCCACACTTCCCTTTCTTACAGTGCTCTTCCTTTGCGCGAGCAAACAGACGTCTCATGACTCAAATACATCCTCTCCATCCCAGCAACTGTACATACCTGGACCTTGTACCTAACCCTCACGACCAGTTCAACATGTCGTAAGTTACACACCCAGAGTTCCCTTCTTATTTCATTAAGCTTTCGATACATGGTCATGTAGCGTCGCGCCTGTACGGCCGTATACCTCATGTCATGGATCATACCAATACCTTGATGACTGACATGTATACCTTTCTTCCACTACACAGTAACCTGTCGCAAAACCAACAACAGAAGCGAGGCTTGCAACAAGTGGGAAGCTTACCTCTGTCGGCGTCACCACAGCAGCTGTCGCTGTCAGCCGGGTTACTACCTCCCTCGTCGTATTCCACAAACCCATATCACTCGTCACCATACACGACAAACACTTCGCCGTTTGGCTATCATCAACCACCTCCCCTTCAACATCATCAACACAGCCCCTTTCAGCAACACCCTCTCGCTCCACCACCACAACCTCAACAGATCCCTCAATCACCACTGAATCCACGAAAGCGACGCGCAAGTGAACTCGACTCCCTTCCTGGTTCCTCTCTTGGTGGCTATGGCCTAGACCAACATGGTCTCTTTGGCAACCCTGATCGTCAGAATAGCGAGCAAAACTATGTCTTGAGTGGACCCTCGGGCGGTGGTCAAGGACCAGGTGATGCCGGTATTCCTCGACATGACACCCCACCTGCACGACCAAAGAAAGGACGTACCAACACACCTTGGACACCTGCGGAAGAGCAGAGGCTGAAGGTGATGAGAGATGCGGGCAACAGCTGGAGCGAGATTGCAAAGACGTTTCCTACACGGACCGAAGGCAGTGTCAAGAAGCATTGGTATAAGGTGTGTATCATCTACCTCCATCTCACTCTCGCATCCTCGATCTGTCTTGCTCAATATGACTACAACCTCACCATGTCTCTTCGATACACCTTGCTAACCAGTTGTTCTCTCCCAAACAGGACATGCACTACGCAGAGTTCGCGGAAGACGAGGTCAGCCATTTCGTCCGCCTCTCTATTCCTTGTACCATTAGTCCCTGACGAGCTAACACCCACCACAGAGCGCAGCACTCCTCGCTGCCATCAAAGAATACGAGCAGAGCAAATGGAAGGTCATTGGACAGAAAGTCGGTAAACCTGCAAAGGTGAGTCATCGCGACGTCCAAAGGCTGGCTGAAGCCCTTGGAGTGCGGAAACAAGGTTCAGAGATACGATGCTGACGGACTTCAACCAGGCTTGCGAGCAATATGCCAAAGAGCATTTCGGTACCAAGAGCTGAAACTCAGCTGCGCATCTTTCTCCTCTCTGATCTTCACATGAGAGGAAAAAAGGTGTTGCAAAATTATTTGACAAGCACTATACAGAATACGCGATATGGGATACGGGATCACGGGAAAAATGACGGATATGAAATTTCTTTGGGTGGATAGGACATCATCTCGGGGTCCGCAAATTTGCTGCGTCTTCTTTTGGTCGCGATCAAGGGAGGCAACTGGGATCTCTACAGAACAGGGAATTGTGTTTTTTTGCTCGCAAACACTGCATCATCTTTCGATGGGATATTGGGAAGTCGCAGAACGACAGCATGTGGCGCTCACCTCCTCTTCATCTTCGTTCTATATTTCGTTTGTCTCTTGTCTCCCTTTTACCTTCACTTCTAATTCACTGTTTTATTGAAAAATCTTTTCTGCTCCTTGCTGCTTTCATTACACGTCGGTCTTTGTCCGTTTTGTTGCAGATCGGTTGAACTGGAGGTCACTTTGCTCAAAAGGTGGAATATCTTCATCTTTCGTAGTCAAGACTCAGCGCAGGAGTTGGGAATCAAGTTCTAAGCCTCTTTTCCGCTCTCACTAATATGAAAACCACTCTTCATCATCAATCCTACCACACTCCTTCTGCATCATCATACAATGATGCTATCTATGAAGTAAGACCAGCTGACTTGCCTTCACTCATCGCTTATAGACTTCTTATTAACCACCCGAATCCCAGATTCTTGGTTAAACATCAGCGCCAAAAAAACAAGCCACTTACTCTCCTCACAGCCATTATTCTCCCTTTTATATTATCAAGATGGTGGTCAGCAACCAACATTGCACTAAACCCAAAAAAAAAGCAAAACTTTGATTCACAGCCTCAGCTGAAGATCTGAGTACAAACTCAAACCTAATCAAGAATACAAAATATCGTGTTCGGATCACGGCTCCGAAGGTGTATATGACTCTTTATTCCCTCAGCTCTTCGCGAACTTGCAGCAATCCAGACCACCAAATAAAACCATTCTTCCATTTCACTCAAAAGTATTGCGAATAAAGCCATGTTGAACGAATATGTAACATGTTACTTTGTCGAAGTTTTGCACACATGAACAGTTTACGAATTGAGAAAATTCGAGCGATAAAAAGCATCCCTATGACTACAAACATGAACACACACACACGCATCTGATTTTCTCTTACATCATTGCAGAAGCGACGACATCATTGTTGTGGTGTATTCGTTTGGCTCGCAAAGGTATCATATCTTGCTCTACTGTGCTATCTCTCGTCGACTCCGAACATTAGGTCGATGTTCGGCTAGGTGATCTTAGTAGATCGCATTAGCGGTGTGCGGTGGAATGTTCATACTCGTGCTGCGACGCAAGGTTATGTCAAATCAATCGCATTCTAGGAGGGTGAAATTGAAAAATGTTGGGTTCGTAAGGTTAATATATTAGCTCAATGGTCTCGATAGCGGTAGAGGGGTTGGAAAGCGGTGTGTCGAAAGGCAGGGTGATCTTTGAGGTTAGGGAAGTAGTTCATCGGGAGTGATTGTTCTGTGCAACTCTCTTTAAACACGGTGCTGTTTCCAAATTCAACTGTGTATTATGACGGGCTTGAGATGGCCTTCGCTGGGCGAGGGAGAATGGAAACAAAATTCGCTGTTCCATTTCTTTTAGCATGGAAAGCGCGATTGATATTTCGAGCCTTCCTTTCTATCGTCCCTAGACCATTACAATTTTCATGCCATCATAAATACATAAAACACCACTCTTCCCATCTTCGCCCTATCCCCTACCCCCTTCATCCCCCTCCCTCCCTTTTACAATCTATACCTAAATTCCTTATTCTTCCTATCCGTAACATCCGCAAACTCGATATCGGCTTTATGTCCCATCCGCGTTTCCTCCACAACCTTATCCCTCCTCTTGTTTTCCCAAATATAGTATGCCCGTAGGATCAATGTCAGCACCACTGCGGTGGCGCAGGTTACGATAATGGTGATTTTTGCGGGAATGTATTCGGGTGCGTCTTCGGCGCGGAAGGTCAGGGGCCCGATTATGTTGCCCAGGCAAAAGGAGATTAGGAGGATGGCGTTCATGGTGACCTGTGGTGTTGTTAGTGAGAATGCAAAGGTGAAAATCAGGGAGGGGAAAGATACCTTTTTGGTGTGACCGGCGTAGTTTGCTCCGACCCATGAATACATCAATGGCAAACTTGCGCCAATGCAATTGGTCAAGTAATTGCCGATAAGTTTTCCAGCCTTGTTGTCTTCGGGCAAAAAAGCCATCAATGCACCTCCCAAGATTCCAGGGATGAGCAGGGTAACCACATTCAACCCTCTCTGATCGAATTTGCCAGCCAGATATGTCGCGATCAGGATAGACACCACACTACACGCACCGCCGGGGATCTGTAGCAAAGCAGTCTGCTTACTATCATATCCAAACCCTTTGATCAACGTAGCTTGAAAACTACTAACCGCACCATTAGGCACGGAACTCGAAATCGTAATCAAACTCAACAGCCAAGTCTGCGGATCCATGAAACACTCGGCAACCTGATTGCTCTTGAAATGTTTATTTTCAATTCCGGTTTGGTTTTCGCGTAGGCGTTCGATTGCCCAGATTTTTTCTTGGTGGGAGAGGCGGGAGGTCATTGGGTTGTCCGGGAAGATTAGGGTGACGGTTATGCCGATGCAGATGGTGAGGAGGCCGACCACCAGAAAAAGGATTTGCCAGGAGTAGAGGGAGGCGGAGTTTACGTGTTGGAAGGCGTAGGAGAGGAGGGAGCCGATGATTGTGCCAGTGCCTGTGCCTAGGTACCAGATTCCTGTGCGAGGGGGTTGTTCGTTCTTCTTGTACCACTGTGGAGAGTGTGTCAGTTGTTGGAGATGGGTGAGTGATGTGCAAAGGACCATACCATGGTTGTGATCAGCATGAGTGATGGCGCGACTGCGGACTCGAAGCAACCAAGTAAGACTCTGGTCGTGATGAGGCCAGCATAAGAGTGGCAAGCTGCAGTGACAGTAACGATAGCACCCCAACATACCACCATGATGCCGAGATACTTTGCGGTAGGGAAGCGCTGCATACCGTAGCCATGAGGAAACTCGAAAGCAAGGTATGAGACATAGAAAATCCAAGCCTAGTATCGTCAGTACAATTGAAGTTCAAAATCACCAATAACACTTACCAAGTTTGAGAAATCTGCCTTTGTGATATTCGCATCCTCATACAGTCCCATGACAGCAGCATAGTTGATCAACGTCTTGTCCAAGTATTGCGCAACATAACAACACCACATCAACGGCATAATCATCCAATCGATCTTCCTCACCAGCCTCTTCTCATCCTCCGCCGTCATCTCAACTCCCTCGCCCTCATGTCGCAAAAAGTCAAGCGCGGCGTCTGCATTCTTGACATCTTTGACCTCGCCAATTTCAACTTCAGGCAGCTCTTCCGGTGTAGCATGCAACGCCTTTTCCTTGTCGTGAGGCTCAAACATTGTGGAGGGTGAGTGTGGAGAGCGAAGATGGGTGAGAGTTGACAGATAGACGATCGCAACACTTACATATATATCAACCTCACCTATCTTGACTCGTTACATATCCCACCCGTTCAATGTGTAAGCCAAGAAGAGATATCCAGATATCCTGCCTTGCAGCCTATTAGAAATGCGACTTACAGTACACTGATACAAGATACGTTGAGAGTTGAAGGCCAAAAAGATGCTCGCACCGAACATTTGACATGCCTATCTGGGGGTATGATGTGCAGTGCATTGCATTATCGCCCTATCAGTTGGAGTAGTTGTTCTTATCAGTGCGCGGGCAAGGAAAAATTCACTCCAACGAATATGTGTTTCAGCCAACGAGATCATAGCAGACTGCACATTATTGCTTTGTTTGGATTTGACATGTGCTGGTTGATCATTCTTAAGTCCGCGGAAACCCTTCGTGGATAAGATAAGGACTGCAGACATGAACTGCCGGCTGTTGTATTCGGATCTGGTCGGCAGGAAGAGTAGACAGAGAGCGGCTCTTTGCCACGTGAAAACGGAGATGCGAATCATTCATGCAAAGCGACTAGGGAGGTATCTCGGTCGTAGGAGGAGGTGATTGATGGAAGTGATAAATGCCTGGATCGGGAAGGTGGACTGTTGGAGTTAGGCGAAGGAAGCTTCATTGTTAATGGCCAAAATTCTTGGCTCAACTTCGACTTACGACGTTGGTTTGGGGGTGCTCGAGAGGAAGTCGAGTTTCTTCGCGACTTTAAGGTCAGACCGAGCCAATGGTTTGACAGAACATGAATCAGTATACGTTGCAGAGAATCATCAGTTTGAGAATGTGTTCAACTCGTAGGTGATGAAAGCTCGAATAGTTTTCCGAGCGGCCAGAATTTGTCGTCGTCAGAAATGTGAGCAAAATTTCTTGGACTAGAAAGAGCCCTCCGAATAGACTAGAGTTGTTGTTACTAAATCAAACATAGATTTCGAATTATTGCGTCCTTTACAGGCTAGTCTACGAAATAATATCAATGATTATACGCAGAGTTGTATGTCTGACTGAGGGTCAGGCCACCACGATTGAGACCGCCAAGGATAACGCACACGCACATTCTGGAGATGTATCTAGTTGTCCAGCGCAAGCGAAAATTCTTGCATGACTGACATCGAATATTGAAATACTCGGTCTCTAAATCGTTTTGAAATGGCGACATATATGCTTGGGCGGCGATGAGGGAGTAAAGAGGAATCTCTTCTCAGACCCTTTCCGCCCTTCTCACCTCGCCGCATTCGGACGACCACCTCCGGGATAACCGACCCTGTGGTGGGCCTCCATCTTTTGATGGAAGTATTCGAATGCGCCTTTCCGCCATCTCATCGCCGCCTCCAAAGGCACATAGTCATCAGCTGGAGGCTTGGATAAGTCTCTCGATCCGGCGTCGGAACGACCGCACCGGTGCGAGGCTCCAGGGTCATGGCACGAGACTTCCGACATGGATGCCGGGAGAGATACCACAGCCACCCGTACACTTACAAGTGGAAGTGAAGTCCAGACTTGCGGTACCGGACGGATAGCTTCGACACGCCATTTGCACCGACATCATGGACGAGACCGAAGTGCCAGTTTTCACAGCTCGATGAAGGCTCCGCGAACCAAGGAGTTGGTTCCACGAGATCTTGAAAATGGGAAGAAGAAAAGAGAACGCCTGCCGGCTCACAAGATAACCAAGTGGTCGTCGACCCGAGGAAGCGCTTTAAAGCCTGGCCTTACATGTAGAGCAGAAAGTGTTGTCTGTCTTGTTGCTTCTCTCGCTTGCTGTTTGACGCTTGAAGAGCTTGCCTTTTCTTGACGATGTTTTGGAAGAGCAGACAGTTCTGCCTGATTAATGTATAACAAAACAACCTTTAGCTTCTCACAACATGTCCCGGTTCTTTGTATCCGGTGACCGATGTCTTTTCTCTGGAGGCGCCTAGACCGGCCATTCAGGTTCCCAGGTCCGCTAGGATATAGTCCAACCAGCTGGTCACAATCAACAATACTCTCTTCCGACGGGATTGAATTTTCAAGAACGGCCGATCTCCGTTGATGGTCAATAGGTGTAAAATAGGGTTGTACGACTGATCGAACCATGCATTGCTCTTATCGACATGTCCAAGAAGAAGAATGAGAAGAGAAGCGAGAAGAAAGAAGAAAGAAGAAGAGGAGGAGGAAGGAGCAGAAAGGTATTGCGGCGACTCTCTCGTTCGTAAGCAGAGAATCAGACGGTATGAGTGAACGAAGATGGAAAGTATGTGTGAGTTGAAATTTCATTCGCGACCTTCCTGTTCTCGTTGAAAACCCGATGGGTAAAAAGAGCCACAGGAGTTGTTGGGCCACTGTTGTCACTATGTTTTTGTTGCAACGCGAGCTTTCACTCACTCAATTTCTTCTTTGGTCATTCCCGCGAGCCATGTCAGCTTGAAACAGGCGTGTAAAAAGGCACGGTGTTTTTGACATGGCTCTCTCTGGACATCGGGAGCCCCGTTGGCTCGTAGTCTCGTCGGAGGGTCTGTTCCCTGTGGTCGTGTTCGTGCCTTGCGATGGATGCTGATAGGCGAATATGCTGTTGCGGAAGAGAGAGGGCGAAGTAGGGCCCTGCAGACCAATCAACCAGAGGCAGCAGAAAAGAGAAGCAGGTCTGCGTGTATCTCTGCAGCTCGCAGTGGACGAAGTTTGGAGTGATCCTTTCGATCGGGACCACATGGTCTCGAGAAACCATACGGGTGATCGTACCACCAAGTCCCATGTTCATCTTGATGATACCCTTCCTTTTGGAAGAAGTACTTGCTGGGCCTGGTCTTGCGCTCGGGCTCTTCGATAGTTCGCCCGTAAACCCAGTAATCGGTCGGGTGGAACTCTGTTGGCTTGAGTTGCCTCCTCTCCGGTGGGGCCTTGAAGCATCGGTATCGTAACCTGTAGGCGATATCGTCCTCTTCGTCCTGCTGAAGGGGCGTCGTCATGTTCGCGGGTTCGATGGGGTCGTCGACAGGCAGGGGGCTGAGTGCTGAGAGTGTACCGCTCTCAGGGGTCCTTGCGGCGCTGTTGGCGGAGGTCGAGCTTTCACCCGAAGTCGGTGTGATATTGCTCGGTCCTACCTGGACCGAAGGAGTATTGACGGGCACGGTGCTGGCTGCCGAGAGCGTGCTGCTCTGAGGCGTCATTGCTGTGCTGTTGATCGCGGTCGTGCTGCTACCAAGAGCCGTTGGGGTGCTACCAGGTCCTGCCTGAGGCGCAGGAGCGTTGTTGGCACGTTGCTGGTCGCAAGCGACAGCCTTTTGCTGCCAGTCAACTCCTCCGGCCTTGTTACGTTCGCCGTCTTTCATCTTCTTGAACTCCGATCTGACTGATTGGTCGGTCCGACCAAGGATCTCGCTGGTCTGTTTCCAGTGTTTGTGAATGGCCCTGGAGCCAAGGAGTGTCTGTCGCTCCTGTTCGGTCCACTTCTCAGCACCTTGGGTTGCGTTGTCCTTGGCCTTGTTCTTCACGACCCGCTTATTGACCCTGCCTTCTCGGGTCGAGTGACCTGAGGTAGTCTGGTTGTTGTCTGTGGTATCGATGTTGTTGCCTGAGGAACTCACAGCAGCGTTTCCGGTTGCGCGACCTTTTCTGGTAGTCTTGATTGGAGCCATGGTTTCTCTTGAGAATGTTAAGGGTTATTTGAAATGCGCCGGTTATACTTGTGTCGCGTGAGGTATGCGATTTGCGATGAGAAAACTCAAAACGCGATGGAGAATTTTCAATCGTGAGGGATATATCCGAGACGCGATGGAGTGTTGTGTTAGACACGATAAAAGCACTCGATACGTGATGAAGGCTGTCGAGTTTTGTTGGAAATTGCTGGCTGGCAGTGTACTTTCGAAGTCTGATCGGAGATATCGAGAAGATACTATGAAGCAAGATCAGTTCTGCTTTTATAGGAAGCGCAGAAAGAGTCATCGTCTTCGACTAATTCGATGTCTGGTTTGAGAGAATATCATTCTATGACAGGACACCCACGCGACCCAAGGACCAACCGGCGTTGGACCTGTCGGCAACTCAAAAGCACTAGATGTTCCCCTAACCCAACGGATCCTCTGAAGAGCCGACTGGCCGATAAGACACGAATGGGCAATATATTTCCTTGAGAAAACAACTTGGCTCGAGTTTTCAGGAGACATTCATGATAGAAAACGACAGGTCTCCTATCTCAGGTTGAGAACAGTGGAGATTATTGTGCATTCGAGAAGCCATCTTGATCTTGGAGAACGCGACAACGATTGCCATCTCTGTAGAAGCTCAGAATCGTTCCCGCATTTGAACACATCACGCAAGTCCATCCTTCTTCTGGAGACCAATCGACTCTGAACGGGGATTACATGCATAGCGAAGAGCAGTACACCCCAATGACCACTACTCAAGGGGTTATACGTCTATTTGCGGTGAAAGTATGACCGATGATGGGCAGTTTTATGCTGTTGAGTCAGAGCCATGTGCGAACGCGGTTTATGCACAGCGGGCACAAAACATCAAGCAAACGCAACATCAGGAAGGTCACGGGTGCGCCTCCCATCGTGAGTCGTACTGTCCGCAACACAGTCACTCCGAAAGCTCGAACAGGGTTGGAGATATGGCAAGCACCAGACGTCAGATGTACGGTTGAAATATTGAAAGAAAATTGGATGCTGTACAAACGAAAATCCACATCGCATATCAAAGAGTCTGACAAGGAGAAAATGTTGTCAATCGATCTGGATCAGAACAACGAGCATCACATCGAGAATGACGACTGAATGCTTCTCTGAAGGTCTGGAGAGCATAGGTGGATGCTGGAGGAAGGAGCAACCAGCAAGTGCGCCTTCATTCCAACAAGCTTCAGGGTATATATCCATGATATTTTGGAGACCTCTCAGCGGCGAAGTTACCACGGACTTTCGGCCAGCCCGTTCAACCCGGGGTGGCGCAATGGTAATCAGCTCATACAAAAACCATCTTACACGCGCCGAGATAGGAGTACGGGGAGGAAGTCCTAAGTACAAACGCAGTAAGAGAGTTCTGATCTTCAGTTTTGCTCCAACAAAGGTCATTATTTTTTTGGATGCACTGCATGGTAATGATATGTCTTTGTATGTTTTTACAAGACGGTTGCGGCATCAAGTTGTTGCGTGGTGTTGAGCTATATTCGTCCAGCAGCGAGCGCGAAAGATGTGTTCGCTTGCTCCCGGTATTCTATTCTCGTGGGTGGACGGGTGCGAGTTCGAGCTTCGTCAGGAGCTCGAATCATTTTGCCAAAGTCGAGTTCGGCTTGGTCAGAGCATTACGCCCTCTCATATTCTTGCTTGTAAGGCCTATTTTCTTACAGAGTCAAGACGATAGAGTAACAGCACGCTGAATTCCTTTCGAGGAACCAGACACATGTCTAGTTGGTGGCCTTGTGGGAACCTGAGCGATTCTCAAGTCTTGACGCCAGGGGCTTTGACTTGTTTGCGTTGACTTGTTTCCCGGCCCTTGCTCTTCATTCTTGGTCGCTTTTTCCCTCTGGCTCAACAAAGCACAATCACGCGCCTACTCGCAAACCTCTCAGCGCATTCCCTCGTCAGCCAAGAAATCTTTGTCTTTGGTCCGCTGCACTTTGGCAAAACGCGCCCCTGAATTTACAGATTTCACGATCGCCAGTCATACTTTGCAACTCTCGCCGCAACGAACCAACAACCAAACGCACGCATGCGCAATGTCCTGAACACATTTCTCCGTCCGCTACTCGAAAGGGATTCACACCGCTGGCCGGTTTGCACAGCCTTGTTTCGACTCTCTGTCTCCTCCTGCCATGGAGCTCACCACAAACCTCGTTGCTCTCAGGACTGCGCGCACACACTCCAACAACCCGAGGCGCGCCGCGCCTTGGTTTCGATCATGCCTTCTCCCTCGATCCTCTCCTCCAGCCATCGCCCAGGCACCCCAACAAGAAACTAGTCTCGTCCTCTGGTCCACGAGTGCGGATGGTGGTCCGGGAAAATACAACGAAGCCGAGTCTATTACCTGTTTACGAAGTCGAGAAGCATCGCTGTCAAGAGGTACGATACTACAAGACTGGTCGAGACGTCCAGTGAGAGTCACTGTCTCATCTGCTCTCACAGAAGACGACTCCCATCCTGACAAGCTTCGTGCATCGCGTCTGCCCGACGCACAAGACTAGAATCTGCCAATCTGGCACAACACATCCACCTCACAGACATGTGCACTGTCAGAAAATGTTCCTGCGCGTTCAAGCGACTTAGTGGTTTTATTTTGATTTTTACAAGGCCAAGTGCCCACAACCGCGCATAGAATAAGGAACAAAAGAAGTAGCAGAAGAAGGAATAAAAGAGAGAACAGAAAAAAGAGCGTGCACAACAAAAGAGACGAACGCCAAACGCCAAACGCCGAATGTTCCATCCACCATTTCCCAAGACTCCGTACGCCGAGTTCCCTCAGATAACACCCATGACTTCAAGAGCGTGCTGGTATATTCCGCGTCCTGGTCTGGTAGGAGGAGCTGACCTGGACATAGCAGAAGATCTCTGCTCAACCGCAGCATCGGCCAAGATGTTCAGAGGAGGACCTTTGCTCATATCTTGCATCTGCCAAGCAGTCAGCCCCCGTTCGTAGTCCGAAGTCAACCTCCATGGAACAACCTTGCCCTTTGGCAGAGAGTGATGAATTTCCTCTGCTCGGCTCAGCCTTCTTTGGTCCTCGGGCGTCAAGGCGCACTGTCCGAAGAAGTCCTTGTCGAAGGCGTTTGAAAAGCCCCTCCAGGTTCCAGGCGAAGGCAACAGGGGAGTAGCCGTGATCATTCCGCTGGGAGATATGGCCACACTGCGCTCGGAGAAGCCAGTTGGTGCGCCCGCAGTAGTCAAATCAAAAGACATATCCAATCCGGAATCAGTGTCTGGGTCAGAAGGGTCGTCGACACTTGCAGCAGTGTCCAAGTGAGAAGGACCAGCGACAGTCAAAGCCGAGTCTGCGGCACCCTGATGGAGATCAGAACTAGTAGGCACAGCCGGAACCGAAGAAGAGGCTCCATTTTGCGCCAGAAGACGCTGAGCAGCAAGCCTTCTCCTGATCTTCATCAGCTCGAGGCGGATTGCTTGTTCGTTGCGACCGAGATATACTGCGATGAGTTCACGATCCCAGTCGTCTGCGGCGCACCAGATGAACTCGCGCTCGTCGGCATTGTAACCACAGTGTGAGCGACTCAAGGTAGATGGAAAGCCTTCGAGTGAGACCTTCGAGAAAAAGTCGTTGCTAATTGAGAGACCTGAAGGTTTTGGTATCTGACCACCGGCCTTGCTAATTTCTTCCTTGAGCTTGGAGATGCGGAGGTTCATCTTTGCAGTGGTTGGCTCTTTTGGACTTTTCCTAGGAACCTGCGTTGTACCCTTTTTGGGAGCCTGCTTTGTACGCTTCCTTGGAGCCTGCTTTCTACTCTTTCTTGAGATCTTCTTTGGCTTGACTTGACATGTTGGCACACCGACTGCCGAGGGATTTGGCATAGACGAAGCAGCTGCGGACGCGCTGGGCGTAGGCAAAGCAACTGCAGACAGACCACGCTTGTTGATAGTGCTCCAAGGTGCCATGATTGTAGAGTAAGTGTAGAGTGTAGAGATGAGAGTGATGAGTACAAGGTAGGAATAAGCGGAGATTCTGATTGTGTAGCTGCTTGGGTGATGAAAACGAAAGAAAACCTCGAGGTTCGAGTTTTAAACAGGTGCCAAGCAGGTGACTCTGTACAGCCACGAGCCTTGTTAGCTCCTTCCAAATGTCGTTCCCTCCACTACCGTTTTTTTGACTGGACTCGCATTGCATGATTGTAATGGAAGTTGCCAGCAGAAAACTCTTCCACCCTCACTCGGTTCATTGGTCCTGGCTGCCAGCCAGCCTGCCGCTGAGTTAGTACGCTCATCGAATGCCATATCCATAGGCCAGTTTCCTGAACGGTCCAATTAAGTCCTCCCAACCGACCAGTCTTCACCATCGTCTGCTCAGCCACGAGCTGAAAGAAACTGATCGACCTCAAACAGCTTGGATAATTGATTCTTGAGGATACGGCGACGCTCATCAGTGTCATCAACATCTTGTTTAAGGACTCCACTCCGCGGTAGACCAATGCGGTCACGTCCTTGTTCGCGGCATGCATCGAGATCATCCACAACCAAGAGCCTTGTCTTTAGCGAGGCGCACAAGATCGCAACCCGTGTACTTATGACACCGTCCATAGCAACCACCCATTTCCATACCCAAACAAATCACAGCTTTTCTCTCGTCTACTCCATCCGTCAAACAATCCATCAACGCCTATACAAATTTCTCGTCCAAAACACAGGGTCGGAATTACAGTCGTCGTCCCATGTACCCACATCCTAACATCTTATCTATCGCGGATCTCCCGCACAAGCCTCCCCGCAAAAACTCCCTCCCGCGTCCTCCACTTCCCGATCCAGTTTATGCATCTCAAAACGAAGAAAAAATGTTGACTCATCAACCACCTACTCAGCCACACACCAACCTTTCGCGCCTTGACTTTCTTTTCCCCCTTGCAGTGTTTTTTCGCTTCTAGCTTTGATAGGGCTTTGAGATCGTCAGGAACAGGTGGAGAAACACACCTAACCCACGTCCCGGGGGGACCTGTCACCGTTTGCTTGGTCGCCCATTCTCACCCGAGAACAGTTGGGAGGAGCTTAAATTCACGCATATGTCTTATGGTTTTGAGGCTCAAAAATAGACGCTGCTGTCATCGGGGGGGGATCTTGAGGTTATTAGCGTGAGAGTTTTGAGGTGTACCAGAGACATGGGTGGTAGAGTGAGTTAGTTTGATAGGTCAGTCTTGCACGACGGATGATTTTGATTTATTCTAGGCACTAGAGCGCACGGTGGAATATCGACAATGGTGTTCAGAGATGACAGCTGTGCTCATCAAGTTGTGCGGAGAGAAAAGAAAAGTGCAAATAAATCGGTGAGTGAGAAGATGTGGTATTGCTGATTTATCGGAGGACATTGACTTTATGGCCTTCGCCAGATCGAATACTGTTGTACCTCTGCCGTTCTTTTTGTGTCCTGTCATCTACAAACATCTGGCAGTCGGCGAACCAAGCAGTGAAGTGCCCTGATGGCCTCCTCATCACTGGTATAGGTCTCGGTAAGTAGCTCCGGAGGCCCGCGCCGCTGATTACTGACGCAGCTTCTCAGCATCCAGTGCGCTTGGCGGGATGATTGGCTCTGGTCGCAGATCAGTTCACCAGTTGGCACCAACACGACATCCTCTCTCCAGCACTGTGACGGGCGAGGTTTGGCTCAGCGGCGCGCTGCCTCATCCGGGGCGGAGTGACTATCGCCGACCAACCATCTCAGAGAATAGCCACTGCTACGACATGCTGGCACCTCGAGGCTCGATAGCGCAAGACCCAGGACCTGCTCGTCCAGATCAAAGAGTCAAGGTATGTGTGTCCATCTCTTGTGTCCAATCTCAAACATCTTGCTCACCCCTCCTCATGTTATTGCTCTTCTTCTTCGTTCTGGTCCTCCTCTTCAATGTCTTGGCGGCCAAAGGTATTATGTCGATCGTCTTCCGAGCCCGATTCTGCACCAACTTCCGCTTCCATGTCCTCTGCCTCAATCTCTTCTGCCTTTGCTTTGCATGCTGCAGCCGAGAATCCACTGCCGACTTTACTCGAAATGAACCGCCAGCGGTCGTTGTCGTAATCTTGGATCGCTGTGCGAAGACGTTGAATCTGAGTTGACACGTTAGCATTTGGGCATCGTAAAGCTTGTTCTGTGCAATCATGCGATCCAAGAAGTCCGTGTGATAGAACCAGGGTCCGCGAAGCATGGTCACTAGTGGTGCGATGCCATCGTTGTACGAGATCGCGGCACAAGTAGACAGGAAGCTCGGTAAGTGCCCCAAGAATAGTCCGCTTGACTAGGAGTGTGAGACTGCCTCGCTGATCATGGTCCGAGGTGTGTGAATATCTCACAAAGTCTTGGAAACACTCGACTGTACTGATGATTCCTCAGTCAACGGTCTCGGAGGATACGCACTTCCGGGCGCACCTAAAGCAAGTACCTCGAAACTGAAGATCGGCGTGCGGAGGTCGGTCCTTCCTTGGTCAGGAATCCCGTGCTATCGAAATTGTTGTTTGTCCGCGATCAACAAGGGTAAGGAGGCATCACAATCAACAAGGAGTGACTCGCGACAAACCAAGGAACTCGTGGTGTTGTTTCCAGGTCCATCACTCCAGTGGGATCCAGACCGTTGAGCGATCCGTCCACAATGTGTCGTGGACTGTGGGTCCACTCGACGGAACCCTACTTCCGCGTGAGAATCCAGAAAAGTAGTCTCGTAACCCTCTCAAAGTGCCATCTCGAGCAGTTGGGGCCCTGTGCTCCATGTGATAGACAAAAGATTCCATGGCGAGCCTGTGGACCTTTCGCTTCTACCACACGGCGGTTCCAGATCCTGAGCCATCCAGAAGAATGTGAAATGCAGATTAGAATGAATGAAAGCTCGACTTACCATATCGTCGTTCCACAACGTAGTCTTCGCCTTGAGCTTCGTGCAATATCTGACTTGCAGGGTGCCTGCGCTGCGACCTGGGAAGAACTCGGCGATTTGCTTCCAGGTCAAATTCTTCGTTTCTTTCAACCTGACCAGTAGGGCGTCATCCTCTCGTGTGAATTTGAGTTTTGGTCCCTTTGGTCTGGGTGCTGGCTCGGGCATCCCTTCTCTTCCGACCATACTTGGAGGACCTACATCACTCAAGGATGATGCTTCTTCCTCCTCTCCGTGCTTGCTTCGTTTCAGTGTCGGAGAATGAGGTGGCAGATGGTGATGATGGTGTTGAGTCGTCTGCAGGGGCTTTTCTGGGTTGTATGGTTGCTGTAGCTGAAGCTGCTGCGTATCGCTCTGTGGTGATCTGTCTGTGGAGGATGTTGGAGGGAGCGGCGGAGCTCGAAACTGGTATGGAGAAGCCTGGGATTGTGATCGTTGTCCACCTGAACCCATCATGCCGGGGATATTAAGAGTTAGGTTGGCGTTGTAAGTAGGAGATCCATGCGTGTCCTGTTGAAAGTCTTCGGCGCGGCTTCGCTTGCGTGCGGATGGTTCTGAATGGGCATATTCTGACTGTCTCCTGGAACCGTCGTACTGGGTAGATCCACTGAGTTGACTTGATATCGAGGTGGCGATACTGTTTCTCTCTTGATTAGGATGTGTCATGCCGGGGTTTTGCTGGGGTATCATCGCATGTTGCAGTTGTGCAGGCAATATGTGATAATCGAGCTGCGCCGGCAGAGGATAATAGGAAGATGGCAACGTCGAATATCCATGATCTAGGTATTGTTGGTCGTAGACAACACCTGTGGTCGGATTATGTCCCTGGTCACCTTCTCCGTCTTCCGCCGGCCTTCCATATTGGAAGGGGTAGTTGCCGTAAGGATTCGCCAGTGTTGCGGTGGTGCATAAACCGCTGAGGTTGTAGAGGTCAATCGATCGTGGTCCAGCTTCTCTCGACCTCGAGGGCGGCTGAAGGAGCGCCAGAATATCGATTTGAGGGGGCGGTCGGTATTTCTTGCCTCACGCTTAGATGATGTAAGGTCGGCAGGTCTGTACAGTAAGGAGCGAATAAGGTTGAGTCAAACTATAAGGCTTGTCGGGATGCTTGACCGGCCCTAGGAGAAGTCGATTCACCTTATTATCTGGGAAAGGATGCGAACTTAACACTTGCTGCCCGGAATTGATGCGACCCAATAAGGCTAAGCGATGCTGTGATTGCCACAATCGTGGATCATATATATTGGGGAAGGGGAAGAGAGTTTAGGGAAGCGGATTGGTTGACGCAAGAAAGTAGGAGACATGGCTCCCAAGCTGATACCGAGGAACCATGCATCATCAGGTGGGTGCCGAAAGATTGCTTCGTTTGACGTTTACTGGAACGGCAAGGCCCTTTACTCGAGTAGGCCAGGCGCCGCTTTCGCTTCTCTTTCGACCATGCACTATTTTGCCCTGAACCGGTGCCAATTGCTAGGGAAATTTTGACTTTCTGCTATACTCGGCATGACATGCCCGCTGCGAGAATCATGCCTGGCTGGCTGGGATGGTGGAAACGTGAAACAAGAGCACAACGGGGGCTTTGTGACTGAGCCACGCAACTTGGCGGCTCGGTTGTGCTTCCGCACGAGGACCGTCACCTTCTCTTTCGAGAACACGACCAGCCCAGCCCAGGTTGTCGTGAAGAAGCTCGGGAAGCGAGTGTGGCTGTGAATTGGCGATGCAAGAATAGAAAGATGAACATGCCTCTATTCATGCACACGACGGATTTTTCATGATTTGGATGATTGACATGTATTCCGTAGCAAAACTTGCCAGCCTTAGACCCCGTCATCGCTGATTGCGGATCGCATGAAATCAGAGGGGCGGCATGCTGTTTCTAGTAGGGTTTCTCGCCGGTCTACACTTGCCAGACACCGGCAGTTACTTGCCATTGTTCGGCGTGACAGCGACCGAGAGATAGGTGGAACAGCATCGACGATTATGCAGATACACCGAAAGAGATCCCTTGTTTGTCGCACCGTGACCGGAGCGGGAAGATCTATGAGCCAATGGCGTTCAAGATGGCGCCATGCTGGTAATTGACGGATCGAATTGGGAGATGCAAGATCACCAGAGAAGGTCGCTAAGTCTGGAACAGGATATGGCCCGTGATACTTCTGTCAAGAGTGGTAATGTGGTTGTTCAACCGCGTGGCAGAGAAGTCGAAAGGAAACAGGACGGGAAGGCCCCAAGTCGCGTGGCCCCCGCGACTCGGCGACTTGAGGCGTTCTTTCGCTTGAGATTTGCCCAGCCAATTTGGCAGCCGCGACTACGACCTACAAACCTCCCCGAAATTGTTCTCAGACACTGCATTTTACCAATACTTCTTGGGCACAACAAGGTACTTCCTTCTCGCCACAGTGTGGCAATTCAGATTAGGTGTCTGGCACTTGCCGTGCTGCATGTCCGAAAAGATCGTCGACAATCCTGCAAGCATGGTATTCGGGTGCTTCTCCGCGCGCGTCGTCGTGGCCGTTTTCTGCCTCGGCAGCTAAGGGAAACGTCTTTTTCCCATCTACCAACCAGCGCGGTTCCGGCGGGAACTCCTTCCTTTGTCGTCTTCAGAATGTTCCGACCCTGACTCGGACGGCTCCTCCCAGAGACCATGGGATCACCATGGCCAGAAAAGCTTACTTTTGATTAATCGAACGGGTCCAGGCACGGTCAATTGGCTAATTAGCTACCGTGTCGTAGTTCATGCGATATCGCTAGGACCTCTTGCGCCCTGGCACCTGCGGCTATGTACATGTCAAGTGTAGGCGCATTGTCGAGGTCATCATCTCAATCTGCTGACAGAAATCACCAGATCTTGTGCAAGCTACTCCGTAACGCAAATGTTATCTCGGCCACGGTTTCGGACGTACACCGTATACCAAGCCCATGTACTACTCCCTGCAGCAAGTCCATGCTTAAGATTTGATCCTTCAGGACTCGCTACAGAGATCAGCAGTATCCACCGTAAGTCACACATCAATAGCATGCATAGTGCCGATCGAGGAAATGAGGCACAGTATCTTGATCGAAGGGGGATCGTCTTTATCATCATTATCCCCGACACTGAAGCAAAGTCTGTGGACTTTATCAGAAAATTCATGTCGAAGATCTTTGAGAGGATAGACAGCTTGGCAAAGCAGAACATGTTCACCGCTAGAAGGCGTGATGATGAATCTTGCGCTAGAGCCAGCGAACTACTGTAAGCAAGGTTGATTGTCACCTCTGAATCCCTGGCCATCGCTCTCCAGCAATTTATGCTTCCGACAATTCGATAGGACGTGAGACCCGACTGATTGGATAGTGTTACAACATAGGGCTTGTGGAGTTTTGGAGGCTGATAAGAGGCTCTCACAGCAAGAACATGGTTTTCGGAAAGCATGATTGACAAACTCACGCCTTCCGACATTTGGCAGTCGTCTGGAGCCTTTGTTGGTTTGCGATAGGATTACGACGAATCGATTTCACCCTCTGGCGAACTCTGTTAATTTGGCTGCAGTCTAGGCTCTCATTGGAACCTGCCGCTGTAACCTTATATTCTCTGCTAAACGGAAGCTTTACTCGACTGCATGTGCACCGAACATGCCCTGAAACAAGCCCTCGTTCTGGCAATCCTCGTATCACTGAACCCCTAACACAAGCTGCTATCGAAAACACTTTCAGTCGGCTCTGCACTCTTGTCGCTGTCGTCACTCGTTTGCGCCGACTACGTCTTTGAAGCTCAAGAGTTTGTAACTTTACGGACATGCATCTGACATGCAAGCTGCCAGCTCTCAAGCCTCGGAGACAGGAACAACAATCCGGGCCATATAATTGGACAGAGGGACAACCGTTATGTAGGATTCCTCGAACGCGGAACTGTTTGCGCTTGTAGACCGCACATTCAAGATCGGACTGATAAACCTTGGCTCAAGTCTCAGACCTAGTAAGGGGCTATGGGGCACTTCGACGCGGCAGACGTGACACAGGGCGCTTCTCGGACAGATCACGCTCGGTAGAATATCAATTATCACATCGACTTTTACCGTCGCATGGTCAGACTAGCTGAAGTCCTCGGAGGCATTGTCACGGCTGGGCATGACGAACTCGATGCACCAGTGCGAACTTTCATTGCCGCATGCATCACTTGCTTGGAATGGAGGAGTGAAAGTAGACTGGGAATTCTCTCAAGTCCTTGCTACTTAGGAGAGGAGACAAACAGCTGGCAACTATGTTTGCCTGGCTCGATCCTGGCTGTCTTACGCAACATCCAAGCGAACTGGTAGCGTCGTGATTTACACAACTATATTCTGGCATGCGTCACCACAAGGCCATGTCTCTGCCCGCAGGCACATGCTAGATCATCTCCAAAAAAGTTTTGGCTCCGTTGGACGGTGTTTCTTACCATCTTCAGCCTTGCAGGCGGAGAGAAAGGTCAAAAAGAGAGGAAACACGACGAACACAGCTCACGTCGACCTTGAGGCAACTCCTGATGCTCGTAAGAGCCCAACGGCACTCGTATCCATCTCGACAGATGGGATGAGAGCCATACCATGCTTTGGTTAGCTCATTCGCCGAGAGACTGGGCAACTTGATCCTGGAGTCAGACAACTTCTTGTTCTTTACCTAAACATGCTGAGCCCGAGGAATATTGTCTGGCGGCTCTGGCCCACTGCCAGGCCGATCCACTGCTGACCTCAACCGTCTTTAGGTTAGAGCTTCGCCAACTGTGACATCCAACAGTCACCCTTCGCGAGTCGCAACCGTCCACCCAAAGCTTCCTACCTCGACTCTCAAGACCGGATCAAAATCACGGCAATGCGACACAGCTCGTCTTGCCCAGCCTCGACCGCCCATGCCACACCGCACCTGCCCTCTCATCACGCAATCCTTTCCGAAAACCTCGATACAACTCTTCTCCTATCTCGCTTTCGCTCTTGATGTGATCGGTCTCAACGCTGCTGGGGACCACCAACGAGCTGTCCTTTCCTGTCCTTTCTGAGCAGGGCTTCTTGTATCCAGTTTCGTTCTCCGTAACGCCATTGGATCGGTGTATTGGAGCAAGAGAAGAAGCGTGTAAGGCGAGTTGATCTTCCTCCAGATCCATAACCACGAACTTCATTGATTGTAGGTTCATACAACCAAGGCTTATTTTCTCAACGTCAACACTCTACCATCGACCAAGAATCTACACCTCGATGAGTTTTGAGAACAACATCGATGAAAAGACATTTGTACCACTCGATCGTTGTTTGGATGTGTCAGTTCTCGAAGCAGTCACTATGATGAAGCCAATCGACACGACATTGCCTCACTGTTGCCCGACAATCGACAATCTCAAATTTCAGACCAAATTTCTTGAACGATCCCGTCCACGCCGACATTCTGCTCTAACCTCGAGTAGTCTTTGTGTGGGCGAAAAACGCTGCATCCGCACCGGTATACAAGTTGCTTCCCACCCTCTACTCTTGGATCGATCTCAAGCTTATTCGCATCGCTCGGTCGATGGCGGAGTGAAGAAGTGAAAGAGGCATACGCCCATACATTACTCAAGCAAGCAAGACGCTAAACATGGGCCCACATCATTCGTTGAATCGTTTGGCTCTCATGTAGTCGTGTGTGCGTCGCCCATTGCGTCCCAAGTCATGGAAGAGCCTATACAGTTTGGTCACCAACTAGCTGTGTCCGTCGCCTGCGCTCAACTGCCTCCTTATGCCAAACTTTTTACTCTCTCGAGCAGCAGATTCATGCAACTATGCACCTATCAAAATGCACAATACTTTTGAGAAGAGGCCGGACGTCCACACAGAGCGATCATTACACGTCATCCTCTTGGACGTAGCTCTACTTTCCAAACCACTTTTGCATTCTTACAGCTGCTGTGTATGTAAGGGTCCTGGCCATCAAATATTTATGGTAATATCCACCCAGTTTACGGAAATGTGAAAGAGATGCGGTTGATCTTCTCTTGTCCTCCTCTTGACCTTCTAGTGCACGAGTTTGACCAACTGTAAAAATGCACAATCGTTTCAAGAACTGAAGCTTTGTTCATAGAGACCGATTGCTCAGTTGTAATCTCACTCCACCACTCTATCGATTGCAAAAAAGACTGTGCAGTTTTATAGGCATAAAGCCATCTTGGTCACGATCGGGGAGTGCACGGAGAGAGACAGATACTTCAGAACGTAACGAACACCAAAAGCTACGCGGGTCTATTGCGTTCCCTTGCTTTCTGCTCCAAAACAATATCTCCGTCACTATGTTCAGTGATTGCTATATAATCAAATCGTCACTTGAAGCATCGTTTCCATCACATATATAACATGCTATCATTATCACTTGGAGCTTGTTGTACATTCTTGGAATCAGCGTCTAAGCCATCATATGCCCGCACGTGCAAATATTTTGTCGTTGTCGAAGTATATATTTGATCTCAACGTCGAAGTAAACCTGTCAACTACTACAGATCAAACAGCAGTCGACCGCCTTATGTGGTGGTCCGGTGCCATGTCATCCAATTGATTTGCTTGTTGGGGTCGATTTGTACGACTCTCGGGTACCGAACGCGAAAGTAATAGTCCAGCTCCGACTAGTCGTGTCAACTAATTTAGCACAACCTTGACGAGATGCAGAGAGGGTGTGCCTGCTCGGGGGCGAAATTTTGTCTCTCATACATAGACTAGTGGACTCTACTACATATCAAAATGCAAGGAGATTTGTTGATTTGATTGAATCATTTGAATGTCCACTGAGAGCAGTCTCTGCTTCGTGCTCTCACTGGACAGCTGTACCGATTGTAAAATCATCTTGTCTTTTGTTATGTACATGGTGTACATCCGGAGAGATCGAGATAACCTTTCAAAGATAGCATTCCTCGTACTCTCACTGGACAATCGCACCGATTGAAAAACCTTCCTACATTTCGACACGCACATTATCGGCCTTGCAGGGCAGAGATGACCTTCCAAGTTCCAAGTAGAGAATCCTTCGCGCTCTCTCCGAAAACCCATCCTAGTCACGAATTCACCTTGCATATTGATAGCACGAAACTGCAACACGGACTGTGCTCAAGATCGAGACAAACGATCCAGTAGCTGAACGCTCCTTCAGTAACCGTCGAATCCTCCAAAGGATGCCTGCCCGCCTCCGTGATGCAGGGTATGTACATCTAGACACGTAGAGCCCGCCGTCTTTACCCGGTACAATCGGCGATTATGTACGTAAGATTGCGAAATACGTGCGTGGTGTGTTGGCTTGGGGGGGTATAACAGGTTTCTCGAAGTCATAACAGACTTTTTGGACTCGGCGATCGTTACTTACGAGACCAACGCATGATGGTTTCTATTCAACGTCGTCTTTCACCGCTCTACTGGATGCAGTGTGCAAGGGTTTCGAAGATGTGTGTAAACGGGGCTCGCATCTTACTTACATTTTGTCGATGGAAAGAATCATTGGAGGCAGAAGAAGTTTCTCAAGATACGTATCCAACAACCCCGAGTATTGCTCTGCAAGCATCCAATCTCAAGGGGAGGAGCGAGTCACAGCTTTGCAACAGCACTGATACCCCTGTTCTGTTCAGGGGAAGGAAACAGGTTGATGATCCTCCCTTGCAGACCGCTCTCTCACCAACACATCCCTACTGTGATAACATACTGCAGGATATATCATGATCGATCATGGTCTTGGAGTCGTGCGAGCTGCTCGATGAATCATGGACCTGTGGTCTTTCTTTGAGTGTCCTGTACTGGGAGGGAGGTGAAAGTCAAGCGCCCAACCAGCAACACGAGCTACTCTTGTGCCAAAACCTGGCGGAATCGCCAGCTCTCGTTCGCCAGATTGACGGAGACACCTTCAGGACGAGCCTGGCAGAAGCGAAACGGACTGAACTTATGACTGCTCATGTTGACTCCACAATCACTGTCAACAGTGAGTTGCATGAACACGTCAATTGACATGAGTGTCACTCCCTCGCAACAAGACCAACAGTAAGTAGCACGGTCTTTTACTACATCGACTGACAGTGAGAATCACTTCCCCCATGAAGATCAACACATCCATTGACGCTCGCTGGCATTCCCAATAACACTTCTTTCCCGCCATCTCTTCCTCGTTTGTATTGCAGGCTTCATATACCTATTGAGCGATTCCGCCTTCCATCAATCGCAATCAGCGCCAGTTCACCCAGTGAACTACGATCATCAGACCTGCCGGGGTAGCTCAATCGGTAGAGCGTGTGGCTCTTATCATTGTTATAAGCACAACCTCAAGGTCGCGGGTTCGAGCCCCGCCTTCGG
>JGI24891J29808_1000242_pt1 | contig 52603 bp, 55 predicted proteins | sample FreactcultuFSWF8_FD_29808 | JGI IMG/M metagenome (IMG submission 29808)
CCTAACCCTAACCCTAACCCTAACCCTAACCCTAACCCTAACCCTAACCCTAACCCTAACCCTAACCCTAACCCTAACCCTAACCCTAATTTTACCCTAAACCCGCTCAAACCCCCTCAGCGGTTAGCCGGTTGACCGGGTTTTCTAATCTGTACTCTTCATACCCTAAAATATATGTCCTAATCTGTACTCCTCATACCCTGATATCTAGTGCTAATCCGTACTCTCTTGCCTCCGGCGGCATTTCTATACTATAGGCCCACCGCCCACCCCCCTTTACTTCTCTCTTCCTCTATCTTAACCTTATCTCTTCTGCCTCCGGCGGCATTCCCGTACCACGGGCCTACCACCTACCCCTCTAAAACTATAGCCTTCCCCTAACCCTACATTTATTATCCTTATCCCCTTATCTATCACTTATCACTTATCTTGCCCGTCCCGTCATTCATCACTTGTCTTACCTAATCCTTCCTCATCTACCTTATCGCATATCTCTCTCTATACACTACACCTATCTATCCAAAAATCCATACTAGCTCGCACATTACATTACTTCTAATACTCCTCCTCTCTCTTACCCCTTTCTACTCTTCCTCTACGAGTAGAAACTCTACTAGACTATCTAAGACTCCATCTTCGCCTCTCTCTAGCCCCTTATCTTGCCTCTCTCTGCGTATTCCTACAAATCGACTATTACTATTCACCTACGCCTACACCTCTATCGGTCCGTAGAAGAGCAAGCATAACGCTACCCTACTAACTACCCCTTCCTATCGGCATCTACCTTCTATCTCTCCTTCCCTATACACCTGTTCCGGCAAACAATAGCACTCGCGTCCATTATTCTTACCGCTATGTCTATACGGTCTTATCGTCTCTATACCTCTAAGCTAGAACTTTAAGTCTCCTATCGAAGCACTATATTTCTCGCATTTGTCCTATCTATAATCTCTTTCTTCTCGCTCGTCCGCTGCCTTATAGATCAGATAGCATACTATCCATTTCTCGAGCTTTCGCGTAAACTCCTATACCTTCTCGAGTCTACTTGTCTGCTTCGACTATAGTATACGCATTCGCAATCGCTCTTATACTCTACTGTCTTCGCTCTCTTATATTCTCTTATCTCTAACGTCGTCTAGATCTTCTTCCGCTTCCGCTTCCTCTTCCTCTTCCTCTTCCTCTTCCTCTTCCTCTTCCTCTTTCTCTTTCTCTTCCTCTTTTACTTCTACTTCCTCTTCCTCTTCCTCTTCCTCTTCCTCTTCCTCTTCCTCTTCCTTTTCCTTTTTCTCTTCCTCTTCTTCTTCTTCTCTACTACTGTTTTTAGCTACAATGTCTACTACATCGTAGTTCTCCTCTATATCGGGTATATGTTATTAAAGCGGACGTAGACCTCTTACGGTCGAACCGACTATAAGCTCGATTAATGTTACCATTACATTGCTTATAACTTCGTCCTAGATCCGTCGTCGGTGTCGTAATCCGAGCCATTTTGCGTACGCTACCTAGTCTCCTTATGTGCCGGTAAATCTAACATACTATAAGACTATTATTCCGTTCTGCATCCCTATAACTCTACGTAAGAGCGGTATCGCTACGTTCGGCCATTAACATACGCTTTGTCCATCTTGCCTAGTGTTATAGAGTCGTTAACTAATGCCGCACTTATAACAACTATAAGTGCTCTTCTTATAGCGAATCGCTTGTCGGAACTTGTTATATTCGTCTTCGCTAAGCCTAAGTCCGCTATCGTTTAGCTGTCGAATCGTATAGTCCTACGCGCTATAAGTCTAGAGATCGTTATTACCTTCGTGCCCTCGGTTTTGTGTTACTGCTAGTATCTAGCATGAAGCATAGCCGTCGGTAAGATTATCTAGTGTCTTCTCGATAGTCTTACGCTCTTTGCCGTTCTTCTCGTATAAGCGTTCTAGAGCCCCTAGTCCTTTACTATAGCGATCGCACTATGCTATGTCTCCTACACTACACTCGACGATCTTTCTATCTAGATACCTGCTTATAACCTATCGTCTGCACTTACGCGTCGTTACGAACTCGGCCATAATCTCTTTATCTAGTCTACAGATCCGGCTAGCTTATCTTATGCTTTCGACCTTACCTTGTTCGACGATAATAATAGAATCTACTTCTTCGCCGGCCCGGCCTGCCCTACTAGACTCTTAAGCGTAATCGATCATTCCGTACGGCAGATCTATATGTAAGATAAAAATAATTCCGGGAAAGTCGACTCCGGTACCGAGCGCGGATGTAGCTACGATAAGTCCTCCCGTCTCTATCTATACGGCGAGCTTATCTTCGTTATCGATCGAACCTCCGTGATAGTAAGCATAACTAAGCTCTTTTGCCATATCTTTACACTAATTAATGCTGCGGCAGTAGATTACGCCCTTGTTACGTCCGATATGTTTCTACATACGTATGTAAGTCCCGATTGTCGTCTCTTCTAGCTTACCTCGCCTACATGTCTCTACGATATAGCGTGTTCGTAGTTAGGTCGTTATAGCCCGAATGTATCGGGTGACCGTTTAATAAGCTATGCTAACTTCTAATTCGAATGCTAACATCGGCGGTAGCGTTATAGTAAGCATAATAAGCGGCACTTATAAGCCTCGTACGTAGCGAACCGCTACGAGCTTCGGCCGCTAGTCGCTCGCGGTAAATGTTAGATAACATTTATCTACGAACACGCGCCGGAGTAAGCCTTTACTATGTAAGAGCTCTGCGTAGCTTAAGAAACCGCTACCGATAATCCTATCTACGCTAACGAAAACTAGTGTCGCCGGATCTGTAAGCCCTAGGTGCTACTCTGTACTGTTAACACTAGCCTCCTTTGCTATACTAACTAGTTTATTGATTAAAGCTCGGAACGGAACTATAACTATAGTTACCCCTACGTTCTCGAGATATGCCGGTGCCATAAACAATAGACTCTTACTACCTCTAGTCGGAAGAACGACAACGAGCGGTATTATCTAATCGTTATATAGTATTAACTGCATTGCTACACGCTATGCCTTCGACCTATATAATACTTTATCTCCGTCTCCTAGTCTAAGAGCCTTCTGCATTACTGTTTACACTTGACTCTCGGTCGGGTATAACGTGTTACTAAGTAATCCTAGCGTTACTACTCTCCTCTCGGTGCTGTCGACAGACTATATAACTTAACTGCTTTATCTAAAGAACTACGATTCCTCTTGTACATCTACTCGAGTGTTTTCTAATTGTCCTTATTGTCGATACCTTAAAGCAGCGTCGAATTAAGCTAAAGTCGATGCCTAGTTGCTCGTATGCCCTATGTTATCGCCTTCTGCTACCGGACCTACTATAGCGAGTCGAGTATTCTATTAACCGCTTAGCGGAGACGTTTCTCTTACGTGCTTTTGTCCTTTACTCGTGTTAAAGCTATCTAGACCGAGAAACTTATACCATTTCTCGCTAAGCGGCCTAAACGTATTAATCGATCGATCGTTTATGTACTTAACGACATCGACCGAGACGCTATATCGATTACCTCCTATCTTACCTCTACGGCCGGTAGACATCTTAAGCGGGTCGTCTATGTCTAGTTCGGGGGCTTCTACCTCCCCGATCTTATCTACGTAGCCGTATACAAATTGTTTACTAACCGTAACACGGCCGATTATAATAGCTAAGTATCTATAGTCGTACGTCGTTAGTCTAACCTTTAGTCGCTTCTATATCTTACGAGCGATGATCTAGGTTAAGCGGTCTGTTTCCTAAGTGCCGTTCTAATCGCCCTAGATGTACTTAGTCTAGCCGCTGCCTTTACTTATAACCGAGAGATATTCTTATAACGGCTGCACGTAAGCAAGATATACGACTAGCAGCTATGCTACCCTATACGGGAGAAAGCGCGGTATAATTTTCGGTTTGTCTTGTTATAACTGCGATTTGTAATATCTTGTAATTATAGTAACCTGTCCGTAAATGATGTACATATTGCGGTCTTGCATAAAGCCGTTCTTAAATCGTACGCTTATTATTTCGGTTCCTCGTGCCGGTTAACCTATAGTAATGTGCACGCATAATAGTAGTAGCTCCCGGAATTTATCGACGTAGCGAAGCTATCGTCGTATGTGTCGAAGCTACTAGTCTCCTATTCGACTACATAGTTTTCGTCCGTTTTTGTAATTCTCTACACGGCCTAGCATAACTTCTCGCTTGTCTTCGAGCCCGTTCTTGCTATTGTTTAAGAATAACACTCTACGCTTTGTCTAAGTCGGATCGTCTTCTAGATCGTTTAACGGCATGCTAAACCTATCTACGTCGTTGTTGCTCTATATAACCTTACTCTATAAGATGTTCTCTGCGTCTGTTACGATACTAGTTACTATTAACCTAAACCGAGTAATAGGTATCTTACGGCCATAAAGTAACACGTTTTTGTTGCCGCTATCCTAGAGAACTACGCCTTAATTTCTATGATCTCGCGCGATGAGTTTGCTATAAGCTAGAAGACTTAACATCTTGCTTATCGGACTATAGCTACCGTCGGCTAGATAACGCTCTCGCGTCTCGAGAAATTTCTTATCGTTATCCTTACCCTAATAGTCCCGTTCTACCGACAGAAGTATTGCCTCGACTATAAAGACTCGCGTGCAATAAACAACACCTATAAGTATAAATGAAAAGCGGTTAGCATTACGGAGTCGACCTATCTCCTCGTCGATGTAGAGTACGGCCATAAAATGTAGCAGTCTACTACTAAAGACGTCTCCCTAGACAGTAGCAAAGATAAAAGACTTAATAAGCTTTAGTAAAGTGTCTATCCTCGTACCGTCGTCGATATACGGCATCTCTATCGAGTCCTAGAGCTCCTTAGCGAGAGTCCTTTGCTTGTCTATCTACGGGAATAATCGGTAAGCGTCTACTATGTAGTCGACCACTATTCTATCCCTTTATTCCTATTCGTTTCGTATGTCGGTATTAATAGAATTGTTGCTATCTAAGCCATCGTCACTATTAGAATCATCGGTGCTTCTAGTGTCGCTATTATCCTTATCGCTGCTAGAGCTAGCATCTAATACTCCTCGGCTTCGATTCTGCTAATTATGTTCCTGTTCGTGTGCTCGGATAGCGTCTCTACTATTATGCTCGTTCTAACTTTATACAATCCTTAAGATGTAGCAGATAAATCTTTTCTAGTAGCTAGCATATTAAAGCTAAGAATCGGGATTTTGTAGCCTCGCGAGCGGTCTAACATCGGGCTCGGACCTTTTTACGCTCCTAAGCTATCTTTAGGTTTCCTAATCGAGTGTCGGTAGACTAGCGACACATTTCTCGACTAGCGACTCGACAAGTCTCGAGACATGCTATAGTTCTCGTTCATCTCTATTAGTAAGCCGACCTACGTGTAAGAGATGTTTAAAGTTGCTTCCTACGAGATGCTGCGAATATCTAGTGCGCTTAGACTATAGCGAGTAATCTATCTTTATAATATTTCCGTCGACGACCTCGAGCTCTTTATTGTGCTATGTTCTTACTACGTTCCATTCCTCTAGCACTTAAGAAATGTTAAGATTATGCTGTCGTCCTATGCTAACAGCATCTTCTTAAGTGTTACGTAAGACAGCTATACCTTCTATAGCGTCGGGGTTATCGTAGTCGACAGTAAAGTATCGTTACCGGCTACCGTTCGAAAAGAATGTTTGTACGTAGACGTAATGCTAATGCTCCTAATCTTCTTTTATCGACCGCTACTCGTGTGTTTAATTATAGTGCTTTCGGATCTCGTCTCGACTAACCGTAATAAATCTACACTCTTCTTTATCACAGATGTATGCGTCTCGCGGCTTACTAAGCGACTCGATCGGCTCCTTAAGCGGCGGCGGTAATTGCACTTCTAACGGCTAAAGAGTGTATAGACTAGCGAACTTTTTAACGACAGCAGATTTTTCTTTTATGCTTCCGCTATAATGTATACAAAGATGATTGCTAAGATTTTGCAGAGCATACTAATAATACTTGTAGATAAGCAGCTTATACTTCTCTTTATACTGTAACTAGTTATCGGCATTCTCGACTATAATCTTTACTTTACTCGCTGCCTTTAACGTAGACTACGATCGAGAGTTTTAATTAGAGCTAGATGTCGTTTGCGCGCTGTCGTACGTGCTCTAGCAGGAGATTATAGCCATATGTCGCTTCGCTAAGCGGCCCACTTTGTACCCTAAACCCTAGACCCTAATAAGTGTAACGTGTAAATGGTCGAAGATAATTGTCGTACTTAAGTGCGATTGTTATATAGAGAGTTTTACGTGTGCGAGAAGTTAAAAGCGAAGATGCGACACGTTGTTCTTATGATTTTAAGCGACATAGGGCCGGTTACTAGGGCCGGTTAACAAATTACCTAACTTAGCAAGCCAAGACCCCGCGCTAACCAAATCTAACCTAGGGTCAAGTGCCCCCTCCGCCTTATATTAGCTAGGTAAGATAGAAAATGGGTCTTTTAGGGGGTCTTTTAAGTAGGTATTACCATTCTAGGCGTGCCAAGCAGCCCCGCCATACCAGATTTAGCGGGTCTTTCACTGAAAGATCTAGCTATCTATTAGCTAGGATTAGGCTAGGCGCATGCGTATACACAAGAACAAGCTATTGTATGATTATGCACCTATAACTTGCTAGTACACTACACGTGCAAGCATATGCAGAAGCGTTCGGATAGTGCAACAACATCACACTTACACCTACGGATTCACATGCATCCAGAGTCAACGTCAAACGTTGTTCCTAACGGACAAGCATAGCAGGCAGAGGAACCCAAGTTGTCAGTGCTGCCTACAGCGACTTGGAATGCCCAGCCAGTGGGCAGTCACTCGCGTCTTGCCGAAACGCAGGGTTTCCTCCATTACAGTTCTTAAGAGATTCTCGTTCCTTCCAATTCCAACATTCTAGGCGGCCGAAGGTGAGCTTGTTAGCCTGGAATCATTCTCTTGCAAGATGCATTCACACTCATTGCGCTACTCTCGTAATTGCCGTCCTGGGTGTGAACGTCGGTCCAAGATAAGAAACAAAGCGTGCGGACAATGGAGAGAGACGTTAAGAAGGAGAGCGTACTTAAAGAGACTCGCAGCTAGTCTTGAAGATAGCCTGGTCACAAGAACATCGGAGACTTGACTGCGTTCCATGGATGGAGGTGCATGTCTACATCTGTAGGTCCGTACATACAGGTATACAGCTTGGACTAGACTCGCCTGCACTTACTTGTAAGTTAGACGCATCGCTCTCTTCGAAGTCGACATGCGCGGTCAGGGTAGGGATCGATCGCAGAAGGAATCCTGAGAGCATCGCGCACTACACAGAAGGGCTAGCCACAGTAAGAACGATGACCAGTAGAACAGGAAGAGGGTCACGAAGAAGGGACAGGCAAAATGACAGTATGTAGTGGGGTCGTCAACGGCACTGCGACAAGTCAAACCCATACTTGGCAGCAAGAAGCTCGAAAGGGCAGACAGAATCGTAGGTCAGGTGAATTGAGTGATACTACCACAGAGCTAAAGCCGCATGGTTCGCCCATTCTATTCGTAGTCGCACTTGAGCAACTCGCGGCAAGATCTCTTGGGACAGACGATGCGCTCCGGCGTGCAGAGATGCCGTCACAGATTTGCAGATCAGAGACCTTGTTCCTTCTCATGTACTGGTTGAATCTTGCGTCCTTAAGGGCGTTGTGCCTGTCTTACTCTTGCTCCTGCTCTTGGTCTTGCTCTCGCGACTTGTTTGACGGCGGTCTCAGGACTTGGAATAGTCGGAACCCTAGAGTCTAACTGACCACACGGACGGCGCCAGTGGCGACCTGTCTGATTCACAAGACATTGTTGACATCAGGTGTGGTGCGACCAGCAAGTATGAGGATGATAGTCGGGTGGTAGACCGTAGGAGTACCTCGAGGGCTTGACAGGCTAGGGAGAGAACGAGGCGACTACGGGAGGGAACAGACAGGGAACAGACACCGCGGCGCGTGGACATTCGCTGCCTGCTGGAAGTCTGGAGTCGCTTGACCTCCTGGAACATACGTCGCATTCTGGCAGATCGGCGGGACCATTAAGCCTCTCGGGCACAAGGGTTGTAGTGGCCTTCAGGCTCTTTCCGACCATCGCGCACACGGAGAAAGGTGTGATCCTGCTATGGAGCGTGGTCGGGATGTTGCACGAATCCACGCAAGTCCGTCGAGCGACTCAAAAGGTTCGTCTGCGTCGTCGAGGTCGGTCAACTCATGAAAAGTCGCTTGATCAGACCATACGGTTCTGGATGAATCAGAGTGGGGGCGAAGACTCTCTGTAGCGCAAGCGTTGCTCGACTCCTCGAGACCGATCTGAGTCTGAGAAGACATGTATGGTGGCCTCTTGGCTCTTTCTAAACGTCGCGTGCGGAGCGGAGAGGGAGTTGCGGGCGTGGTTTGGAATTCTGTCGAAGGTGTCTAATGGGTACTAGTCGGTTCAGGAAGCGATGCGAAATGCCAATCAACTCTCATGAGAGGACATGCTGCCCAACCCAGGCGTGAGTTTCTTGTGTCCTCCTCTTGTCATCGCTACTCGGCTCGCGAGTCATCTCGTGTCGAGGTGCGGGGAAGGCGAAACGGCAGGGAGCGCATCTCTTGTTCGTCTAGCAGAATGCGCAAGCGGATGGGCGTAGTATCGTGTATGCATGTGTTGCAGGAAGGGACAGAAAAGGCTGCCGAGAGGATTCCGGCGTGACTGGTCCATGCGCGACACCTCGGTGGCCGATCATGACTCGGACTCGAAGAGCTTCAACCACGAACGTCACCGCCACCTCGACATGGCACGACACCGCTCTCAGCCTCTCACGAATTCAATGCGAACTCACACTGTCGCCCGGGATCAATTGATTCGAACACAGAACCTCGAGAGAGGAGACATCAAAGTTCTTCTGCGCTGTGTCCTGGTGGTGCGCTCTCCAGGTGGTCTGGCTCCGAAACAGCAGGCAGAACTCGAAGCTGCAGCAACTCTACATCTTGAAACGATCAAGATTGAGCTTGGAATCTCCGACGATATTCACGTCGTCTATCTCAAGTCTCGTCAGAGCAACATTGCTCTTCCCAACGTTGGTCACGAACGTCAATTTGGCTTGAAAAGCCTTGGCGAAGCGCTGGTCGCTACCCAGAGAACCCATCTAAACGTCGTAGCTCTCTCTTACACTGGCCTTACAACAGACATTGGCAGTCTGAGATCCTGGTGCAGTCAAGTCGCTAAGCAGGTCGAGTCTCTCAGCATCTCAGAGGGCATCACGAGCAGTGGGACTACTTTCTGCATGTCTACGGAGGGCAAAGAGAAGCGAAAGGGAGCCGAGATGTCATCACATCAGTCAAGCATGCTTACCACATCCTCGTGATAGTCAATCGGGCAGACAACGCTGCTACATGAGCTGCCATTCCCGACCCTAGATTCAGGGAAGACGTCAAACAAGTCACACAGATGATGAAGAAGTTCGAGTACGACAGCGATGTCTCAGCAATCTAGCACCGTGAAGTTGAGGACAGGACGACCGCAAGGTCAGTATGGCAGCGGTGACAGTGTAGCGCTGAGGTCGGAGTATTCGCTTGCTCGATGACCTTTGCATGCTGCAGTCAAGTTCAGGTCCTGCAAGAGCTTGGATAGGTTTTTGATGTATGAGTTTGTCCAGGCAGGGCAACACTGGTGTTCGTGTTGGACTTTCAAGCAGTTGAAGTGTTGGGGTAGTGAAGTCGTGGTGTAAGCCGTTGTGTCAAAGGATCTTTCTCGTTCTGATCTTAGCACTAGAGCTTGCAGCGTGACTCTGTTGAGCGGAGACTGATGGAAGGTATTATCAAGTGTGCGGATCCAGAGCAAGGCAGCGCAACGCTGAAGCCGAAATGGTTGGTGTGTTCCTTCCTACTCTTGGTCCAGATCATGGCAGCGCAACGCCGATGGGTATAGTTCCAGGCCAGGCCATGTCTCGATGATCCTGGCAGCGCATCGCTGATGGTTGGTTGCTTGGCCTGGTAGTGTGATGTCCATCTGGGCAGCACATCGTCGAAGTCATTGTCCTGTGGTCCTGATCCAGACAGCGCATAGTTGGTACCCGACCCTGTAACGAAGAAGCCTTGGAGCTGTGTGGCAGCGCATCGCTTGGAGAGACATGTGTGGTGGCCCGTTGGCTCTTGTTGTGGACGCCAGCGGAGGGACGAGTGCTGGGGCCATGGGCCATAGTAAGTGCAAAGACACTGCGAGTATACGACGGCGATTGCGCATCTGCTTCCGCGATTGTGTTGCAAGACTAGAATCTTCCGATGACCAGTGCGAACGACTGCCGCGTCGCATGCTCGAGTCTTGAGTGCCGTCGAAGGCGTCGCATGAAGCGCGGTGCTGTTCAACCTTACGGGCCATCAACATGCCCGCTAGCAGTGTCGCATGTTGTTCAGGCTCTTCAAAGGCACATCTCCCTGCTCTTACTCTTGCTGTCGCGATTTGTCCTGTGGCTTCTCTCGCAAGGACGCTGAGGACGTGCGTGGGCGGCGACGCGGGAAGGAGGAGCTAGTGCCTGTTCTTGGTGGGTGTTGCATGGGTATTGTCTATTGCGCGTGGATTGATCGCTTGCGGCAGATGTCGTAAAAACTGGTGGAAGTCATGTTGTGCGCGAAAGGAAGAGAAACGAAGTCGCCAGGAACTCCAACGCGCTTTCGGCTGCGCTGGTCCAAGCGCAGCACCTTGATGGTCGACCTCAGCATCCGAGAAAGTGTTGGAATATCATGACTGAAAGCTTGATGGGTACAGAGGATCAGAGCATCAAGGCTATCGTCACTAAGCTATGTCGCCAGAGTTGAGATTGGTCGGGATGCTTATGCCTTGTTACTGAGTGGACTCGCTCAAGCCTCGGAGAACCAGAAATCGAGCTTTGCAGAACCTTGTATTTGATCTGTTCGAAAGGCTTGCGCAGCACACCACTTACGAAGAAAGCATACCTACCTTGAACGTTTAACTGGTACTGGTCCCGCTATATTGTCGCTGACAAATCCTGAACAGAGTCGGCTTCAGGTAGCGCGTGGTTCGAGACAGACACGTCCTCCTGCATTTGAACAAAATGTGACCGTTGTCCAAAATCTTCGAACCCTCTTCCTCGAAGATAGTGCAATCTTCTCGTACTCTGCCCAGTCACCTGGCTTTGGCATAGTTCTAGGGGATCGAGCTCAACAGAGGTGTCGGGGGAATGCGGCAGAGCGTGAATATGACATCTTGACTTACGTCACCACCCGCTCCGCAGTTCATTCGTCAGGCTGCAGGCAGCTCTTCACGTTTTCACTTTACAGGCTGACAATCTTCCAGAATCCTTCTAGCTTGAGGCCGACTGTTCCGTGTACCTGGATATGACTTGATTCCAGTTCAGGAAGTGACAAGCATCAACAAGCATTGATAAGCATCAAGAAGGATGTATAAGATGGGGAGCCAAGCATTATATCCTATTCTAACATCCTTCTTGTTCTCGATCGATTCATACCACTTTCCTCTCTCTGTGCCGAAGAACTCTCGAGCGACCTCTTGCAATTCATATCTTTGCAAACATGTCAAAAAGCAATCCAGAATCCTTGCCACCAGCTTACACCGATGAGACCTTGCGTGAACCTGAGACATCAGCAGCTGATCCCCCACAATACTCGCGACGTACAGCATCCCAAGAAGCAGCCAATCTTAAAGCACTCAAGGAATGGGCAGAGAGACGTGACATGATAGTCCCTGGCGCCTACATGGAAACTTTCAACATCGGAGGCAAGAAAGTAGTCAATGGCCAACTCGTCGAGCAAACATCAACTACATCGCATCCTACGACTTCTCACCATCAGTTTCCTACAGCAGCGGAAGAGAAGGGGAAGCTTGGTCACCAAGGCATTAATCACCCTGCAGTCAATTCTGGAGAAGCAGGTCCATCCAATTTAGATGATTACAGCAGCCGAGGATTCGGAAGACGTGTCTCAGAATTCTTGAAGAGGATCAGTCCAGCAGAACGAGCACAGCAAAGAGGGATGGCTATGAATGCGGAAGAAGACGCAGCCGACGCGAAGAAGTATCCGATGTCTGAGGGAACGTACGGCTGGGAAGATTATAATCTAAATAAGTCGCGTAAATGATTGACTGGTGGGAGATGCGTTGAAGTTGGTGTGAGATTCTACCTGCCATCCTGTATCGCTCGCGTTTGCTACGAATTTTGAACGATTGCTTAGTTCATACCCTTGACCATCCGAACTCGGTACGACGTGAGTGCCCGTCGATGAACTACCTAAGACTCAATCACAGTCCAATGTCATCGCATACGACCCTATCATCTCACAAAACCTTACAGTCTTGTCGCCAACAATTTGTCTCTTCGAGAGATAGCGCGCCACAGGAATGCAACACACGCAGAACCTGCCAACATAGCCACACCTATGAATACTTGAGCTTTCCAGAACGATCCAGTCTCGACATTGATCAACTTGCCCGAAGCAGGAGTCCCAACCAAGACCCCGAAAGATGCTGAAGCCCAGGCCATTCCCATTCGAACGCCCACGACTTCCTTCCGATGACAAATCTGTGGGATGATGGCAGGAACCAAAACAGCCAGGGGCGCCATTGCGAGACCGAGTATGGAGATCCAGACGATGTATGCATTGATCGTACCTACGGCAGTCCAAGCTGAAAGCATCACTCCAGTCGCGATCGAGGAAGCCAGAAGCATCTGCGGTATCCCATAGCGAGTGGACGCGTAGACAGCGAGGATACGTCCAGGCAATGTCGCCGCATGGGCAACTGCAAGCAGGTAGAACGACAGTGTCGAGGAAGCTCCAAGTCTGTATCGCGCGAAGCTGGGGATGATGAAGAACGGGACCCAGTATGCTATCCACATGAAGAATAAGGCAAGGCAGTAGATTACAAACATCGGTTCAGACAGCGCTTTGAGATCAAAAAGTCTGCGAGACTCAGAGGTTCGGGCGCGTTGCTTCGTATGTGGTATCATGATCGACATTGCGATGGCAAGTTCGACAAGTGTGATCATTCCCAGCACTCGGGTCGTCCACGCAAAACCGATCCGAGGAAGAAGCTTCACAAACACGATAGGGTATAAGATTCCACCTGTTGTAGTAGGTTAGATTCTGTACCACAGCATGTGAACGGAGGTAAGTCGTTGCAAGACAGGGCGGTGACACTGACGTTGACATACCAAAGGCGGTTCCGCACGTCGCAAGGCAGATAGCATGGGCTCGTCGTTTATGGAAACAAGAAGAGACCAAAGCGATGCTGGGAGTATACAGCATACCGCTGCCGATACCAACGCAGAAGCCTTGCGTCAACAGAACTTGATAAAATTTAGTTGACAAACTTAGCAAGATAATGCCCGCGACTACCAAAGCAGACCCTACCAATAACAGCTCGCGGACGAAGCCGCGATCATAGACGGGACCGGATGCCACTCCTCCCAGAATGACGAGGACACCCTCGACGGTTCCGACCCAGGTAATTGTTGCAGGCGAAGTCTCCTTCAGCAGTGCCGACTCGTAGTATATCTGATACGATCCATAGGCGCTAAGGAAGCCCCTGTGTTCCACGAAGTCAGAAACGCACCTAGACTTGTTGATGTCAGACGAGTCACCTACCATGTTGCAGTGTAGATGAGGCAAGCTCCAATTGCTTGTAGCCAAGCGCTCATCCCCTCGCTCGCAGCTCCATGGGCCAGTTGGCTTGACATTGTCGCATCTTCACGACGTGGCGGCTCCACCGAAACATGGCGACATTCCAAAGAGTGATCGACATCTGAAGTTGGATTCATGCACTGGCTGCTTGTCAATTCGATGTCGTGCTTTGCAAAGTTTGTAACGAGGGGAAAAGGTGTAGAACGGGGAAGACAGCAAACGGGCAGGCGACGAGCCCCAGTTCAGCAGTCACCAGGATCTGTGTTTCGGCGTGATAGACTACCCCGCCCCATTTGTGAACCTGCACCAACGAAAACCGATAAGATCATGCAAAAACCGCTGTTGCCTGCAGATGTGAAGACGGACCAATCTGTGTCGCTGAGAATGACGCGTTCTGTAACACACATTTGTCAATCGCTTATCGAACCTGTAAAAGCAGGGGCTACCTGCTGCCTCCATACGGATCATCTTTATCCAGCGCATGAGTGCTGCGATCAAGTAGTCAAAGACAGAATGCTTGTCTCTCGTGGACCAATTCGAAGGACCTCTGCTCGTCCAAAACGCTGTACCGATGACCCTGGCTACCATGGTCAAGTGAACGCCGAGGGTGCTTCACCATCTGTAGGCCCTAGTGACTTTGTCTCTAATCTCTATCCGGTCTCAGGTTCTGTTCACCTAACCCTTGAAGGGCGCACCACTGCTACACGATCGGTGATCCATGAATGGTTGCTCAGCATATTTGAAACTATGAACTTGTTGATACGCAAAGCGCTTGCACTCAACGGCCCACCGGCTTGTGAGTATGCATGGAGCACTTTAGACCGGATCATGAGCGAGACGGAGTAAAGTCAAGGCTTGGAACGTTCGGTAGATAAGCAAAGTAATGTGATGCTAAGGTGTTGAAGTTCTCCAGGTTTTCGGACATCAAGGTGTTGCGCAAGGGCCAGTCGAAGCGAAAGATTCGGGACTCTCCACCTCGAGCTTGTAAACGTCATCACTCTTTGCGACACACTCAACGCAGCCTCTCAGTCTTTTCTACTGACAAAAACAAGCTGCAAACGCACATCACATCAATCATGGCAGTTCAATCCAGAGTCGCAGCTGTCACAGGCGCAAACAAAGGCATCGGTCTCGCAATTGGTACCCGTCGCCATCTTCTGCTGTGAAGCCTTCACTAACTAGCCGACAGTCCGCAATCTCGCCCTGACCTACCCATCGTCTCCACTTCGTAGCGGCCCCCTTCTTATCTACCTCTGCGCACGCTCAGCATCCCGTGGCGCCGAAGCAGTCAAGACTCTTCAGAACGACCCACAACTCAAGCAGGCAAAGGTCCTGGCAGAAGATGGCGGCGACACGACAATCACCTTCCACGAGTTTGATGTCAGCGACAAGTCCAGCATTCACGCCTTCCGCGACTTCCTGCAGAAAGAACACCCCGACGGCATCGATGTCTTGATCAATAACGCCGGCATCGCCATGGAAGGCTTCGACTCCAACGTCGTCAAGCAGACACTTGCGACAAACTACTACGGCACCCTCGAAGCGACACAATCCATCCTCCCCCTCATTCGCGATGGAGGCCGCCTCGTCAACGTCAGCTCCATGGCTGGCAAGCTCAACAAATACACGCCCGAACTGCGCGACGCTTTCACCTCCGCCTCCCAGTCCGGCGTCCCCGACTGCACCGCCCTCATGCAGGACTTCACAAGCGCTGTCGAGGCAGGCAAAGAGAAAGAGCAAGGATGGCCATCCGCCGCATACGCCGTCAGCAAGGCCGGTACAACTGCTTTCACAAAGGCCATTGCCGCCGAAGAAGACAAGAAAGGCAGAGGCGTCCTGGTCAACGCATGCTGTCCTGGCTACGTCAACACCGACATGACAAAGGGCAACGGCGTCAAGACTCCCGACCAAGGCGCAAAGACTCCCGTCATGTTGGGTCTCGAAGACTTTGGAGGCTCGTCTGGCGGCTTTTGGCAGAGCGAAAAGATCATTGAATGGTGAGGGAGGTGTAACACCTACAATACAATACACTCAGCGCAAGCAATGAGAATGAGACTACGATTACAAGAAGACTGCTCCCAGGCTCAACATTACTATTGCCAATGAGACCAACCCTATCCTACTCTGTCGCACTTCGGCTTGTCCTGAAGACATTGTTAGCATCATCAGCATCCATACTCGCGCAGTCTCGCTTGCCACGTACCAGTTTCGACTCTCTCGCTGATGTTCTCGCAGTGTCCGATGAACCCGGGCGTGAGAAAGCTGTGTATACACTTGTTGAAGTCTTCTTGGTCTGATGCGCAATAGTGAACGCAGTCGTCTTGAACGCGGATCCTCGCAGAACCCTTGTCGGTGCAACACTGAGCGAGGCCGCTCAGAATACTCGCGTTCGCAGTTTGCGGTGGTAACCCGACTTGACAGACTCTTTGACCTCCAAGTCCTGTGACATTGTAGAGAGGTAATTGAGCGCTTATGTCACAAATGACTGGTGAGGTCGGACAAGAAGAGGCCGAAGCGGCTGTACAGCTAATAGTTGAGGTCATGGTCAAGATGGCATAGATTCGATGTAGGATCTCCGGAACGACAAAGCGAAATCTCTCACTCTTATGTTCTTAGTCTTGTCAAGCATCACTTTGCTCCACTTCATGCCAGGGCTCGGCCTACATCATGTTGAACGCTATGGACTTGCCGGAACCTGGTGATGCATCAACTCCTGCGTTTTCCGGAACATTTCATCCTTCAATATCAGGTCCCTGGGTCAGAACGTCATTCGTGGTAGCGCATACGGCCGAGTGGCAGCCAAGTTCATCTTGGCTGTTGGCACACTCTTCATTTCGCGCGCCCGGCGCCTGGCGCCTGCGGAGACGCCTTTTGGCAAAGACGCATGAATACCTCGCATGGTGTTGGATATCTCCGTCTTTCGCAGCTGTCAGGTGATCTTGAACATCTTCCTTCTGGGCGATGGAGTGAGACACCCTCATCGCGCAACTGCCGTGCGAGACACTTCGATCCCAGATGTGTAGCATCTCCAACAGCTACCTACCAGCTTTGATGCAAGTCTTGAACTCACGTCCAATGTTTATGCTGCATAAGACTCGCTGAAACGCTACCCCCTGTGTCTGCATGTGTGCGAATTTCTGAACGAGGTACATGCTGCCAATCCCTCGCTACTCAGTTCGTACGAAAAGGCAACTACTCTCGCAAGTTCAATGGACGGTGTGCTTGGTCGACTCAAAATGTTCCTGGTAAACAACCTTGACGTAATTACACTTGTTCAATCTCAAGAGCTTCGAGAGCTTCGAGACAAGGGGTCTGTACCAACCTAGCCAAGCGACCGAGATGAGCGCATCTGCAACCCGGATATCAAGGCATAATGCAGACTTCAATTCTCCTTTCCATTGTGTATCTATCATAGAATAAACTCTTTCCAGTCTTGCAGCCGCACACCCACATCCATCAATTGCTTCTCAACATCCGCCTTGATCTGTACATACGACTTTCCCGTTGTCGCATCATCATACGTCGAGTGAGCTCGTTGGAGAAGAACGATGCTAGAGGCTTCAAACCCAGATGAGATTGCGCCGAGGATCGATGCTCGAACGCAGTAATCAGTCTGTAGGCCAACAAACACAAGATTCGCAATGCCTTCATCGCGGAGAGATGCAGCTAAATCTGGATTTGAAGTGAACATATCACCTGTTCTCTGTCAGATGTTTATCGAACCATACTGTAGCTGGATGTACTTACGAACGTTCTTGGAAACGAGCATCTCTGTATCAAACCCAGGTCGTGGTTGGAAGACGAGATTCCAAGTTGGCTTGCCGCGATGTAGAGGATCCTTCGGGTCTTTGTCATCGTGCTGGACGAAGATGATCTTGAGCTTCTCGCTGCCTTTCTCATCGCCTGTCAAGGTGTCATTGTGTTGGCGAGCAAGGTCGATGACTGAGCTGATGGCTTGTTTGATTCGTTCGGCGTCGGGAACACCGTCTGTCGCGTTTGCGATCCCTTCCTGCACATCTATGACGAGAAGGGCTGTTCTGGTACTCATAATTGATCTAGGTGTTCAGGAATGAGTACTAAGGTGTCAGTCTCCAAGCATAAACAGTTTGTGCTATGTTCCTCGATGACTCATCCGCCCACGCACAGACACGCCGAGTACAGTTGGACGCGGAACGTTAGAATCGCATCCAAAGATCAAAGTGTATGCAAGAGCAGTAAGGAGAGAAGCTTGGGAAACGAAGTATTGGTATATCTATCGCAATCTATACAGAGCCAGGGATATCTTGTCCTGAGGCAATCACACTCACGCTTCCAAGTCCGGCAGTCCCTGCTGCAGCGCCTGTCGAAACACCACCCTGAGCCAAAGCAATTTGCTTCTTGTCATCGTTGAAAGCTGCAAACACAGCAGTGAAGAAAGGAGCACCGAAAACACAAGACCCATACTCGTCAAACTCGACACTCAAGCCGCAGACGGTCTTCGGGATATCAGAGAGCTGGTCATACTGTCCTCCAGCGTAGCTTCGGATGGGCACTTTGATTGTGACTGACTTGCCGGCTGTAGAACCAGCAAAGGTGTAATCGAGTGTGGCAGATGCGGGAATGCTGTCGCAAGTGCCGTTCCAAGCGACGATGCTGGTACCCTGAGGAGATTGGTAGTTGATAAGACCCGAAGCTTTGAAGACATCCTTGCCAATGAAAGGCAGCATGTCATTGCCAGTGCCAGAGTCGAGCAGACATTGCTTCACAGACTTGTCGCTGATACCGATGGTCGAACTCTTTGATGAAGGGTTCTTGGCTTGTTTGGCTGACATGCTCGGGAGGCTGACATAGTACCCGACATAAGCCTCTTGCGGAGGGTTGAGCTTCACACGAACCAGCTCGCCCGAGTACTTGGATTTGTCAGGAACGGCACCGAAGAGGGCAGTGCCGGTGTGGGTATCCTTGACGTTCGAGGACGGTTTGTCAAACCACATGCTAAAGGAGGAAGACTTGGTCTTGCCTTGATCCCTCAAATTCTTTCGGAAGGAAGGACCGATGTTTGCGATGCCGCTGCCTCCAACTCCGAAGGGCGCAAGCCCGAGGATGCTGTGATCGAAGTCCGATTCGGGGATCGCACAGTTACTGTCAAGTTGAGCCACTTGAATGTAGTTGGCCAAACTGACTTGCTGATTTACAAAAGCAGGGTATCTCGTATTACCAAAGCTGATGGTATCGTTGATGTGGTAGTTGCCCGAGACAAGTTTGCCATTGCCTCCATATGAGTATCCGATGCCACCCTTGACGGCTTCAGGCTTCGAGTGGGTACTGGATGCTGGCCAGTTGTAGAAGTTCTTGACAGTTTTGTTGCAAGGTCCCTGGGCGTAACGTGCGCTGCTGCCGTCGTTGATGGTTGAGTTAGGACCCAAGGTCCAGAAGCCGATTGACCCAGTGTCGAAGATAGTCTTTATCTGGTTCTGCGGCTTTGTGCCCCATTGAAGCTCGGCTTCGATGCGAGGGTATCCTCCGTAGCTGTAGGATATGGGCATGGCAGGTGGTGTGGATTGACTCGCAGCTGCAGATGATGCAGGCAACGCGACAGCCGAAGAGGCGAGAAGCATGAGTACAAGACCCTCCATTGATGAGATTGGTGTAGAAGGGTAAGAATTCTCGAGAAATGGTTATCCAATTGATATGACGGGAGTTGGTTGGTAATGTAGGTCAGAATGTCAGGATGAGATGGAGTAATGAGTTAGTGATGAATCATCTTAGCAGTGAAGCGACAATGCGATTCGTATTTATGCTGAGACGTGCTTTCTCATTGCTCTCACGCTGATCTATCAATAGCGTCTGCCGTTTATCACGATCGGACTTACCAACTCACGGTCTAGGGCCAGTTACGAGACGTTCGAGTAGTAAGGATATTTGAGTTTCACGACGAACGAGTTCTTCACCTTGCGCAAACAGGTTTCCGGCCCTGCCTTACTGGTTCTACCACTAGCTCACTGCCAGTTTCTAATACTGTATAAGACACGGACGCAGGCGACCTCTCTTACTCTGTGGCGGTTAAACGTTGCTAACCCTAGGGCTTGATTTTTGCGGCTCGAAGGGTCTTTTGCTTGTCTTGCAATCTTCCACCGTTTAGACTTCCAACGTTTTCGGTCCATCGAGCTTCTATACTCTATGAATAGCAGAACCCCAAGCCACAGCCGATCGTTCGTGTCACAATCTGGGAATGGACATTTGACAAATCCTGAGTCAGTCGCTCAATGCACCCTCAAGAGATATAACGCGGTCGGTCGTCCGGTCGAGCTACCGACACTATCTGTCCTTGACTTCAGCATCTCATCATGCAGAACATTCTACTGATCGCAGCGCTTTTGGGTGCGCGACATGTACACAGCTTCGCTATACCAACAAATGGTGAAGACTCGGGCTTCGTCAAACACGAGGAGATCTCAGTATTGCCAGAGGATTGGTCATTGTCTCACCAAGCTTCGGCCGACTCGATACTTCACCTGCGAGTTGCACTTTCGCATGCGCACAAAAACTACATCGACATCGCAGAGCAAGTCAGCGATCCTCTCTCAGCACAGTATGGGCTGTATTTGAGCGCACAAGAGCTCCAAGCTTCGCTTCCCGACACCACCATCCTCTCAGAGGCAGTTACGGCATGGCTGTGTGAGCACAACATCAGCGACGCGACTGTTGCACACGACTGGATTGACTTCAGTACGACTGTCGGCCAGGCCAATTCTCTCCTCAAAGCCAACTTCAGTACCTACACACACAAGAACAGCGATCCTGTACTACGTACGCAACAGTACAGTCTACCAATCGACATGTCAAACCACATCGACTTCATCTACCCTACGGTGCACTTCTTCGCGCCAAAGAAGAATGCTGATCATGCGCCTCAACTCCAAGCAAGACAACACTTCCCAACAGGACCAGTGACCTGCTCCGATGGTACAAGCACATGTCCTCCTCTCCTCAAATCAAAATACAACATCAACTACGTACCAAAAGACAATACTTCAGGCAGTCAAATCGCCATTGCTGGTTTTCTCGAGCGATACCCAAACATCACCGACTGGAAGTCGTTCCTCTCCAAATACGGACTAGCCAAGAGCAATCCTGCCCCTTCTTTTACTCCCATCTCAATCAACAATGGTGTCAAGTCATTCACTGGTGGTGACCTCGCTGTAGAGCCAAATCTTGATCTTGATTATGCAAGTGTCTTCACTGGCAAGCTGCCTATCACATACTATTCGGTCGGTGGTCGACCAGCTGAGTTGTCGCAACCAGGGAACAAACCAGTGCCCACAGCAAAGCTTGGCAATGAGCCTTATCTTGAGTTCTTGCAGTATGTGCTTCAGCAGAAATCACCCCCACAAGTCATCTCCATCTCGTACAGTGATGATGAGCAGACTGTACCACTGGCATATGCTCGGAAAGTCTGCGATCTTCTCGCGCAGGCAGCTGCTCGTGGAATCTCGGTGATCGGGTCTTCTGGCGACGGCGGTGCAGCAGGAACCGGCACGACCAGTACATGTGTCGGACCTGATGGCAAACATCGCTTTGTTCCCACCTTCCCTTCATCATGTCCCTGGATCACAACAGTTGGAGCAACAGCATCATATGGTGGGACTGCCTCATACTCTTCAGGTGGTATTTCCAACTACTTCGCCCGCCCCTCCTGGCAGACAAACGTCGTGGCCGGGTACATCAAAGCACTCAACGGAAGTCATGCAGGTCTCTACAACAAGACTGGCCGAGGCGTCCCTGATGTCAGCCTTCTGGGTGACAACTACCTGACGCTTGAGTCTGGTTTTGCAAGCAGATCTAGTGGCACAAGTGCTTCGGCACCAGTCTTTGCCGCCATGGTCGCTTTGATCAACGACATCCGCCTTCGTGCGAAAAAGCCAGTACTTGGATTTTTGAATCCATTGCTCTATTCCGACAAAGCAAAGACAGTGTTTCGCGATGTCGCTGACGGAAGTCAAGGTAGAGGCTGTAGTGATGGCAGTTGGTTCGAGCCTGGATGGGAGGTCTTGGCTGGGTGGGATGCCGCGACAGGGTTGGGAGAGCCAGACTTTGACAAGTTGCGTGCTCTGCTTTCTTAACCAGAGAATGGGTTTGTCGTCCTTTTCTTCTTCAGCGTCTGAGCAGCAACGATGGATTCTTCGGGAACATTTGCATCTGGTTTCCTCGATATAGGTAGTGACTGGACTTGTTAATAATACTCCGATCTCAACGTCCGAACACTTCAATCTCCAACCATCCGTTGCCCAGGCAAGCAAGCAACAATGATCACATTTGAAGACGTACCTCACTAGGGCGCCCTGTCGATTGACAACATTGGCATCTCGACTTAGCCTTTGCTCTTCGAGCCAGACGTGCGATCAGCAGGTCGAGACAGAAATGCCTTTGTGTACAGAGCCGCGAATGAAGTACGGCACCTCGCTTGGATATGTTAGAGACGCATGGCAGACAAGTCGTCTGCAGCTTTTTACCCGGAGTCAAGAGAAACCGTGGTCAAAAGCATGGCTGACAGTCACCGTTGTACGGCCGAATAGCTTGAAACTTGGAAGCTCTACATCGCTGCGTGCATAGGCATTCAGGCGCAAGTTCAGTATAGCCGCTGGAACGCTGACGGGATTCTAGACGTACAGCTTCAGGGAGGTAATCCGAGCTGTGGCCAGCGGGATGTCTCTATTGACATCTTGGTGTCCAGTGCGATGGATCTTGATTGAATGATATACGGTTATGCAAGTCTGACAGTCGGACGTGAAATTACTCTACGCGGAAACGCGGAAGTGTTGGCTGAAACGCCGGGAACGGAAGGCGTGACCACCGCGTGATCGACATCCAAGCGAAGCTTGTTTAAAATGCTTCTCCTCTTTCTTTTAGCCTATAACACAAAGCACAGAGTGATTGGCAAAGCTTGTCACTTGCTTGACCTTGCTGCACAGACAAGAAGGCTTACACTTGGGTTGTGGCACAGTATTTGCCGGTACCTGCTCTGTTCTGCGTCCTTGACCTGCGTCAGCTGGACCGGCCCGTGAGGTTGATCGTGGAGCCGACCCCTCATATATGCGAGAACGCCAAAACGTCTTCGATTTAGCCAGATCATGGAACGAACATCAAAGATCGTCTCTTCGAAACTAATCACGGACTCCAGAGGACAACAGATCAGAAAAGCTACCATGTCCTATAAGTAGTGAAACATCTCCCTGCTGCTATTTGCCATCAGCTCAACAATCTCACCTTCAATTCATCCCAACAATACAGCATCATGCCTTCGTTCAAGAGTGTTCTTCTTGCCACTGCATACGCAGTCCTTGCTTTGGCTGCTCCTGCCAGCGAAATCGAAAAGCGCAGTGAGACCATCACTACCAACCAAGTTGGCACATACGGTGGCTACTACTTTTCCAACTACGTCGAGACTGGATCAGACTCCTTGACTCTTGGAACTGGTACCTACTCTCTGAAGTGGACCAGCGCCAACACTGATGTCGTGGCTGGTATCGGCTGGCAAACTGGTGCTGCTCGGTGAGGCAGAAATGAGATGAACACATTGACCTCGACTGATTTGTGTCCAGCACCATCAAGTACACTGGATCCATCAATGCTGGTGGTGACAGTCTGATCGCGCTTTACGGATGGACCACCGGACCCCTTGTCGAGTACTACGTAATTGAGACCTACGGAACATACAACCCCGGCAGTGCTGGAACTCATCTAGGCACTGTACGAAAACCCAGCCATTCTCATGAACCGTTTCGCTGATTGATCAACACAGGTCACTTCGGATGGCGGTGTCTACGACATCTACGAGACCACTCGTACCAATGCTCCTTCCATCCAGGGGACTGCTACGTTCCACCAGTACCTCTCGGTCCGTCAGAGTAAGCGCACCAGTGGTACCATCACTTTCCAGAACCACATCAACGCTTGGAAGTCTCTCGGCTTGGTATGTCGACATCAAAGTCTCTATACAATGTTCAGAAGCTGACTCCCACATAGAACCTTGGTACCTACAACTACCAGATCATGGCAACCGAGGGCTACCAGAGCAGCGGTTCTTCCTCAATCACCTTGCAGTAGATGTTGTGATGTGTTGAACCAAAACTATGCTGCACTTCCTCCTGCGCTTTGCGTTTCCCATCGACTGCTTGCAAGGGAGAAGCACTTTTGAGGGAGGTCGCCTCCAAGCTCCCTCATCACACTCATTTAGTGAGACAGAATTGTTCCAACAAAGCGCTGGTCGTTATCATACTACAATTTTGTTCTCTTCATCTTCCTGTCTATCTGTCTTGTGATAAGTTGCGCGACAAGTTTTCCACGAAATGAATCTCTAGTGGTCCCGTGATTTTAGTTCAGGGATCTATCGGTAAGAACGCTTGCTTGACTGCTTGAAGAATCAGTCACCGAGGCGTCGCGCCGAGTCTAGACATGGTCAAGATTTGGCCCTCAGGGGTCAAGCATCAAAGACGATGTCTAGTTTTTTCACTGGTGAGCCAGTATGGAAACATGAGAGTGGTCGATAACCAGAACTGGGACTAGACCCATAACACCGTTCACACTTCAGCCTAGCAATCTTTCTTGGACGCCCTCTTCGCAAAAGGTTCCTGCATTTTTGTTAACTTTGACTGAACAAACCATGATCACGTGTTCTTAGTACTCGAGCTCTGTAAGTCGTCACAAGATGCTGCAGTCTGTTGGAGATGATGTCTGATTTGCAATTCGATTCAAGTAGACTATCTCTCTAGCGTAAGAATGGCTTTCCCTCGTTACGCCATCTTTCGAGGTAGTCTGGCCATAAATGCCAGGACAGCGAATTGATGTGCAGCATGGCATTCCGGGCAGCGCACGGAGCTGTCGTGATTGTACCCTCTTCATCAATCTTGCAGACAACAACCCAGCCTCTTGATCCATATAGGTCTCTGTCCAGAACGACGATGTAGGTCCTGTTCATAGTTACATCGAAATCAGTAGGGATGGACGACATGAATGTGAACGCATCTTCGATGGTCTTTCCAGCAAATGGTGATCGCCAATTCGATGAAACAGGTGGTACAGTCGCCTCGTCAAGGTCAGTCGGATAGCTGCGCAAGGTGTCTTCTGCTAGCCAAAGATGATAAATTCCATGCTCTTCATAGACTTTCTCCAGAAACTCGTTGATCATCTGAGGAGACGATCAGAATAACACTGTTGTGCGTCGGTACGGGAGAAGTACCTACGTCAACGGAGAGTTTGTCGTCGAGAATGAATAATGCAGCGAGATGAGTTTCCTGGCCTAGCATGGGCATCCTAATCGTAGTCGGTCGCGGAACCGTGTAAAGTGCGGAAATCTCATCGTGTTGGAAAGTCATGGGCGCTTTGATTGTTAGAAAGCGCTAAAATCAAGGGTGAGCGAGGTACTTGGGGAAGGTAAGAGTGAATATGACCATCCTGTAGAGTTGAGAAACTCTGTGTTGCTTTTGTTATTGGTGCTGCAGCGCACAGACGACGACAAGCACACGCTAGTCAGGCACCCACGTAAGGCAGACGTGTCTAAAGATCAGGCAACCAAGGACGCGAGCCCCGTTCTGAAACCTGACTTCTCATCTCCATCAATCATTGGAATGCTTGAGCAAAGAGGGAAGACTCATTATACAGGTGTGATGTCGTTTCATCTCACAGTTTCTTCTTCGGCTCCCAAATCCCCTTCGTCTCAACGGCTTGGAACACCTGTTCGGTATGGCTCAAGACCGATTCCCGGAAACCCTTGCCCCTCAATTGGTCGTAGGATTCCTTAGTATCGTTGATCTCGTTTGTGTAGGAGACAGAGTACGCGCCACCTCCTTCACTGCCGTCGGTCGCGTGTACAACTTGTCCGCCTACTGGATCAGATTCGCCATCTAGCTCGGCGCCCTTGGCTGGATATCGATCTGTGCAAAGAAATAACACTCGCTGTCCACTCTCCTCCGTCGTCAGGTACATGGGAAAGAACCTCACAAAAGGCTTCATGACTTTCCAAATCAGGCGAAACCACCAAGGAAAAGTAGGATTGTCGAATCCTGAGTGGACCACCAGACCAGGATATATATGTGTCAAACTCAGTTTGCCTGGGTGTCTGCTTGCAAGATCTTCAAGAAACATGGTCTTCATGGCTATCGCATGGGTGCGGCAGTTCATAAAACTGTAGTGGCCAGCTTCATCCAACGAGAGGTCCTGCGGGAAGAGTTTCCCCCATGTCTCCATACCAGCAGCATAGATAGAGACAACCTTCGCTCCGGTTGGGAGAGAGGAGGAAAGGAGATGCGGCAGGAGCTTTGTAATGAACCGCATGCGAGAGTAGTAAAGTAGAGACAACGATTCGTCTAGCCCCTCCTTTGTATCTTGGAAGCATCAGTAAGACAATAAAGGCAGTGGCTTAAGAACTCACTGATTCGTCCGCCGAATTCTACTCTGCCTTGGCTCATGATCAACATGTCTACCTGAGCTGTTTCCGATGACTTCAGGATCTCGGTGACTTTGATACATGCTTGGTCCACGTTTCGAAGCAGACTGATGTCGCCAGCTTGTACAAACCACATTTCGACATGGGGAGCAGCTTCCTTGCACTCCTCGATGATCCTCTGAGCGGCGATTGTGTTGCGTCCAACGATAATTATCCTAAGGCCAGGACCTCCAGAGCCATGGATCTTGCAAAGCTGTCGAACAGTAGCTTCGCCAATTCCACCTGTAGCACCGACGAAAACAGCGGTGAGGGGTTGACGGTTGATGAATGCAGCATTCGCAGCTTTGACTGTGTTGATTTTGACCATTCTTCAATTCATGACAAAAGCGCTTGTCCCAAAGCTTGGACAGAGAGCAGCTTACTTGTACTTGATCTGTACTGTACCCCGTACCATGACCGGTCAAAGATTGCGCCGCCCCGGCTCAGGTTTCGTCAATATATGTATGGTCTTTGAAAGGCGGTACTACTTAAATCCTTCCCGATACAGTGGTACCGACTGTTTCGGGCTAGTCGCGGACTGAAGTCACTCCGAACGTCCTGACCATGCAGTAGGCAGCCATTTTCATATGATAGGCAGAAACAAAAATATTCAGACAACATTCTCGCATTCCCAGTGCTTAGTCTAGCTTGTAGAATCTCAGATAACCATCACCGTTCAGAACCATCAACATTCGATGTTGCTCAAGCCAAGAGAACGATTGTCCAAATCGCTTCGTGTCCAAGCCCAGCGGCTTTTGGAACGTCCACTTAACATTGGCATCCCTGTCTCAGACCTCGACCGTGCCGTCGCCACACATAAGAATCAAGAGCTTCCCATCTCTGGCCCAAGCAACTTTGCCAGGACTCACGTATGCCCTCATCATCGGATTCTCAACCTTGAGAGATAACGAGCTAGTTATCCTGTCCTCGAATGGGTTCCAGATCCAAGTGTCCGTATCATATCTTCGGGTCAGAGCAATCTCATTCCTGGATGACCAAGCGACTTGACCTGGCCTAGATTTGGGTCCTCATGCCAGAAACGTGCAACCTCTTTGCCTGTCGCGGTCGAAAATACAGCTACCATTGAGTAGCTCTCAACAGTTCCAGTATCTTCTTCAGTTCTCCTGCCACTGCCGCACACAACGACATGCTTCGAATCTGGAGACCATGCTCCAGATGTGCATTGTCCACCAATCGGACCGATTATGTGTTTGCATTCACCTGTAACGGTGTCAAAGATTCTATAAGTACCGTCCCAAGAAGCAGATGCGATATGGCTATCGTCTGGACTGAATGCGGTCCATGTCACCGAGTCCTCGTGGCCTGACAGAATCTGCATCTGGCATTTCTTCACGAAGTCGTAAACAATGATTTTCGGTAATCCGTCAGCAGCACGGCTAACGCGTTGAGTGGTATGGTTGTCGATCGTATACAACAACAGCCTTCCGTCTTTACTGGAGGCTTGTGAGCCAGAGAATCTGCCATCGATCTGCTCAAAGCTCTCGAACAGGAGTTTTGCCTGGAGATGTTCCAGTGCTCTGGTATATTTAGCACGGACCTCGTCCAGTAAGGGTCGAGGTACTGTGTTTGGAGTAACGTAGACACAATTGACTCGAGACACGATAGGTGCAAGGGACTCATCGATGAGATTTGGTGTAACCAAGATGTTTACTTGGCCAGTCAACATTTGACCATTATTGTCCAATTCTACAATGACAAGTTTGTTGTTCATGGCCGGTCTGTCGGAGGTGGCCACGATAAGGCAAAAGCCACCATCTCCACGAGCCAGGTCATGGAAACGGAGTTTCGGAAAAGATTCGTCAGGACACCGAAACTGAGTACGGCATTCTTTGGTGGCTATGTCGTACACACTGATCAACAGCCCGCCGCAGACTGCAACGAGCTTCTTATCTGGACTGACAGCGAAGTCTGAAGTTGTGTGATCATCGCTAGACGACGGAATCTCGATTCTGTCGTCTTCATCGCCCCAGAATCGATGAGCTGGCTTGGACCCTTTGGCCCATGATGCCTGTATCCCACCTACGTCGAAGTACTTTTCAACGCCGTAAACAAACTCGGCGAGAAACTGATGTCTGTTCATCGAAGGCATGTTGGCTTAGGAGAGTAAGTGGACGCCGAAACCCCTCGAGAGATAAGAACGCTCGAAGTCATTGTGCTTTCCAGCAGTGGTTTAGGCAGCAGCGGAGAAATGACGTCAGATTGCCCAAACATCTCTCAGATTCACATTCAAGAGTTCACACGAGGAAACCACAAGTATTGCATCGTTTACAGAGCGACAAAGCGTGCTCAATAGGTAGCAGCTATTTTATAAGTATGGTTTGCTATCTACTGCTATCTAGCCGAGATGGTGTGTTCGGTACAAAATCGTATTCCAAGGTGGTACAATGATCCAACAGCTTACCACTCAGGGTTCATCGAGAACAAGTCCTGTATGACAGAAAGCTTGTCGATGTCATCGACTATCTCTCCAGCACCGAAGTCATCACCAAGCCACATAACGGTGTTGGTTTTGTTCGGGCTGCTGGCAGGGAACCTAGTGAAGTTTCCACCATTGGGATTGCCAGTCTTGATGAAGTTTGCCCAGTAGCTGCCCATGATACGCTGAAGTTCGTAATCGTAATCCGTCCATGTGTAGTTGTAGAAAGTGGGCAAGTTACCGAAAGTGTACCAAAGCTCTGATCCGTGGTAAGCACCACTGGTCTGGTTCGGTGGAGAATGGGTCCAGAAGTAAGCAAAGACATCTTTGGTGGCGCCGCCGAGGTACCAGTCTTTGGCCCAGTGCCAGGTTGTGTAGCGATTGATGTCGTTACCGAAAGCTGCAGTTTGGGCGGTAGCCTCAGACTCGTTAGAGGCAGGGTACGCGTTGAAGAATTCCTTCGAGTTGTTGCCCATGATTGTAGTGAAGGCAGAGTTGTATGTCGTCACGTTCATGTCTGTCCAGCTGGTCTCGTTGAGATTGTCGCCCGTCATGATGGGGATGTTGTTATGAGATCCGGTGCGGAGTGTATCACCGTAGCCCAAGGGCAAAACATAACCGTCAACTACAGGACGCCAGAGAGGAGGTTCGGAAACAAGACCGGTATCCTGAACAGTTGTGTCTCCCCAGACGGTGCCTTCGAGAATGGTGTCTGTGCTGCCGTCGTATTCCAGGAGATCTGCCATTGATACGTTACGCAGCTCTGCAATGGTCGAAACGTTCATCTCTGAGATGAAAGTCTCTCCCTGCTCGAGAGCCTTCTCCATCCAACGATGACTGGTTGCCAGGCCGAATGTCTCAGGATCGTGAGGATCACGGGCACCACTCTCTGCGATACAGCCGACAATCTTGTCGCTGGTCAGAGGGCTATACATCATGCTATGATTTCAAGTCAGCGCCTGATCAAATGAAAGGGGCAAAGTACACTTACATCAATGCGCTTGCAGAACCGGCTGACTGTCCACCCACAGTGATGTGATTAGGGTCGCCGCCGAAGGCAGAGACCTCATGGCGAAGGAATTCGATCGCCTGCTGCTGATCCATGATACCATAGTTGCCAGTGGAATTGTGAGGAGACTCAGACTGGAGCTCGGGATGAGCCAAAAAGCCGAAAGGACCCATGCGATAGTTGAAAGTAACCACGATCATATCCTTGGCTGCAAGATGAGAGCCATCGTAAGTCGGTACACTTCCGGCGCCACCCTCGAATCTTCCACCGTAGATCCAGAGGAACACAGGGAGCTTGGATCGGATGGTAGCATTCTTTGGCGCCCAGATGTTCATGTACAGGCAGTCCTCAGAGATGTTCTCGCTTCCAGAAGAGAACAAACCAAGAGAAGAGTAGGATTGCGCACAATCAGCGCCAAAATTGGTAGCATTAAGGGTACCAGACCATCTGGCTGGTGGCTCTGGTGCTCTCCATCTCAAGTCATTGACAGGCGGCTTGGCAAATGGGATACCTTTGTACGAGATGACGTCGCTTTCAAGGTCGGAGATGGCACCTCTGATAGCGCCATAAGAAGTTTCGACATGAGAGGAAATTTTTGGGTGCAGAGCAGCTCCGAGAGCGAGGGGCGTGGCAGTGAGACCCGCTATGAGACCGAAGAGAGCGACCATGACTGGCAGCGCGGTATCTGAGTTGCTGTGAGAATGAGAAGATGAGAGAATGAAAGAGCAGCATGACAGTCTACCGCTCGTTCCTTATATCCTAGAGACGTACAATCCAGAGTACGCATGCGTGTGACGCGGTCAGGTCGGCGTGTAACATCATCTCGGTACAATCTTTACACTCGGTAGTCGTGCAGAGTGAAAACTAGGTTATTAGTACAGAGAGCCTGAAACTCAGGGCAGTGCCATCTTGCGTACGGAAGGCAGTGACGATGTTTCTTCCGCTCCACAATGTGATCGATTTTTTCGAATTTGCAGCAAGTATTATATAGAGTTTTGGAGATCATCGGAGAAAGGTCTCCGGAATCAGAAAGCTCAGTCTCGCATTCGACTCAGAATTTACCATGATACAGATGAGTTTGGGAATCGTTTCGGGATTCGAGACCCCTCATTGTAGAGACCTATGTCCACAAGTCGAATAGATGCGCGGGCCCAATGGTCGACGAAGGTGCGAACCACAGCGAAAGTGTTGCGCCTCTGGAAGTGCAGGTCTCCACCACAACGGCTCTAACTGCATATGGACGCACAATCGATCAGGCTGTTTACACTTCTGTACAGAAGCTAGTTTGACCTGCGAGTGACGTGCGTCATGCTGAGCTCTGCGGCGAGTTGTCCCACCGTATGCTGGCTTCACGTTTCGATTTCCAACGCCGCGATAGCCGTAGTAAAGCAATGAGACGCCTACATACTCATTGAAACACGTACCCACTATCAGATCTCAATCATACCTTCCGTTTCATATGAGCCCTTTGCCCCAAAGTCCCCATCTGCCGAGATCATTCGACTCGTATCATGCTATCACCTTACATCTACCTTCCAGCAACGTGTATTGCAATCTACACTTTCATTCTCATCATGCAAAACTCTCCTCCAAATGCACAATCCATCCCTGCAGATATTGAAACCACAGATATGAGCGCAGGACTCATCAAAACCACAGCCATCGTCTCTGCAGCACAGATCCTCCTCTCCCTCTTCGACGCCTCATCCCTTGCAACTTTACAATTCCCCTACAACGCTACGGATCAACCCACACCAGTCTATTTCCCCCACCCAAAACTCCCCAATTTCCGTTTCGTCGGCGAACAATTCGGCGCATCAACATGGTCGAACTTTCCAGTCAGCGATGTACCTCGTCCTGGAATTCGACTCGGCGAAATGAATAATGCACAACACTCCGCAGTAATGCATCTTCTTCGTACAGCACTGAGTGAGAAAGGCTTTCGCAAAATGCAGGAAATTATGGGCTCCGATCAGGTTCTGGCAGACAGTGGTGTCCCCTACGCCGCGGGACGAGCTGCGTACACCGTTGCGATTTTGGGAGAGCCTGGAATGGAAAAAGTGTGGATGATTCAATTCGGAGGTCATCATTTGGCGTTGAACATTGCTGTATGTGGAGGAATTGCCGTGCTGACACCTGTGTTGACTGGTGCATTGCCTGCAAGCTACACCGGGGAAGATGGAGAGATACGTGTACTTGCTGACGAGAACGACAAGGCGTTCGGATTGATGGGATCGTTCAGCGAAAGTCAACGGAAAGAAGCTGCATTTGATCATCCAGTCTCAGACATGGTACAAGGACCCGGCGAGTTTGACAAGACACTCCCAGATGTCGGCATCCAAGGCAGCCATCTCGACTCGTCACAAAAGGAGATGCTCCTGGACTTGATTTCAGAATGGGTCGGCATTCTCAACGATGTGCATTCTGCGTCACGTATTGCCGAAGTCCAGAATGATTTAGACGACACATGCTTCGCTTGGAGTGGACCCTTGGAGCATGAACCCGGGAGGAACGGCGCCTCTTACTTTCGCATTCAAGGACCAAATCTGTTTATTGAGTTTTCACCGCAATTCCCAGGGGGCGATCTTACAATGCATGTGCATACGATATATCGCGATCCATCGAGGGCATATGGACGCACTTTGCCGGAAGGCCTTTTGGAACGTGAGGGTTACAGAGAACTTTTTTAGTTTGAGTCAGCCGAGCAAAATGGACTTAGACTGCTCAACGCAATCTCGATGCTGGTGGTGTTCGCTTGCTTGTTCCTCCAATCTCCGGTCTCGTCTGCATAGTTTGGGCAATTGAAGTATTAGTCTGCTCAACTCGACTGGCTTTCACTTTGCAGCCGACCTTTTCAGATCGCGCCACCTACCGCCATGTCATCAACGGCACGCAGGGTCTTGTCCATACACAGGCAGCGTTCTCGTAGACTTCCGACAAGCGTGTCGTGGTCACCTTCGACAACGATGCCTTCAATCTCGGAAGAGAAATTGCCAGCTTAAAGCTTTCATACATTCATCCTTGCAATACAGATCATGGCGACATCGACCCTTCTACATCTGTACCTTTTGCTTGTTTCCAGAGATGTTCTCCTTCCTCTACTCTAGCCACCCTCACTGCAACATCTGCTGCATAGCATTTACCCTGTAACTCTCCCTTCTCTCCATCAACTCCCCGTGCGTCCCCTTATCAACAATCCTACCTTCCTCGACAACGAAGATAATATCAGCTTTCTGCACACTGTGCAATCGATGCGTGATAGCCAACACCGTAGTCCCTCTGCTCGCTCTCTCCAGTCCTTCTTGCAGAGCAGCTTCACTAGCGGCATCCAATGCACTGGTACTCTCGTCCAAGAGTAAAAGACGTGGTTTGCGGATTAGTGCGCGGGCGATGGCGAGGCGTTGGCGTTGACCGCCGCTGAGACGGGATGCAGAAGGTCCACATTCGGTGGCATAGCCGTCGGGAAGGGAGATGATGGTGTCGTGAATGTTGGCTAGACGACACGCTTCTTCGATTTCTGCTTGACTGGGTTCGTGACCAGGAGGTGCGCCGAGAGCGACGTTGAAGCTGATGCTACCGTCGAAGAGGGCGGGGTCTTGGGGAACTAAGGCGATGGAGTCGCGGAAGGAAATTGGGAGATTGGCGATTTCTTGATCGTCGATACAGACCGAGCCTGATGTAGGCGAATAGAGCCTCTGTACTAAACTCATAATGGTGGACTTGCCAGCACCTGACGGACCTACGAGACCGCAAAATGTGTTTGGTGGTAGAGAAAAGGCAATGTCGTTCAGAATGTTGACTTCCGGACGATTGGGATAAGCGAAGCCGACGTTCTTGAAAGCGACTTTTGAGCCACCACGAGTCTGACTGTTTGTGATGTCGCTCTTGGTCTCGCCGGATGCTTCTATATCGTCTCCAGACTTGGCAGGATCAGCACCGGGCTTACCGATATGCTTACTCGAGCCCATCTCAATCACAGTCATGACTCGTGACAAAGCTAATCTGGCACGAGAGAACTCGGGGGCAAGAGAGAACATGCCACTCCACAGCTGGGCGCTAGTGAGCATGGCAACAAGGATGATCAAGAAGTCTCTTTGGGTATATTCGCCCTTCATGATGAGTTGCGAGCCCCACCAGTAAGCAAGAGCGTTGACGAAGGTACCAGTGGTGTAGGAGATGGCGAGCCAGATGTTTGTTGTCATTGAGGCACGTACGACTTGTTTTCGGGGCGGCTTGAGGAGACGCTCAAATGATTCCATGTACTCGGTCTCAAGTGACAGCAAAGCAACAGTCCTGATGGACTGAATGGCTTCAGTGGCGAGCGAAGTCGCAGTAGTAAAGGCACCACGATGGCGTTCCTCGTAACGAGCTAGCATGCGAAGTTGCATGAAGCCTGAACCAAGCAGAATGGGGACAGTCACCAAGCAGACCAGGGCGATCTTCCAGGCGAAGATGTGTGAAATCACAATAGCGATAACGATATTGATGCAAATGGCGAAGATGGTGCCGAAGGTAGAGCCACTAAACGCACCAATAGACATACTATCTTTAGTAATGATGGACAGAAGGCTAGTTGGCGTACGGCCTTCCGAGCGATGCCAGTGAATGTTTTGCTCCAGAAGGGAACGGAAAGAGAGAACCCGCAAGTTATACAGTAGCTTCTCGCCGGCAACTCCGAAGCCCCACCAAGCGAGGAAATTCGCGATAAGCTCAACACCAGCAAGCATGAAATAGAGACCTGAGAAGAAGCGACCCATGGAGAGAATGCGCTCGACAGTGCTTTCGCAAGGATTGAGAGCGCCGACCGTGAAGCCGAAGATTATGCCGGCGCCGGAAAAGGTGGATCCAACAAATACTGCAGCGATAAGAGCCATGACAAGCCAACCAAGCGATGGACGAAGAAGCGAAGCCAGACCTTTCGTGACCGAACTGAACGGGCGGACAGTATCGAGTTCGTTGTCTATGGTCTCGTCCTTGCTCTCTGTCTTCCTCGGCAATGAGACAGCTGTATCGTCGCCGACAGCTGTTATTGACTCCAGCATATCATCCTTCTCGTTGAACTCGACATCCGACTCGTATGTCGCAGTTTCAAGAGAGTCGCCAGATACAGAAGTGCCAGCGTTTGTCGAACCAAGTGTCTGTAGATTGGCCATGCGAGCAAATTCACCATCTTCTTTTGCCATAAGTTCGACGTACGTTCCCTGCTCTACAACACGTCCAGCTTGCATGACGATGATATTATCAGCATTCCGTATGGTCGAAAGTCGATGGGCAATTGAGATGATAGTGCGTTGTTCGGCAGCAGCGCGCTCGACAGCAAGTTGAATTCTCTTCTCGCTGGCAGAGTCAAGAGATGCAGTCGCTTCATCGAGGACGAGAATCTCGGGGTCACGAACGAGGGCTCGGGCAAGGGCAATACGCTGCCTCTGACCACCACTCAGCTGAGAGCCACCAGATCCTGCAGGTGTGGCGTAGCCAAACTCTAGATGTTCTACAAATCTGGCCGCATCGGCTTGCTCAGCAGCATGGAGAATGAGTGAAGCGAGCGCGGCATACTCTGGTCCAAAGGATGCTGCTGCTTCAAGGCTCTTTCCACACTTTGCAGCCATCTTTGTAAGGTCAACACTGTTCAGAAGCGGTTTGAGATGCTGATGAACAGATTTTGGAGAGTTCACGAGGCCAAGAGCAATGTTCTCAAGTATCGATCGGTCAAGAAGCGATGGCTCTTGCTGTACAAAACTGATAAAGCTTCGAAGGGACTTGACGTTGAGGTTGCGTAGGTCATGGCCAGCCAGCTCTATGCTGCCCTCGGTAGGATCATGAAGGCGAGCTATGAGAGCAGCGATGGTTGACTTGCCACTACCCGAGAGACCGACGATAGCAGTGTATTTGCCAGCCGGAAATGTGAGATCCACTTGCTGCAGAACGGGCTGACCGGCTCTTGAAGCGTACTCGAAGGAGACATTGTTGAAGGAAAGCGACTTTGCCGTATCAGATTGAAGGACAACACCTGACTCCGACAGACCATCGATTAGGGAGGGAGCTTCGATGTCTTTTTTCAGTCGCTGGTAAGCTGCTGTGGCACCACCTAGAAAAGGAAGTGTAGGGGCGATACCACCAAGCATGACACAAGCATCGACAAGAAGATAGACAATTGCATATATCTGGCCAACAGATGCTCCATCTCCGTTGTTCGCTGCAGAGTCTGCAATTCGGAGACTGCCCTGCCAAAATGCCAAAGCATTTCCGGAGTAGGCGATGAAGTACAAAAGTCCTGTTTGAACAGCGGCGATGGCTGCTTTGGTTGTGGCAAATTTCCGAGCACGAGCCATGTGAGCAGAGAACTTGGCTTCGAGACGAGGGCCGGCACCGAAAGCGTGGACGATGTTAACGTGCGACAAAGCCTCCGAAGCGATGGAGGATGCCTTTGCAGCAGCTTCGCTTTGGCGTGTGACGTACTTGCTGAGGTAACGTCCTCCAAGTATACCCGACATGAGGAAAGCGGGTAGCATACAAATCAGGATACCTGCAAGCCGTGGCTGCTGTGTGAAGGCAATGATGAAGACGGTGATGAAGAAACTGATGGTCGTGAGGATATTACCAACCTTCTCAGAAGTTCCTGCTTGAACAGCTGTTACATCTTCTTGCAGGCGACTTGAGACTTGACCGGAGGAGCCTTGAGTGTCGAAGAATTCAGGAGACTGGCGGAGGAGGGCGGAGACATAGCGGGTACGTAAACGCTGAGCAAGTCGCTGACTGATGATGTTCCAGCACGTAAGGTGGCCATAGATCAGGACTAAAGCAATGACACCGATCCAAACAGTCTTGATGACCTTGTCATTGATGGCAGCTTCGTATTGAAACGGATCTACCACAGCTGCTTGACTGTCGGCAGCACATGTTGCACCATTGAAACTGTCGATAAGCTGGCCAAATAGTACACCCATGAGTGGGAACGGGACCCCAGCGCCGGCTGCGCAGATGGTGCCGCAACATATGAGACATATGTCAATCCAGGTGGGTTGAGCAGCGAAGAGTAACTCGATATACACGAAGAAGCTCTTAAAAGACTAGGATCGGAGTCAGACCATATACGCTGCTCATGAGAATCAAGGCTGACGATGTAGGAAGAGGGGCCTGTGATGGAGGATCCAGATATGACTTACCGAAAATCTATCCTTCAGCTTCCTGACAATGGTGCCTCGTCTCGTGGTACCCATAGTTTCGGCCGATAACTGCTGTTTCTCAGCCATCACGTGGTCCACGCCTAAGACCATGATTCCGATAGATGCAAAAGGTCTTTGCCGTAGAAAAAGGGGAGTAGTGTTGAGACTTATCAAAGGATCTGATATCGGTTGATCAGTCTTCGTTGGCGAAAATTTAACCGAGAGATCAGCGAACCACTTCGGCCAAACAGAGCATTGAGTAGGGGATTTGGATCAGATAAGAAGAATAGCCAAGCCTCTTAGACACGAGCAAAGATGATCGACAAATGAGGCCGATGTAGGCGTGCGTGCCAAGTGCCTTCAACACAGACTCTAAGCCATATCAATCGGGCTGTGCATACCGCTGCAATGTAACATCTGCTCCACCATGTCGATCCAATGTACAGGTATCACCAACGAGACTGGTGAGTTCTGCCGGCGTGTCGGACATGGCAGAGATGCGAATCCAATACCAGCCAAGACAGTGCCAGTGAGAAGGGCAGATGGCAGGTATAAAGGTATGCCTTGGGGACACGATGTCGATGACCGTCAATAGCGTCTTCAACTCTGCCTCGCATTCTTCGCTCTGCAATCATGAACCAGATAACTCTGCACACCCAGCGTCTCGTCCTGCGCCCTCTCGCGGCAGAGCACAAGGACTTTCTCTTTCGACTCGACTCCGACCCAGATGTCATGAAGCACGTCGGATATGGCAAGCCACTCAATGCCGAAGACTCTGCGATAGTCCACAAACTCCTGCTTGAGACAGCTTCTCATGGTAATGGCTCCGGATGCTGGGTCGGCTTCTCAGACAACAACTTCGTTGGCTGGTGGGTTCTGTGCCCCCATCAGACCGAAGACACTCCACCAAGGATCAACCTCGACAGAGCAGAATTCGGACTGCGCGTGTTGCCCAAGTTTTGGGGCCAGGGTTTTGCAAAGGAGGGATCGCGCGAGCTCATTCGCCACGGCTTTCAAGACCTGGGCATCAAGGAGATTTTTGGCGACACCATGACGGTTAATGCAGGGTCCAGGGCCACCATGTCTGCTTGTGGGATGAGATTGGTTCGCACGTTTTACAACCACTACGAAACCCCACCTGTTGGAATTGAGGAGGGTGAGGTCGAATATCGAATCACTTTGGATGAATGGACATCGCTGCAGAGAGCAATAATGCTGCAGCCTTCGCGACAGGATGCATTGTCGGTTAACAATGCCCAACGAACTGGACAGCGAGCTGGGCTGGCGATGCCGCTCGGCGTTGCTGTTTGAAGTATTCTGATATTGCTCATGGACCATATATTGGAGGCCAAAGACCTTGTTGTTTTCGCAAACGTACGTCCGTAAAACGAGGTGTAGTTAGGGTTGAAGGATCGAGGTTAAGAAAGTCGTTATTGGTAGAAGGATTTGCCAAGTTCCCGCTTCGCTAGTGTGCCCCATCCGTGTTCATCCTCCACTTGTTCTCGGTTGAAATCACCTATATGAAAGGATCTAATCAATCATTCGGATCATCTGTGAGTCCAAGCGTCGCGGTTTTGGTGGCATCTAATCAATCAACCGGATCACGCTGAGGCTCATGACTCTGAGCAATACTCCCACCGTGTCTTGGGAGTCTTGGTCGTCCTGCGCCAAGTAGGCGCTTCTTTAGTGTGCACACCACTCGCTGCAGATTTGGGGCATAGCCGCAGTCTTGTGGAGGATTGGGGTCGATTCGAGTCGCGCCTATTCTTCCAATCCAGAAGATGTGAGATGATCCTCTCCTTCGTCCGCAAATCAGATTAGATGAAGATATGGGTCCTCGCCGTTCGATGTGGCAATCCTTCACCCCGTTTCGCCTTTGTGACCTGATCTTTGGCAGCTTGGTATTTGTTCCAGCCTCCGATATCGAATCTGGCACGAGTCGTTCCGGTTTGTTCCAGGCATGAAAGGTTTTTTTTCTGTGCCCTTGAGATAGCTGGAGAAGGACGACACCAAGCCCCACAATTTCGGAAGAATGTTGAATATATGAGATGCGGATCTGCTGCTTTTCCTCCTCACATCCCATCTGATTATCTTATCTCTCTTGTTCCTCCATCAGTTTGCAGCCATGTTGATCTCCGCCAAGCTGCGTAACTTCGTTATGGGCGACCCATCTGAGTATGATGGAGAGTCGAGTACCCATGTGGTCTCCAACACAGAGACGCCCAAAGGCGACGATACTGGCAGAGTGTACCCAGAAGGTAGCATAACCGACAAAGCTGTCCAGATTGATGAAGCTCAGCGTGGTGTGCAAAGCATCCAAGCAACCACACTTACCTGGACAAAGACGTCTCTCGCATCGCTCTTGATCCTGTAAGTCTTGGAGACAGGTCGTGAATCCGAGCCACCGGACTGACATAAACAGCATCTGGCTCCTCTTCCTCACCAATGGCTTCCGCCTCTCTATTTTGTACAGCTTGTTGCCCTATGTCACCAGCGACTTCCAGTCCCATTCTCTCCTGACGGTGATCGAAATCGTAGCCAGCGCCATGGTTTCTGCAGTGTACATTCCAATGGCCAAGCTGTTGGATGTTTGGGGTCGAGCTGAAGGTTTTGCGCTCATGGTCGTGTTCACCACAATCGGCATGATATTGATGGCAGTCTCTCAGAACCTTGCCACATTCTGTGCTGCTCAGGTAAGGAATATCTCGAATTCAATTGCTGCTCGGGTTCATCGCTGACTCCCGGTGCAACCAGGTTTTCTACTCTGTCGGAACTGCCGGTCTCATCTACACGGTCTGCGTAGTAGCAGCTGATATCACCGATCTCAGAAACCGTGGCCTCGCGTTTGCTTTCACTTCCTCGCCATACATGATCACTGCTTTCGCCGGTTCCAAGGCTGCCGAAGGGTTCTTGCTGAACGTAAATTGGCGATGGGGCTTCGGGGCTTTCGCTATCATCTTTCCCTGCGTGACTGCCCCATTGTTCGCAGTTCTGAAGGTCAATGAACACAAAGCCAAGAAACAGGGACTGTTAGTCAGAGAAAGCAGCGGCCCGATCACTATTGGCAGAGTCTGGCGAGGCATCGTCGATTTCGATTGTGAGTAGAGGAGATCCGGTGGAATTGCGCAGATGTGCTGACAGCTGACCACAGTGCTTGGTGTCATCCTCTTTGCTGGCGGTCTGACAGTGTTCCTTCTACCCTTCACCCTAGCGACATCTGCACCCAATGGATGGTCGACCGACTACATCATCGCCATGATTGTTGTCGGCATAGTTGTGTTGGCACTGTTCGCTCTTCACGAGATCTATCTTGCTCCTGCTCCGTTCTTAAAGCAAGATTATCTGATCAATCGCACCGTCATCTTCACTTGCCTTTTGGATGCAACCTATCAGATGTCATACTACTGCTGGAATTCGTACTTCACCTCTTTCCTTCAGGTGGTCAGTAATCTGAAGGTGGCCGAGGCCGGATACGTCAACAGCACTTTCTCAGTTGTGTCAGGGTTCCTGCTCTTCTGTGTCGGGTATCTGATCCGCAGGACTGGACACTTCAAGTGGCTGCTGTTCATCGCCGTTCCGATATACATCTTTGCTCTTGGGCTTATGATCCACTTCCGCCAGCCCAACCAGTACATTGGCTACATTGTCATGTGTGAGATCTTCATCTCGATCGGTGGCTCCATCATCACTCTTGTGGTGCAGCTGGCAGTGCTCGCATCCGTCGACCATCAACACGTAGCAGCAGTATTGTCCTTGTTGTACATCAGTGGCGGTGTTGGAGGATCCATCGGCTACACCATCTCCGGAGCCATCTGGACAAACACATTCGAGAAGGGGCTTGTGCGTTACCTACCAGAGTCGGCGCAGGCAAACTTGACAACAATCTACGCAAGTCTGCCAGCGCAGCTCGCGTATCCAGTCGGCAGTGCGGAGCGCATTGGCATCCAGAAAGCGTACGGATATGCACAAACAAGGATGCTCTCGGCAGGTGTTGGGTTGATGGGCCTGTCGCTGATCTGGATCTTCTTCATCAAAAACTTGAATGTAGCCAAGATGAAGCAGACCAAGGGTGTCGTTCTGTAGGCGATGGTGACTGAATGAGGTTCGGCGTAGTTGGATTCGGGGCGCGGAGGCTGAGCGACGTCGGATGCTGGCCATGGTTGATTGTAGTCTGGAAAAGTATGCCTTGTTCTCTATCATGTGCCGTCTACTCTTCCCTTCGCCTCTGTGTATGTGATCCCATGCTCTTACTCCAGGTTGACATGATCGATGACGGCTGTGGGCTGTCGCTCGTGAAGGCAGGTATGCTGGACTCGCGACATGGCGGTACAGAGCACTCAAGAGTCGTATGTTTCGTGTTGAAGCGTTTCGAAAGGGATACGTGAAAGGCTGTAAAAAGCATCTTGACGGGTCTGCATCGGCGTATTCAAGACATGTCAGCATGGTCTTGGTCCGCGATCGAGGACTCGGATTGAATTTGCGTCGCTGTATCATTGCAGTGCACGGTGGTGCGACTCGCCACAGGTCTGTTGGCGACTTCGGTCAGAGATAGACATGGCGCAGATAGTGAGAGTGATGAAGGGTCGATAAGGCAGCATGGTCGAGTGTTTTGCGGACTAAATAAACGCTCGCGCGCTCGTCAGCAGCAAGAGCGATCAACTTGTTATCGCCAAGACCAGCGCCGACTTCCCTCTCCAGCGTTCGACCAGCCTTTTCTGCCTTCCTGACTGCAGTCACGAAATCTGCTTTATCACACGACGAGGCCAAGCAATAGAACACGCCAAGTTAACCATCCGTCCATGTCGCGAGTCTTATCGCAAGCACTCGCTGCGCCCACCGACCTGCCATGGGTCGAACAGGTTCAAAAAGGCCCAAGCAGAACCATGTCTCAACTATCCTTGCAGAAGTCGCTTTTACCTTTGCATTTTTCGCGTAGCTTTACTGGGCATCCCAGGCTGCAACACCGACAAGATCCGCAATCCGCATGAGAAGGCTGCGACACTGTAGATTCTCCACGTTTCAATCGTGATACGCGAATACGTGAGTAGGTATACGGGTGTATACGTGAGTACGCGTATCGCAACTTCCAAGCAATCATCCAAGCATTCAACGCAGCAATCAACAATCGCAACCATCACCACTTCTCCAACATCAAGAGTCGTAGATAAGTAGGTCGGGGCAAGTGTATGTCTTCCTCTCATCTTCCATCTTTCCATCCCATCGCAACCACACCCGCCAATCAAAGACTTTCCATTTTCTCCTCTCTCTGAAAGACCACGAACGACTTTCAATACTTCATACATCTACCTCCTCAATCCTGTTCTTGAATCACCCAACACTCCCCAGTCATGAATCACGTACGCAATGGAGTTTCCACCGCCTCTGGCTTCCTCAACAGCCCCTTCTTCAGCACCTCATTCAAAAACAAAATGCATTGGATTCAACTCACCCTCGTCCTCACAATCATAATCCTCTCGGGCGTCCGCATTGCCATCAAACCCGGTTCCATGCCCATGACCAGGTCAGACACAATGGCCATCGCAATGGTTTGTGTTTTGTTTCCCTCTCTCTTCTCGCTCCCATGAATGCGATACTGATCTGCAATCCGCAGGGAGCCAAAACTATTGTCGTCATCTCCTATCAACTCCTCACCACCCACGTGTCCAGCCTTCGTCGCTGGCGCAGTCTCAAGGCCTACCTCATCCTCAACAGTCTAGAAGTGGTCTTCTGGCTCGCCGTCGTCTTCCTTACCGCCCAAGGCATGTCGAGATTCTGCCAGGGCGGCTACTGCGGCGTCAGTGTTGTCATGGTCATTCTTGCAGTAATCGTCGCGTATGTTTATCATTCATCACCTTCCTATCCTCTCACATGACATCTTTTGCTGACTTGTGTTTTGATCGATAGCAATTTCTCGCTGTGGACGGCTATTGTTTCGCAGAAGTTGAGGAGAGAGGAGAAGTATGCTGCTCAGCCTGAGCTTCCGAGTTATCAGGGTCAGACGCAAATTTCTTCCAACAAACCCAATGAGGCCTCTGCGTACACGACCTACCAAGTGTAGATGCCACTTTGAGACAAAAGAGAACTCCATGGATTATATGAGGCCTCTCCATATGATGGCATGTATGAAATACCTTAGAAAATAGACAGGAACGGGCACACGGGAGAAAGGGTGTTTGGTCCGATAGATAGACATGGAGAACGTATGATGAATATTCGATACCTAAATCTCATTCCCTCGTCTGTCAGTATTTCTCCAACCACATCTCATATATCCTTCCAGTCAAACTCGCACGATCAAGTCTTGCGCCATGCCTGGATAGTCTTGAGAACAGAATAATAAGCCGGTTTCTTGTTAAACTGCTCATCCCAAAGCAACGCCGCACCTTCCGTCTTGAATACCCCCGGGATCCAAGAATACTTGTCAGAAACACCCTATCACACAGAAAAAAGTCAGCTTTTTACTCGTCCAGCATTGGTGATGGCAAGATTCCAAACTTACCCAAATGGTAATACCGACACACTTCTTGATGTTGATGCAAGATTGCACAACCCTAGCATAAGCATCCGCCTGCACTTTCAATTTCGCTTCCGTCACAGGGACGGTAAACCTCACATCCAACTCGGTATACGCGACCTCGACGCCCAAATCAGCAAACCCCTTCAACACCTTGGTCAAAGTATTTGTATCAGGGGTAACACCACCACCACTACTCGCCGTAGCTTCAGAAGTCAAATGCGCCTGCAAACCCACACCGTCGATTTGTACGCCATAGGACTGGACGAGTTTCAGGATGCGCAAGGCGCCGAGGGTTTTGTTGTTGTTGTATTCGAGGTTGTAGTCGTTGTAGTAGAGTTTTGTGTGGGAGCCTGCGTATTTGGAAGCCAGGCGGAAGGCGATGGGGATGAAGGCTTCACCGATGGTGTTGTAGAAGACTGATTTTCTGTAGGTGCCGTCTTCTTCGAGTGCTGTGTTTGAGATGTGTGAGCATACTACAAAACTGATCTCTCTTTTCCAAATAGAGGGAGGGGTTTACTTACCTTCGTTAACAACATCCCAATGAGTGCATTTATTCTTGTACCGCCCAGCAAGTTTCTTGATATGATTCTCCATGATGGAAATCAAAGTCTTGTTGTCGAAATTGCCTTCGCTGACCCAGGCGGGAAGTTGAGAATGCCAGACCAGAGTGTGGCATCTGACTTCCTTCTTGTACTTGTCTGCGAAATCGATAATGGCATCTGCTCCGGCAAAGGTAAAGTTGTTGCGGCTGGGCTCGGTGGACTCCCATTTCATGGCGTTTTCGGGGGTGATGGAGTTGAATTCGTTGCGGGCTTGGATGATGCCTTGTTCGATTGGGTCGTCGCGGATGGTCAAGGCTGTGCCGATGTATTGGCGTCCTTTGGAGGTCCAGGCTTGAGCGAGTCCTTGATCCTTGGAAGAGGAGGAAGAAGTGCTGTACCTGGATAGACATCAGCATCATACATAAGATGGGATCCGTCGCGACAAGTAATTTACTCGGTAGGAGTAGCAGCGCTGATACCGATCAGGGCCAAAGCCGCAGTGATGCTGGGAAGGTGCATGTTGTCGTAATCGGAGAGAACTACTTGTCAAGATATCGAAATGATCTGTCGATGCAGATCTCCAAGATATAGAGGGCAGAGGACCTTTTTTAAATCTCCTGGGATGGATACACAGCCTTACAGACTCCTCATCTCCACGCCTCCCTCCCCTCCACCCAGATTATCCGTCCGCCAGCTGACTTCGCCATTGCATACCAGACACGATATTGCCGTCTCAAGAGGAGGGATTGCAGAATTCCAAGCCGGTTATACAAGATCCAGACCTTCCTAAACCACATCACCCCCGCAGACATGCATAGTGGATCGTGGGGATACATGTTTCCCCCTGGGGTAAATGAATTTCACCTCGCTAGTCAACCTTGATGAACATCTCATTCGCGGACTCGACCTTTCGTGGCGTACTTCATTATGAAATGAAGGCCGACTCGACTGCATTGCCAAGTAGGGTAAAGTCATGGGTATATTCTTGCCCAGGAAAGCCAAGCCCGTACAGGCTGTAGCAAGCAACATCTGCTCGTGTATACCGGGCGGAAGGCTCAAAGGACCCGCGAGATGGAAAGCTTGACCGTGGTTCCACTGTGGATGACTGATGGTCGTGATCCCGGGACCATCTTTGGCAGAGTGTGGAAGAAGATCGCAAAAATGCGGCGAACCGAGGCACGTCGGGGGTCATCAAAACACGAGTAGGAGAAGACAGCATCCGGGCTTATGCAGAAGTACAGCTGATGGCTTGGCTTGCTTCGTGCCGGCAAATTAAAACTGGAACATGTTGAATGAGGAATTCCAATGAGCCCTGAGTCGTCGATAATGTCCATGTGAAGACAATGTTGAAATGTTGTCGCGACGCGTCGGTCATCTGTAGATGCGGAGGTAATGTTCGTAAGCTGCTTGGCTCGTTGCCATCGAATGCCATCATGCGACAGGCGTGCGAGCCGGCTGTATCCTTGTCTGCCTCTTAGGAAGCATTGCAAAACCTTTTCAAATAAGTAAGAAGTGATGGGTTGGATCCACAGCGGATTGACACCCACCGGTTACGGGAGCTGAATCGAGTGGTGAGTGGATAGATTGGGGTGGTGATTGATTCTTGTTGTGAAATGCAGACTGGCAATTCATTGCGCAGTCATTCAACTCTGACGAGCAGTAACATTCGCGATCACTATCTTCGAACTCTGAGACACTTACCCCCATGTTCGACACAAATTGAACCAATATTGAGTACGTAGAGACAAGATCAAGCATTGAGCAGGGTGTGAGCTTCAACCAAAAGCTCCGCCATTGCCAAGCCGCACAGAATTCCGCGAGCAAAGAAACAGGAAGCCACGCCGTGAGCTCCGCTCTTCCCACACAAAGACTCAAAATAATTCACGAGTCACCAGAATGCCTTAGATGGTCGTGATGGAGGATGATGGGCGGCAAAAGGGTAAAAGAAGAAACGAGGTCGTACCCGGGATCGAACTGGGATTACCGGAATCAGAATCCGATGTGCTAACCATTACACTATACAACCAATGGTTGTTGCGAACGTGGTCGAGAGAGAATCAATCCTGCAAGAAAACGAATTACAAGACCTGTCCTGCAAGCAGTGCAGCCACAAGCACTATTAGTCATTCTAAAGCTTCGAGGTTGGTATCGCGTCACGGTAGCACGATGAGGAAGAGTAGGAAAAGAAGTCTGAAGTATAGAGATCAAAGCTCATTCGCTTTTTCATTAAGCATTCATCGCATCATATTATGCGTGAGAGGAATTTGGGGGGGAATCTGAACTATGGGAAGCAAGCAACAACGACACATCAACTTTTTCTTTTAATGCAAGGTAGGGACCTTTTCGCCCTTCTTCTCGTACTCGTAAACCTTGTCAGGGTCGGTGCCAATGACGGGGTTGTGCGAGTTGTGGCCATCCATCTCGGGGTCATGGCCCTGCTGGGTAACGTGGTGGTCATCGCGCTGAGAGAGAGTGTACTCCTCGTTGTCGATGTGCTTGAACATGAACCAGAAGATAACGGTGAGGATACCGCCGGCAATGGCGCAACCACCGAAGTCCCAGGTAAGGTAAGGGTCCTTGATGACGGCGGAACAGGCAAGGCCGATGAGGTAGGCAATGGCGGTGGAGAAGAGGTTGATGGCAGAGACGAGACCTCTCATGTTGGGAGGAGCGCGAGAGTAGGCAATACCGTAGGCGGGGACGTTGATGAACAACTCGGAGATACCACCAATGGCGTAGGGAATGGCAACCCACCAAATGGTGATGGGAGCGACGAGGGAGACACCGTCGGCGTCAACACAAGTCTCGCTGGAACCGAACTTGCCGCAGGGACCAAGCTTGTAGGCGTAGGCGTTGAGGACAGTGTAACCAACACCACCGAGAGTGGAGAGAGCGAGACCAGTGGTCATACGAGCGACGGGACCGTATGAGATATGGAACTTGCGGAGAAGAGGGTAAAGACCGTAGTTGAGAACTGGGGCCATCAAGATGATGGAGAGAGAGTTGAAGTTGGAAATAACGTCGTTGGGAACACCGTTGGTGGTAAGCATAGTGGTGAGGTAAGAGGCAGCGGAACCGATACCATTGTCGTTGAGGTACTGGATGGGGAAGAAGCAGAAGATACCAGTGGCCTGGAATGTGCGGCGGACATCCTCAACGAACTGGTCATCCCAGCAAGTTGCGTAACCAGTACCCTTGGCGGCGATGACTGAAGGCTTTGCAGGCTCCCAGAAACCGTGACGACCAATTCTCTTGATACCACCAGCGCGGAAGCAGATACTGAGGACCTTGAAGACGTTGGGAAGATCCGAGCCACCGGGAGGGTGAAGGACGAGGCGCTTGCGGAGGTACCAGAGGAGAGCGGGAAGAGGGATGTAGAGAATGAGGGGAATGAGGAATGCCAACCACCAGCCAATGTACTTCTCGCAGTAGGCAGTGGCAACACCCATAAAACCACCGATGTTGATCAGGAGGTAGAACCAGAGCATGACGCGCTCAGTGGAGGCCTCGGGGTCAATGATGACTTTCTCGCCCTTCTTGGTAGTCACAACGACGGGAACAGTCTCGGGCATCTGGTCGAGAAGAAGAGGAGAAACATTGGGCTTGAAGATACCTGCAGCGAATATTAGTTTGATGGGAAAGTTAAGAATTTCAAGATGTGAGCTTACCAGATCCGACAGCAAGAAGGTAGACGGAGACGAAGAAGGGACCCTTGGCAGCACCGCTGGAAAGAAGGCCGGGGGCAGAAGCTCCAACCAGAAGAACGTGAGCAATACCGAAGAGAAGGACACCCCAGCAAATGAGCTTGAAGCGGCCAGTCTTGGCGTCGGCGAGGTAACCGAAGACCAGGGGAAGAGCGTAACACAGAAGTGAGAATGACTGTGAAACGGCGTTGGCCTTCACAGTTCCCATGCCGAGGGCACCGGCGGTCTGCTGGGTACCAGAAGGAGGGGCACCATATCCGTTACCGCCGACGGGAAGAGGACGGTTGACGAAGTTGCTGAACAAAGGCTGGCAACCATAGTAGGAGGCACGCTCACAGAACTCGACAACGCAAATGAGGTAGGCGATGGTGGGAAGAGAACCGGGGACGCGGCGGAGAGTCTTGCGCTCTTCCTCTGTGGGCTTGCCCTCATAGTCCTCGGTTGTGAGACCAGGGGCGTGAGCAGGCTCAGAACCCGAAGTGTAGGGGTGCTTCTCGTCAATGGAGCGCTCCGGTGTTATTTGGTCGGCCATGATGGATGTGTGTATCGATGGGGAACGGCTAATCAAAGACGAGCGCAACAAGGGGACAGCTCGTTCTCATATATCACTTCACTGCAACCCCCCGGGGGACCCTTCACTCGAGCACTGACCTAGCAGGCGAGAGCCGGGTGCTACAACATGGACGGAAGATAAGGCTAAGATCATCAGAGGATCCGAGGTAGGGTTGCAAGAGGCAATTCTGCGACCTTTCTGCAAAAGGCAGGTCAACAAAATCGGCGCCGTTCGAGCCTCGCTGCTCTTTCGCCGCCGGAAAATAGCTACATCTCGGTCGAGCACGGAGGGTTCCCGATCGTCGCTCACCTGCCGCAAAAAGCTAGTACGCGTTGAGACAAGTCCAGACAAGTCCACCCCAAGCTTTCGCCAAAGTCTGGTGGTCCTGTGATAAGCAAAAGTAAAGACCTCGCCAAAGCAAGCCATTTTCTTGAATTACAGCTTGGTTGAGCTTATCACGCAATTTTGCCATGCAATTGGCTTTGGCCCTTGGGGTTTTGTTTATTAGCAAGACACGAGACTCGTCGCACACGACCCGCCTAAACGCATTGCGACCGTTCGGCGCAAAGCGACGCCTTCACATTGCCCTGCGCATTCCAAGGCTCTTTTGCAATATAACGATTCATGGATGAGACTCGGCAAATGCCTCTGTCGCGAGTACCAAGTCAGAAAAGGTTTGGAACAAATCACCACAGCAAGGACCACGGCGGATGAATGTGGAAATGTCGCGTGCGCGCCAAAAGATAACCGACACGAAGCACGCGATCTCGACGATGTCGAGGAAAAGGGAAACCGCTTGTCAAGGAAACTCTTTTTCCCAAATCATCGCGGAGAAGAACGTGGAGTACCCAATCGGCGTCCTCGCCGCATCTGCCGCGCTATCCTGCCGCCAAGCTCACCAAGCTGCTGGGAACAAGCTATCTCTGACTCGTCAGAATTAGCCCACGTTATTGATCCTTGGTGCGCCTCATCCTGCGGACTCCTTCCTTGTTCCTTCGAGAATGGCTTGTCTGATATGCATAACAGCAAGAAGAGCCGCGGCAGGAACGGAAGGGAAGGGGAGCGTTTGCTTGGTCTGACGGCTTGATTCGCTTGTGGGAGAAGCTTATCATCGCCACATGCAATCCTTCGACGAGTCTATTGGGAGATCATCACCGGCACAAGAAAGTACAGGATGACTTTGCCGCTATCATGCAACGGAGAGACCGTAATCCACCAGTCCGCATCAGGTTTGTGGTCAGCGATATGCTAGCGAAATCACTTCGACCAACCGTTCTTCGATGTAACCTCTCTATCACTTGCTCAGATGGCACTCCATCCACGACCCGCTCACACTTGATTTTGGTGTATCAAGAACCAATCTTGTACAACGATTCCATTCCTCGGAATCCGGAAACCGCGGGATGCCTTGTCGGGATGGGTTCGCACATGCACCCGAAAGCAGTTGGTAGACAGATAACAGCCATCAAATCATGCGAACCATCAAGCGACATCACGCTTGAATAATGCTGACCTTTTGCATCATGCCTCAGGTTTCTCGGACGATCGCTCCGTCCAAACTTCCTGCCCATCTTTCAAATCATGAACCAACGTCAAGCTGCAGGAATACGAGTCAATCCACTGTCACGAAATTGCTGATGGAATCGCTGCGATTACTCGCGTGCTTCCGCCCTAACACCGCGTATTCATTCCGTTCAAACCCCTTCCAGCACCCAAACACTCCTTCAGGAGTGAGGACAAGCGAGTGGAAAGCTTATGTCTACCACAGACGACGTGTGCTGTGCCCTCTTGCTTTCAGCTCCTCTTCTACAGCCAACGCCTGGTGTCTGCAGCGTGTTTCCCCTCACTCGCGTGCGCGTAGCACGTCCATCCTCCTCCGCAATCCTACTGCACATCTACCTTCCTCTTTGAGCAGCACCTCCTCCTTTCCCCGTCGACACGATGGAGAAAGCTTATGTCGACATCAAAAATCGGCATATGAGCGAATACCGAGACAGCGAGATTTGCACAAATGTCATTATTGCCGTTGTTGCTATGAACTTCGAAACCTCCGCTTTTCACAATACTAGCTTTTTGTCATGATGGATGAGCAGGTAGGGACACCGCTATCACATTCTTTGGTATACGTTATGGCGATTTTGAATTTCATTACCGTATTGACAATTTTTCTCCTGTCATGGAAAATACTCATCTCGCATTACATCCATGGTCAAGCCTGAGGTCAAAGAGCAAATCTATCCACAAAATACCGCAAATCTCGAGTCCATCGAATCGCTCATTTGACAATTATGCTTGCATGTCCTGCCAGATCTTGCCAGTAGTGAGGGCCCGAACGGCCGAAAGTCGTGGCGCCGCCGAATTGGTTGGATGGAAGGAACACCCTGTGCGTTGTTTGTGACCACAATATCTCCTCGACAGCACAAACTTGTATCGGTAATGGGATGTTTTAGTATTAGTGGGAGACTTGTTGCAGGTTAGTTGTAGTATTAAAGATGGAGTAATGGCTAGGAACTTGCTGACGGACAAGTGGACGTTTTCTCTTGTTTGATGTGGTGGAAGCCTAGAAGCATGCCTTGTTTAATTCACTGGTTGCGAAATCTAAATTTACTCTTGATTGAAATTACATTGATCAACGCACAAGTCGATTGGGAATCTCTGGCTAGATATACACATGACATAACACGACACGACATGACCTTGAGCTTTTCAATCTCCTTTGCTTCCCCCTCTCCTCCTTTCCACCTCCTCCTTCCCTCTCCCTTCCAATCAAGCAACAACCCCACCATCCCTAAACTCCTTAACCTGCTCCTCCGAGTACCCCAATTGCGTTAACACTTCCTGCGTATGTTGGCCCAAAGTCGGCGGCGCAGTTCTAATCGAAGGCTTGGATTCCGAGAATTTCACTGGCGTGTTTACTAATTTGATAGGTCCGCAGGTCGGATGGTCGATTTCGTGGACCATGTTTCGAGCTAGGACTGTTTTGGGGAGATTGGTGTGTTAGTGTGAGGAAAAAGTAGTGTGAGAGAATAGTGGGGTGCTCATACCATGTTCATGCTTCATAGTCCCTTCGATATCGTTGACGGCCGCATAAGGCATCCCACTCCCCTCCAAAACCTCCAACCACTCCTGTGTAGTCTTTGTCTTTGTAATCGTCGTTATCAATTCCTCCAACAAATCTCTATTCGCCACTCTTTGCGCATTAGTGACGAATTTGGGATCCGACTTCCACTCCGGTTTTTCCAGACGATCGCACAGTACGCCGAAAAGTCTATCGTTACCGCCTCCTAGCATTACACTGCCATCGGCGGTTTCGAAGCCTTTGTAGGGAACGATGGAGGGGTGTGCGGTGCCCCATCTTCCGCTGTCTGGTTTTCCAGAGATCAAATGGGAGGAGGCGAGATTGGAGAGGGTGGCGACTTGGCAATCGGATAGTGCGACATCGATGTGTTGGCCTTTACCTGTTATGCCGCGGGAGATCAGGGATGCGAGGATGGAATTGGAAGTGTAGAGGCCGGTTGTCAGGTCGGTTACTGCGACGCCTACCTTGCTGGGTGGGCCGTCGCGGGTGCCTGTGATGTGCATGAGGCCCATCTCGCTGTTGACGAACGTCAAATCAGTACCATGGTCGTCGTGAGTGAGGGAAAGAGATGAAGAGGTTGGGGGGAAGCAAGGAAAGAGGTAGAACTTACGCTTCAACCATAACATCATAACCAGCGCGATTAGAATATGGCCCGGTCTGTCCATACCCAGTGATAGACGCATAAATCAGCTTCGGATTGACTTTACTCAGCGTCTTGTAGTCCATCCCATATTTCGCCAATGCACCAGGTAAATAATTCTCAACCAGAACATCGCATTCTTCAGCCAATTTGTGCAATATCTTTACTCCTTCAGGGGATTGAAAAGACAAAGCCAAAGATTTCTTGTTACGGTTGACACTGAGAAAGTATGCTGATTCGCCAGGTGCTGATTTCTGTGCTTCTGTACCTTTGATGTGTTTGGCGTATGGTGGGCCCCAAGCTCTGGTATCGTCGCCGCGGGTGGGGTGTTCGATTTTGATGACTTCTGCGCCTAGATCGCCGAGAATCTGTGTGCAGTATGGCTGTTTGTGTTCTTTGTCAGTCGTCTTGGGTTTGAACTTGAAGGTCTTGTCTAGATGTGGTGGAGATATGCGATGTGTTGTGCCCAATGGGGACGTTTGATGGGGTTTCCCAGTTTGAGAATGTGCTTGCTGCTTCCGATGCGATCGCCCTGGCTTTTTGATTTCTTGTGGATGTTGTTCCTCTTTCTCTGTCTTGCTCACCGCTCCCGAAAACGATAATGGAGAGAAGGACTTCTGTACCTGGGCCGCTAAGAAGTGTTGTTTCCTATTCCTTCCTTTTCCGATCTCTTTCCTCGACTTTTTCTCTCTTCTCAACCCCTCCGTCTTCCTTCATCTTGAAACACTTCACTTACCCACCTCCAACAGCCAAACCATCCCCCTCTTCCTCATCTCCTCCAAGACAAAAAAAAAACAAAACAAGAAAAAAAAAAAAAG
>JGI24891J29808_1000243_pt1 | contig 52246 bp, 73 predicted proteins | sample FreactcultuFSWF8_FD_29808 | JGI IMG/M metagenome (IMG submission 29808)
GTGGTGGGTGACCTATAACCAAAGATACCCGTAAATATATAAACCGATTTGCCGACAGTCGTCAAGTCGTCGAAACTACCATTTTCTCCTAATAAAATCAATGACTTAATAGTCGACGAATATTGTCGTCAATTGCCGTCGATGCTCGCCAGGAAGCAGTAATCTCGACTGAATAATCGTCGAATTTTCAGTAAGCAAACTAAAGCCACTTTTTAGTCGTCAAGTCGTCGACGGTATCGAAAAGTTTAGTCGTCAAGTCGTCGAGAGGTAAAAACGTCAAAATATTGACGCGGACAGACCTATAGTTAGTCTAGCTACTAGACGACTATCAATTTGGAAGTGTGGGATATGTTGAGGCTAATAAGGATATATTTTTACTTCTGAGCGTCTTCATAGGCCTTAATGATGAGCTCTTTATCAGTCTCATTAATTGTGGGATGACCTTTTTTAATAAACAAAGCGGGGCGTTTATTATCGGGCATAACGTTACGTACTGCACGCCCGTCAATCAGCCCAGGATGATATATGTAGCCCATGCCGTGGAGTATTTGCCCCCTTTTACGATCGGGCAATAGATGCGATATGCGGCGCTGTACAAGGAAATCCGTAAGCACTGTGGAGGATAGCCACCCCCCTCTAAAACCAACGCGCCCTAACTCTATCTCCTCAAGCAAGAGGACTTCTATTTCAGGGCGACTCATTTCGATGGCTTTAAATGTGGTACTTGTTTCTGGCGCTGTTACGCAGCTACCGGAGAAATCAAACTCGGGGTCAACTTTATAATGATGTAAGTAATACGCAACGAACTCATTACCCCCGTTATTTTTCCAATCGACAATTTTTCTAAATTCGGCGGGCGTCATACCCGAGTTAATCAAATCCTCATAAGTTTGTAACGCGGACATAAGAATACAAAGACGTCTAGACTCTTTACGTTTTTGTAGTAATTCAAAATCGTTGAGCGTAATAATATAGTTAGCGCAAAAGTCATTCATTTGAACATTCTTACCTTTGCTTTCAAATGCCAACAGTGTGGAAGTAATCAAAGGTTTTAACATTTCCTCAAGTTTGGCATGTTGTAGTCGAGGGTCTTCCACTAAGATGAGTGTTTTACCAAACCACTGTGTATTAAACCTGTTTTCAAACTCATCGCCCTTAGCTCTGTGGGTATATGTTTCTCCGCACGCATAGGCCACAAAATCCGCGAACATAGATTTGCCGCACCCTTGTACGCCTTGCATGATTAAGCACCACTGAGCTTTGACGCCTGGCTTTTGTGCGAGCGCTGCTGCGTAAGATAACATTATTTTTTGATCGCGCTTATCAGGCCACGCGGCATCTAGAAATTTAAAGAACGGTGTTAAATCGCCTTCACGCATTTTAATAGGTATTTTACGATAGGTATTGATGCTTGTAATACCTTCACGCTCGGTAATCTGCCCGTGTGGTAAATCAGGTCTAAATCCTAGACGTCCCACAATTAATCCGGACTCGGAAGCAACAGAACGAAATAATTTATACGGTAATTCTTTCTGATATGCCGAACCGTAACATAAATTGAAGCCGTCTTGATTTAATAATCCATGTTTAAGCGAGTATATTTCTCGCTCGGCTTTAACGTAATAGCACATGTCGTCATCGTCCTCAGACGTCCCTTGACTTCCTGAGCCGTCTTTAGTAGACTGTTGGTGAGAAAACTGCATTGACTGCTTATCGGCTACGGCATTACTCACTGTAGTCGATAAGTACGTCTTGTGAGTATCCCACTTATCCCGTGCAAGTTTAGACATTCTCATTATTCTTTTAATTTGTTCCACGTCTTGTGTAAATACCGCAATCATATTGGCCAGAGCCATATCAGCGCTACTGCGGTTATAAGAATCGGACGCATTTTCTGTAGGGTATTTACCCGATAATACCGTTTCGTTATCTTCAAATAAGTCTTTAAAACTTGCGCCTTTACCGAATACCGCTTCGGGGTAATGTCGTGCGTAAGCGCGTGTTATTATTTCTTCATCCGTTAATTGTGGTTGTGTGGTTTGTACGGTTTGACTTGATTGTCTTTCTTGCGCTTCCTTTGTAAAACAATTTTCAATCAACCATTTTAATTGCTCTGTTGCATAATTACTCCAATCTCCTTGCGGCTCTATTCCGCCAAACATAACAAAGCGATCGTGTGTGTAGAGTTCAATACCTAATGGGATATTTTTATTGAGGTGTTCCACTTCTCCGGTATAACGCCCCATAAAATGATAACCCGTACCGCTTTGAGAAATCTCAAAAAGTATACCTGTTCCGTCAAATATTTGACGCGACCATTTACCTATTTCGGTTTCTACGCCATTTATAAGACATTTATCGACATCAAAAAAGAAAAGTTTAGTTTCGCGTGTGATTGAAAAGCCCACGCGGTAGTCGCCACCCAGTTTTTGTGAAAGCATTGTCGCGCGTGATAATGTCAACCAGTTGTTGCTGTCTTTGTGACTAGACACTACCCCTTGTGGAGTGCATGGAATTTTGTCTGTGCGTCCGTCCGCTCGTTTGACTATCTTACTAATTATAAATTGTGGGAATAGATCGGCATTGGTGAGAATTTGAGTTAACTGCATTTTAAGTCCCTTATGAAATTACGTTACATCATTATATACTCGCAGAGTTGTTTTGCTAGGTCGGGATCTGTATTTAGTTTTTTAAAATCTTCAATAGAAAGAGATTTGAATAACACTTTTACATTTTTGCGTTCGAACGCTTTTTGAATAACAAGTTCGCGCAACAAATCCATACTACCAAAATATCTATGCAATAACGGATTAGATACTCCCGCCTCTTGCGCCATATTATCGCGTATTAGACCTTGTGCGCCCACGCGTTCAGCCACGCGTAGTGCCGCGTCAATTATTTCTGCGTGACGTTCCGCGACAGGTAAACGTCGTCTACGGCGCACGGGTAAACTAATTTCCATCTGTGGACTCCTCATGTAAGCTCACTATGTTACTATTTTGTGCGCTTTGAGTCAATTGTACTAAGTGAACCAAATGAGGCGGTATTTCAAGTAATGCGGTTATTACTTTACGTAAACAGAATTCACATGGTAAGCGTTTACCAAAAAAGTTATTTGTGATCACGTGATCAACATCTTTAAAATAAAAATCATCACTTAATGGTGCTCTACACCAAGTTTGCCTCTCGTCATATTTAATGTGATTCATAACGTGCCTTCTCCTGTACAAAACATAGCATCACCCCCTAGGGAATTAATTAAATCGATAAACGCTTTCTGTGCTTTTTCTCGGTCTGTATTTTTGTATATCCAATTACTTGCTTTAACTTCACGTGCCACAAATTGACCTATGGTTTTTCCTACCATTTCTTGTGTAACCACAACAGGTTTAATACCGATAAGGTCGGATGATTTAATTACGGCATTTAATGACGCTGAATCATTAGCCAAACCGTAACGTAAACATCGACCGTTGCTATCAAAAAGTGCGCCCACATTGTTACGCCATAAGCGTATACCTAAACGAGACGCTTCTAATTTAATAAGGTTTTGTATGTCGGTTTCGGTCATATACTATGTCGCCCATCCTATAAAGTAAAAAATCAAAGCGAACACTAATGTTGTTCTTTTAAAAAACCCCAATCGCGTAAGTATTAGCTCGGGGACATCTTCCTCATTTCGCGATAATTTTAGCATGTATATTTTATCAAAAGACATTGTCGCCAATACGGAAAATATACAAAGTATACTTAACCCCGTAGACATAACTGTTGTAATTTTCGGTCCTATTAACAAATTTAGAATTAATAAAAAACAGGACAACAATAGCGGCACATAATCTATTTGCCAACATTTTTTAAAAAATTCTTTGAGTATTATGTTTTGTGTTTTATTCATTCATCGTCCTCATATACCATCGTGTATTTTGGTAACATGTTTTTTATTGCTTGTACACCTTTAGCTTTTCCTATAAAAAAGGTTCTATTTAGATCATCCCCATCAAGAGGTTGAGTATTCCAATACCTTTCTATGGTTTCATTCATTTCACGTGTAAACCTATCTAAATCCTCTACTTTGATTTTTATATAAACACTCATTTATCCCCCTTTACTTAATTTAGTCTTTTGTGCGTATCGTGTCAATAAGCGTTTGCGCTTCTTTCGTTCCTAGTGTTTGTGCCGTTAATATATCTATCCCAAACGTATAATAAAACCGTCTTTGTATCTCACTATCGCTTTCACCTTCTGCGTGGTGTACGCCCGCCCATTGCGCTATAACCTCACGTAACTGTCTTTGTGCTTCTTGACGGGCGTTATGCTTTTTAATGATGCTTGACGTAACCACGGCGCCTGCCCCGTGTGGAATACGTGGAGCGCCGTCAATACGTGCAATCTCTTTATTTAGCGTCGATAGCATCGAATAGTCTAACTCTCGTAAGTCACCTTCTACTTGTGCGGGAGTGGCCCTTTCTTTGGGTAGCGGGATAGGATGGCTACAATACGGGCACCTATCCAAAACACGCAAAAATACGGCCACGCATTCCGAATTAAGGCACGTACGAAGCGGTATTGTAGTTGTGCTGCGAGACTTACGGTCTTTTGACTCTAGCGTCCATACGCACGACGCGTCCGGTAGACCGTGACGCATTATATTACCCACGTGGTCTAGTATGATTGCGTGTTGCTTGCCTTCAGAGGGTCGTAGGGCGCGACCTATTTGTTGTCTTAAGAGCCCATATGACATTGTGGGTCTACCTAATGAAACACACCTAACGGCAGGCACGTCAACGCCTTCTGCTAGGATATCCACATTTACGATTTGCTTTATAATACCCTCTCGGAATCGCCTCATGATTGACGCGCGCTCAGTGATGCCGATATCCGCATGGAGGCAAACGGCGGGTACGCCGGCACCCTCATACGCGTTTGCAAGCTCTTGTGCAGCTTCCACACTAACAGCAAAAGTGATCCCTAGTTCTCCCTGGGCGTGTCGTATATAGTGGTCAACAATGTCGCCCGTAATTTTAGCGCGACGTACAGTTTCTTTTAGTGGTTCGGGGCTATAGTCACCTGTCGCGGTAATGCGAACAGGCGATAAATCTAAGTTATTTGGGGGCGCAAAAATGCGGTATTTGCTGAGGTATCCGTCATCGATAAGCTTACGCATGCTCGGACCTTCGATAAGTACGTCAACAAGCCCGTCAGCATTACGTCCGAGTCCTCGCCCGTCTGCGCGCGTAGGCGTTGCGGTTACAAACAAACCGCGCGCATTGGGAAACATACTAACAGCTTTTCCCCATTTATTATCGCGTAGTACGTGCGCGGCTTCATCAATTACAACAAGTTTAATTTGTTGCGCCCATGCCAGTTTGCGTCGTACGAGCGTATCCACACTCGCCACCATTACGCGCGCGGCGGGATTGAAATAGTGTTTTTTACCTATAGATAGATGTAATTGTATAATCGACGGTATAGAGTTGTCCGAGATGATTAAAGAATGTTGGACCTGCGCGCGTGCGAGCGCTAAAGATAATTGACTCACTAGTTCTAGTCTATGCGCCACTATAACAGTCGGTAAATTGACGCGTCGTACTATCTCAGTAAGCATAATGGTCTTACCACTCCCCGTATGTGATTGTACTAAAACGTTCGTAGCGCCGCTGTCCCACGCAGTAAACGTAGACTCGATAAGGTTTTTTTGATACTCACGTAAAATTGTTATTGACATAATGCGCACATTACCCTATACTAAGCTCAATGTCAATATAGTATAAGACAGATTAACAAACGGAGGAATTAATAAAATGAGTGAAAAAATTAGAGAAATGGAAGTTGAATTAACGCTGTCTCTTCTTGAACAAATTAGAAAACACGCAAGGAATTTAAGAAACGAAGGATTGTCCGTGGAGGATACAGCGCATCATCTTATGATGTTGTTGTGTGTTTTAACTGATGAAGCAATTGAGTTAATAACGAGCGAAAAGGACAAAAAATTAAAACTATTAAACATTATACACGAAACCTTATCTGATACTATAACGGCTTGGAGTAACTAAAATGGACTTACTCCAATCATTAGTAATAGCCGGCAGTATAATTATAGGCGTGGTTGCTATTGATCGCGCGTATGAAGGGGACGGAGTTGAACTTAATTGTGATTATGTAGCTCAACATCCGGCAGGGACAATACCACCAAGTGATAAATGTAAGGAAAAGGAAAAGGAAAATGAGACAGATTGAACAAGCTTTAGTAGACCAATGTATTAACCAATGCACAATAGAAATGTACCGAACATTAAAACGTTTTAAATTTAAAAACCCTAACATCGTGGATAAAGTTTTAATAAAATACGATATTGAAAAAATAATGTCTAATTACTTAAAGGAGTTTGAAAAATGCCAATAGAGATTAAGATTACCGACATATCCACATTAACCGCTGATGAAGTAACGGATTTAAATAATTATCTAACGGCCGCACGCGTTAGTAAACAAATGGCTAACGTTGACACGGAACGTGAATATGCGAGGCTCATGGAAGAGACAGAACAAGTTATAAGGTCTCACATAGATGAGGCTAATAAATGTATAGCTGAGCATTCCACGGTTCAAAAACCGGACGAATCTGTTTTTATCCCCGAGGAGTTAATTGATGAAAACGGAAACATAGTCGATAAGATTATTTCAAAAGTAACCAAACCACGCAAGAAACGCGTTAGTAAAGCTAAACCCGTTAAAAGCACCCCTGATAAAAAACATCATGATGAACTACACATTCATACCCATGCTGTTGAAGAACACGACAATGTTAGCGTCGTGGATTTTACCGCGCCTAGACCGCCTACTTACGATAACGTGCTTTCTTTCATTCTAGAAAACACACGTGATAAAAAGTTATCTTTTGATACCGTTCAAGAGCTACTATCCGAATTCAAATTATCTAGTCTTGTTGATTTAAATACTCGTGTCGAATTAATACAACCTTTTTTTACTAAACTTAGAGGATTTGTAAATGACTGAAGAGCAACAAAAAGCGTTAAAAGCAATATCAAAATTTATGGAGGACCAACTCGCAATTAATAAAATACATCATGAACTATTTATCTTATTAAAAAAGAATATAAATATGATAATGTGGGTTTTAATTTTTATAGGGGTGGGCGCAGCGATACTTGCAATCGAGAGGATGATTAAATGAGTAAGACACTAGAAGAAAGAATTCAGGAATCCGAAATGAGAAATTTTAGATTAGACCGGATAGAAAACGATATTAAAAGTATGGAAAGTAAAGTCCAAAGATTATTAGACACAGTTGAGTTTCTTTTGGAGGAGTACAAATGAGAAGCATAATAAAAGATTTTAAATCAATATTATCTTCCGCGGACGAAGATGTATACCTAAAAAACATTGACCTGTTCGGGTATAAATATGCTTTTGCCGCTGACGAGGAATACAATGAGCTTTTTGAGTATCTTTTAGATATATTCCAAGACTCTAAAATCAATAGAAGAACCAAAGACAAAGTTTTAACAACCGTGATGGCGTCTTGTTCTGCCATGGGCAGGGCGGTATCTTTAAATAAATTCGAAGGAGTGCGACATTAAATGAACGACAATAATATGATATATGTTATATCTTGTTTAAACAAACATAAAAAATTCGAACGTTTTAGAGTGCCACAAGAAGTTTTTATATACATAAGACAACTCGAATGCGCTTTACGAAACCCAAAAGTTTCTAAATTAAAACAATTGTATCCCGATAGATTTGAGGAGTTAGAAAATGACCAACAAACACAGTAAATTACCACCCAGTAGTGCAGCGCGTCGTATGGCGTGTCCAGGCTCACGTGAAATGGAAGAACGATACGGACATAACGAAGAGTCAGAAGCATCAAAGGAAGGTCAGTTAGCGCATGAATTAGCGGCTGCGTTTTTAAGCCATTCTTCACAAAAGTTCGATAATGTTACAGAAGAAATGTACGAAGGTGCTAAGTTATATTACGAAACCGTAAATAGATTTATTGATTTATCCGGAATAAATATAGAACAAAAAATTGGTATCCAAAACGTTCACCCCGAATGTTGGGGTACTCCTGATGCCTGGGGAACTAATGAAAATGAGTTACATATATTTGATTATAAATTTGGTTTTACTTCCGTTCAAGCTTTTGAAAATTGGCAGTTGTTAGAATATGCGTGTGGGATTATATATACCATTGTAACAACCATGGGTTTGACCTTACAATCATATAATGTTTATCTCCACATAGTCCAACCACGTGATTATACTGGACCTAAACACAAAGTATGGCATTTAACGGCACAAGAGTTAGAAACATATCGTCAACGTTTAATAATATCCGAATCATTGTCTTTTTCACTTGATGCGCCACTTAAAGTAAGCGAACAATGTAAATATTGTAAAGCGCGTTACGCTTGTCCCGCACTACAACGAGCGGCGCTCGGCGCTATTGAAACTACGCACCGTGCACCTACGCCCGATTTAACGCCGGTACAAATGGGTACGGAACTAAAACTACTTCACGAGGCACGAGACATACTTGAGTATCGTATCACCGCGCTAGAAACGGAAGTCGAGCACCATATACAATCCGGTATTAATATCCCACACTATGAGTTAAAACCAACAGAGAGTCGATTAAACTGGTTTGTGGATAAAAATACAGTGGTACAACTAGGCGATGTTTTAGGTATAAATTTAAGAAAAGAGGATGTTTTAACACCTACTCAAGCAATCAAAGCGGGAATACCCGAAGAGGCTGTTTTAGTACGTGCGGAACGTAAAAGTAGTTTGAAGTTAAGTAAAGTTAATTTAAATAAAATTAGAGAGGTATTTGGAAAATGATAGCTAAAACTGATTTCCCACAGGGTCAATCTGACCGTCCTGACTTTAGCTGGAAAATTAAAGAACAAGAAGAGTTAATTAATACGTTATATAAATTATTACAGAGTCGGAATCAAACACAACCAAAAGAGGAGTCAAAGAAATGAGTCAAAACATAACAACGCCAGTCGGAAGATTAGTAGAAGGTAATCTATATAGAGGAAATGATCGCGATATAAACGGGCAATTAAAGACATTTAAAAAAGGGCCTAACGCAGGCCAACCACGCGTGGATTATTATTTTGCGTTAGCCATACCAAAAGGAAACGAAACGCACTGGAATCAAACACCGTGGGGTCAAATCATTTGGACGGTAGCTAAAACTGATTTCCCACAGGGTCAATCTGACCGTCCTGACTTTAGCTGGAAAATTACTGATGGGGATTCCACAGTTTTAAATAAAGCTAAACCGCCTTACCGTCCCTGCGATAAAGAAGGATTTGCGGGCAATTGGGTTTTAAAATTCTCACGTCCTTTTCCTTGTAAAATTTATAACGAAACGGGCTCTTATGAATTAACTAAGGAAAACTACGTTAATCTTGGCGATTATGTACAAGTACTTGTATTAGTTAAGGGTAATGAGTCCGACCAGCAAAGCGGCGTATATTTAAATCCTTTAGTGGTGGCGTTCCGCGCGTACGGCAAACGCATCATAAGCGGTCCAGACCCTAAAAGTGTGGGGTTTGGTCAAGCGCCTTTACCTCCTGGAGCTAGTACCACACCACCCGATATGTTGCCTATTGGTGTTCCATTAACCGCCGGACAAGGTATATCGTCGCTTACACCCCCTGTGGCGTCTCCTCCTCCCTATCCACAGATTCTAAATGTGCCTCCCGCACCGAACGCACCCGCACCAAGCGTACAGAACGTAGCACCGATACGTTTAATGTCGCCCAAAGCGAACGGCATTACGTACGAGCAATACAAGCAAGCTGGATGGACTGATGAGCAAATGATTCAAGAGGGTGTTTTATTAGCGTAAAAAATTGTAGGGTATTGTGCAAATAGCTATTGACTTCATGCGCACAATACCCTATACTAAGTTTAATTAGAGAGGGAATTATGAATTGCAAGATGGAATACCATTTTGAGGAAAAGATATAATGTTTAGTAGAAATCAAAAACAATTAATAGCTCAAAAAATAGAAGAACTACTTTTAAGTATAAATCATCCTGAAATGCCTATTGAAAATCCTAATTTTGTTATACATGTATTCGGTAAAGAAAGCTGGTCTTTTGCGGAAATACACCCTAATTGGAAATTTAAAGATAAAGAGCCTGGTATTAATCCGTGGAATGAATTACAGGACGAATCTACCGAGGTAAAAAATGGATGAGTTTTTTGATACTGTATTTATGACTTTTATGGGTATTATATTAGGTTTGTTTTGTGTGATCACGATATTTTCTTTTACTCTTTTGATTAACACTAACAAAATACGCACATGTGAAGATGTTTTAAATATGCTTGATGAGTCTAAAGGTACGTACGTTTTAACGGGTGAAGTTAATATTAGCGATTGTTTAAAAAAAGGATACTTGAATGATGAATGAAACTATCGACATGACTATATACGTTTTTAAAAACAACACCACGAATAAAACATTATTCGCTGCGTTTTCTGATGAATCTATTATTGCGGACTTTATGATTAAAATGGAGTTTGATTCGTTTAGAAAGCTCGGTAAAAAAGTTAATAAAGAGGTAGAGTATGAATAACATATATATTGCACAATGTAGCTCGGATTCATGTATTCATAATAAAGAAGTAGAGGTATATGAATTTAGCAGTCAATATTTATTAGAAGATTGGAGCGGCTCTACGCGAGTTAAGGGAATGAAAGTAAACATAGATCTTAATTTCCATTTATGTCAATCATGTTTAGAATATGCTTTAAAGAGGATGAAAAATGAATAACCTATCCACAGTAAATCGCGCTATTAATAATATTATGAATAAATACATAACTGAAAAAGGCTATAGGTCCGATGTTGTGTTTGACTCTAGAGTACTACAACAATCAGACTGTATTATGTTCACAATGACGTTGACAAAGGGACTGTTTAAATCCGAGCCGTTTAAAACAGTATTCCCCATTAAATTTTTAGAAGAGTGCCCCGAGGATAACGTGGTTAATCTTGTGTGTAATATATTTAAAGGGTATCTGTTCGAGTGTGAAAAGTTAGGCGTGGGGAGTCAAAATGAATTTGATGATGAAAGCGGCGTTAATTTAATTAGGAGTAACAAATAATGGGACTTGATGTTTCACATGATTGTTTTTCTGGTGGTTATGGAAAATATTTAAGATGGCGTGTAGAACTGTGTGAAGCTGCGGGTTATATAGTTGATAATGATTATCGGTTTCAACATAATGTCAACGATAAAGAGGTATTAATAGAACTTCTTGAGCATTCTGATTGTGATGGTGAAATTAAATGGGAAATTTCTGAATCGCTGGCTAATAGATTGGAGGAGCTTTTACCAAAAATGCAGCAATTTAAAAAAGAAACCATGCAATTTATATCAGGTTTGAGGGAAGCTTTTAAAGACAAAGAAAATATTGAATATAGTTAACAAGGAACAACAAATGAAACTATCACATTATTCTAGTGAAATAGTTACTTCTTTGAAACCGATAGCCCCTGCTTGTCTTCCTAACGGTAAGCCCCGTGGATTGTGGTTGTCAGTTGACGGCGAATATGATTGGAAATGGTGGTGTGAGGCAGAAGAATTTAATCTTAATAAGTTAAAACATAAACATGAAATAATACTTCATGAGGATCATAATATTTTAATTATTGAGGATTCATCAGATTTAGATTTATTCACTAATAGATATCACCCTTATAATTATAATGATTATTTACATCTTGAAAGCATAGACTGGATTAGAGTTTCTGAAAAACATGATGGAATAATTATTGCTCCATACCAACGGGATTGTCGAAATGCATATATGTGGTATTACGGTTGGGATTGTGCAAGCGGGTGCATTTGGAATACGGATGTAATTAAAGAGATTAAGTTAGTAGAAAGAAATTATAAGCCTTTATAAAATACAACCGTCGGGCTTAATTTAAACTTACGAAACTTTAGTTTAATACGGATAGCCTATATCAGATAACTGCTTGACGGTTGTATTTTATGAATACTTTAATAGTAGAGGGAGGTAAAGAGAATGATTTTTAACTGGTTTAGAAAAAAGCCTAAAATTTTCTCGTGGGCCGAAGAAGCTTTAAAAGATATGAACCCGACACCTGATGAAATTTCACAAGTACTTAGAATATGTGCTAATGGTTTGTATAGGCCCACCGCTACGGATATTATTATACAACTCAGATACATTAGAAATCCAGAATTACGCGAGATAGAAGAACAAGAGTATAAACGAAAATATATAGATTGGCCTAATGGCGATCCATATCGGTATTCATAGAGGAGATGAAAGTAATGACATATAAATATATGCATGAAGCGCCAGATTGTAATCAATGTAATGGAGATTTAGAACCTTGCTTTTTTTCTCAGGCGCATCCTATAAGAAACGACTTTGGGCATTATTACAAAGATGTTAGACTTTACAAAGGCACAAAAGAATATAGATTTTGTAGTGAAGAATGCCGATCCGAATATATTAAGATTAATAATATTCAGCTCGTGAAAATAAGAGAGGTGTAAGATGAGAGAATTTAAAAATGACAGATAGAAAACTAATAGTTTCTATTCACATTTACAGGGACACCGAAGGTTTCCCGAAAATTCAGATGTCGCGTAGTGAAGAAGAGATAACATGGCATCCACATAATATTATGTGGGCACTCGGTTTAGATATGGTAAAGAAAAATGAAGAATAGACATACCGCTGTAATATCCAATAAAGACTTTAAAGTCGAATTAAAATCAGACTCATTAGATGTTTTAAAAGAAGATATTAACGATATAGATTTGTATGATAGTGGGGTTAAGATTAAAATTAAGCCGTCGAGTGATGGTGGTAGTTATTCAAATAAGGATTTAAAAATGACAGATAAGCATTATATCGCTGGAATAGACGCCTCTAAAATCTGTTTTCAATGCGCTAAAAAATTAAGTAAAAGCGACCCGTATGTGCTTATCAAAAGAGATAATAAAATAAGCTTTTGCTCTCCTGGGTGTGTTGATGTTTATTTAGATACTACATTGGAGCCAAGTGATGACAGATAAATATACTATTGAAGATATGCAAAAAATCATTTCAGACCAAAAATTATTCACGATGAGTCATTTACTTCATGAAGACATGACTAAATTAATGAATCAAGCTTACGAAGACGGCAAGAATGAACCTCGATCATCGGATACTTTTAATGAATTTTGGCGTGATAGAATAGAGATTAATCAGGAAAGAATGATGTTTAAACACGAAAATAAAAAACTTAAAGAAGAAAATGAAGACTTTAAACAAAAACTTACCGAAGCCGAGGAAAGAATATGGAACTTGAACGAAGAAAGGGTTCATCTAATTAAACAAAATGAAGAATACGACCATAGTTCACGAGAGAATCTCAGAATCGCGGGTGCAAGGTTAAAAGAAATTCGGAAGCTTGAAAAAGAAAATGAAGAGTTAAAAGACCAAATAAAAGGATTAGAACTTGAAAGACAAACTCGCATTGAAAATAAAATTACCGGTTTAGACATTAAAGAAAGTATTCCGTTAATAAGTATGTTAGAAGAAAGGTGTTTAAAACTTCGTGAGGAAAACGAACAACTCGCAGAAAAATCATCTCAATCTACTGTGATGATCAAAAGGTTAAAAGTTTGTCTAAGACAATGCGATCAATTAATTACTAGAGCTTTATTTATTCCTGTTAATATCGGCCAACAAGAGGATAACAAAAATGACTGAGTATCAACAAAAAACACTAGAGTTCATTAAATATCACATGGATGGATTAGAAAAGCTAACCGCTACTGATGAATTTAAAAATGGCATACATTATATCTTAAAACAATTAGACCGTTCTTTGATTCACGATAAGGATAACAAAAATGACTAAACGAGAATTTGTAACAATGTATATTTTATTAAGTGAATCTACAAAATCGTGTATGACACCCACAGAAGAGCTTCTAGAAGCCGCATTGAGTGCGTGGGAAATACTACAAAAATATAACGGGATAGATGATTAATGCACGTCACAATAGATTTTGAAACGTATTCCGAAGCAGGATACGTTTATAATAAAACTTTAAATAAATGGGAAGGGTTACTCAACGCACCTAAAAAAGGGATATCCGCGGTAGGCGCCGCGGTGTACGCAAAACATCCCTCCACGCGTATATTGTCTTTAGCATATACATTACCAGGTCAAGAAGTAAAGTTGTGGACCCCGAATCAACCTTTCCCAGATGAACTATTTAACCACGTAGGTATTTTACAACAACCGATAGAGGCGTGGAATGTAAGCTTTGAGCGTTGGATTTGGGAAGCGGTTTTACCTAAATGTATTCGTTATTATCCCATGATACGCCCGTCACAGTGGCGCTGCGCAATGGCCAAAGCGCGTGCCTTCGCACTTCCTGGCAGTCTTGCAGAGTGCGGGAAAGTATTGCAAACTTCTTCACAAAAAGATAAAGAGGGTATTAGGCTACTTAATAAATTTAGTATGCCTCGTAAATCTACAGCTAAAGACCCGCGCTTAGTTATATTGCCCGAAGAAGAACCCAACGACGCTGTACTATTATACGAGTACAACATGCAGGACGTTAAAGCAGAAATTGAAATATCAAACGCTATTCCGGATTTATCACCTTTCGAGCTTGAGTTTTGGCAATGTGATCAAGAAATTAATCATCGTGGAGTACAAATTGATGTTGCATCCGTTCTACATTGTATCCACATAATCGAACAAGCACACGAAAAATATAATGCGGACTTACCTAAACTAACGGACGGTGCGGTTACTAGCGCATCACAAATAGCACGCATACGTAAATGGATGGCGTCATTGAACGTACTGGTAGATTCGTTAGATGAGGAACATATTAATAACACCCTAAAAAATCCTCTACTACTTCCACAAATTCGCCGTGTCTTAGAAATACGACAGGCTATTGGTTCCGCCGCGGTTAAGAAACTTTACGCGATGCTCAATCAAGTAACGCTTGATGGACGCATACACGACTTATTTGTCTATCATTCAGCACGTACCGGACGCGCTGCGGGTATGGGTGTGCAACCTCAAAATTTACCGCGTGGAGAAGAGGGATTTAATGTTGACGCAGCGCTTAAAGTTATTCATACGGGATCACTTGACGCGGTAGAAAAAACTTACGGTAACGCAACTGCCGCGGTGTCAAATTGCCTGCGAGGGATGTTTATAGCTAAACCAGGACATGAACTTATATCTAGCGACTACAGTGCTATCGAGGCCGTAGTACTTGCAGAACTTGCGGGCGAAGAATGGCGCAAAGTAGTCTTTCGCACACACGGCAAAATTTACGAAATGTCGGCTAGTAAAATTACGGGGGTACCGCTCGATGAAATAATTGCAGGTTATGACCCCGTGACTAAAAAGCATCATCCTTTACGTAAATTAGGTAAAGTGGCCGAACTCGCCTCAGGATATGGCGGGTGGTTAGGTGCGTGGAAAGCTTTTGGTGCCGATGAGTTCCTATCCGAAGAAGAAATTAAAAAATCCATTATCGCGTGGCGTAATGCTTCGCCCGCAATCGTTAATTTTTGGGGCGGTCAAGGCGCTATTGAAGGGTATTGTTTAAATTATTTTGGGGTGGAAGGCGCCGCAATTGAAGCAGTCCTTTATCCTGGTAGAAATTGCCAAGTTATAAAGTCTGCGGGTGTGAAATGGTTTCTTAATCACTCTATTTCATTTATAGTTGAAAATGATATTTTATATTGTATTCTTCCAAGCGATCGTAAGCTAACGTACCACAAACCACGACTTGAACTCTCCACACGTAGACCAGGCACTTACGAACTTAGTTACGAAGGATGGAATACAAACCCTAAAAATGGTAAGCCTGGATGGATCCGTCAATCAACTTACGGCGGTAAACTCGTGGAAAATATTACTCAAGCCGTAGCGCGCGATATACTAGCCCACGCTATCGTTAATCTTGAAAAGGCGGGTTTCCCCGTCGTACTTCACGTCCACGACGAGATAGTTTCAGAAGTTCCATGCGGTACAAAATCGCTAACCGCGTTTGAAAAAATCATGTCTACAATGCCCTCTTGGGCCTCCGATTGGCCTGTAGTCGCTAAAGGTGGTTGGGTGGGTCAACGTTATTGTAAGTAAATCAGTTACTTAACTATAGTACAGCAAAATATTTTCATTTTCTTATTGACTTAATACGCACATTACCCTATACTAATAATATGTAAACAAACAAAAGGAATTAGAGAAAATGAACGAATTAATGATGATGCATATTAATACAGGTAGCGTACAAACAATACAAGAATGGATGTATGACGCGGCTAGTGAAGGTTGGGATTATGTAGAAACCATAAAAGCGGGTCATTTAGTAGAAGTCGTGTGGGATTCTAAATCACAATCTTGGGTGGAAGCTTAAATAATAAAAAAGCAACATGACCAATTAGCATAGATTTACAAAGAGGATAATAAAAATGACTTATAAATACACGATAGATGACGTTTTAAAAGAATTGGGATATGAGGTTCAGCTCGACGAAATCCCAGAAAGTAAAAAATATAGTTTAACAACCACGGCAACCATGACAATGGACTTAATGAATCGAGCCTATCTACAGGGGTGTGTAGATACACATCAACAAGACCTAGAAAAAATGAAAGAAAAAGTATCTTTAATGATGGGGAAGGAATAATGAATATTAAGAAATTTTTCTGTTTTGAATACGAAGCCGGTAAAAGTACAACTTGGGGCAACCCGGTAAATGGACGCCTTGATACCGCTGGGTATTTAAGAGCGTACGATACAAAAGAAGAAATGGATACTTTTCTTGAAAATTATCAGGGAGACCGGCCCATTGAAATTGTTAGTGAGTTCAGAGCAAGAATATTAAGGGCCACATTATCTAAAAAAGAATTCGATAAATACGTACTGGGGGTAAAATAAAAATGGGAGTACACATTGTTAAAGATAGCGAGAAATATAAAGTAGTTGATGTTAGAACAGAACGTTGCTATATCGGAGACTATCAGTTAATAGAAAAAGTAACGGGCTATTCGGCAGTATGTGGGGTATTTAGTAGAAAAAAAGATGCTTTAGAAAAACTAAACCTATTGGAGACAAAAAAATGAGCACGTCAATATATTTATTTACGCAAGAAAATATGCCAGGATATTCAAAAGATAACTTACGCAAAATAAATTCAGAGTTGATACATAAATTAGAGAGACTCGCACGCGTTATGAAAGATACGGGGAATCAAGACGATATCAAAACGTATTATACTTTAGCGGATAAAGTCCACACGCAAGTGTATCAAAAATACTGTGGGCGGGATTGAAATGAAGGACAAACTCATCGTTGAACTTTTAAAGTCTATTAATAATCGTATAGGTTGGGCGAGTTTGTGGTTATTTTTAATTATGGTAATGATGTTTTTTAACTAAAAGGAGCTACAGGGATGTTAATTTTAACAAGACGAATAGGTGAGAGATTATTCATTAACGGTAATATTATCGTTGGGGTATATGGGGTATTAGGTAATCAAGTCCGGTTAGGTATAGAAGCTCCCTCCGATGTTATTATTCATCGTGAGGAAATTATGAATCGTATACAAAGAGAAAGATTAATGGCGTTTAATTTTGGGAGCTTAGAAAACCCACCCGTAGCGTAAACTATGGGGTGGGTCGTGTTAGGCTAGTCTAAATTATCGATCCACCCCATGGTTTGAATTATAACGGTACCGTTTTCATTAGAGTTTAACCAAAAATTAACACCGAGATTAGTATCATAAGAAATGACGCGATGTTCGCCCACACCTACAACTACGTTAAAAGCATCCGGTGCGGCTGTATTACCGCTGAATTCTAATACGCGAGGCTGGTTTGTACCTTTAGGCACGTTTGCAGAACAATAGATATCTAATTGTGCTGAGCTTCCATCATTTTTAACATTACACACGGCACTAAAGATACCTACGACCGGTATTAATGGTAAAGATACAGGTAAAGCGCTATTAAATTCTGCTTCTGTCGCATCAAAGGAAATATCTTGACGGTATATAGCATATTGAAATTCTCTACCGCATTGATTCATTGTTTCGATATTAGTTGAGGCGGTTTGTGTGAAGTGCGCTCTGACTCGTCTAAAGTAAATAAAATCAGTAGCATCAGCTAATAAATTAGTAGCGTTAATATCCGTATCTAAACCAAAATCTACAGTACCGTCGGCTTTCATTATTACGAAATCGTAGTAATAAGTATTCTCTAGTAGCGTCACGCCTGTAGGCACGCCACCATTGCCCGAACCCGCGGCCCACGCGGTAGTATAGTTTTTTGAAAAAGAGGATGCTGAATTAACTATGGTTACGCTGTTTGTGGAATCGGAACAGGAACCCGCACCAAACGTCATGCTCGTACCGTCATCGCTTGATAAAAACCCAGCGAAATAATTGTACAGCGCACTCGTAGGGTTTGATACTTTTATCCAGCTATTGTCCGTGCCTGGTGTGGCGGTATTACTCGCTAGTTGATTTAAATATACGTCACCGTCGTAATAAGTACGCGCGTATTGTGGATAAGAAAAAGGCGTACCTTGGTTTTGTGAGGTTGTAATAAAAGGTGGAGTGCCGTTTTGAGAATACCATTGTAACAATGTCGTAACGTCAAATAGAACTTGGTTAAAAGTTTGACGCCCGATAGGTAAAGCGTCAGGATCGGTTAATAGATTTAATTCGTAATCCGGTCCGTAGCCTTCTTCGTAACTCACAGACCCATCGGGTTGAGTCGTTACCGGTACGGTACTAACATCCCCGCCAACCGCAAAAGGATTATAGAAATAAGGGGGTGTTTCAGCGGTCATCACGCTTAAATCTTGGCGCTTTAATTTATTTTGTGCCCCTTCATCTTTAAGACGTTTTAAATAATCTAGAGCTTTTTTGCTCATTTTTTTCATAGGCGCGTTTGGGGTGAATGACATCATTGTTGTCTCCTTTAATTATTAACTAACACTGTAAAATCCGCTACAAAAATTACCGCCGTAAAAATTAGTATAAGTATTTTCTAACGTCGGGTAATCATCATTATTGTTAAAGCCCCACGTTGGCGCTCCATAAATAAGAATTTCAGAAATTAACACACCCGCGGGGCGTGGTAAAATATCTAATTCAATTAAAGTATCTAATAAATTAGGCGGGAATGTGTCGTCTGTAAACACATAACGCATACTCATGTCTAAACCGTCTAATGCGTACATCTGCCCTGTAAATCCGATATCGGATGAATTAACAAGATAATTTAAAAACTTGTTTATGTCCCACACTTCCCCGCGCGTTATTAATTGATAGTATCTTAATCGCAGTAAAAAGCGTTGTTCCTCTTCAGTTAGCGTTATGATGTCTCCTCGAGAAGAGAAGTTACCGCCGAAAAAGTTAACGTATGTATTTTCTAGTGTGGGGAACTCATCATTGTTATTAAAACCCCAAATCGGTGTATCCTCGGGCTCCGGCTCATAAGGCACATAATAGGGTACATTTAATATAATTGACCACACCGCTAATCCAAATAAATTAGCGGTTAATAAGTTAAAAACATCCGTGTACCAGGATGACCAGAAGTCCGTTTGATTCTGTGTGTACCAATCTTGTTTTTGATTGAGTAAACTTAAAATATTTGGGGATTCATTATACTGCCATAAAACAGATTTCAAAATATTTACGTTGTAATTAAATTCTTGAATAGTTGCCATTTATAACACCGTCACAACAATAGCAGACTGTGCAATATTTGCGATTTCCCACGGGGCTATTTCGATTTCGGTATATTGGTACGATCCCGCATCGGTTATGTTTTTTATTTCTAAATTTTGTACATATATGCCTGGGTATAAAGTTGTGATTGCGCCGCCAAGTTCCCACGGGCTTACATTAGCGCCCACAATCAATCCATCTAATCCGCTAATTAATCCCGCCGCATAATTTAAAATTGCGGTTTGAACAGCTACTGTTGGGTCTTGTACAGGTTGCGTGACGTAAATCGATACGGTAACGCCGATGTCAATTATGTCGGGCCTATCAAATAAAACGTCAATAACTTGACCGCTAAAAGGTACGGTTACATCTTGAGATATAGGGGTCATAGACGCGCCGTTATTATAAGCGGAACCCGAACTTTTTTTACTTTGCATGGTTGTAGCCACGTCTAAATCAGTACCACCATTAACACACGCATATATAGAATGCGGGACCATTAACACGCCGTCTATAGTTTGAATCTCAGATGATACATTTTCTAAAAATGACAAACTTGTTACGCCCGTAGTAAGATATAGCGCACTGACAATAGCCTCCGCGGTGGATAATCCTTGCGCCGCTAAAGTAACTCTACGTAAAAATCTAGCTTGCTCATCACTTTGAGTAACTGTACCTGGCGTAGCTGCGTATTCATTTGTTATCGTTTCCCAACCTGGAATATCACTTAGTATTTGTGTCAATGTTCCCGCGCCCGCAGCAATAGGACCATCTACTACAGAATTCATGACCACAGTTGCAGTACCATCAACTATCGTGACGTCTGTAGTAGTCGCAAAAACATTGTTATATACGGAATCAGACGCTTGTGCGCCTTGTGCAATTACTGTACCCGATACACCTGTTAATGTAGCTGTTACCGTGGAAGGCGTTGAAGCAATACGTTCCGATCCCGTTAAATCGAGTAACGCATCTAAAAATACGCCACCGGAATAATTAGGATTAATTTGATTGGCTAATGCCGCGTTATTTTCCGCAACAGCAGAACGCGCCGCCGTCTCTGATATAATGAGTAAACCTTGGGGAGTATCGGGCGTGGTTACTAAATCCATGCCGAAAGTTTGTTGATACTCTCCCGTTACATCACCCAAAATAATGCTGGTGTCGGGGATAATGACACCCGTACTTAAAATATAATTATATAACTCATCCATTCCTAAACCTTATGTGGGTATTTGTCCGGTAATACTTTCTGTAAAATTCCCATTCCCGTAAATAGTTCTAATCATTGCGGTATAGGAAAGAGTATTATTTGTTTGGGATGTCATTAAAGACACCACTTCAAGCACACCCCCAACAGCCAAAAAAGCGCGTCGTAAAGCGGCTGTATATTGAGCAATGTTTGGCGTACCAGTCCATACGGTTTGGAAATAGGGTAAACCTTGATTTGTATTATATACCATTTCCCCTAACAGGGTTTTAGCAGCTTGTTGACATTGTTGTATAATAGCGGTCAAATCATATGCGTAAGCGATGTTCCCCTCAGCGTTTAAATAAAGGTCGTTATTACTATTTACCGCAAATGTTAATATTGTCATGTTTATCCTATGGGGGTGGAGTGTATGGGGTTATACTCCCCGTAGCAGTGATATTTCCCACGACGCCTAGATTGCCCGCACCTTCATTTACTGTGATCACCGAATTCGCACCGGCATTTATATTAACACTTTGCGCGGCATTTATATTAACGTCCGTATCAGATATTGATATTGATACAGTGCCCGCGAGGTTTTGTAATACAGCCGCTCCGTCAGCATCGTCAGCCAAAGTATACCCACGCATAATATCAGGGATAAATAACCCACTTGAAAAATCATGTATGCGATTAGTGTTAGGGATACTCTGCGAATACGTTTGTAAAAAGTTGCTAATATCTCTATCATTTGCGCAAATCCATCCTAAATCACCTTGATTCAAAGGGAAACTTAAAAATAACCCTCCGCCTCCTAATAGTAGCACAGGAACACTGGCGACTTGTGGGCGTGGGACCGAGCTACCGTCCGTCGTAAGTAGCGTAATTAATATTTGAACTTGTACTCGGTTTTTTTCGCGATTGTAACTTATGACTTGTGCGGGTAGCATTTTATCAACGTTTTGAATTAGTTTACTAAATGCAAAGCGTATCGAGCCTGCGAGACTGTTATTATCTGCGGGATCTAACGACGGATTATTATATAACTCAGCCACTGGTTGACTCCTCGCTCACTGGTAAACGCGCACAGTCAGCTATATAATAGAACGGTACTTCGCGATTAGTAATTATAAAAGCTAATTGGAAAATAACATACGGCCCATTCACAGCGGGATAAACACTACTTTGAAGTTCAATACCTCCACCAAGTACCGTTTTATTGTCAATAAGAAATTTGACTCGTACCCCCCTCTCCGTAAACTCGGGGATTCCGATCATACCTGTAGACGCGGAAAGTTGACGAAATTCCCCGCGAAGAGGCGCGCCGGCATTTTTAACGATCAACGTATCCGTGTCCATGAAAACATTTAAATTACCTAAAGACGCCAACGCTTCAATTTGTTGTAACGCCGCGCCCGAATAAACGTAGTTGCTAATGTCTTTATCATCCGCCTGAAAATTTAAAAACACGCCTAAATCATGAGCAACGGCAGTCGATATTTGCTGTAATGTGGTTGTGCCTGGTTGTGTGCGAGAAATAATACTATTTTTTAAAAAGTTACCGGTAGAACATCTTAAAATTACGCCAATATCGGGTGGTTGCGTAACACTTGCGTAAATTACATTCCCACGATAAATAATGGTAGTACCATATGATTGACGACCAGCTTCTAAAATAACGCTTTTCGGTGACCAATTAGCATTATAAGGAGACGTCTCAGTAAGCAAATAATCTCGTGTGGCTCTATCTAAATTATAAATTGCAATTTCGGCTTCATCTTGTAGGGGATTAGCATACTTAACCCCCGCGGCGGCAATAAAAAGATTCGTATAAGTTTTTAATTTCCCGTTAATTTCAATACTTAATTTGACAATACGTTGGTCAATCATCGTATTAACGGTAGGTGGTGATGCTATCTCGTTAGGTTGTGGGGGCATTTATAGCCTCTATTTCTGTTTGATTGGCGTATATTAAATATTGATCCACACCAAACCTTGTCCAATCAGGGTATTCATAATCCACCGTTTGTAGAATAAAATTACCTAATTCTAAATAAGATGCAAGTAATGGATAATTTGGAACTAGTCTTACACCCGTAACGATAACTACGTCATTTACACTGATGTCAATTGTCATTACGCCATTTCCACAATCATGTAAACGCAAATCATAATACTCATTGTTTAACTGTATCGATAATGATTGACTTGGTATGGCCTCAAGAGGAATATTTAACATTTTGTCCCCTCAAGTTATATTATTAAGAGATTGATAGACGGCGATAGCTAGTGCTAATTGTGTTGCATTAGCCGGACTAATTCCTTGTTGACCTCGATCCACAGTGTTACTGTCTGATGGATCTAACGGCTCTATACTACCCTCAGGCAATACAAATAATGCTTGGCGTAAACTTATATTGAGCGAAATAGTATCGTACTGTTCCGGTGTTTCGTCATGTGGCATAGCCGATATTAATTGATTTTCATAAACCGCCGTCTTTGTTTGTACTACTAAAAGAGTACCACTTAAATAGTACGATAAAATTGCTTTATAGGTATCTTGAAATGTTGCGGGAGTTAATATCAAAGACAACTCAATTTCTACAGGTAAAATAACAAAATGGTCAGTGATTACCGAACCAGTCTCAATAGGATGTTCCATTACTTTTGCTTGCGGTTTAACCGTGGCTTTAACTGCGCGTGCGTCCATAAATAATTGTTCATAATCTTGATTAAATACCGCAACCGTATCATACGCGTAGGATGGTAAAAGGGTATCGATTATAGATATACCGGTCGCCATTAGACCACCACCGCATTATCAAAATAAGCATTACTTTGTTGAATTTGATTTAAAAATTCACTACGCCTATCTATTTCACCAACCACAGCATTTGCGATTTCTTTAGTGTTTTGAGCCGTCGTATTTACATTTACCGAACCCACATACAAACTACGCGCTTGAGAATTCGTTACTTGTGGAATTACAGGAGGTACCCACGGTACATTTTTATAAGACGCTGGCATTTGATAACTATCTGAGAATCCGGATATAGGAGGCAGAGGAACTTGGTCACCGTTATAGCCCGTAGAAGTATTTACCGGTTCTACATTCTCCGTTACTTCAGTAGGTTTTACTTTTTTTTGATAAAAAGGTACTCTACCTGATAAGATATCCAACCAATCCGGTGTTTCATACGCGTCTATATCTGTAAAAGTAAAAGCCGATACGACTTCGGTAAGAATATCTATAAAACCCGTTAATCCAGGTAATATTTCTGATTGAAACGCTCTATATAATTGATCAACCGCATCCGATAATTTACCCACGGCGGTATTAAATTCTCTCGTTGTTTTTGCGTCTTCTTCTGTTACGACACCTAGTTTTACTTGTTCGGCAAGAGCTGCTCGAATAGCTTTAGGTCCTTGTACTAAAAATGCAATTGTTGAAGGGTCCAACCCTAAAAATTGTTGACCGTATATTTGCGCTTTAGTCGAGCCTATTTTCTCAAACTGTTCAGATAGTTTTAAAAAATAATCGAGTGCAACTTGTGGTTGGGTATTGAAATCTTTAGCAAAAGACAATACACTATTTCTGAAAGTAGCGGCATCCCCTCCAAAATTCCTAACCGCTTTTCCCCACGCATCTAGTTGTTGAATATTGATACCCGTTTCTAGAGAAAACTGAGCAAGACCGCTTGTGTCTGATAAAGTTGATCTAAATCCGCCAATAATAGACGCGGCACTAAAATAAGTAGCCGCAACTTTAGCTAATGTTTTACTAAGCTTGTCAAATTCATTATCTGTTTTTGTGGTTTGTTCTTCTGAATCTTTAGAGGTGTTGGTAAGTTCTTCTGTTTTTTTCTTTACGTCATCGATTTCTTTTTTTATTTGAGCTGAATCGGCTTTAAATAATAAGGTGAAAGTTTCAAAAATTGCCATTATTTACGCACCTTTTGTTTAGCGTTTTCAATAGCTAAAAATTCGTTATACCTCGACACCGCTATTATTTCATATAAATCGTACGCATCTTCTAAACTATAGATTGTTTTTAACTCGTGTAATGTGGCTTGTTTATTGGCTACTATAAAGCCGATAAGTTGATCCACATTAGGGAAATCCATACTTTCATTTTCAGGACGCGACCACCGTGGAAATTTTAGGCTCGCCCTTCTTTGAAAAAAGAGCAATTGTATTCCATCATCTCTTTTTCAATTTTAACGAGTGTTTCCCAATCGCCCGCATGATTATCAACTAATTCACGCGTCATTAAACGAATAGGTGTCGTGCCTTCGATAGGAACAGCTACAAAACACATTAATTTAAGCATTGTAGTTTCGCTTAACCTATAATCATCATTTTTATGTAAAATACCGTCTGTGTAAATTGCAGCAATTTCACGGCCCGCTATTGCGGGGAATTTAGAAAGTATAAATTTTTTACCGTTTATTTCTTTTTCTATTGGCTGTATTAAATGCATATCATGCCCCTATTCTATTTTCAAACGCGAAAGCGTAAGTTTTACTTTTAAAACGCGCACTGCTTGCTACACTACTAGCGGGTGTACCGGATATAATAGCGCCGTTTTGTAAAGTAATGAAATTACCAGCAGGATAGACTGCGGTAAAAGTGATTATATCACGTGCCCCAACTTTACCTCGCCCCACGCGGTTGGCTTCTAATAAAACGGCTAAATTGATATCAGAATTGCTACCAGGTACTACCGCAACGGTCGCTCTAATAGGAGTGGGTTTAGACCAAGAAACTAAATCCCCGTTAAGTCCCATTGCTACGTCAGCAACGTCAATACTGGGTATATCTAATGGATCGATATCATCAGCAAATTGATCGAACACTAAAGCGACGGGAAAAGTTTTTGACGCGATAATACTCGCCAATATGCCATAACCGGAAATATTTTGCATTTTTTAATTCCTTAAATTAAAATGTGGGTACCTTCCACAAAGTTAATAACGTCGTTTTTACTATAAACTAAAATGTATTGAGCTTCGTAGTCACTATTAGATACTTGTACTATCGTGCAATTTAGCCAATATCCAATATCTTGGACTTGATGCCATGCGAGCGGATCGCCCGTTACGCTTGTAATATAACCTTGTTGAGACGTAGACAATGTTTTGTTAACACTAATTGTACCGTTAAGTAATGCTTGATTAATTACACTTTGTAAAGTATTAATAATCATAGAGTTGCCCGCCGTATTAGCAGGAACTTGTGTCTGAGCTAATAATAAAGTGGCTATAGCTGCGGTAGCTGCATCTTTTAACCAAATTTCATTTACATAAACACCCATAGGAATTGGGCTGGTGTCTGGACCTTGTAGAACGCCGGATTGATAAAATTCGAGTTGGGTTCCCGCAGTTTGAGTTTGTCCGTAATAGTTAATACCAAGAGCATCATACGCATTAGCGGTAGTATCATCCGTAACGCTAGGTGTAAGTCCTGAGAAAATTTGGAACGAATAGTTTTGTACGCTGTTGATCGCATCATAGTTTGTTGCCGCTTCAATCATCATCGGGCACATTTCAGGATATTGAAGAGGTGATAGAGTAGGACTTATAGTTAAACCCACGCCGCCTATATCCGCAAGCGCCGCTTGCCATTCCGTTGCGTTTGCAGGTGTCACAGGAACAGAATACAGATATAAATTATTTAATGCATAATTCCACGCGGCGGCTTCTTCAACTTGATCAAGAGTTAAATCTAAATTAGTTAAAAATCCGAAAGAGCCGAAATTATTTGAAATTTGATTTGACGTGGTTAAAGTTTCGGTAATAGTCTCCACATCGGAGCCGTCGGCCCATATTGCTCCAGGAGTTATAGTCCCGTTAGTATTTATAGATTGTGGCAACCATCCTAAAAGACCGGCGGGGGTGATGTCAGTACCGCCACCGCCAACGGTTACAGAGATTGTCGCCGTACCTGTTACGCCGCCTACTAAATCGAAGCCGCCGGAAAAACTATCATAAGATACTGCAGCGTTACCCCACAAGGCATTATTAAATGTGATATTTTCGTCTGCGTTTGAACCCGTCGCCGCTTGCGATAAAGTAATTTCCGTACCGCTATTAACTTCAACAATAGTAGTACCAAAGGGTATGTCTGCTGCTCTTACAGACATACCTGCAGAGAGTGACGAAGTATCGGCTAGCGTTACGGTTGTTGTTCCGTTAGTAGTGCCTGTTAATACAAAACTACCGGCTAAATTAATTGCATCTTGTACGATAGTAGCTACATCCGCTAATGTCATAACGCTTGAAAAATCTAAATCATTTAACGTATAAGTATACGTACCCATAGTTAGAATAAATGAACCATTGGTTACGGATGTCCAATTTGTATAAACACTATTATTTCCGTCCAATGCATAAATCATTGGCGCTACTGCTTCGTTAACCCAACGTGCAAATTGAATTGAACCTGCTTGAGTAATAGTCTTACTAACCCAACTAAAATAAAATACTGAACGATAGTATTCTTCTGCATCCGTTCCGAAATATTCGCCAACGGCCGTAGCATTATCAAAAGATATGAAACTTTGAGGAGGTACAAGATTATTACTAGTAAACATACGCGCTACTAGATCACGGGTTGGAACGACAGTACCCGCACCCACACCTGAGATAATATCAACGTAATGAGTAATGCTTATTGCCATTTTGTATCCTTATACTGGGTAAATTCCAGGTTCAAAACTATTGATAATAGGAGTCGTGGATATTCTATCGTTCAAGTATAGCAGAGTAAAGTCAAAGGATGGTATTGCCTCAAAATTGTCTCTGTCATCCACAAAATGCGGGTTAACGATATCTGTTATTCGTAAAATCCCCACGCCTTGGGCATTTAATGTTGTAACAGTATTATCGCTTTGTAAAATGCTTGCCACTTCGTTAGCTAAATCCGAGGCCGTAAAAGAAAGATATTTCGGATTTTGTAAAACTAGAGTTTGGATTCTAAAAGTCGTTTCATAGTATTGCTTTTCTTGATGGACCATTTTATTAAGCACGCTATCCCAATTATCTTGTCGTCCTAAAAATCCATATCGACGATCAGCCATTTTATAAAAATAAACGGTGGGCGCTGTGGGTATACCCTGTTGAGTTGGTTGATTTGCTCTTTGGACAACAACATCGGGAAATCCGTCGGTAATCAAACCTTCAGTTATGATAGGTAGAAATAATTCTATTAAACTGTTTTCTGTCCAAATCAATTATATCCACCTAAAAAGTTACCGTTTCCAAAGTTAGTGTAGTTGTTATCTTCACCACCAAAACCAAAAATATCGGCTTGTTGCGTATCCGTTCCGATAAACACACACAAAATACCTTTCCAACCGTCTAGTGCGTACCAGTCATTCTCACTTTCAACTTGGAACAGTTGACCATTAAACGCAACTTGGTCTGCAGTAATATTACGCGCCAAATCGAGAACGTTGTTTGGCGTATAAAAAGTATAATAGTCTTTTTGTAGATCTAAACCGTATTGACGTACCGTATCACGTGGTACGGGTTGCCAACTCCCGTACATTACTTTACCCTCGGCAAAAGTAGTTACGTATTGGCCCACGGAATTGAGCTCGCGTCCTAACGCTTTATAGTACGTTAATCCTTGACGCGCGATCATTGTCATGGCCATATTGAGTAAGTTTTGACCTGGTATTACGCTCATTCATTAGCCTCAATAACATGCGTGACAGATGCAAACATAAGTCCGGTATCGATTAACGGTTTTTCTAGAGTTTTAGTAATTCCGCGTCTTTTAGCCGATTTACTCGTAAGTCGATCAAAACGAGCTTGTATCGTAGATGGTGCTAATGGAGGTGACGTAACGGCGGTAATTGCTTTTTTGATGTCAAAAGCGGCAACCGCGCCAATTTCATCTAAAACCGTTTCAATGTGTTTGTTTCCCTCTATTACATCTTTAGCGCCGGTTTTAACTATCGCCATCCACTTAAATGAATTTTTTATAACTGCGGGCCCCATAAAAGGACGTGCGGGAATACGCAAATACGGCACGCCATATTCATTCTGAGCGGCAACTTCAGCTACATATTGACCGCCTTGTTCTTCGTGATATCTGTTTTTTTTAGTCCAACCAACTTTTAAAACTTTATCAGTTTTTAAAAACTCTATGGACTTTTCGATATTAATATGTTTTTCAATTTGGAATTGCGTAGCCACTTCGTCCGTATCCTCTAAAAGATGATAGTACCGGCGATCCACCAATATAGAAACCGCCAACGGAGTTGACCTGTAATAGAGACCAAAGTAGTTGACCATAAGGACTTACTGATAACCACCAACCCCATTGATTTTTAAGTGGCGGAGGCACGGCGGTTATTTGCACTTTATCCACATTGGCCGCACCTAAAACGTACGGCACTTGACCTTGTGCAATTAAGCCCGCGATGTAGACTAAATGTGCGGTCATTAGATTAAGTCCGTATTGACGCGCATCACCTTGTAAATCCCCAAAATTCCCGACATCGCTCATATAACTTATGGCAGAATTCCAGAAAGCTTGGAGTGTCGCTTCTGGGTAATCCGCCGTACTCGCGTATGCAGGACATTGTTGTCTAAACAAAGCGTCATTATATGTTAGTATTGTGGGATTTGGGGTGCTCATAATTCTATATTCGCGCTTGCGTGTACTGAACGATAAGAATTAGGCACATCTCGATTGACTTGTACGTAATCTTTAGGTGTCAATGGCGCGCAATTATCTTTAGGATTCATGTCGAATTTAACAACTTTTGCGGAATTTTCATTTTTCTTACGTACTCGAATAAATCCATTTTTTTCATCTGTTTGAAAACTTTTAAGGCTTTTTAACCACTGCATGGTTTCCTCATCTTTTACAATAGTAACCACGCCTTCCGGAGTTATAAAATGTTTGTTACATAAACCATGACCGCCCTCTATAACAAAAGAACGTTTAATAACGTTGTAGTTTTTACTAGAGTTAGTGTTGTATTCTACATATCTAACGGGATTAGTACGTGTTGAATAGATATAATAAGTCATAGCGACTCCCTTTTAGTTGACGACAATAACTAATAGTATATCACTAAGTTTAATTTTTTGTTGAGGTTGTCGGCTCAGGTAGAATTCCTGTTTTTCTAGCCTCCCCCACATTTAGAGCAAGTATATTTAAAATGCTGCTCAAAATGTAAAGAATCTTATGAGTTTTTTTAGGTACGGGCGTAATAGCACTAATTGCAGATGCGATAGTGACAACCTGTGGTGCGTAATGTAAAACGTCTAATGCAATAGCTAAAATATCCATGATTTCGCCCTCCTAATTTAACTTACCTTTTAAGTATAGCAGTAGGATTTGACGATTCTGACGGAGTCATAAAAAAGAGAAATGTCTTACATCGGGAATAGATAAAATAGCAACCCGTCGGTTTGAGGATACACTTACGTGCCTAGCCTTGACGGGTTTTATATTAGATACCATACCAACGAGTAACAGCCCAAGGACGTTTGCACATCGCACCAGCAGTGGCATTAGAGTAATCTTCCTCGTATGCTTTAGCTAATTGTTGTACGCCCATAACTTGGAACTTTGCAGGTACTGCTTGAATCCACACTGTGCCACCATCCGTAGACATATCTTGAATTTTATCTGCGTAGAGATAAAACACGTTGTATGCGACATCATCAACAGTATCAGCATCATTTAATTGGGGAGCAGAAGTTACACGAATACCAGGGTAGGCTTTATGTAACCAATCAAGTACAGAAATACCGAAATCCGTAGTAGTTGCAAGAAAATCAACTACATCCGTAGCAACGGCAAGAGTCAATTGCATCTTTGTAGGATCGATTGTATCTTGTGATTGAGTACGTAATTGTTGAATTGCGGTTAAAATATCCTTTTGGATTTCTAAGAAAGTTTTATACTGCCATTGTGTATGACCTGCCGCACCTGTGGCAACTACGGTATAGGCTAATAAACCAGGGTCATTTAAAAACCCATAAGTATTATTTGCACCGCCATTAAATCCATAAAATCCTATTTGGTTACGTTCAATCTCTAATTGTAGTGCGCAAGACTCACGTTTCATACCGGAATCATCGACTTGCATACGAGCTGAACGTGCGGCTTCTAAATTACCTACTTTCATGCCTTCTTCGAAACGAATAACCGTACGAGTAACATAATTGTTATTCCATGAAGATAACGGAACGTTGGTATAATCACCATAAGGAACTGCTTTACCGGTACGTTCTAAAATACCTTGGACGATCATTTCGTCTTCCCACGCACCGATGATTTGAATACCGATAAATTCATCGATTTTACGTGCGGCGGTAATAGTAAAAACAAATCCAGGTAACCAATTTTGTAAGAACTGTACAGGAGTACCAACAGACGCTTGAGTTACTAGAGGCTGTAATTGGTCCATCGCTAATGCGGGATTTTTCATCATTAGGTTAACGGCTTTAGAATCGAGACCGATACCTATTTGATTTAAATTACGAAACTCTGCTACGTTAAAATCTCTAAATTCATCTTGCATCCGTTCGCAAGCTCTCGCACTAATGTGTGATATAACTCTACTTGGTTGTGCCATTTTTAATGTTCCTTATTAAGCTGCGGGTACGGGTACAGGATTAACAACAAAACCCACTTGGATTACTGCTAATCCACTACCATCAATTGATTGTGGGAATTGTGAAACTATTGCGTTTGCAAAGCTATACCCGTCTGGTAAAGTCGGCCCTGGTGACATAGTTGCTAAAGCACCAGTAGTATTATCGTATATAACATAATCACCGATATTTGCGGATGCCGGTAATGTCACATACATCATACCTTGACTTAACAACTCTGCTTGAGTTTGGTCGGGTAATTGTAAAGTAGGTTCTAGGGGGCCTTCACTTGTACCATAAAGCGCGTAAACTTTTGGATCGCATAATATACCTGCGAAACCGTAATCCCCGCCGTTACCTGCTTGAACGTAACCTTCACCGGTAATGGTGTACGCAGTAGAACCCACAATGTTAGGAGTGCCGCTACTATTTAGTGTCCATGAAAGGGCGATCCAGGGAACGTCTTGGAAAATTTCACCAGGAACACCCGCACCGGCGTAAATAAAAACTTGATTTTGAAATGCTGCGGCCATTATTTAGCTCCTTTAAGAAAATTGTCAATTTGACTTGACCGAGGTGCGGCATCTTGAGCTATGTTAACCACGGGGTTAACTTTAGCAGCGGCAAGATATCCTTGTAAAACTGATTGTTCGTGCCCACGTGGGCAAGTTAAACCCAATTTACGAATGCCGTATTGAGCAACTTCTTCAAGTGTTTTTTCAGCGTGATCAAATACCCCAATATGTTGAGATAATTTATTTGCTAACGCGTCACGTTGTGCGGCTTCTCTGAAAATAGCTTTTGCGTCCATTGCTTTAGAAGGTTTTTGTTTGCCTTCTTTTTCAACTTCTTCATCGACTTTTTTATCTTTTTTACCTTCTGATTTTTCCGCTTCTTTTTCTTCAGACTCGGCTATATCAGAAATATGTACTTTTTTAACGAATTCGTCGGGTTCTTCATCGGCGATACCTTCTTTACGCCAATCTACATCGCCGGTACCCATCATCTTTTCAAGATGCATTACGGCCTCACTAAGAGCTTTATGTAACATTTTCATGCCGCTGCCTTCGGTATCTTCGGACATGTCTTCTTTTTCGCGTTCGGTTTCCATATTGTCTTTTCCTTCTGGCTTTTCTAAATCTTCGGGTCCACCTTGTGGCTTGCTCATATCTGGCATTTTTATATCCTTTGCGTCAAAAGTAAATTTAAGCGTATCTAGTACCGCAACATCCGGTCCTGACCGCCCTTCTGGAACATTCGCTACGTGATTGCCGCGCATTTCACGCTGAATAAAATCGTATGGTTGCCCGTCATAAATTCCGTTACGCCTTTCGTATTTGCATCGATAGCCGATTGATATTTCTTTTATTCCGCCATCTATACGATCGTGTGCATTTTCGGAAAATATTTTTAAATTTGATAATAGGTAAGGTTCTTCAAAGTAAATATCCTCACCGGTGACGCCTTCAATGCCTTTTTTTTCAGCCGGCATCAAGCCCTCATCTTTAGATCCTAGCATAGCATGCCCATCTGTAAAGGGCAAAAGTTTGAAGGAATTTATCGTTTCGGGATCAGATAATTCTTCAGCCGGACGATACACCATATAAATTTTATCAGATTCTAAATCAGGATAACCTATTTGCGCTCCAGAATAGGGAAAAACTCCGACTTTACTAATAGGATTACCCTTAATTTCGGGCCATCCATTAATGTCATATTGTCGAGCGGATTTTATGGGGACAACTTCCGGTACGGTACTGTTACTAGGAATATCGCCTAAATCTTCATCTTTATTTGATTTACCCGCCTTTTTAAGTGCGATAGCAATACTTTGTTTATGGCCGTATCCAGAATGCTCAAGTTCTGAAATATTCGATCCGATAGTTTTACGTGATGAACCGGAAAGAAGAGGCATTTAATGTACTCCACAAAGATTGGGTCTATCGAAGATATTAGCATTATTTATAGTCGTCATCAAATTCTATTACTGGGCCGAACGTACATTTACAATTTGGGGGGTACCCAGGTAAACCTTGGTCTTGTTTTGGTACGCCGAGTGCAGCTTGTTCGGCTATTAGATTTTCAAAACTGAATATTTTACCTGATATTTTTACGTGCGATTCGCGCGGAACTTGTCCGCCGCTACTATGCAACCATTGAAATTTTTTAATACCTAATTTTTCTAATTTTGCTTTATTTACGGAAGTATAAGTTTTTCGAGTTTGGTCTAATGCTAATAATTCGGCTCGACGTTCAGTAAGTTGATCATACTTTTTAATTTGTGGCAGTAAATCAAACATTCCCTCACCTGATGTTATTGACCTCATAACCGCGCCTGTGACGTCTTTAAAATATTGCTGTGGGATGGACTTAATTAGAGAAACATTTTCAGCAACTGAGGCATTTACCACATCTACTAACTCAGGAGGTACCAAATCTGTGTTGATACTCAATCCTCCTGAAAGTTGTTTAAGACTACTTTTAAGATGAACTTCACTTGTTTTTAAAGTTCTATTTAGCATTTGATCGGCAAGTGTTTTAGATTCTAAAGCAAATAGATTCTCTAACTTCTCGATCAATTTATTCATCACAATACGCGCTTGAGAACCTAAACTTTCATCCATTGTACTTTTTGGTTTCATTTCAAAACGCCCGAATAATAAGATCAATTCACGTCTAGTTTCTTTTACCATTCGTTTAACTAGCTTTCGTAACTCTCGATTATACCAAAGTTGTAAACTCGCATTATAATTAAGACGCGTTCCACGCAATACTACATCTCTATTTTTAGCCCAGCGCGCTTTTTCTTCCGTCAAAGGTGGTTTTTTAGTCGTAGCCTTGTTCGTTTTCTTCTGGGTCACTTAAAATCTCTTTTTCTTCAATACCGTTATACCCGCTTTCAGGATCAGCCATAATTCTTTCGCGTTCGTCCATCCCGTCAACTGCACCACTTTGAGATAAAATTAAACCCGTTTCCGCTTTAATTTTATTAAGCTCTGCAAGTTCTTTACCGGTCATTGCGTCAAGTGGCTTCCATTCTATCGTAGTTTCGAACGGTTCAATACCGAATTTTGAACAAATTTCTGATCGAATTAAACATAAATGATGGCGTTGAATTAAAGGCGTTAAATCGTGGGCTTGGATAGATTCCAATTCTTCATGATAGCTTGCTTCTTCATATTCCCCTGTAGAATTAAAACCTTTAGGGGCCGTGCCTAATAATTTTACTGCAGGTACATTAGCTGCCGCAGCCACAATTTGATATTGCGTCATTATTACCGCGTCTAAATCCGCTAAACTCGTATCAAGTCTTTCTAACTCTTCACTTAAATCAACTACTTTAACACCGTAATTATCTCGATTAGCAACCCAATTTAGCATCCGCTTCACAAAGTGAGGATTTTGTGCCGTGGCTTGTGTGGTATCTGTTTTTAACACATCCGTACGTTTAGTTAATGCCAGTAAGGGGGCTTCATTGGCGGTACGCTCTGCCGCGTATACTCGATCGTATATTTTTTGAGGTATTGAAACACCTGCATAAATATATGTAGGTTTTAAAATGTCGGGTACTTCTTCAGTTCGATATATCACTAAATGCGACCTATGTACTAAGCGACCCGCTATATTCCACCATGTTGGTTCATAAAAATGTATACTTGCTGGCGCACCTGCCGCCTCTGTATCTAGTTGTGGAGTAACCCAATAAGGATCTATTTGTGAGATACCTTTATATGATCCAGGAGTAATGCCATCCGGATTAAAAGGTTTGTAATAGTACTTATCATCCGGACTATCTACAATAAACATTGCTACACGAATACCGAAAATACGACCTTGGTCGATAAATTGGATGAGATTGTAATTTAAACGATATTCCACATCTAATTTACGTATGGCACCCAATATTTCGGGATCTATATCAGTACCGTCATTTACCGTAATTTCATATCCGTTGCGTACTGCATCTTTTGCGGGCATCAAACAACATTTTTTAACAAGCCATTGTTGCGATAATAATGAACATAATTGAAAACCTATAAAACTTTGAGAGGCATACCAAAATGTCTGTTGATCATTTATCGACAACCCACCTTGATTTTGAGATTTTGTATTAAGTTGATTATCCATCGCCATACCAGACGTACCAGACATACGCATAGCTTCGTTATATGGTGCAAAACCAGTTTTATTTAATTGCGCGATTTTCTCATCAATTATCATCCTGATATTTTCATTCGGATCAATATGCGTAGACATGAGAGGGATAGGTCTTTCTTTTTTAGACTCTACGGGGGTTACATGGGGTACTATTTTCTTTTTTTTAAATGGGTTCCACATGCTTTTTGCTCCTTAATAAGTGAAAATAGTATAGCATTTTTAATAATGCTTAAATGCGGACATATCTAGTTTTCTTTCTGCCGGTGCAAATACGATCATGACAGCGTCGGCTAAATTAGGAGACCTACCACCGTCGGGTACTTTATCAATCAAAAGTTTTCCTACGTTATTTTGGGTATACGTAGGTTGTGATAATTCTAATACTAAAGCATTTAGATTAGGGAGTTTACTATCTAAACTTATTATATCATCATTATGTACTGGTAGTTTTTCTACTACCGCACGATAAGTTAATTGAAATCTCCTTGCCAGCGCCCACCAACCTTGCGCTTTATAATTTGCGAAATAATCTTCGTTAGTACGTCCCATATCAATACTTTTTAATTTATCTGAAGTCTTAAAAGGATCTCCTGTTGGGTTGACCACCGATCCACTTCCTCGAAAAGGATTAAATGTAATTTTAATTTTCCGTTTAGCATTGATGACTCTCGCATCCCCACGAACCCCCGCCCCGAGGCCATCAGCGTCGTACAAAACTGTTGGAAAGCCAAATCGTTCACTAATATTAAAGATTTTTTCGACTGACGCATAAATATCGCCATCTTTGCCGCTCCATTGCTCTAAACGTTCAAGTAGTATTCCATGCCTGCCAGCCACTGCATTTTTATCCGCGCCTTGATCCGCTATATCCGCACCTAGTTTTCGCTCACCCGTAGGTTTTATACCTAATTTTATATGCGCGTCAATTGCGGCGCGCACCCAAATAGCCGGAATAACAATACCCTCAACTGACGCGGTATAATCTAAATCTAGCTCTTGTGCAATAACTACCGGATCGTCAATATCTCGACATTTTTTATCATACCAAGCCTGATCTTTACGGGGGTCTTGTGTCCAATGAAGAGAAAATACCGAAACTTTACCGCCGTGTCGTTTACGCGCGAAAGGGTTATTCATGCCCCACGGTGTGGAAATATCAATACGACAATTTGTAGTTTCAGATAGTGAAGCTTCTACTAATTCCGGACGTGGTAACCACGCGCTTTCGTCTACGATATAGATAGAGGTTCTATCTCCACGTCCAATACCATCACCACTTTCGCCGGTAATAATAGAATTTGTGTCAGGAAATTCTATACGTTTGTATGGCGCATGTTTGTTTTGGTCAAACGATCCTCTAAATTCTCTCGGTACATTCGATATAAAAAAACGCGCTTTATATAAAAGAGATTTCGGATCGCCTCGTCTATCAACGTATTCTTCTTTACGCGAGCCAAAACCCACGGACATGCCTTCGTGAAACATACATAACGTACATGCCGTAGATGTTGTTAACCAACTCAATCCCATTTCACGTGATTTGTCGCTGAGTCCTGGTTCTTGATTTTTCCAACGTGCCATAAACCAATCTACCCACTCTTCTTGCGCGTCAAATAATAAAAATGGGATGTAACTAGGTTGTCCTTTTTCAACTTTACGAGGATCGTACGTAACGCCCCAATCAATAATAAATTGTGCGGGATGCGTCTTATAGAAAACTTTTAATTTTTTAAGTAACTCGGGATCTTTTCGTAACTTTTCCAATTGACGCATTCGGTAATTAAACACGAATGCGTAATCGGGATTTTTAAAGTCAAACTCGAACGGTATCGGCATTTAATTTAGCCGCTTCAGTTTCTTTATCTACTAAATCGTCATGAACTGCACCGTTGTCAACCGGCGGTTGAACGGGAGGTTGAACAGGAGGTTGAACTTGTGGTTGAGGCGTTAACATAGCTCTTACGTTAGCATCTAAACCATTATTGGGTTGTAATAAATTCAAAGCGGCGGATAAATCAAGATTTGCTTTGATTAACTCTTGTACTTTTTGATGATATGCCATAAGTTGTGCCGTAGTAGTTCTAAGCGCGTTCATTAAGTGTTGACCATCACTTGGCGCTTGTACGGGAGTTTGTCCTTGTTTGAAAATATCTTTCATTTTTTGGACACCTGGTGCTACTTGCGTAGCGTTTGGATTTGGGATTATTGGATTAGACATAATTAATTCCTCTTTAGTTGAAAGTCGTAAGTATGCAATATTGTGCTAATAGGGTCAATAGCTTTTAATATCGCCGCTTAAATGAAATTCTGACTCACCTACTTTTTTCAAATACATAACCGCGTGATTCTTTTCGCTTTGCGGATTTCCTATCATGCAGTTTAAATAAACGCCGTTATCTAGAGTGAATCTGATATTTCCGTCCCCATCTTTACGCCTAATTTCGGTTTCCCAACCAATACATAAATTGTCTGAGACGTTCTTATCTAAAAAAATATAAACGTGTCCACGGGGGTTGAAAGTGACATAATTACCACCCCAGTCTTTGTTTAACGTTTGATTTGAATTGTATTGAAAGTTTTGTTTTGACATGATGTATCCTTATTTATCCGATAAATTCCGTAACTACACACCTGCCGTTTCCACCAGCTCCACCCGCGCGGTTTTGAGTAGTGGCAACGCCGCCACCACCTCCGGCACCCAAATCAACGGCCACTTGTCCTGATGTATTGCCAGTAAAATCACCCTGCGCCACACCGGCGGTAGAGGGAAAAGTTTTTCCACCGCTTAGTGAAACGGGAGTTATTCCCGACCCTATTGTAAAGCCAGGACGACCTGACTCACCCGATACTATAAATGTTCCAACACTCGCGTCGGTTGTAACTTTTGCGTACGAGCTAATCGCGTACGTATTCGATGCAACATAACCTACTGGACAGCCTATACCACCTTTTGCAGTTAATAAGCTGCCAAAGGTGTTTGACGATTGTGTTACGCCGGCAGTAGTGCCTGCTGCGTTGCCCCCGCCGCCCCCGTTATTCAACGTCACTGCTTTAGATGCGCCTATTGTTGCCGCGCTATAAATAGCCCGTACATATGACCCGCCTGCGCCACTACCCGCCGCACTGGTATTAGCAGCCACAAAAGCGGCGCCACCACCGCCGCCACCAGGGCCCCATAGTTCTACGATACACCATGTCATACCGCTTGTCGGTGTATATGTACCTGATGAAGTAAAAATTTGTTGAACTACTTTTGTAAAAGCATTTGTGTAGAGTAAAAATCCGCCAACTCCAAGCGCTACGCTAGAACTATCTGTTCCAGTAAATGTTAAACTGTTATTTGCAGTTAGTGTTTTACCATTTGCAATCGTTACTGTACTTCCTGTTGCAGGAGGCGTAAAAGTAATTTTGTTAAGTGATGTTGCGGTGGCCACGCCAAGATTTGGAGTAATTAATAACGGAGAAGTAGCGCCAACAAATGCGCCGGACCCTGTTGCGCCTGAAAGTCCGTTATTTAAAATATTAATGGTGGGCATCAAATAAACTCCGTGATGATGATCACACCTGAACCCCCCGCGCCACCATTTTGATTTGATGTTGTTGCCGCGCCGCCACCACCGCCACCGCCGTAACTAGCACCTGCAGGCGCATTACCCGCTGAATTGTTTGTTGCTGTCGCGCCACCTGCTCCATAATATGAGCTTCCACCATATCCGCCTATACAAACCGCTGCAGCTCCAAAGCCTAGGCCTAAACCGCCGCTACCCCCAACAAGTGTAAATGTACCTGTTCCAGCCGTACCGCCGGCACCACCATTAATTGGCAGATTTGTAGCACTACTAGAAGCTAATAATCCACCGGCTCCGCCATTTGCTATGACTAAAGAACCTAGGGATGTAGCAGTACCGACACTGCCATTCGCCGGCGTAGCACCAGAACCGCCACCGCCGCCCGTACCAATTGTAACGGCCTGGGACGATCCGATGGTTGCCGCTGAAATCAAAGACGCCGCATATCCACCACCGCCACCGCCGCTTGCACCCGCTGATTGCGATACGCCACCAGAGGCACCACCACCGCCGCCACCACCGCCCACACATTCAACGAGACAATAAAGCATGCCCGCTGTTGGCGTATACGTGCCTGAGGAAGTAAAAATTTGCATTCCTATTGAGGTTATAGCCGAGGTGGGTGTAAATTGCGCTGTGCCGCCTGCGCCAAAATTAACTGATGAACCGTCAGTACCAGTAAACGTTAAAGTATTATCGACCGTCAAAGTTTTGCCATCTGCAATAGTTACTGTACTTCCTGTAACGGGAGGCGTAAAAGTGATTTTGTTAAGTGTTGTTACTGTAGCTACACCTAACGCGGGAGTAATTAAAGTAGGGGAATTAGCACCTACAAAAGCACCGGACCCCGTTACACCTGAAAGTCCGTTATTTAAAATATTAATCGTCGACATTATAATTACCTATACGTACGTTAAAGACGCTGAGGGTGCTATCGCTACCCAAGTAGTATTAGCAACGGTACAAAGAAGCTGGACCTGATCAGATGGAATTGTTGAAGATAAACGGCCGCCCGTTCCCGTCATTGTACTCAAAGAGCCGATCTTAATATTTTGACCTGCATTTTGCGCTATTGACCAACCGCCGGATGATATGCCGATCACTTGTAGAAGAGTTCCATATGCTGCGGTTGTCGGTAATGTAAGCGTTACTAATGATGCGCCATTATCTATCGTATACCCATTGTTTGGGGCCATTGCTACGGTACCGCTCGAAATATCATTCCACGTGAACGAAGCACCTGGAGTACTTTGTATCGACACTGTCCAAGTAATACCGCCGATACCATTACTAACACCCGCGATCATTTCCATAAAACCAATTTGAGTGGAAGTGCTCGCAGTCGGTGAGCCTCCATTCACAACCATAGTATCGCTACCCGATGTATTAAGAGTTGCGCCACCCGAAACGGTTTGAATGACTGTATATCTAACACCACTCAACCCCGTATCTGGAAGAGTAATAGTGCCGTTTACATCAGTTATAACTAGTTGTTGATTAGTGTTACTTATCGTTGGATTCCATGCCCATGGGCCTGCACCAATATTTACTTGTCCGTAAATTTCACTGATGACCGGCTGGTGATTTAAAAATAATTCTTGATTAAATAATCCATTATTGACGCTGCCATCTGCTAATGTACCGGATATGATTTGTACATCACCATACAATCGGCCGCTTGTAGAACTTACATCACCGTCAATTAATTCTGCATATAATCCCACGTACCCTTTACCATCGCCATTAGCTCCCGTATCGGTTACGTTACCTATAATCTCACCGCCCGTACAATCAATAACCGTAGAGCCCAAACTATTACTGATATCGACATCGCCGACAACTTCTAAAGCCCTTACTTGTAGTGTGCTCGTGCTGGCCCAGTCATTAGTCAAATTCCCTTCAATTGGGCCGGTTACATTCGCTATAAAAAATGATGCGTTTGTAGGATCGCTAAATTCAACAACGTTATATCCTGCCGGCACTATTAATTCGGCACATTCAACTACCAAGGTACCGTTTACTCCCGTAAATAAAGGTAAATCCGAGGTCATTTGTAAAATATAACCTGGCGCATTAATAAATATTATATTACCCGTACCTACATCTAAGCTTGATGTAAAAGTAAGTGTACCTGCACCAAGCGCACGAATTATTGTAGGTACCTCTGTTGTAGCTGCGGTAATTGCCGTTTGTAAATTCAAATAAGGTTCATTATCATTTGTACCTGCATTTGAATCACTACCATTTGGATCAAACCAAAACGCGTTTGTATAGTCATAAAAAGGTACTATTTCGCCCGTATTAATAATTACCGTTTGATTAGGATTGCTTGTATCAAATGATATCCCTGTTCCTGGTGAATAAGGAACTATAGGAACAGTACAATTTAAAATGTCGTTTAGATATGCCGTGCCGTCGTTAGTAATTCCGCTATAGGTTTCGCAAATAAGATAAACCACAGCACCGGTTTGCATTATTAAATTATTTACTGCTTTCGTAGTAATATAAACTGTCGCACCAGACTCAACAGTTAAATTTAAAACACTATCCGCAGTAATGTATACCGTACCGGTACTAATCGTACTCGACGTTAATAAATCACAAATCAAACGAGACGTAATACTTGATGAACAACTATACGCACTTATCGTATTGTTGGTTATTACTGTACATCCCGCATTATCTATAAAACCGTTTATACCACCTTGACCGATAGTAAATGTAGAAAATTCTAAATTGTTAGTAACGTTTGCAATCGCATATGCAATTATCGAAAATGCGGTATCATCCGCAGTTGTTGTTAAACTACCCGTAAATGATGTAGCCGGTGCATTGATATTTAATGATTGCCCTATTCCAAGAGTTGCTAGTGTTTCAGTATTAATAAAAGAATCTACCGCATAAATAATTGTAGGCGTTATTGATGCAGTATTAATAGAATTTTGAATTGTTAATAATGGCAATTCAAATAATCCGGAATTAGAATTATTCCCATTATTTTGTGCAACCCATAAAGAGTTAACATAATCAAAAGGCGAAAAATTACTATCTCCTACGTCATCTACTTCCCACGCGTTGGTTGCGGTCAGAGTGCAATTAACGCGTTGAGCGATTTGATTGATGCTAGATGCCCCGACCAGAGTAGCACTACCTGAAGGTGCGAAAGCAATTGAACCCGTATTGGTATTTAAAAATGTTGTTTCATACCCTACGAGAAAAGGATAATCTTGTCCTGAGGTATCTGGTAACGTAACAGTGTACGTATTTGTAGTAGAATTGATATACAAAAATCCCGAATCCGCCGAAGCTAACGTTATATCTCCACTTAATTGAATAGTCTTACGCATCGGATAGCGCCACACGTTCGTGGTGTTTACGGGGCCGTGGATATATCCGCCGCCCGCGCCAAATGTGAAACCTTGTAAATTTAATCGCGTTGCTTGCGTTAAGCTACCAAAACCGTTTATAGAACTCGCTAATGTATAAGGCTGTACCGCGGTAAGTTGTCCTATGACTAATGTCGAAAAATACTCACATTTCATGCCTAAATAAACGTCGCCGGTATTAGGGCCGTTATAATAAAATCTAGAAACGGTACGGTAATCTACTACCCCGCCAACAAAATTCAAGGCTTTTGCCCCGCTTGTAACAGTAGAAGATTGTAAAACTACGTTTATGTACGACGGTCCTACTACCGCGGTTAAATCTACGGTTAGCGCGTCTCCCGATACGGGATTATGTTGCCAACCTGGTGCGTAAACATCAAGCCCGCTAGAAGTTATGTTGACGTTACTTGTATCAATACCCGTACCTAAACCGAACAACTGTACGTACGTCGCACCACCCGCAATTAAAGCTTGCCCGTTAATGACGGCTTGACCGAATGTTGCGAGAGGAAAATCAATTTCGCCCGATGCGCTATCATCGCCGCCTACCGCCCAATATAAAACATATTGAGGATTAAAAATACCACTTCCTACAGGCTGCCATGAAGGGTTTTCACTAGGGCCTGCGGTTTGTAAAAAATAGTTTGGGGTTCCTGGGGGGAGCGCTACCCAACCCGTTGCGTTACGATAGAGTATATCGCCTTGCGTATTGCCTATTACATCGTCAATTATTGCCGACAATGTATGCGGTGTGGGAGCTGCGCTTGCCCCACTGATGTTGGCAAGTAAAGTTCCTGTTGCCACGGGTGCTAATGATATGACGCCTGTAGTTGTGATAGGACCGCCAGTAAGACCCGTTCCGGTACCAACGTTTGTAACGCCCTCACCTTCACCGCCACCAAACTTAACATCAAAAACTAAACACCATTTTAAAAAATCTGCTGGGTTTATCATGCTGCCACCCACTGTGAAATATTAGTAATTTGTGTGCCGTTATTTGTAAATGTTTGTACGTATGTTATTCCACTATATACTACCGTAATGGTACTAACGAAACTACCCGAATAAGCAAAAGCCATGGCTAAATTGTCAAGGGGGAGAGCTACGCCGTTTGTTGCTTGTACTGTTGAACTGCCCGCCATGTCGCGCCTCCTTAAAAAATAGTTGACATCATCCGCACAATGGGGTATAATAGTGGGGGAAATACTACATTCAAAGTGTATACTTTTTTGATGACCCGTCAAGAGTCTTGTATGTATTGCCGGTAAGCTTTTGAGGCTTCGACTGGATCAATTGGCATAGGTGGGATAGGAAGGTTAGTAACTTTCAAACTATTTTCAAAACGCAGCGTTGACTTCTCTTCAAAATTACCTTGCGTTTTTAGATAAAACATAATCGCCGTAATTTTACCGCCTTTAATTTCATTCATTAATTTTTGACCCGCTAGCGCTATTCCACGCGCGCGCCCTGTATTGTGCCGCTCTTCTGTTAATGGATTATCTTTGCAAAACTCTTGCCACGTATCGGGATCTATTCCGAAATAGTCGCCGCATTCTTTGAGCGATAGACCACACATTGCGAGCTTAATCACTTCTTCTTGAAGTGTTATGTTGCATGTGCCGTCAAATACGCCGGTGCTGAGTTTATACATTCGAGATGTACTCCCAACTAGTCGTTAATCGTTTACTACTATCTGAACTAGCTAAACCCCCGAAGTTACTTTGTCGTCCTTTTCTACCGTAATTAGTACATACCCAATTTGGATTTTTTTTACGTGATTCGATCAAAGCGGGTGAACTCGTAACCGCGACAAATCTATATCCTTCTTTTAAAATTAACTCGGCTACCGTATTAGAAAGACGAAGACCTATGTTTAGTCCTTGATATTCGGGTAAAACCACTAACCTATGCCCTATTTTAATATTCGGTTTTTTATTTGGTAAATGCAATACGCTATAGAATCCGCATACTTCGTCGTCCACGCTCGCAATAAACACTCTTGCTGATTTGTTATGCGAGTGACTCAAATAATGATACTTACCAAACATTCTCCAATAATGTTGTTTTTCTTTTGTCTCAAAGACTTCAAATCGCAAATCCGGTCGATTTTTTTTTTGATTTTCATTTTCGTGAAAAGTCATATCGTTCGTATTAAAAACCCAATCGGGTAGTAACCAATCTTCTACATCTTCATGACACGTGACGGCAATAAATTTTTTTTGTGTTTTACGGATTGCTTTCTGCATCGCGAAAGACCCTATTTTTGCGACTTGTCTATCTACTACGCTCGTAAATTCATCAAATACAAAAAAATCTTTTTCGTTTAGTATGGCTCTTGCTAAATCAACTCTCATTTTTTCACCGTTACTTAATACCGAATAGGGTTTTAACCAACTTGGAGGGCTCGAAAAACCTACTGAATTAAACGTTTTTATAATGTCGTCAATGTTTTTTTCTACGGGCATGTCGTCGAGTATGGTTTCTGCTGAATATTCAAAATTAGTAACGTACGCGTCAGGAAATAATTGTTTCGCAATAGTTGTTTTACCTGTTCCTGATTTACCCACAATTAAACCGATTTGCCAATTTTCTGATAAGTCTAAATTACCGATAAATTGTTCTTTAACTTGATTTGTCTGTAAATCAAAACGACCCATTACGGACGCAACTCTAAAAGTCTTTTTTGGGTTTACGATTTTTACAATGTCAAAATTCGGCATTCATAACCCCTTTTCAAAAATTCGTTGTATATTTTTTCTTGCTCTGTTTCGGTTTTGCAATTTATTTCAACAATGAGTTTTGTTTCAATTGAATCACTATAGTCTTTTGGTGTTATTCTTTTCGGATCAATAAATCCATTAATCTCATCTTCAGTAAACCCCGTCAAACTCAAATCAAAATCGTTATTTTGTAAGTCTTCAAATTCAATTTTTAGTAAATCTGCGTCCCATCCCGCGTTTAGTGCTATTCGATTTGCGGCCAACGTGTAGGCTTTACGGGCGTTCTCGTCCATACCCTGTAGGGTAACCGTGGGTACCACACTTAACCCCGCTCTAATGGCCGCTAATGTCCTTGCGTGACCTGAAATGATCGTGCCGTCCTCTGCTAGTTCGATCGGATCGTTAAAACCGAAAGATTTTATCGAGTTTACCAACTCGTCAATTTGTTCATCGCTGTGTGTGCGTGCGTTATTTTTGTAAGCTAAAAGACTTTTAGGGTCTCGCATTTCGATTTTCATAAATCACAAACCTCCCCAAGTTTTAAAACAAATAAATCCGTTGCATCCTTCCCAAAAAAATCGCGCTGTAAGTTTTTTACATCATAACCCAAATACCGCACCGTAATCGTCGGTGCGTTTTTTTTATACCCGTTTCTAAAAACCACGTGAGTGTATTCGCGATTTAGAATACGGGTCTCCCAAAATTTAGTTTTTTTTCTAAATTCTTCTTTTTTCGTCCCGTTTAAAATCTCGTTAAAATATTTCTTTTTAATGTTTATAACTAACTTATTCATTCCGATCCCTCCACGCGTAATTATACCACACGGCTACTTACGCGTACAGTGCTATGTTAGTTACGTTTCGTACCGCTTATACCACACATCCACACTACTAAGTCAACTTAAATATTTTCGACTAATTGCGACTATTTGACGACATTTAGTCGAAGTAGTTAACTTATTGATTTTATATATTTTCTTTACTCTCTTGACGACTAGACGACTAATAAATAAATGGGGGGGGGTGGTGGGTGACCTATAACCAAAGATACCCGTAAATATATAAACCGATTTGCCGACAGTCGTCAAGTCGTCGAAACTACCATTTTCTCCTAATAAAATCAATGACTTAATAGTCGACGAATATTGTCGTCAATTGCCGTCGATGCTCGCCAGGAAGCAGTAATCTCGACTGAATAATCGTCGAATTTTCAGTAAGCAAACTAAAGCCACTTTTTAGTCGTCAAGTCGTCGACGGTATCGAAAAGTTTAGTCGTCAAGTCGTCGAGAGGTAAAAACGTCAAAATATTGACGCGGACAGACCTATAGTTAGTCTAGCTACTAGACGACTATCAATTTGGAAGTGTGGGATATGTTGAGGCTAATAAGGATATATTTTTACTTCTGAGCGTCTTCATAGGCCTTAATGATGAGCTCTTTATCAGTCTCATTAATTGTGGGATGACCTTTTTTAATAAACAAAGCGGGGCGTTTATTATCGGGCATAACGTTACGTACTGCACGCCCGTCAATCAGCCCAGGATGATATATGTAGCCCATGCCGTGGAGTATTTGCCCCCTTTTACGATCGGGCAATAGATGCGATATGCGGCGCTGTACAAGGAAATCCGTAAGCACTGTGGAGGATAGCCACCCCCCTCTAAAACCAACGCGCCCTAACTCTATCTCCTCAAGCAAGAGGACTTCTATTTCAGGGCGACTCATTTCGATGGCTTTAAATGTGGTACTTGTTTCTGGCGCTGTTACGCAGCTACCGGAGAAATCAAACTCGGGGTCAACTTTATAATGATGTAAGTAATACGCAACGAACTCATTACCCCCGTTATTTTTCCAATCGACAATTTTTCTAAATTCGGCGGGCGTCATACCCGAGTTAATCAAATCCTCATAAGTTTGTAACGCGGACATAAGAATACAAAGACGTCTAGACTCTTTACGTTTTTGTAGTAATTCAAAATCGTTGAGCGTAATAATATAGTTAGCGCAAAAGTCATTCATTTGAACATTCTTACCTTTGCTTTCAAATGCCAACAGTGTGGAAGTAATCAAAGGTTTTAACATTTCCTCAAGTTTGGCATGTTGTAGTCGAGGGTCTTCCACTAAGATGAGTGTTTTACCAAACCACTGTGTATTAAACCTGTTTTCAAACTCATCGCCCTTAGCTCTGTGGGTATATGTTTCTCCGCACGCATAGGCCACAAAATCCGCGAACATAGATTTGCCGCACCCTTGTACGCCTTGCATGATTAAGCACCACTGAGCTTTGACGCCTGGCTTTTGTGCGAGCGCTGCTGCGTAAGATAACATTATTTTTTGATCGCGCTTATCAGGCCACGCGGCATCTAGAAATTTAAAGAACGGTGTTAAATCGCCTTCACGCATTTTAATAGGTATTTTACGATAGGTATTGATGCTTGTAATACCTTCACGCTCGGTAATCTGCCCGTGTGGTAAATCAGGTCTAAATCCTAGACGTCCCACAATTAATCCGGACTCGGAAGCAACAGAACGAAATAATTTATACGGTAATTCTTTCTGATATGCCGAACCGTAACATAAATTGAAGCCGTCTTGATTTAATAATCCATGTTTAAGCGAGTATATTTCTCGCTCGGCTTTAACGTAATAGCACATGTCGTCATCGTCCTCAGACGTCCCTTGACTTCCTGAGCCGTCTTTAGTAGACTGTTGGTGAGAAAACTGCATTGACTGCTTATCGGCTACGGCATTACTCACTGTAGTCGATAAGTACGTCTTGTGAGTATCCCACTTATCCCGTGCAAGTTTAGACATTCTCATTATTCTTTTAATTTGTTCCACGTCTTGTGTAAATACCGCAATCATATTGGCCAGAGCCATATCAGCGCTACTGCGGTTATAAGAATCGGACGCATTTTCTGTAGGGTATTTACCCGATAATACCGTTTCGTTATCTTCAAATAAGTCTTTAAAACTTGCGCCTTTACCGAATACCGCTTCGGGGTAATGTCGTGCGTAAGCGCGTGTTATTATTTCTTCATCCGTTAATTGTGGTTGTGTGGTTTGTACGGTTTGACTTGATTGTCTTTCTTGCGCTTCCTTTGTAAAACAATTTTCAATCAACCATTTTAATTGCTCTGTTGCATAATTACTCCAATCTCCTTGCGGCTCTATTCCGCCAAACATAACAAAGCGATCGTGTGTGTAGAGTTCAATACCTAATGGGATATTTTTATTGAGGTGTTCCACTTCTCCGGTATAACGCCCCATAAAATGATAACCCGTACCGCTTTGAGAAATCTCAAAAAGTATACCTGTTCCGTCAAATATTTGACGCGACCATTTACCTATTTCGGTTTCTACGCCATTTATAAGACATTTATCGACATCAAAAAAGAAAAGTTTAGTTTCGCGTGTGATTGAAAAGCCCACGCGGTAGTCGCCACCCAGTTTTTGTGAAAGCATTGTCGCGCGTGATAATGTCAACCAGTTGTTGCTGTCTTTGTGACTAGACACTACCCCTTGTGGAGTGCATGGAATTTTGTCTGTGCGTCCGTCCGCTCGTTTGACTATCTTACTAATTATAAATTGTGGGAATAGATCGGCATTGGTGAGAATTTGAGTTAACTGCATTTTAAGTCCCTTATGAAATTACGTTACATCATTATATACTCGCAGAGTTGTTTTGCTAGGTCGGGATCTGTATTTAGTTTTTTAAAATCTTCAATAGAAAGAGATTTGAATAACACTTTTACATTTTTGCGTTCGAACGCTTTTTGAATAACAAGTTCGCGCAACAAATCCATACTACCAAAATATCTATGCAATAACGGATTAGATACTCCCGCCTCTTGCGCCATATTATCGCGTATTAGACCTTGTGCGCCCACGCGTTCAGCCACGCGTAGTGCCGCGTCAATTATTTCTGCGTGACGTTCCGCGACAGGTAAACGTCGTCTACGGCGCACGGGTAAACTAATTTCCATCTGTGGACTCCTCATGTAAGCTCACTATGTTACTATTTTGTGCGCTTTGAGTCAATTGTACTAAGTGAACCAAATGAGGCGGTATTTCAAGTAATGCGGTTATTACTTTACGTAAACAGAATTCACATGGTAAGCGTTTACCAAAAAAGTTATTTGTGATCACGTGATCAACATCTTTAAAATAAAAATCATCACTTAATGGTGCTCTACACCAAGTTTGCCTCTCGTCATATTTAATGTGATTCATAACGTGCCTTCTCCTGTACAAAACATAGCATCACCCCCTAGGGAATTAATTAAATCGATAAACGCTTTCTGTGCTTTTTCTCGGTCTGTATTTTTGTATATCCAATTACTTGCTTTAACTTCACGTGCCACAAATTGACCTATGGTTTTTCCTACCATTTCTTGTGTAACCACAACAGGTTTAATACCGATAAGGTCGGATGATTTAATTACGGCATTTAATGACGCTGAATCATTAGCCAAACCGTAACGTAAACATCGACCGTTGCTATCAAAAAGTGCGCCCACATTGTTACGCCATAAGCGTATACCTAAACGAGACGCTTCTAATTTAATAAGGTTTTGTATGTCGGTTTCGGTCATATACTATGTCGCCCATCCTATAAAGTAAAAAATCAAAGCGAACACTAATGTTGTTCTTTTAAAAAACCCCAATCGCGTAAGTATTAGCTCGGGGACATCTTCCTCATTTCGCGATAATTTTAGCATGTATATTTTATCAAAAGACATTGTCGCCAATACGGAAAATATACAAAGTATACTTAACCCCGTAGACATAACTGTTGTAATTTTCGGTCCTATTAACAAATTTAGAATTAATAAAAAACAGGACAACAATAGCGGCACATAATCTATTTGCCAACATTTTTTAAAAAATTCTTTGAGTATTATGTTTTGTGTTTTATTCATTCATCGTCCTCATATACCATCGTGTATTTTGGTAACATGTTTTTTATTGCTTGTACACCTTTAGCTTTTCCTATAAAAAAGGTTCTATTTAGATCATCCCCATCAAGAGGTTGAGTATTCCAATACCTTTCTATGGTTTCATTCATTTCACGTGTAAACCTATCTAAATCCTCTACTTTGATTTTTATATAAACACTCATTTATCCCCCTTTACTTAATTTAGTCTTTTGTGCGTATCGTGTCAATAAGCGTTTGCGCTTCTTTCGTTCCTAGTGTTTGTGCCGTTAATATATCTATCCCAAACGTATAATAAAACCGTCTTTGTATCTCACTATCGCTTTCACCTTCTGCGTGGTGTACGCCCGCCCATTGCGCTATAACCTCACGTAACTGTCTTTGTGCTTCTTGACGGGCGTTATGCTTTTTAATGATGCTTGACGTAACCACGGCGCCTGCCCCGTGTGGAATACGTGGAGCGCCGTCAATACGTGCAATCTCTTTATTTAGCGTCGATAGCATCGAATAGTCTAACTCTCGTAAGTCACCTTCTACTTGTGCGGGAGTGGCCCTTTCTTTGGGTAGCGGGATAGGATGGCTACAATACGGGCACCTATCCAAAACACGCAAAAATACGGCCACGCATTCCGAATTAAGGCACGTACGAAGCGGTATTGTAGTTGTGCTGCGAGACTTACGGTCTTTTGACTCTAGCGTCCATACGCACGACGCGTCCGGTAGACCGTGACGCATTATATTACCCACGTGGTCTAGTATGATTGCGTGTTGCTTGCCTTCAGAGGGTCGTAGGGCGCGACCTATTTGTTGTCTTAAGAGCCCATATGACATTGTGGGTCTACCTAATGAAACACACCTAACGGCAGGCACGTCAACGCCTTCTGCTAGGATATCCACATTTACGATTTGCTTTATAATACCCTCTCGGAATCGCCTCATGATTGACGCGCGCTCAGTGATGCCGATATCCGCATGGAGGCAAACGGCGGGTACGCCGGCACCCTCATACGCGTTTGCAAGCTCTTGTGCAGCTTCCACACTAACAGCAAAAGTGATCCCTAGTTCTCCCTGGGCGTGTCGTATATAGTGGTCAACAATGTCGCCCGTAATTTTAGCGCGACGTACAGTTTCTTTTAGTGGTTCGGGGCTATAGTCACCTGTCGCGGTAATGCGAACAGGCGATAAATCTAAGTTATTTGGGGGCGCAAAAATGCGGTATTTGCTGAGGTATCCGTCATCGATAAGCTTACGCATGCTCGGACCTTCGATAAGTACGTCAACAAGCCCGTCAGCATTACGTCCGAGTCCTCGCCCGTCTGCGCGCGTAGGCGTTGCGGTTACAAACAAACCGCGCGCATTGGGAAACATACTAACAGCTTTTCCCCATTTATTATCGCGTAGTACGTGCGCGGCTTCATCAATTACAACAAGTTTAATTTGTTGCGCCCATGCCAGTTTGCGTCGTACGAGCGTATCCACACTCGCCACCATTACGCGCGCGGCGGGATTGAAATAGTGTTTTTTACCTATAGATAGATGTAATTGTATAATCGACGGTATAGAGTTGTCCGAGATGATTAAAGAATGTTGGACCTGCGCGCGTGCGAGCGCTAAAGATAATTGACTCACTAGTTCTAGTCTATGCGCCACTATAACAGTCGGTAAATTGACGCGTCGTACTATCTCAGTAAGCATAATGGTCTTACCACTCCCCGTATGTGATTGTACTAAAACGTTCGTAGCGCCGCTGTCCCACGCAGTAAACGTAGACTCGATAAGGTTTTTTTGATACTCACGTAAAATTGTTATTGACATAATGCGCACATTACCCTATACTAAGCTCAATGTCAATATAGTATAA
>JGI24891J29808_1000244_pt1 | contig 51973 bp, 38 predicted proteins | sample FreactcultuFSWF8_FD_29808 | JGI IMG/M metagenome (IMG submission 29808)
AACCCTAACCCTAACCCTAACCCTAACCCTAACCCTAACCCTAACCCTAACCCTAACCCTAACCCTAACCCTAACCCTAACCCTAACCCTAAAAACCCTAGTCGTAGGAACAAGCGGTCTCAACGAGAAGATGAGCGAAGTGGCCGGCAGTGAGGTCGTTGCTGTTCTCTGCGGACTGCCTCGAGCAGGCGGAGACAGCTTGTGTCTAAGACACCTGGAAGTTGTGCATGATGACGAGTGCGAGGGTGTTTTTGCTCCCGGGTGCAAGATGTGCAGCAGCAAAGCCATCCTGCAGTGATACAAGTGCGATTTTGGCGTGGAGTGTGGACGCGGAGGCGTAGGAAAGCGCTTGCCACCGAAAGCAAGGAGTTGATGGGGAGGAGACAGACAGGCGTCGGACCAGATCTTGAAGTACTGCAAGAGTGACATTGTCGGTGGTGGTGGCGGCAATGGAGACATGTGGAGGCGGCATTGACGCCCAGGAGTTCAGGAGGCAGAGAGGAATGACCTGATTCAATGTCAGTCAAGAAGATCCTGGAATGTGATCTGGGCAAATTGTTGCGAACCTGTGTAGAGATGGTGTAGAGCGTGCTGGCGTTCGGGAATGAGAAACAGAAGAGCAATCGCTGAAGAAAGCGGTAGATCTCATGGCAGAGCTTGGATTCGCCAGTATCGTCGTCTGTCGCGCAGAAGTGTGTGGAGATGTCTGCGGCCAGACATGGCGAGAAGGAAAGCGCCAAGAAGAAGGTGGGATCAGGGGCAGCAGCAAGCATGACTTGGGCTGTACAAACGAGGCTCTGGAGAAGAGGAGAGAGCTGAGCTAAAGCGTCAGTCAAAAGTCCAAGAGAAGGTTTTCGGAAGAGACGTACCATTGAAAGAGTAGAGCAGATTAGAGCACAAGCCCTTGCGAAACCAGCGGTTATGACCAGGATGAGAACAGTCTAAGGGCAAAGTAAGCATGAGCGACCTTGCAGTGTGAAGTGTGACACTGAAGAGATTGGCGAGAGCAGAGCAGAGGGCAAATAGCAGAGAGCGAAGAGGAGAAGCGATCACAGTGCTCTGATTTCCGAAAACGTGATGCCCTCTGGTCAGCGGCTGAGTGGTGGAAGTGACTCGTGAGGCCAGCGAGATTCCGAGAAATCGAACGGGTTGGTGGAGGAGTGGCGCAAGAGCGCAAGAGCGTAAGACATTGTCGAGAGCAACGGGTAGGGAAAGGAGAAGCCCGGCTCCTCATAGCGACAGCGATCGGTCTTCCTAAGAAGATGCGGAAGAGCGTGGCGAGTGAGAGAAAGAGTTTGTTTCCGAGCGCGAGATGGGATGAGCTCTGATATTGTGCCGAATCACAGATCCCAAAGAGATGAGAGAGAGAATCCTGCAAAGCATGGTCAGTACATTGAAGTAATGCAGAAGAGAGGATTGCCTTGCCTTGGTTGAAGCTGGAGAAGCGCGTTGCATCCATGGTGAAGACAACTTCGGCGACGGCGTCGAAGAGTGCCGACTTCGAGAAAGCCGAAGATAATGAATCTGGCAAGGACTTGCACTGGAAGAGGGCGGCAAGCAATAGTGGTGTTCAAGGCCGGAGCCCAAGAAGGAAGACGAGTTCAATGCGACGATGATGATGAGCATGAGTGTCGATGGACACAAGAAGACTTCCGCGAAAGTCACGGTGACTGCGGCTTCAAAAGGGAAATTAAATTCTGCAAAGCAAGGTCAGCAATGATTTGATGCTCGGCTTGCAGAGAGAATCGTACCTGACTTTGCGTAGAAGGCCCTGACTGACTGATTGCGGAGATAACAAAGACGGCGGCATGACTTGTAGAATTTCGCCAAGGCAAATTCATGCGGCGCCGACAAGGCAAAACAAATCGCCCAAGACTGAATACGGCGACAAGAAGCAGTAATCCTGCTCAATATTGCGCTCTGATACAACAGACATGATCAAGGACAAATCCCATTGAACAAGTCATCAACAAAACAACAACAACCATTAGCACCAACCAAAATCTCAACTCGAGCAATTCTTGCCAGAACAGAACAATCATTTCTTTTCCATCTCTGGCGCGCGCTCTCGAACTTGTGTGAGGAGGAGTGCATTTTCTTGATGGAAGAAAGGAAGAGTTGACAGAAGAGTGGAAAAGTTTGGTACTTGCCATGGAAGAGAAGGTAGAGAGTGCAAATTGGCACTGCTACCATTACGAAAGACAAATCAACAACAACAACAAGCACGACATGAGTTAAGCACGACAACTACGACAGATCAACAACAACAACAAGCACGACATTAGCAAGCACGACAACTACGACAGCACGCCTACAGTCAAAGACCGGAGCCGGATCCAAAGAAGAGCCAGAGAAGAAGAGCTAGATCCAAGTCCAAGTCCTCAGAGCCGGAAAGACAAGCAGGCAGTAAATGCTGCGATCTGCTGTCCGGTGCTATCTGAAATGAACAAAAGACAACGCTAAGAATACTTAGCCACCATCATCATCAACACCATGCCATCACCAATCCTCCGCTGCCTTCAACTTCAACTTCGTTCGGTTCGGAGGGCTTAGGAATCTAGAACCTAGAGTGAGGAAGAACAGTGGAGTGCACTGGTAAGTATCATGTCAAAAAGGTAATTGTCGCACCACAATACTTGAATACTTAGCCTCTTTCGCTCTTCCGCCTTGGTCAATGGCCTCTGTTGTTGTTGTTGTCGCAATAAAAAGAACTGGAGAAAAGAACAGGTCAGAGTATGAATTGCAACAGAGATGAAGCGGGTAAGGTACTGGTGCCCTCGATGAAACTGCCGGAATATGCCTTAACTAATCTGAGCGATGTTTGTGATTCTGAGGAAGCGGTTCATATAGGTTGCCTTTGGGCCCTCAGACATCACGATCTCTCAGGCCGTAGCAGTCATCCGGACTCGTTCACCGAGCGCGAGGAAGGTGAGATTGGAATAAGAACTTAGCTTGGGAAGACGCCGATGAGCTCTGGAAGAAGATGAAGTGTGGTTAGTTGTGGAGAACGTCGATGACGTTGGCCAAGAACTGGAGAAAAGGGTTAGCCAAAGCCCGACGACAACGACGAGTCCTGCGACATACCAAAAGAGTTTTGAAGCACTTGCAAACTGCAAGAACAAGAGAGAGAGAGAAAGGGAGGAGGAGGAGGAGAAGGAGGAGAAGGTTGAAGATGTTGGACGACGAGTATGGTTTGTGCGTCGCTGGAGCTGACTTGATGATTCGAGCTCGGTGATGTGTGTGTGTGCGGTATTGAATCTTCGCAAAGGTAGGTCGTGGTGGTGGCAAGAAGAAGAGATGCCGAAAGGAGATTGATGTCCGGAGCTGCTGGAGCTGGAAGCTGGAGCTGGAACTACTGGAGCTGGAATGAAGACTGCAGCAACGACGGTCAGCTGGATCCAAGAAGAAGGAGAAGCTGCATGGACTTACTGCTCAAGAGGATGAAAGAAGGAGAAGAAGAAGAACAAGCGGTTGTTGTCGAGGAAAAGGAGGAAGATGTGGCGTGGAGGCTCTTCGTCAGTCTGGCTTGCCATACTGCTGGTCTCTTATACTCATCACGTTTCACTCATCATGAAGCTGAAGGAAGCAACATGACTCGATCGACGCTCCATCGAACAACGTGCCAGCACTGGGGTTCAATTTGCGAGGGGAAAGAGATGACGGAGACAGTATGGTACAAGCGGGTGACTTGATGACTGACGTGGCTTCTCAAGCTTCGTGATCTTTGCGGTGGGTTTTCTCGTGTGTGGGTAAAAGAACATGACATTCAGCGTTTTTTAGGAGATCAAGATTATCAATACTGTAAAAGTCATCTTAAGCACTGCCTCAACCCCTGTAACCCCCTGTCAAAATGCACGATGTATTTCAGATATGCATTGTAGTCCAGTGAGAGCTGGAGATTTCTCTGCTCTCTTTGGATATCGACTCTGGTCCTAAAAACATTGTGCCTTTTTGCAAGTAGTTACACAACCACATTGGAGTCAGGAGAGCGACGAAAACGCAGTTACTTTTTTGATCAAGTCATGGAATAGAGATCATTACCAAATGACCTGGGCCACACACATGTATAGATAAACCACAATATCGCATCTATACCAACTGAATCTCCTCTACATGTCCCTTTTCCCTCTTCTCTACGGAGACCTTAGTGGTAAGCATGCTGACCTCCTGCTTGGCTTCTCTAAGCAGTGCAGCATCTTTCTCACCCGCCTGACTGTTGAACACACGGTCCATCTCTTCCAGAGTAGCATTTTTCGTCTCAGGAAGGAAGAACCACACCCATATTATGGCGGCAGCAAGGAAGACGCTGAAAAAGATGTACGTGCCCCAACGCCATGCTTTCAACATGGGAGGAACGAAAAACGCAATAGCAAAGTTGTTGAGCCAATTTGACGATGCGCCGATTGAAGCACCCTTCGCTCTGATAGAAAGAGGGAAGATCTCCGAAACGAGAGTCCAGGATACAGGTCCCCACGTAGCTCCGAAAGCAGCGATGTAGACCCAAATGAGGGCGACGGCGGTCCAGCCCGCAGCAACATGGCCGGGCCAGTCGTGACTGAACTTGGCGACGATGACACCAACGATCACCATAGAGACGCCCATGACGGCAGAGCCTACCAGCAACATGGGTTTGCGGCCGACTCGGTCGATGATTAGCTATTTTTTCAGTTAGCATTCAAGTTTCGAACATTCAAGGTGTAACAGCTAGACGTACCATGGCAGGAATAGTGCTGATAAGGAACACGACACCAGTGACACCAGTGGCCAACAAAGCATTTGTACCGCCTGTGAGACCGAGACTGATGAAAACGTTCGAGGCGTAGTAGATGATCGCATCGATACCAGACCACTGTTGCCAGAACATAACAAGCCATGCGGTACAAATGCGCTTGAAGTTGTCCTTTGATCGGAAGCACATACGGTATTGCGCAAACTGCTGTTTGAGACGGCTCTGTCGCTGCTCAGCGAGGTCAGGAAAGTCGCGAGCGAATGCCTTCTGCTCGAACAGTGCTTCTGCTTTGATCTCGAGGTATTCGGCCTCAAGCTCGTCGTGATCGATTGGTAGTTTGCGCAGCCATGCGAGCGTGTTCCTGGCTTCCTCGTCACGGCCCATTTTGACCAGCCATCTGGGTGAAAATGGCATGAACCAGATACCGAAAGCAAGGGCTACAGCAGGAATACCTTGGATGATCGAAGGCAGGCGCCATGCGAGATCTGACTGACCATCGCCAGTGCCACCGATATAGTTGCTACCGTAGCCGACCCAGAAAGAAAGCATGATGCCAAGAATAGTTGCCAATTGATAGAAAGAGACGAGAAGGCCTCTCATGTGAGGAGCGGAAAGTTCGGCATTGTAGAGCGGTCCGACGCCACTGAACAATCCGACGCCGACACCAGTGAAAAATCTTCCAGCATATAAAGGCGCGGGCATACCTGACTGAGCGCCAACATAGAGGAAACTACCCAAGACAACCCAACAGCAGGCCACAAACATGGTGTACTTTCTTGAGATGAGCTCGCTCAGGATGCCAGCCGTGAGAGATCCGAGAAGACCACCAAGTTGAAGAATGGAGGTGAGCCAGCCAGTTGCTCCAGCGGATTTAACAACGGTCGGGAAGTTCTCAGTAAACCGTGTCATGACCAAGGACTGGCCTGGTTCGAGGGTCAATTTTGGAGCAATTCCAATGTTCAATCAAGGAGTACGACCTACCCAAGACACCTTGCTGGTAACCATATTCGAATCCACCGAGACTGTTCAAGTATAAGTGAATGACCTCTGAAGCTGAGAAGTGCGATCTTACGAGGCGAACAGAGCGATGAACAGGACCTTAGGATTACCCCGGATTGATTGCCAGACTGTCGCGTTCGAGTGTGCACCCATGATGTCGGTCAGCAAGATGACTTAGAGCGATGTGCAATCGAAGACTGCTTCAGGGCGCCAGGTGATCCTTATGTGACTCTCTCATAGAGAAATACTACGCGAGGGTGTTGCTATGATACATGAACTAGCCCCGCAAGCCCCGCGCATGCCATCGGTACGCACGTAGCCCTGGAGTGGGATTTTGCGTAGAGTAGTATTTGCGGAGTCTCGTAGGATTGTTGTATGCCCAAATCGGGAGTAGCTTGTAGCTTTCTCCACCCCCGCTCCGGTTGAAATCGTGGAGGGCGGCCACTTCCGATCAAGGAGAACATCGTTTAGGTAACTATAATGGTAATAATACTTTGATAACCCTAATTATCCTTTCCTATATCTGTTCTCTAATAACTATCTGAAGGTGAAATATGGAAGTACCTGATCTTGGATCTTCAATCGTGGGCGTTGAGCGAAGGCGCCATCTTGACAGAAAGCTTATAGGGAAGTCCAAAATTCCTTCATAGAGATCCTAGTCAAATGATATGGCTGCTGGGCATAGTGGATGAATGAGCAAAGCAGGTTGATTTCAGAGAATCACTACTGCAAATACAGACTTGTCACAGACCTCAGGCCTTGTTCCTGGTTATGAAAACCTTGGACCATTTCGCGCAGTGTACACATGACCAATACTGAATGTATTCAAAGGCAGTAGAATCAACAGACCCAAGAGCAATGTCTGAGATACTGCAACAGAAAGAACCCGAGAATGTCGCGAAGATGTTCGGCGTTGCAATATCTTTTGATCGCAATTATACTTTTTCTATATCAGAAAGTCCAGCGCCAATTGATTGAATCTCTTCGGGTCTTCCCAGTAACACCAGTGACCTCCCCATTCGATAACAACACCTCTAGCTCGAGGGGTTTCTGCTTTGGCATTTGCAAAAGAGACTGCCGCCATTGGCCCAGCAGCAGGAAAGCATCCACTCCTGTTTGTGGCGACGACAAGCACATTGGTCTTGTTCTCCGCGTTTGCGAAGGTTTCCACAATACTCTGTCGCCAATCAAGCGCAGTGTGATCTGCCATCAAGTTGCCATACCATTCAGGGTTTCCCTTTCTTGCGATATTCAAGAAGAATACCTCATCGGCAGCTCTGACTTCGTCGCTGATAGATTCGCCCTCGACAGGATGACTTCTGTAACCCAAACACCCAGCGATAGTGCCCTTGTACACACTGTCGGGATCATACTTGAGTGTCGCCTTGAGGTTTGCGACAGCAGCTGCAGAATTCATGCCGCGGTTTCCTTCGGCACTACCCCAACTTCCGTCACTTGCGTAGTTTTGCATCGGTGCTTGGTCAATCCAAATCATATGCGAGAAGACGCCAGTGCCGAATAATTCTGCATAGGACCACAGAATTGAGCAGCCGAGACTTCCAGCGATGCATCTCACAGTGTCGGGTTGAGAGATCTTCAGATGGTCGAGAAGGTTGTGCAGGTCCATTGCCAGACGGAAGACGTGAAATCCATGCGGCGGCTTGTCAGAAGCACCGTGGCCCCTCAGATCAGGCGCTACAACACGGAAATGCTTCGACAGAGCTGTAATGTTTCGTTGGAAGACCTCGGAAGAGCCGGTGAAACCGTGTAACTACATGTCGGAGGATGAGACTCGAGAATGAGAGCGCTTGATATTGTGTCACGTACAAGAATCAATACGGGTAGCGACTTGGAACCAACGTCTTGATAGGCAATCTTGCAGCCATCGTTTGTCTTGAAGAACTCCATGATTGTATAAAGTTACAGCAAGAAGCACTGTCACTGTACGCAGCGCTGAACAGAGGTTTCGTAAAGCCGCGCCATCCGCGGACGCCGACGCCAAGTCTCGAACATTGGATGGACAGGCACCTTGATGGACAGCTTGCTCAGAGAGTGCGGGGCAATCCGACCGTCTTCATATCTTTCAGATTGATGAAGGAGCAGAGCCGTTGACATTCAGGAACATACTATGTGACTACAACGTTCATACAGCACCATTTCCAACCGTCTCATTTGGACCCCGATGTATGTTCCATTCACCGTCGAAAGACAGCAAGCACAACAGCAAATACAGTGGCAAGAGCCAAAGCGACGTTCGTGAACGCATCCTCAGCGTAGTAGCTTGATGAGACTCAGCGACCAGGCATGGCGCAAGTCGAAGCAGAGGCTGGCGAACGCTTTGTATGACTCCACCTCTTTCTTTTTTCCTGATAACACGGATTCCGAGATGGCAGAGTAGACTGAGTACGGAGAGGTTGGGGTCGGGATGAAAGACCGAAGCAAAGAAGCACGGAGAGACGCGGATAGATATTGCCTCTTCTAACCCTCGAGGTGGTTGGATGAGCCGCTTGTGCGCTGGACGGCAGTGGGACGATGGGTGTGACGGTCGGAAAGAGGTTGGCAATGGTGGCGTACCAAGGTCCAAGGCTAGGCTGTGACACATGGTATTGGCCGGCGTACGAATCGACAAAAGGATGGTTCAAGACCGAGCTGTTGACTCGGGCATGACGGCTGGACAAGAGAGTCGTGGACTCATAGCTGACACAAGCGCCTCAAGCGTTATTCCCATGCTCTTTCCCATCAACCGTTCGTGTTCAAGCTGAAAGACGCTTGCGCAGGGTGCGTGGCGGCGCTGTGATTGGCGGTGGGCGCTTGGGTCTTGGGTCAGGGCGAGCAGCGAATAGACAGCAACAGGCGAAGCTCATGAGGCATTCGGAGGCGACGGTGATATCGGTGATGATAGCGACAGCGAGCGTAAGGGCGTATGGAATTCGCGCAAAATAGTCATGGCGTCCCTGTAAAAGGGTGGAAGGTGACAAGAGCTCAAGCGGGTGTTGACATTTGCGACATGTCACAGACAAGAAAGTCGCAGCCTCGGTAAAGACCTCATTCCGGAGTTTGTGCCGTTCGTCGGCGGCTTCCTCGCTTACGCGGTACGGAGAAGTGCTACAAGTACAGCACCGTCAGTGCGTCATGCCGAAGGTCGATCCTACTTCTGAGCCGCTCCCGATGGCAAAATTCTTCGATTGCCATCTCATAATATTACAGGAATGCCCTTGATCGATTCAGTCTCAAACAATTCCATGTCTCAAAGCTTTTTATTGAACAGCGGCTTCCACTCGCCCACTCTGGACTAGGTTGTATGACGGACGCTAGCTAGAGACATGGATTTCGCAAGACAGAAACCTGTGATGCAAATCAGCGGGCAAAACATCGCTGTTGTCGACAGTAAGAAGCGCAAACGGCAAACAACAGTTGCAGCTTGTGAACGATGCCGTCGACTCAAAGCCAGGGTATATACAAGTCCAGAAACAACCCCGTATCGCTCTTGTTCTGATCTAATGAGCAATCAAGTGTGATGGTCAGAGACCTACCTGCGCGAAATGCAGCGAATGCAAGACCAAATGTGTCTACACTGTTCCGGAGGGCGCAACGCGATCCCAAGCTTCAAGAGCCAAGCATGAAAAAATGCAGGAGGATTATGATTCAATGCGGAAGTTCCTTGATCATCTTCATCGCTCTGACAAGGCTGCTGCTGGACAGATCTTGAACGACATGCGCTGTAGTGACGATTCCTTGGCTTTTGCCAGATTGTTTACATCTCAAGCGCGATCACCACCTGGTCACATCCATCCAATGGAGCTCTTGCCTTCCAAAACATCCGAGTCCAGTTCATCTCATTCTAGGGATCTTTTAGAGAAGCAGAGCCGCGATGATGTACCCACGCCTCGGGGACGTCAAACTTTCATCGGAAGCTTCGAAGGACTCCCAGGCCGCTTCGAGATTCCTAGCGAAACTGTCTTTCGAGCCGCCATATTTCATTTCCATCGAGGCGCTGGCAAGCTATTCCACGTCTGTTCTGAAAATCAGATTGAATTGTCCTATGACCAGGTCTTTCGTGCAGGCAGCGAGGGACAGTCTCCAGCGAGCGCACTTTGCCGATTAAGTTGCATGGCTGCCGTAGGCTGCTTGTACACGACAAGAGAGCATAACGAACTACCCAAAGAGCACTTTTACAGGATTGCTACGTTGCTTTTTGATTGTTGCCTGGAAAGCGGCTCTCTGGCATCAGCCAACTTTTGTACCTTTTTAGCAATGTACCATGTCTTGAGCCGTGCGACTGCGGCTCTAGCCTACGTTGAGCTCGGCATGAGCTTTTGCAGAAAGCACGGAATTCACACTGGTCGTCGTCCGTCAACTATGGCTTCTCACGATTGGTTGGCTGCCAGAAGAGCCTGGCGTTGCATGCTGTTCATCGGCACCTGGATCTCTGCCACCATTGGATACGTCTCAGGAAACGACTGGGATTTGCCAGACGGTTCTAATTGCGCTGTGAACGAGGACTCCATTGACAGCGGTCCAGAAGACTTGGTCCAAATCCAAATGGTCCGGATCGCAGTCCTCAAGCGCAACATACTCCAGCTCAATATCGCTCTACCAAATATAGCAGTCCACACTGTCCACACTATTGCATACGACCTCCAAAAGTGGCACCAAGACCTCCCACTCTGCATGCAATTGTCACACCTCAACGAAAGTACGAATCCGGCCTATAACGAAGAACTTCGCTACACGATATTGCTTTGCCACTGCTTATACCTCGGTGCCATAACACTATTCTATCGCCGAAGTGCTTCTTTGCTCGCTCGTCTCGAACCCGATCGAGTACCCGCAATATCCCAAGCTTTTGACATGGAGAAATTGGCTCACGACTCCGTGGTTGCAGCAAGGCAGACGGCATCTATATTGGGTCTACTCCTCAGTCAAGGCGGTATCTTCGAACGCTGCTGGATTGTTCTGTAAGTCTATCCTGTTCTTCCCCGCTCCGGTAATAAATAGCCAATGACGAGATCGAACAGTTTCCAATCTCATGTCGCGGCCACGATATTAATGCATGAGGTCGCACGCAACAATTTACGGGAGCAAGCATCATCTACGACAATTCATGATGACACGCTGCATCGAATCGACACTTGCATGAAAGTGGTAGCAATCTGCGCCAAGGTCGATTCTGTCGCACGCATGTTCAAACATAAACTGCAACCATACTACGCCAAGATCTCGGCCGTCTATCATGATCCTGTCTCTGCCGCTCAAACAGGCTTGGATTGGAAACAGCTAGAAAGCGAGCTTTCTTACCTTGTGCTTATGCCCTTCGAGAACGTATCCAACCTCCAGGCGAATGGTAGTATGACTCCTGATTGTGGACCTTATCTGCCAAAACATCCATTGAGGAAATCTGGCGGAACTCGATGGAGAACATCGCACGAATTCCACGGAACACCCGAGTTGCCTCTATCTGTGTCGAGCGAGAATGCTATCCTTCCTCCGAGCGGTAACGAGACTTCGCGTTTGATGCACTCTCCCTCTGTCTTGACACAGTCAGATGCAGCTTTGGCACCTCTCCTAACCCAGCAGAAGAAGAAGGGGGAACGAACAGGCAGTCCAGCTTTTACTTGCATGGTTGAAGAACTGCAGCCAGGTCAGACCTTACCCGAATTCTCGTCTTGCGGCTGGTCGTGAGCATTGAAAGATCTTTAGAAGTCATGGATGAATGATAATCTCTACGTATCCCATGACCAGAGCAAACAAGACTCGACAAGAATATTAGCATCTTTATCAAGTCAATGCGTCAACACAAAAATCCATATACAATCCGTCCAGATGAGAATATCTGAAGACTAGCTTGTATGCAGACGATTGCCTGGAATGTTTGTAGAACCTACATTGTGCAAGACCGAATGGCCAATCCTAAGACTGGGGATGTAAGAAGAAATATATATGTATAGAGTATGGGACCTCTCTAATATGTATGATGTTTTACGAGTTCAAGATGTGTGATCCTGGTGCTAGAACTATCAGGGCCAATCATTGATACCCGGGAAAGTAGAGTGAAGAGCGGTCATAAACCCAAAGTGAAGTGTTTTTGAGGGAAAGCGCAGCTATAATAACTTTCCGGCTGCGCAACTCCTTCCTCCTTCTTTTGTCGCACCTTCTGCCCATTCTTCGTATGTTATTTGTGCTTAATTCCTGCCCATTCTTGTATGCATCTAACGCGGGATATAGAGAATGAACCTTGACGAACCTTGGGGCCGTGAGCCCGTCAACCCTGGTACCGCCTGGACCCTTTGGCACCTGAGAAGAGCCGCGGATGCTGCTGGCAACTCGAACAATGCAGTCCGCCGCAACTCCCCGGAGCCTCCCAAAACTTGGGAAGAAGAAGAAGAAGAAGACGACGAAGACGACCTGGCCTCGGACGATGATCCCGCCAACAACGCCTCTCCCACTCCCGCAGTGGTCGACAGAAACATCGACCCTGCACCTCCCAACGTCGACAATGCCGACGAAGAAAACGATGATCCTGCTCCGGCAGATGCAAGTTCGGCCACAAGTGCCACCATTCGCGCTCCCCCGCGCACTGCTACGACTCGCAATCGTGAGCAGATGCTCGACGGTGACGAGGATGAAGACGATGACGACCGCCCCCTTCGCCGTCACAAAGGCGAAAGCAGTCCTGCCGCCGAGGGTGAAGATGAGAGCGAAATGAGTGGGAGTGAAGAGGGAGATGAGGATGCAAGATAGTGAAATAAGAAACAAATCGAGCTCTCAGTGGACCCTCTCCCAGTTCCCAATAACTTTATGCATTTTGATGAATAGTAGCATTGACTACACTGTGCAAGGAATGAAAGCCAACACTGGCTTGCTTATGCAGCTACTCCAAGTGCCCAACTCTCCTGAACATCGATATATCAAAAGGCACAGTATTATTGAAATACAAGAGGCTGTCCAATGAGAGAGTAAATTATTCAAGCTCTTAGCGGACCCTCTCCGAATCCCAAATAACTTTGTGCATGTTGATGGATAGTAGCATCGACTACACTGTGCAGAGAAAGCCAAGACTGGCTCGCGTATGCAGCTACTCCATGCATCCAACTCTCCTAAAAATCGACATGTCAAAAGGCACAATGTTATTAATATCCAGGAGGTTGTCCAATGAGAGAGCAAATAAGTCAAGCTCTTAGTGGACCCTCTGCGAATTTCAAATACCTTTGTGCATTTTGACGGGTAGTAGCAGCATCGATCACGTTGTGCAGGGAGAGTCAAAGCTGGCATGCGCTATTGATAATGATTCTGTCTGCTCTGTATTCATCTTTTGATCTCACTCAACATACGGAGGCAGCTCTTCCAACTCTTGAAACTCTGACATGGACAAATCATATCCCAGATGCCTCTTCAACAACTCATGCGTGACGAATCTCTCTGGGGTATTGCCTTGCGCATCCACGAATGATACGTGATGATTCACATCACTGATGCGCTGCAATTCATTTGCATGTCGGTGATGATGCGGACATCCGTCGACTCCGATAAGGAAGATCGTGACATGCGCCCACGACAAACCCAGCAATTCAAGTTCAAACTCGTCCATATCCGTTGCTTCGCCGTCAAGGAGGAGAAGCAGCCGAAGCATGGGAGTTTCTGGACCTGCTTGCCATCCGTAAATCGGGTGGTAGGTAGCAGACTCGGAATGCTTTTCAAAGTGTCGCTGTTTGACTCTTTGCCATCCGGTCATGACACGAGTGCCTCCACCGATATTGACCTTGTCCCATGTCGCATCAAGGTTTGTGTGATTGACAGTACCGGCAAATTTGGCATGGCTTGAGAAGGTGACGAGATCGTAGCCACGGAATTCATGATCGTGGTTCGCCATCGCGTCAATGAAGCGACGGATGACAGCTTTGGCGACATCTGTTGATGACAGTCAGTATCCGCTGGTCACAATTGAAAGGGAGAGGGAATTTACCTTTGTTCTTGGGCTGCGTGGAATGAGAGTAGCCTGTGATAAGGTATTGATCGTAACTGCATTGAAGGTCAGCCTTGTTTTCCATTCGAACAATTGATCACATGGACTCGAGGACGACAGAAAGCATATACAAATCAAGCTCTCGCCTGCCGAGCCACTTCACTCAATCCACTGTCGAAAGGCAGGATATCTTTGACTTTGATCTCAACGTCCAAGGAGATCTTCTTCATGATCTCCTTGGACAAAGAGCTGCTCGTCAAGAGTATCTTGCCTTCTGGTAGATGGTGCGATAGGTAGTCTTTGAGCAGAGATCTTGGCTCGGTCTCAATTTTTTCCCGCGCGTCAGTCAAGATTGTAGACTTACTTCGGTCGGAGAGGATCAAAGTCCATGGAGCCAGAGACATCAAGCAAAATCATGGTATCATCAGTAGGGACTTCGGGTCTATCGCTGGACCTGAACGGTGGCGGCATGACCTGCTTCGAGTAACCTTCGGAGGTGTGCTGCAAGTGGCAGGTATCGTTGGCGGAATAGTAGTCTGGTGGTGGCTCAACAGCTTTGGCCATGCGATCGCGAGCCATGTTCATCTCTGAGATAAAGTCGGGCTTCATACGTACACCGGCTGGACCTTCGCGATGGTTCAAAACCCAGTACAAGCGCTCTTCCGCGGTGTCTTCGTATCCTCGCCAGGAAGGTGTGATTCCTCGCCATCCACCAGCAGCCTCGATGCTGAATGTGAGGATGTTCGACTGTTGATCTGCCCAGGCCACGGGTATTGGCTCGAAATAGCCTGCACGTAGTAGATGTAAATACTGCAAAGGCTGACAAGCGCGGAGGTGAGCGATCTTTGTTTCCATGCCAACTTTGTTCTGATAGGCTGCCACGATCTGTCGGGTCTCGTGATCTGGCCAACGAGCTGCTTCCTCTTGAAGTATGTTGTTCCGAATTTCGAGACCTTTGTTATACTCTTTTTCGGTCTTTGCAACAGCTCTCTCCTCCGAAGACTTGATTCCTACAGCTTTCCTGAACGCAGAAAATCTCGACACCTTGGTAGATTCGGGCAGATCATTGTTTCGCGATGTCGGTGCCAGCTTTCCTTTCTCTGCAGGATAATCTTTGGTGTCGTCGTTGCCATTGTGCAATTTATTCTTTTCCGAGGTTACGGACAACTGCGACATCGCCATCTCAGGTACTCTGTCTTCCCAGATACTGTTCCTTGGCTCTAATGCATCGACTTTCCTCTGAGCCTCATGGTTCAGCGAGTTGTTCAGCTGAATAGTCTGATGAATGAACTTGACATGGTAGCTGGGCTGAGGATGCGACCTCGACCATGATGAGCCGCCAAAGCCGTATGGTGACGTGATGCGAAGCAGGTAAGGATTGTTGCTGAACAGAGGGGTCCTTGGAATGAAGTCATTGTATACCTTCTCGCCAGGGTACATGACTGCAGCAGACCATTGTTCCAGGACATTGCGACGACTCCTTTTCATGCGCTGGTACTGATGGATGGGGCAGCTGCATGGATTTTCGGTTTCGTGTTCGGGCTCAATCTCGGGATTGTAGATGCGATACCGAAGTTGGAGATTTTGAAGAGCATTCTGCATCATTTGCTGCACGCAAGTGTTAATCGGCGGAAGCATTGAGCAGAATGTTGCTTTCATACCTCATCCTTGGCTCTCAACGTAGCTGCTTCGTCGACAGCATTTACATGTCGCCGACTAGTTGTCGCATTGTTCCCGATCACTTGCTTGCCGCCCGAGCGTTGATGCGTCGCTTTCGCATGCGTGAATGATGCGTCTTGTTTCATGTCGCTCTGCACAAAAGGTTTCGAATCCATTGTTGGTTGATAAGACGGAGGCACGACTAGTTGGCTCTGGCTGACAACGGCACTGTTATCTTGTTCCTCCAGGTCTTTGGCAAAATGCCAGTCATCATGTTCCGCCTTGGTTTGCGCATCAATTTCGCGTTCGCAATGAGGGCAGTAATGTTTGTTCATGAGTCTGAATTTTTCGTCACTCATGATGGGATTAAGTCTTGGTTTTTGCGATCAAAACGCTTATTTTCAATCGCAATGCTTGTTTGGTCTTTGCAACGATGGAGATGCTTGGCTGTTATGTAGATAAATTGCGGCGGGAACGACGCGTCCATCATGGTCAGATGACGTACCGTTGCGCCTTCCAATCTTGTCCCTCACCTCTGCGCCATTTACTTACACTCTCGTACAAGCGCCGTGTTTTCCGGTTCAAAGACGCCTCTCAATGGAGAAATCTTCCAAAAACACTGCTTCTTGGCCGGCGCGATTAATGGGCGAGAAAGGCGTCGCTGCCTTGATATCCTGCTTCGAACTCAGAAATCACTCGAATTTGAAGCTCTCTCTAGACTGTCGCGTCGAGTTGAAAAGCATCGTGCCTTTTGCCAATCGTTTCCACATGGTCACTCGTACTGTGAAATTGGATGTTTGTGGTTTCTGTCCATACTTTGGACGTAGAGGGGTTCGCATTATAATTAATCACGTCGCATACTTTCAGCTCACAGTGACTTGTGTTTATCAACGAGCGCCAGCATGCGAGGAATAAGCTCGGGCATTCGGAAAGGTTTCGTCTGAATTGTGTCAGCAGTGTTCTTGGTCCAACATCATATCCATAACAGTGTATTACTTACGACGACTTCATCCATTCCTGCTTCAATACACGAAGCGATTTGATCAGTGCGAGCGTTTGCCGTGATGCCACAGATAGGCACATGCCCAATAATCTCTTGCAACTTCTCAAGCTCGCGGACGCGACGAGCACAGGTTAAACCATCCATAATTGGCATCTCCACGTCCAGGAGGACAACTGAAAGCGGAACTTCCCCATTGCAGAATGTGGTTGTTGATAAGAAGTCAAGTGCTTCAAGACCGTGATTGGCGACATGGACTTTGGCGCATCCTAGTCGTGAGAGTTGCTGAGACATGACCCGCTGGTTTATTGTATTATCTTCGACCACTGTAAATGATATTAGTATACTATCCTTGGGCAATAGTTTCATACTTACCAAGAACATGCAAGTCCTGTGTTTCTGTTTTGCTCATCGAAGCACCCTCCGGCGGATCTTGTGCTGTCAATGACTTGCCAATCTCTGGAGAGCTTGGCGCAGTTTCGAGTGGTCGTTCAGTACATGTCGCTTTGATGTAGAAGCCGAATATACTGCCTTTCCCCGCCTCGCTCGATACTCCTACTTGGCCTCCATGCAGCTCGACCAATTCTCTACTGATGAATAAACCCAGACCACTGCCGCCATACTATTCAACGGTTAGCACGTATTGTAGAAGCATCAAGGGTTGTACACACTCGTTTGTGGGTCTTCGGGGAAGCTTGACTGAATCGCTGAAACAGATTTTTCGTCTCGGCTTCAGTAAGACCGCATCCCGTATCTTGCACACTGAAGGATAAGAAGACATCATCCTCGGTCACGGGACCGATCGACAAAGATCGCCCTTTCTCGCGAGGCTCGATGAGCGTGACATGACAACTGTCGGCGGTAGGTCTGATTCGTGACGCGCCAAGATTGATCTGAATCTTGCGGACATCAGAACTCCTCGTAAACTTGATAGCGTTGGTCATGAAATTGATGATGACCTGTGACACTCTGCCACGATCAAGTAAGAAGTGATCAATGCCGAGATCCGTAAAGCTTGCTTGCACATTCAGAGAACCTTCAATATCTGCCTGGGCAAGCTCCGGTTTATTCATTCTCAAGACGTCCGTGATGATATCCAGTGGTTGGGCTGCTTCCGGAGCAAGCACTATAAGCTTGGAATCCAACTTGGAGAAGGTGAGAACTTCATCTATAATATTCTTCTGATGTTTGGCGCAGAGTGTAATTGTTTGTGCTGTGTCGAGAAGCACATTCCGCGCATCTTCTGTCAGGTTGCTGATATTCCCTTCTATCGTTGAGATTTTGTGCTTCTCGCCTGCTATTAAAGGAGGTAATGTCGATGGAATGCTGTCGGCGAGTTGTAAAATACTGGACAAAGGGTTGCGCATCTCGTGTGAGATCTGTCAAAACGTCAGACTTTCGTCTTTTCAATAAAAGCAACGAAACAATGATTCTTACCATGTCTATAAAATTCTCCGAAGCTCTTTTGTTCTCAATCGCTTCTGTCAGTCGCTCTTCCGCCACAAACTCCATCAACTTTCTGGCAGAGATGTCCGTGAGCCATGAGAAAATGAAAACCAGCATGCCGTTCTCATCGTATCGCTGTTGTACAAATACTTCAAGCCAACGATGCGAAATCCCGGTTTTGATGCGAACTTCAAAGCTTGTCGTTTTCCCGCCCCTGACGGCAGCCCACCACAAATCTTCGATAGAATCAGCGTCGTTCTCAAAGACTGAGCTTCGCCAGGAGAAACCAGCTCTCGCGGCGTCGTAGAAGCTCGTCCTATCTGTACCCAAGAGGTCGAGGTACATGTCATTGACATATACAGGATAACCATCTCCGCGATCCATACACATGCCGATAGGTGCGTGATGAACCATCTCGGTAAAGTTCTTCTCACTCTTCTCTGCTTTGGAGGTTGCAGCCGCCAGTTGATGAGATAATGCAGTGGTAAGTTCGTTTGCTCGTCGCTGTTCGGCGGGTAGCGATAGCAGAGCAATCGACTTGAACAACAAATCACGAAGCGATTCGAAGAATTGAATGCTGCCAGCATCAACTGCTCTCAAAGGGTTCGAACCTATCACGACAATTGCGTAAACACCTTTACCATAGAGATCATCGATGGGCAAGACGTATGAAGTGTGGACAACGCCTTGATCTGTAATGTTCACTGCCAATTCTTCTGGCAGAGTCGAGTTCGATCGTTCCAGAACCAAGACTTTGTTGGCAGACCCTTCCACGACCTCCTTGATCGATGGAGAAATGACGCTGCTGTGTCCCTCATCACCAAAAGAGAACTGGGCCCGCAAGGATGGTGTTTCGGAGCCTGACAAATTGATCGAGCCGTATGAGTATACTGTCGCGTATGATACATCCTTACAATCTTTCAAATTGCGCATGAACGATTCCCATACATGCCGTGTCTCTGTCGCCCGAGCGACATCTTCGATGAGTTGTTTACAAACCTGCTGGCGATCCTCTTGCAGTACAGCTGTCGTGCATTCTGTAAACTCATTGAAGACGCCAAGGAAACGACCGTCCGCCGAAGGAATGGGTAGAAAAACAAAGTCGAAGAAGCCACTTTCCGGAAAGCCGTTGCGGAAGACGACAAGCTCAGTCCTCTTGTTGTGCGTGGGTCTGCGCCGCTCGATACCGGAGACAAGCATTTTCGTAAGGTGAGACCACATGGGAGTCCCCCAAACCTCTTGCAAGGAATTGCCGAGCGGCTTCGGGTGCATTTCTCCAACAACAAATCTTGCCGCCTCATTGTAAAACATGTGAAGGTCGTTGCCCCAGTATATCACGCGTGGTTCTTCAGAAGATAAGATGGTCATAAAGATCTGTCGAAGCGTAGGGTGCCAAGTGTGCATAGGACCTGCTGCTGTCTTGCTCCAGTCGTGTTTTGCAAGGAACTGTATCCACGGATCGCTGGTGAGTTGCGGGAACCTGAGCCAGTCTACCGTCAGGTTTTCAAGAATAACAGCACCTCGGCCTTCCTGTGAGATGTCCCTTGTACTGGCTGTTGCGACACTCTCCCAGTCATCCGGGTTGTCCCTGTCCGACTCTTGCTCGCCATCCTCGTCTGACCATAGTTGTTCGCTGTGATCCGACTCTTTTTGCTTTTTCCGGACGGTCGGTCGGTCTTCGGATGGATCTTCCTGGCGAGGAAAGACGGCTATCCAAGGTCCTCTCAATCGCTTGCACGACCAGAGTCGCGACGCAAAAGCGCCTAGTTTCGCAATGTGTCGTGCGTGGCGCCCTGCATGGTCGCCGATGATCTTGTACAATGTGTTGACCCAGATGGAGAATCGCGAGTCGTGGGAATATCCGGTAAGCAGCGCATTGAGCGCGTTGTTGCGAAAGACGACCTTCGGTTGCGATGAGTACTCGAGGATGAACGTGGGGCGGTCGTCGTCGGAGATAAAGTCGAGGAAAACGTCCAGTTCTGGCGGTAGAGATGTCACTAATGACATTGCAATGCTGCGCCCGAGGCAGAAGACGAATGGGGGCGCGAAATGGGAAAGGAGACGCTGCGAGCAAAATCGGATGCAAATGCTAATAATAATGCCAATGTCCAAATTGCTGCACGACGGACAACATTCCCGTTGGCTCGCGGCCGAGTCCAGACTTCACAACCGGCTTGATGGCGCTTTTGGTGACATCACCTGGAGACTCTTTGCAGCTTTGCAGGGTCCAGTTCCGAAAGTTTCGAGCAAAGTGTTGCCATCTGGAGAATCTCGTTGTCAACGAGGCTCCTTTCTATACATTTTCCTATCACGGACAAGTCTTGACCTGTTCGCCTCCTTCAATTGTACGGAGATACTTAACATCCTTGCTACATCCAGATGACACAGTAACGTATCGTTATATGCCATATGGCTGGTCAGTCCGAGAAGTTTTGGGCCAGCTCTTGTCCTTCGTTGTAGCAGTCGCGTTCAGATCCTCGATTGTGATCATGATCAGCCATGGGGCAGGGTCATCCTCTCAGGATCAGATAAGATGCGGAGATCATAACCAAACTATTACAGGTACCAGTCGTAGCAATGCATAATCTTTGCGAAACAGAAAGAACAACCCACTAGGAGAGGACCAGAAAGACAACAGGGTAAACAAGGTACATTTTCTCAAGAGAGAGTAAGGTACAAGCACACCTAGGCGTCTTCCTTGTGCTCCGTATCTTCCACCTTCTCTTTCTCCCCTTCACCGCTTCCAGTCGAGCTCGATCTATTCTCCACAGCATGTGCTTCATCAGTATTGCCCTTACGCACCCTCTTCTCAACCCAAACAGGATTCTCTTTGTTCTTGTGAGCGATCTGGAAAATGGTATCCATGGCCTCAAGTTTGTAGCCATTGGTCTCGACAAAGGTGTAGTAAACCACGGGGATGAAGGCGAAATTGAAGCACATGAAGACGAAATAGGTCTTCCAAGCGATGGTGTTGATCATAATTGGTGACAACTGCACGACGGCATAGTTGAACAACCAATTCGCTGATGTGGAAAGTCCGTTTGCTTCTGCGCGAATGCGGATGGGCGTAACTTCTGCGGGATATAGCCAGGTGACACCAAGCCAGCCGATCGCAAAGAAGGTGTTGAAGAGGAAGATCATGACAGTGGCTGCGTAAGCGCCGGACTGATTGCCTACGGACAAGCCAATACCAGCGACCATCATGGCGAGACCCATTCCTGCTGCATTCCACATCATGAGGCGACGGCGGCCAAGGCGATCGACCACGAAGAGGGCAACAAGGGCGGAGAGGAAGTATTCGGTACCGAGGACGCCGGTAAGGAGACGTGCGAAGGTAGGGTCAAAGCCGAGGGAATTTTCAAAGACGACGGTTGCATCTGTGATTGTCAATAATGTTTTCTGTGAATCCTTGGAAATTCGCAAACTTACAGTAAGTGACCAAATTGATTCCGCCAATCTGTTGGAAAGCCTGGGCTGCGAAAGCGATGGAAGCGCGCCAAAGATGCATGTCAGGTCCGTTCGAGCAGAACTCCTTGACCGTCAGTTTGCGGCCTGCAGTAATCTCATTGATCTTCTTGATATCCTCAATATCCTTTTGCAATTCTTGGTCCTCAACGTCGCATTGTTTGAGACGAGCCATGATCTGAGCAGCCTCCTTTTCCTTGCCATGTTTGAGTAGCCATCGAGGAGATTCGGGGAACGCGAGAATGCCGATAATAAGGATGATGCCGAAGAAAGCCTGGAAGGCAACGGGGAATCGCCATTGGAAAGAGCTCTTGTTGTAAAACCAGAATCCGTAATTGATCCAGTACGAGATCATGACTCCGCCGGTGATGAGGGCGCCTTCGAAAAGCACTAAAAAGCCACGAATCTTCGGAGGTGCCATTTCCGATTGCCAAACCGGGATACTGGAAGTATTCATGCCGTTTCCAGCGCCCGTAACTATCCTGTGTAGTGTTAGGTGATGTTCCAAGCATTAATTGAAAGCAAAAGGACATACCGTCCAATGATGAGTTGGGCCAGGGTGGTAGAAGATGTCTGAATAGCTGTTCCGACAAGCATAATTGCAGCGCCGACCAAAACTGCTCGTCGACGTCCGAGTTTATCTCCGTATCCAATAATGATGAATGATCCAATAAGGCAACCAATCTCGTAAATGGCAACTACAAGCGCTTGAATGGATCCTAACTTGTAGTCCTCTGCCATTTTCGGAAAAGTTCCAAGAAAGATGGGTTCAGTGATAATACCAGACATGACTCCCTGATCTATGGGATTGATTAGACAAGAGTGTGACCGCAATAGGATGTAACAACACACCATATCCAAACAACAAGAAACCAGCCGATGCCGTCGCGCAGACACCTATCTCCAGCGCTTTACCGGTCATCCGGTCCCCGAGGAACCCTGTATGTGAAAAAGCCATGGTTGCAAGAACGATATAGATGTTTTGAAAAGGAGATAGCAGTCGCGCAGACGCGGAGGAAGGTGTTAGTTATAGAGATCATATTCAAGCAGTGTATCAGCACGGCATTGGCTGAAGTCGATGTCATTGATGATCTCGGGAAGCAAACGTTAATGTGTATAAGCAAGCATGCCCCGAGGGGCTGCTCCGCTCGAAGCTGTACATCAGCGGCGCATCTGCCATCTGAAGTCAATTGTCACTACAGCCGCTGATGATCTTTGGTTTTGTAGTGCTTTGAGTCGCTTCAGGCAATGCCTCCAGCACAATATGACAGCATAATTGCAAGTGAGTAATTGAAGGAAGACCAAGAGAGCCAGAAGACTCCTGATACCGTTCGATCTTGTAAGGGGACGAATTCGGCAGCATGGGAATCAACCCTGGATGGGTCTCCGAAAGACCTCAGATGGAGAATGGCAATCGTGGGAGGGGACTGCAAAAGGGGACATGACTTCATCGACATCAGGCATGCGACAGATCTTGCGGAACATGTCGATACAGTTGATCGACCAGATCACAAAGTGTGGTTGATGGAGGTCACGATGGAGCGGAGAGGGCGGGAAAGTTACACGTTTTCGTCATGATCAACGATCAACGGCGAAGCGGCAAGCAACTCCGCTGCTCCGCGTTCTTGACCTCTCAAGCTTTTTGCTGTCGCGCAACCTCCCCGTATGCTGAACTCTGTGATGCGCATGCTGTGAAAATGCACGATGTTTTTGAAATCAGTGCAGCCTTCCACTGGAAAGCGCTGACTTTCACGCTCTCATTGGAGGGCCAAACTAATCTCAAAAACATTGTGCATTCCTTCAGCCCGGATGATATCGCGAGAGGTGGCTGAGAGTGACAAGATTTAGCACACGGGGAGGAAGAAGGATTGAATCTAACTTATTTGCATTGGTTGCACAAGCAATTAATATAAACATCTCGGCACAGGTGAACTGATTTTCAAATGAGAAGGTCGTATTGACGTTTGCTGGTACAAACAAAGCGCAATGTTATACAGATAGGTATATAAAGACAATTCTCCTCAAAACGCCTCGCTATGTTGATTGATCAAAACCCAAACGCATCAAGTAAAGAATTAGGATCCGGCTCCTTGAAGGCTTCTGGGGGTGGTTGCTTCAAGCCCTTTGGCATCTTGTGTTCCTCCTCCGCTTTCTTCCCCACTGCATCGCTCTTCGCGTCTTCTTTCTCTCCGGAGGCTGCATTCTTGGGCTCTGTCTTCGCATCGTCGTCATTGTCGCGAATACCGTCTGACTTCTCATCCTCTTTAATCTGATCCTCAGCCGAGTTGGGCATAGAGGTTGGCATTGTTGGATTGTCGAGGAAAGAAGTAGCTGCAGCCTCAGGCTCCGATGGCTTTGCGGATGGAGTCGTCCATTCTTCGAGCATTGAGGGCGCTGCCTTGGGGGGAGCAGGTGCGGGCTCAGTCCATTGGTCAAGCATGGACGGTGGGGCCGCTTTTGGAATATCAGTCACAGAATTCGATACAGGCGTGGTCCATTCGTCAAGCATGGAAGAAGCTGGCTTCGAAACCGGCTTCGGTGCTGCAGGCGCAGGTGTGGACCACTGATTCAACATAGACGGCACTGGAGCTTTTGGCTCTTCGACTTTCGGCTTGGCAGGATGAGCCGTCCAATCGTCAAGAAGTGAAGGCGCAGGCTTTGAGACTGGCTGAGACGGTGGCATCCAGTTGTCGAGCATTGAAGGTGCAGGATTTGTGGTCTGCTTGGGTCTTTCGGGTACGGACCACTGATCGAGCATTGATTGGGCAGGTTTGCTTGCCGGAGGTGTGGGCACGGCCCATTGATCGAGTAATGAAGATGACGGTTTCGCAGGTGACGACGGCATACCCCAGCCATCCAGCATTGAAGGCGCAGTACTTTCATGAACCACAGGTCTTCCTTCTGGTAGGTCAGCAACAACAAGACTGCTTCTTCTGCGTAACAGTTTCCTGGGATCAAAGTCTTCGGTATTCGTTCTGGACAGCTTGCGGCGTGGTAAATCTGCGACGGGTTCTTCCGTTTCACTCTCCTCTTCGACCTGTCTCGTGATTGGCGGTGGTTGCAGGAATTCCCAATGCCGTACCAGATCAAGAGCCAGAATATCACAGCCCATGCGCAGTAGCAATGTTGCAGATTTGGTGATAAACTCCCACTCTTCTTGACCGGTAATCATGAGTGCACCTCGCAAGGTTTGCAAGCTCTTCTCTCGTAACTGCTGATAGAGAATGACAAGAGCGGGATCGTCATTGCGGAAACTCTTGGCTTGGAGTGAATCAGGTGGTGAGCCTGGCGGTACGAGTAACGAATGAAGAGGACTGACAAGAGCACGTACGGCCAAAGAACGTTCACCGAGCATCCAGTATGTCCAAGTTGCTTGACAGCGATTTCCTTCTTGTGCAGCAGTAGGCAACACCCTCTCGTTCAGGAACTTCTTCAGTGCCGGTGAATCATCTCCACCATAGACACGGGCGACAGCAATGGCCAGTTGAATATCACCAAGCTGATTGCTGAGCACTGAGACAGCAGAGTCAAGATTGTCGGCAAGAAGGAAGAAGGCTGCAGCATATTCGAATCGTCTTTTGCCCATCAGCGCATATGCGTTCTTATTCGCAGCTGTGCGCCATCTGGGGTCGGTAAAGTCATTCTTGAGTAAACGCGTTGTTGCGGCTTGTTCTCTCGACCATGTAGCCATGCGCCACAGTCCAAGCAAGACATTCTTCTTACGTAGAGCGAGGTAATGAAGGGAACAGTTGACTGGATCGCGCAATTCGGTGCTGGTATATGCGCTTCTGGCGACAGCTTCAAACTGCTGGTGCAAGGCTTCTCGATCGGTAAGCCAAACAAAGACACCAGCATCGCGGGCATGGGACCATGACATTTGGCCTTTGTTTTGGCGAGTGATGAGATCGACAAGGATATCCTGACTGCTGCTGTGGTATGCCCAGAGCATTTCTCTCCAAGTGACTGCGGCAGGCGAGGAAGACTGGCGAGAGCGCATGATTGTTTCTCTCCAGAAAAGTAGATAGCGAGCAGCGTTGTCATCAATTGAGCGACGATGCTTTTCGGCCATGCCAACACATTCTACAATGTCGGCAAGGCTGAGTTGTTCAGTACTTGAGAGTTGCGGTATCGACTTTTCGGAAAGTAGCGAGACAATGGACGTGGCGACCTCTTCAGTGACAGATGTGGATTCCTCTTGCATGTCGAGAGTGCTGTATGATTTGTGCAGTTGCTTGCTTGAGTTTGAGAATTTCTATCATGGAATTAGCTGGTGTATGAATGAACAAGTCGTAATAGCATACCTCTGTGGATGACATGAAGTCGTCAATGTCAAGTCCCTGGAAAGAGTCAAGCTCATCGCCTTCGGTGTAGAATTTGAGGGTCTTTTGCAGGTTGAGCAAGATGCGGTGAACGATGTCCATCTTGCCAGCGAGGATACATTGGGAGATGAATTGCGGGTGAAAGACAGGCAAGGGACCATTGAGTCTGCGAACGACATCTTGAATGCGGGTTGAAGATTTGTGCGGTGTTGAGCTTTGCAAGTCTGGTGATAGGTCTTTTTGCGGATCAATTTGGTTGCCAGGAAGATAAAGCTGATTACCAGCGCCAACGACGAGGTTTCCAGAGTCAAGCCAGACAGAGTCTCCGATAGGATGAGGGGATAGATGGCGAGTGTTGACTTCTTTGATGCGACTCCAAGAAGGACGTTCATTCACATAATCATAGCGAAGCTGAGTATACACAAAGACTGTGTGAGAAAACCCGACCGCAAGGATGGACTGGTTGTCTGGTGTTGAAGCCCAGTCAAGGTCTTGAATCGTTTGGTTGTCGAAAGTCTCCTCATAGTCGAGACGGCCACTCTTGGTATCCCAGATAGTCAGCGTGGAGCGAGACTTGTCGACCAAGGCGGCTTTGCGGATTGAGGTTCCACTCCCAAGAGAAGGATTCTGGATACCCGTGTCGGTGATGGAGAGGTTGAGCCAAGTCACAGACTTCTTCTGGCGGTCGATCTTGGCTGTCCATGTGTGGAGAATACCAGTCATGGTCCAGGAAACAGCAACATCTTGAGCGAAAGTGTCGAAGAGACCAGAAACTACAGGGGAGCTGCCTGCAGGGTCGACAGGGAGGAAGTATGACATGTTCTCAATGCGCCCGAGCTGGAAAGTACAGAACTCAGTCATTGAAGGCGAAGACGATGCCAGATCTAGCTCCCAGACAATACCGTGCATCTCGGCAGTGACAGTGGCAAGGTAGGACAGATGACCAGCATCTTCAGGGGTAGGAAGGAGAATGAGACAGAGTGGTTTGCCCAACACCGAGTAAGTACAGCGACCAATCTCGTTTGCGTTGGAGAGACGAGCGTCCCAAAGAGAGATGCTTTCATGGTGGAGAAGCGCAATAAAGTCGCCGTCCCTCAGCAGTGCAGTGCGATGGATGTGTTCTTGTAGTTTTGTCTTGCTCTTTCTGACCAGGAAGTTGCCACGATGCTTCCAAACAACTCCTTCATCGGTATCAGTACGAGAGATGACGGCGGATCCATTGGCGGTACGGATAAGCTTCTTGACCGAAGAGGAGTGGCCAGTCCAAGAAGCCAGGTTTCGCATGCGCTGCTTCCTTGGTGAAGGATCAAAGACATGGTGTACCTTGCCCTGGTACCATTGAAGGCGGCCATCAAAGTGGTGAACCAAGAAGGCAATGTCTCCTGGCTGTCCCGGCAGAGGGAAGTTGATTATGCGTGCGTTGTCTTCAGAAATGTCTGCTTGCTTGGAGAAGTCGAAGAAGAGGTTTTCGACATGGGTAGCGTGAAAGAAGTCGCCGTGTTCAGATATGCTTGTCCTCTTCTTGCATCCAACATTCTCCAGCCCCCAAGCGCTCATATGTCCTTGATCGTCCGTGACAACCACAATGTCTGGATGTCTTTTCGCAAGCTCTTTCATGTACTCGATGGCGTGTCGCTCGGCGGGGAGAGTTTGACTGCTGAGGGCGTGCTCAACAGCTTCGGAAAAGACGGTGGACGGGATGAGGAAGGCGTAGCGACGATTCGAGGGAACCAGAGGGCGAACGGCCGTCATGAGATCGAGGTCTGCGTAAAGTCCAAGCACGTCCATCTGCCGCGGCAGGCCTGTCTTCCAAACGCGCAGCTTTCCATCGAGACAGATTGTGTAGAGAACATCCTCTTCTGCCGAGTCAGACCTCCATTCAACGTGGGTGACAATGTCTGGATGGGCAAGGTAGGCGTAGTCGAAGATGGCAGACTCGAACGAGAGACGTCGCCAGACCTTGACGAGGCGGTCGTATTGTGAGGTGGTAGCAAGGAGGGCGGCGGACGGAGAGAAGGTGGCATGCGACACGGGTGACGGCAATGAACGAGTCCAGCGGATGGTTTGGTCCTGCGTCGACAGCAACGTGACCTTGTCCGAAGCTACCAGTAGCTCCTCGTCTGTTCCCCATGACAAACTCCGTATACAGCTCGCCTTTGTGCCCTTTTCCTTCTCTTGATTGACTTCAAAGGTCATGTCCAGGAACCAGCGCAACTGTCCCTTGATCTCCTCGCGCAAGACATAGACGTAGACATTGTCGGCCGAGGCAGTCGCAATCTTTGCGCTTCGATGGTCGTAGGAGACGGCGACGAGCCCAGATGCTGGAGGGAGGTCGTCATGGTAGATTGTCTGAAGAAGCGAGTCGGGGCCATTGCAGATGATGAGGGCGCTGCCTGAGATGTATGAAATGACCGTCTGCCCTTCAAAGACTCCTGTCGATACGGCCTGGAGTTGAGCCTGCGGTCGTCCGGGCAAAATCGCTTGCATCATGAGCTGCGACTTGCTATCGCTTCATTCTCCCGTAGTTGCTCGGCGTGTTTGGAGCTTTGTTTTCCAGAGTCGACAAGTTCAATGTTTCGGTCTTGATGCATCTCCGAACCCATGTGACGATGATGCCGCATTCATGGTCAAAGCTCTCCTCCGCTGTCCGCCGCTTGGCACCTCACACCTTCGCCGTCCTTTTCAGACTTGCTCTCTACCACATCACTACTCGAGTACACCTTGCCACCACGTAGGTATAACGATAGTTGTATCGTTTCTCTCTTGTGTGAAGTGATGTATTCAGTATGGCTCTCGACTGGCGTATACACCGTCGACCCACGTTGATCGTTATGGTTTGTTTACACCGTGTTTCACTCCCACGCTTTTAAAGAAGATATGCATCGTTTGTTTGTCGTGTACGCTCAGGACGGTATGGTGCATTCTTCAGGGTTCCGGCTCGACAAGAATCTTTCATGTTTCAGCTGCTTTCACTTCACTTTGACTTTCGCTTTCACAAATTCCCATCTCCTCACGTCCATCTTTCCATCCTCATCATCAACAATTTCGCCCATCGCACCATTTGCTCCCGCGCACGCCCAGCATGGCTCACCTCTATAAGCGCGCTGAGGCTGACTCGGTCGCCCTCATCCTTCAGCTGCAGCGTGAGGATATTGAAGAAGCCATGGCCTCTACTAATGACGATGACAACTTTGCCTTGCAGCTGCAGCTCCAGGAATTGACTCTCATTGAATCTTTTCACTCAGACCGCGCTATCGCACAGAGTCATGCACTTGCAATGTTCGCCGACAGGAAGATCCTTGCTGATGAGATCAACGCGGAGCAACAAGCCATCAGAGACCGCGAGTTGGCTCAACAGCTCTCTCAGCACGACAACATGCTCGTTCCGGTCACTGGCGAGCCTGCTCCTCACTCTGAATCAGACGAGCAGCTGATCGTCAGACAAGAGGCCAGGATCTGCGCAACTATCTTCAATGACGACTCGAACAAGCAGCTCGTCCTGTACACCGGTGGCAAGACTGCCGAAGATGAGGATTTCCCCCGCCCTGAAGAGCCGTACATCGCTTGTGTTGCCTGCAGCGAAGACTTGCCCTGGTTTGATGTGCTCGAAGCTCCTTGCGACCACAACTACTGTGGCGAGTGTCTCACCACACTCTTCGAGGCCTCTATGACAGACGAGTCCTTGTACCCACCTCGCTGCTGCCGTCAACGTATTCCCTTGGAGGAAGCCAAGCTCGTTCTCAACGCAAAGCTTGTCAGAGACTTCGAACAGAAGAGCATCGAACTCGACACTAAAGACAGAACCTACTGTTTCGACCCGCACTGTTCCGCTTTTATCTCAGCCGACCATATCACGGACAACATCGCTAGCTGTGCCGACTGCGGAAGGAGAACCTGTGCAATCTGCAAGGTTGCTGCTCATCTTGGTGACTGTCCTCGTGATGAGGCACTCCAAGAATTCCTCCAGACTGCGGACGATCAAGGATGGCAGCGCTGTTACAGCTGTCGCCGTGTCGTCGACCTTCGCACAGGCTGTAACCACATCAGGTAAGTCTTCATATCTGCCTTTGCAGCAATCACTGACAAGTCACAGCTGCCCTTGTGGCGCGCAGTTCTGTTACGTCTGCGGATCCCCTTACAACCCCAGGACATGCGACTGTCCTCAGTGGGATGAGAATCGCCTCCAAGAAAGAGCTGTCCAGATTGCCAACCGTGATCCCCGCCACAGATTGTACCGCCCTCCTCAAGGTGCTCTCGACCCTGGTGCTACAGCCGCAGCAGCCATTGCCCAAATCAGAGACAACCTTGAGGCCAACCACGAATGCGACCATGAAAAATGGAGATGGATCAACGGCCCGCACCGTTGTGAAGAGTGCAACTTCCAGCTTCCCAACTACATCTTTGAATGCCGTCAGTGCCGTATTCGTGCTTGCTGGCGCTGCCGTCGCAACAGACTGTGAGCTGCCTGCATGCTACTATCAATCAAGCATTGCTGCTGGAGGAGGTCTCAAGCTCCTCGCCTCCTTTCGCATCATCTCTTATCTCGAGTGGATCAAGAAGTACCTTCAACGTCTTGACCAGTAATCAAGAACAGATGAACAAGATTTGGATGGAAAGAAGATGTGTTTCAGGCTGTGGGGTTGAAGTCTGGAATACAACCATGTCGCAAAAACGGCCATTACTTTGTTTATGCGTGTCAGGGAGGGATAAATAATTTGCTCGAGCCTCGAGGTTTATATCTCGTTCCTTGTGCGCTCGTCTACAACAATTGAACGGTTTGTACTCTCTTTTTAATCATGCATCTTTCGTCCTTTAACTCCTTTCTCATCTGTATCTGCGAGAATGTTGACATCCCCTCCTTTTGGTCTTGTGCACCTTGCCGTATTGTTTGTTTGCGCGGGTGCACGTCGTGCAATCTGTCCTTGCTCAAATTACCGCATCGTTCCTTCCCCCTTCCAAAATCTCTTGAAATCTCGATGTCTTCCGAGATTCTAGAATAGAAGACTTGGCTTTCAAAAAGACAAGTGGCTGTCAAACGCTTACCTGCAGAGATACACGATATCTCTCCAAGTCCGTTGTTTTGCTTGAGAGTTGTTCGGCGTCCGACCTCTTTTGACATTCGCTCTAGCCTCGAGCGCATTGTGTATGCTACAGCTCTACGCTTGAATCGCTTTACGGCTTCGGAGCGGGATCGACTCTGAATTCTTGCGTCTCCCGTTGCAAACTATCTCCTTCTACATTTCTCAATGTTCCTTACTCTCAAATTGCCTCACTGCTCCACGGAATCTCAATGTGTCACCTACCTACTCAATCTTATAAAGACAAGACATCCTCCACGTCACGGTGAGAGCCGTGCTGAACAATTGAGATCATGGCATCTCAGTTCTCTATGATGCAACCGCCCTTTGCTGTCGTCAACTCTTGGCCCATCATCACAGCTGTATTGTTGTTGCTCATCCAGGGAATAACAACTGTGCATCAACTTTTGAACGATCATCGATTCAGAACTGCTTGGAAATTGGCTCTCAGTCAACAGCCTTCCGTGGATCCGCTCGAAGAAACCGAAATTCTTAATGCCAGACTTCTATCGTACACCCGAAAAAGTCGCTCTGGAATCATGTTTCTCACCTTCGACACGCCTCTTAACTTTTGCGACATCTGCGACGAAGACAAGATATGGTTTACGGTTTTTGCAGCACCTTGTGGCCACCGCTTTTGCTCTGACTGTCTTACCACATTATTTGGCCTGTGTACTACGGATGAGGAAGTGTATCCACCTCGCTGTTGCACTCAGACTATACCGCTTGACCAGGTCAATGGCGGTCTCAGTCGCGAACTTGTCGAGACGTTTCGCGCAAAGAGCATTGAGTGGGAGACCAAGGATCGGACCTACTGCTACAATACGAAATGTGCGAAGTTTATCCCTCCGGAAGGGCTCGTAGGCAACACAGCCACTTGCCAACAATGCTATCGAAGAACATGTCCACACTGCAAGACGGCTGCACATACTGGCGACTGTCCTCGAGATGCTGCTATGGAACAGCTGTTGGAAATTGCCGAACGTGAACAATGGCAGCGCTGTTACTCATGCACTCGACTGGTCGTACTTGCTCACGGCTGCAATCATATATCGTATGTTTCACTTCCCTTTTCTCCTTCCAATTGCGTTCACTGAAACCTACAGTTGTCCTTGCGGCGCCGAATTCTGCTACGTTTGCGGATCTCGCTGGTTACCTCGTTCTTGCGAATGTGGTGTATGGAATGAGCACAATCTGACAGGAAGACCGAGACCCGCCGACCTGCCACCAGATCGCCGCCGCAGACTCCTCCGGATTCGGTATACAGTCTTGGATCATGTCAGTCCGCTTCCACAGATGCTGGCGAGGGAGACACGTCTCCGTTTTGAAGACAAAGAGCGAAATTCTACGCGGTTTCGTCAAGGTATTCACCAGGATGTACTGAGACCTATTATGCGCTTTACGTTAACCGCGGGATAGGTCATGAGCGACAACTTGCCAATCTCCAGCTCGGACAAGTTCCCGCACGTCGGCCACTTCCTCCACCGCAACCGCAAGTCGCTGCGCATCAACCGGCTGCAAATCATCCCCGTCACCGTCAAGCCCGTCCTCCGGATCTACCTCGAGAACACAGAGTGGCCGACAGACCAGCAAGAGCAGTGGTCAACCGACCAGAAGGAGCAGCACGAGCCTTCGCAATTCAACCCGCTCAACCACAAAGACCAGCCGCAATTCACCGAAGAAGACAAGTCGCACAGCAACCGCAAAGGCAAGAAAGACGAAATAGACACAAACAACACAGGCCAGTCGCAGTCCAGCCGATACAACCAAACCCATTCCGACCAAATGCCAGACGACCAGAAATACCACCGTTGATACAAGGCCCAAGACCTCCCATAGTCCGAGCGAACCGCCAAGTCGTGAATGCACCAGGCAGACCAGTCCCAGACAGACTAGGCCAGCCAGTCCACATCCAACGACCAGCCATCATATGCCAGCACAATTGGACGCGATGGGTGGGAAGAGGATATGAGTGCCACCGCTGTTTGACTCGCTGGCCGGTCATCATCTTCGGTTGTACCGAATGTGCTGAGCGGTATTGTGAACCGTGTAGATGGAGGATGTTGGGGGCTAGAAGACGTGGTGTTGATCATACTGGACAACCTGCTCAATGGGGTACACGACTATTAATGCAGTAAAGACGTGGCAATGAATAGCTGTCTATGAATATGTTCTTCAGTATAGGATAGAACATGTATTGCTGTAGTACTGTAACATCTACAAACCGCGTGGCAGATTTGTGCAGACAAAATGTTCTCAAGAGCGATGGTTGCACCGGTGATTACACGACAAGACGGAAAAGAAAAGATTGAAAAACAGATAATGGTGAGCTTCAGCGAAAAAGATGAATAGCACGATGCGAGAGAAATGTGACGAGGAGAAGAAAGAGATGGTGTCGACGCAGAATCGGATCGATAGCTTACTGTGATTATGATGGATATGAAGTGCGGTTTCAAGCGGAAGAAGAACAACCTGTCGGCTGTGAGAGGGGAAAATCTGCACACACTTGCACTGAGTGTGCTCGGGTTGTTTTCCTCTTCGCTCGCTTACATGTGATCGGGGATCTATCCTCATGCTAGAGGTACAATTCGGCTTGGTCTTGGACGGACAAAGTGTGATACGAAGTCGTCGCGGCGATTGTCTCGAAGCCATCAACCACAGAAGCCCTTGCAAAGACGCAGCAAGAAATATTCATACAATTCGGCGTCTGGAAGTCTTGAGGAAAGCTCGGGATTCTTGTTCATTCAGCCCGGAGTCCATGACAATTCCGGGGCAAGGTTCATGGCAGACCTTGCGTTTTTCGGAGGTCTATCAGACAGCCAATTGCCGTGATGAGAGTGGATTGTAAGTGACATTGTGTCGAGCTTGGATGACTGACTCTGAAGAATCGGAAAGTACAGCTCTATTTCTTCAAAGCGTAGAAGAACAGCTTTCAGGTCGGTGGATCGGGCTTTTCGCTTGGTCCAGTCTCAGTCTTGTCCTCAATATTGTCGTCAGGAGCCTTTGCGGGCGAGCGGTGGCGGGGTCTTCTATTGACAAACATGTTTTCATGTCCAATCGGCAGAGCTCTAGACCAGTCGCTTATGAAGCATGCATGGCAGCTGAGTTCTCCTGTTGGGTTCCTGTTTTCATCCAACTTTTCCCACCAAAGCTTGATGTATCTGCCATGACCGCAACCAGAGCAGTGATATGATTGCTTCGTGTCATACAGTATAGGTTGATGTGTGGGCCAGGACAGTTGACGAGCCTCTACAGACCGCGTGACCCATATATACAGTCGAACCGCCATTCTGTATTGTTTGTCGCTGTTGTACTTCTCTCTCTTAGCAGCTTTATAACGGTCAAAAAGACCTAGATTCGAGCATTTGAGTCTGTACTCGGCCATTTTTTGGAGGTAGAGTTCTCGATTCTTCAGAGACCATTGTCTACCGTATTCATATCGCCGGCTTGGATTCTTCTTGTTCCATTGCCTCACAAGCTCAGCCACGCGTTGTTTGTGCTGTTGATGATATCTGGCTTTGTAGGCCTTCATCTTGTCCTTGTTTTGCTCTCTGTAAGCCTTTATCTTGTCCTTGTTTCGTTCTCTGTAAGCCTTCACTTGTTCCTTGTGCTCCTGATACCATCTCTTTATTTTGTCCTTGTTTTGGTCTCTGTAAGCCTTCAACTTGTCCTTGTTTCGTTCTCTGTAAGCCTTCGCTTCTTCCTTGTGCTCCTGATGCCATCTCTTTATTTTGTCCTTGTTTTGCTCTCTGTAAGCCTTTAGCTTGTCCTTGTTTTGCTCTCTGTAGAGCCTTTGTGCAGCTCTGATCTTTTCGCGATTACGATCTCTGTATTCTTTTTGGTAATGCCTCTGGTAAGCGCGTAAGTTCTCGTGAGCCCCAGCCTCGGAAGCCTTGTCGCGAGCTTTGTCGTCGGCCATGTGGGTGACATGTTGATGTGTAGGAGCTTCTTCGGAGCCGGCACGTGTGGAATAGCGAGATTGACCAAGAAGCCAGAGAGATGAAACGATCGAGTTTGAGTAGCGCGGACGGAGATGGTATGAAGGCCTGTACAGAAGATGCAGCATCTTGATTGGCGACGAGTCGACTCCGAAGGGCGGACACGCAGAGCGCGAATCGACGGATGCGACGGTGTGACAAGTGGTGCGACGAGTAGGATTGGACAAGCGACGTCGAGACAGCCGGCGTGGCTGGTGGAATAGGCGTACGAACAGTGTGAGCATGTCACGATGGCGTTGGTTTTTGCTGCGGGCGCCGAAGTTGCGGCTTAAAATGCTTGGGCAAGCCTTGAAATGAGCTTAATTTGGACAAGGCTAAATACTTGACCTCACGCCATGCATCCGGAGGGCAACTACGAACAAGACGCACGACTGTGAAGATGTATGCGATACTTTGTCCGTCACTTCTGTCGCATACAGCGGAGTGGTGATGTTGATACCTTGCCCAAGACGGAAGGGTCTTGCCGACTCGTAGCCGAAAGTCGGCAGCACAATCGGCACGAAGACCGTGAGAAAGTGAAACTCGACCGGCGGCAACGGCTATTGGCTGATGTTATGCTTTGACAGGTCCGACTCGCGTGCTGTGCGAGCAAGTCGGCATGCGACTCGAACAGGCCACTGATTTTCTTCTCGATAACAGAATGCGGAGAACAACAGCGCGACGGCGAAGCAATTGAAGATGTTTTGACTGATCGAAATCCACCGGCGAGCGCGTCCGAGCATTGCTAAGGTGATGTTCAGGCCTGGTGGTGTGCCTGTGTGTCTCTTCGGCGCCGGCGCGCAGACAGCTCGGACTTCTCGGCGACGTCATGGTGTAGAAAATTTGCTCGACAAGTCGGAATCTCCTTCCCCCGAAGTCGAAAGGACCGCTGCAAAACCCGCAATCGACGACCGACCATAGCGCACGTATGCGGGTATTGCTTTGTCACAGTAACTCATCAAGTCCGGATCTCACGGTAAGTCTATGGTAAGCAGCGACTTGCTTTTCTCAAGCAGCCATCTCTTTCTCTTCCATCCTCTTCTCCTCGACGTAGACTTCCTTCCTTTGCAAGAACAAACTGCTCGACCACAAGTCGTCACGTAGAACAAGTCGTACCACGCCCTACAGCACGCCCTAAGCACTACAAGCACGCCCTACTTGTCAGTCCAAGCTTTGTCTTCTAGCTGCTCGATCCAATTTCAGACCTCAACATCTGTCTTGGCTTCTTGCTGCTCGGCTGCAAATATCAACGCGTAAAAGGTGCGTAACAGAAACCTCGCCATTCGTCAACTCTCCCCGACCTGCACAGTGCTGCTCCTTCTGCACTCAAAATCCCACACAATCGCATTTGCCAATCGGTAGCTTACGTCGCTGATAGGCTTACAATCCTTTGCTACTTCAAGAGCGAGCCCATCCCCAGCTCCCTTCCCCTCAGTCACCCACCCTGTCACACATGTCTCTACCAGAACACCCCGACGCTGCCCGATTCGGTCCCTTTGGTGGCAACCTCGCCAACATGCCTCCCCACTACGAGGACAGCATGAGCAAGGCTGGTTCGGCCGATAAGGTCGGCGCACCTGATCTGGAAAAGACGGCCACACTCGAGGAGGGAGAGGCCAAGTTCAAGAAGCTGGGATGGAAGCGTCTGACCATCTGTCTGATTGTCGAGGCCATCGCCCTTGGTGCGCTGTCGGTCCCTGCTGCCTTTGCTGCAGTCGGCATGGTCGCGGGTGTTATTCTTTCCGTCGGCATCGGTATTCTCGCCATCTACACGAGTTACGTCGTCGGACAGGTCAAGATCAAGTTTCCTCACGTTGAGCACTACTCGGATGCTGTCGGTCTCATGTTTGGTCGCGTCGGCATGGAAATTGTCGGTGCCATGTTCACCCTCCATTTGATCCTTCTCTCGGCTTCGCACACTCTTACCGGCACCATCGCATGGATTCGCATTGTCGACGACCCGAAGGTTTGCGCCCTTGTCTGGTCCGTCATCTCGGCCATTCTTCTCTTCCTTCTGGCTATTCCTCCTACTTTTGCCGAATTCGCCATTCTTGGATACATTGATTTCGCTTCCATTATTGGCGCCATCGGTATCACCATTATTGCTACTGGAATTCAGTCTTCCGATGCACCCGGTGGTCTGTCTGCTGTTGAGTGGAGTGCTTGGCCTCCAGCCGACATCACCTTCCAATCTGCTTTCCTCGCAGTCACCAACATCGTCTTTGCCTACTCCTTCGCCATTTGCCAGTTCTCCTTCATGGCTGAATTGCACACTCCCAAGGATTACGTCAAGTCCATCTGGGCTCTTGGTATCATCGAAATTATCATCTACACTGTTACCGGTGCTCTGATCTACGCTTTCGTCGGTACTGATGTCGCATCTCCTGCTTTGTTGTCGGGTAGCCATATCGTCACCCGTGTTGCTTTCGGTGTTGCTCTCCCCGTCATCTTCATCTCGGGATCCATCAACGCCACTGTCGTCGGACGTTACCTGATTGGCCGTTTCTTCAAGAACTCGCCCATCCGCTACACCAACACCAAGCAGGGCTGGATCGTCTGGATCTTCGTCCTCGTCGCCCAGATCGTCCTCGCCTGGGTCATCGCCGAAGCCATCCCCTTTTTCAGCGACTTGCTCGGTATTACCTCCGCCCTCTTCATCTCAGGCTTCAGTTTCTACTTCCCCGCTTTGTTCTGGTTCCTTCTCATCAAGGAGGGCAAGTGGAATGCCAGCAAGAAGAACATTGCACTTTCCGCTCTCAACGCACTTTGCTTTGTCATCGGTTTGACCATTCTCGGCTGCGGTACTTATGCCAGTGTCAAGGATATTGTTGATTCTTATGCTTCTGGCTCTGTGAGATCGCCTTTTACTTGCTCTCAAGAAGCTTATGCTTGATCGACTCTGCGAGCGCGTACGATACCCCCTTTTTTGCTGTCCTATTACTTTTTCCCTTCATGAGGGGAATTCATGTATATAAATAACTTGTCACGTCTTTCTTTTTTTATTATTTCGAAATGTCAATGAAATACCAACTCTCTACACTTCACACAACTTGCACTTTCCCGCTTTTCGTGCAGCTTGCAATCACGACTTTCTATCAAGATTTCGACGCGAGTTTTGCTGTGTTACCATAAGCAACACCTGCTCGATGGGATTGGAAATCTATCAGCGATCAGGCGTACCACCATCTAATCACCTCGCCTGATTTTTCTGATCGGATCCTACTTTCCCATCGGCTCGCATCTCCAGAGAACCCCAGACCAATCTAGGTAGCTATGCTCTATATTTCCCATGTGGTCGAGACAACCGAAGAAGAAGAAGAAGAAGAAGAAGACCCATGCTTTTCGTTCTCGAACTCTCCACGCCATGGAAAAGTCGGTCCTTTTTTCCTTTTTCCCCCTTTGATCACCCAATCCTCGGACCAAACATGCGTATTTGCGTATTCTAGGGCAACACAGGACGTAAATGATCAAAGCTTCTTTTCAAATCCTAGATCTTGGTTATGAACATATTCTAACATATCTACGAAAAACCCCTTTGCGGAGATATATATTGCATGCATTTTTCACTATACAGATATGGAGGTGGGAAATATAAGCAACAGAGGTTAAGAAAAACATTTGTGGCTTTTTTTTTCCCGGCATGTGCGGTAAGGGACTTACGGCAGGGGATGGGAAGGGTGGTGTGCCGTGGGTTTGTGCTGTGCAGCGGTACGGTCCGTTAGGGCTTGGGTTTGTGCATACTTGTCGTCGTACCTTGCATAACGACGTCGGAGTGTTGGGAACGAGGGGTGTGCATATCGGCGTTCGGAGAATAGTTTAGTATCGGAGTGGTTTCGAGTATGGTCGCCGGAACTGACGAATGCGGTCTTGATGAATAGGGTTTTTGTGTTTGCGTCTCGTTTTTCTTGTTGCTGTATCCTTGTTCTCTGGACAAGATCAAGTGGTTGTAGGAGAGAACTAATTCGGGCATCACTACCGATATGATGTTGTCTGTTCTCGTGAAATGCTGGTGCTGGCGGAAACGTCGGCCCAGAAATTCGAGCCGATCGATAAGAAGCGCATCCCGGCATGCGACAACTACATGATGCTCCAATACGAAGCGGATTTATAGCGAAACATGTCTTTTAGCTTAATGAGATAGCTTATATGTCTTCGTTACTACAAACTATGGTTGAATCGTCAATGCAAAATTCGCTAGCAGGGCCACCCTGCCACATCAATCGAGCTTCACTGCCACCCACCACGCCCAAAGGAATGTTCACCAAATCAACCAAGTCAGCGACCCGGATGATCAAGTATACATCTGTAGCTCCGACGATCACAGTGCTAGCTGTGTAAGGATTGACCATCGAGCAGTGGAGAAAAAAGACACCGGACAAGAACGGGTGGGAAGAGCTGGGTAGGATCTAAATCACAGAGGAGGTAGCATGATCATCATACTTGCTGTTCTTGGTAAACATACATAACTGACACTTCCATCATGACCGTCAAATATAGGAAGAAGATGTAAGAAGAATGAGATCAGCATCAATTCCTAGAACTACAAGTTTCACCACTAGAAGAATTGCATTTACCATCGAACAACCACTCTACAAAGCATGAGGGCCAAGATGGCAGAAGAGAGGCATGACACATTATCATGTACGCTGACGACAATTTGGAGATAATGCTGGTACATTTGATTCCTCTAAACCCGACAACGAGGTGTTACAGAAGGGTATAAGAAGCAAGAACTTTACTCACCTCTCATTCATCAACCAATCATTCACCTCCTCTCCTCTCTTCTATATATCAGAACCTATCATACTCAAGCAACAATGGTTTTCCACCAAACTCCTCGGCTCCTTTATTGCCTATGCGCTTGCCTCGCAGGCTCTCAACTTCCGCATCAAAGCAGTCGAACACTCCTTCTTCTCCGGCGAACCCCAGCTCGCCCCCGGCGCAGCAATGAGTGCCGACATCATGACCTCCGAATCGGAAGACTGCCCCGACGGTAACCCCAAAGACTGCAATCAGCATCAATTCCTTTTCGGAGAAGGAGGTTTTTGTGCCTCGACTGCAGACAGCCCTCTCAAGGTCTGTCGGCGCGAGTTCAATCTTCAGGGTCATGGGCCTACTTGTGGCACTTTTAGGGCCAATGGCGATCTGACTGATAGTGTGCCTCTCGAAGGTGAGAGGTGTGCTTTCTTGCATGATGCCGAGACTTGTCTTGGTAGTTGCTAGTAAGTGTTTGGTTTTGGTCCCTTCTGTTTTGTTTCGAATGTTCTGACATGTCGGTTGCAGTGTTGATTATGGCAGCGATGCTGAGGCTTTGACCTGTGGTCTTGGCAGTTCGTCCAAGAATCCTGTCTTGCGTTGCTTCGATGATGGTAACTGTTAAGCGTGGTGTGGGGTTTGTTCCCGATGGTCTGGAGGGGTCTTTCGACTCTGTGATTTCCGGTCTTGCATTTGGAAGTATACCGACGTAGCTAGGACGAGTATGAAAACATGAAGTCGAACTTTCGCGCTGTTGTCTTTTTTTCCTCCCCTTGCCTTGACAAAGGTGCTTACCTTGAAGTGTCCTGGCTCACCTTCATGGACCGAGAAAGGCTGCGGTCGGCGTAGTCTTGCGAAGAACCTACCTTGAGCTCGCCGCGTTGTCTGTCGATGTTGGCAAGTTCATCCATGAGGCGGATCTCGAAGCGTCGAATCAGGAAATTTCAATTCCGAGATTGCCAGATTTGTTGGCCAACAGCGATCTCTCGGTCCGAGTCGTACAAGACTGCTCTGCACATATATGGCACAGTAAGACGTCTCTGAGAATCTCTTGTTGTGTGTCGTTTCTCGAAGAGTCCAGCGTATTCTCTTACGCGACATCTCCTGTGGTGGTCCGATACCACTGGACGCAGGATTCCAGCTCTTGATGATGCTCCCCAGAATGACTCCACGATCCAGATCTCGTGGTTGGCGACATATTCGGTCCTTTTCGCGGCAGGCTGGAGAGAGCACGAGGGAGTTACGGAGGATCAGGATGGGGGATGCGAGGGTCGCGAAACAGGATTGATTCGCATGGAGACTGGAGTTGATGGAGCCGAACAGTTGGGGGAGAGAGTCGGGGGGTTGGCCTCTCCTCAATCTCCAGTCGTCAAGTGGAGCGGCACCAGCAGCTTTTGATTGCGACCGCGATACCACCGACACTATTGCTCCGCAGCAATGCTTTGCGGGACCCGGGGTGGTTTTAAGGACGACCTCTTGGAACATGACCCCGTGTCAGGAGGTCACGGACTCGGCTCGGGATCCTTTGTTGACTGTTGTTGGAACTTTTTCACGAGCGCCAAGCGACAACGCGGGTGGCGCGAATAAGACAAACGCCTGATGCGCCATTTGACGCCTTCCATCGGCTCTTCCAAACACCTTCTTTTGGCTAAACACACTGCGATCGTTATTTCCGCATCTCAAACCTCCACCATCGCTTGCGACAGAAGAGCATGCTGTTGAAGTCAACAACTTCAACGACATCAACACAACTCTTCAGGCCCTCGCAGGATTCGCACCAGAAACTCTAGATGTGGATGCCCCACGTCTCCACCATCAACCCCCGACAATTCGGCCTTGTCCTCGGTGGTATTCTGCATCTTCCGGTCTCCATATGGAGTCGTTGTGCGGATAGACCAGGTCCCGGTCCGATAATTTCGCAGGAACCGCTGCGATGTAACAAGAAACCCTCACCGCACAGGCGCTCGCGTGTCGTCTAACACCACACGGAAACATGCATGACGTCTAGCGTGCCATGGGGAGTGCACTCTACTTCCAGGCCAAGCCCCGCGATTCGGTTGCCAATCCTCCAAACCTTCGTCTTGCGAGGCTTGCGCTCCGCGTTTAGCTGACGGTTTTGACTCTTTGAACACACGGGACTTACGATGTGGGTTTGGCTCCCGATCCATGCACTGGGCGCCAATTTCCTGCTGATTTCCAGAAAGCGTGGCGTGCGTAGGTGGGTGCCGCTGGAAGCCGTTCCTCTATAAGAAGCATGCGACCTGCCAGTCCATACAGGTCAGTGATCATCGTTTCTTTTCAATCGCTTGCAACTTCTTCTTCTCCGCCTGGTCTCCTCACACCCCGACATTTCCCTTCGCTCGTCTCCATACTACAACCCCGGAAGAATACACAACCATGGGTTTCTTGTCATTGAAAAAGCCCGACGATGAGGTCGGTGCTGCATGGCCTTCCATCATGGTCGGTGCCTTTGCTGCCTTTGCTGGTATCCTCTACGGTTACGACACAGGAACTATCTCAGGTGCTTAAAACCCACGTCATTTAGAGGAAGCAAAAGTTCTAACAAGCTTTCAGGAATCCAGGAAATGCCTTACTGGATCGAACAATTCAACGACCCTGCCGCTAGCGGAAAGATCTCCCTCATTGTCTCCATTCTCTCAGTCGGTACCTTCGTTGGCGCTCTCGCTGCTGGTCTGATTGCCGACTACACTGGCCGCAAGTGGGGTATCATCATCTGCGCCGCCATTCCCTTCAACCTTGGTGTCATTCTTCAGGTCGCTTCCACCGAACAGAGTATGTTCATTGCTGGTAGATTCTTCGCTGGTCTCGGTGTCGGTCTCGTCTCTGTTCAGATTCCCATGTACCAGGCCGAGACTCTGCCCAAGTGGATTCGTGGTTTCATCATTGGTTCTTACCAACTTTGTATCACCATTGGTCTGCTTCTGGCCTCCCTCATCAACTATGGTATGTCAATCACTCTGCATCTCTAACTACACATACTGACAATCTTCAGGCACCAAGGACCGCAACGACAGTGGCTCGTACCGTATCCCTCTCGCCATCCAGTTCGCCTGGTCGCTGATTCTCTGCATTGGAATGTTCTTCCTCCCCGAAACCCCTCGCTTCCTGATCAAGAAGAACAAGCAAGAACAGGCTAGAAAGTCGCTCCACTTCCTCCGCCGCCTTCCCGAGGACCACCCCGCTCTCACTGCCGAGCTTGCTGAGATCACCGCCAACTACGAGTATGAGATGTCTCTCGGAACTGCTTCCTACCTCGAGTGCTTCAAGGGCAACACTGGCAAGCGTACCTTCACCGGTATTGCTCTCCAGTCTCTCCAGCAGCTTGTCGGTGTCAACTTCATCTTCTACTACGGTACCTCCTACTTCAGCAGAAATGCTCCTGCCGACTCTTCCATCCAATGGCTGCCCAGTGCCTTCATCCTTTCCGTCATCACCAACGTCATCAACGTCATCTCCACCTTCCCTGGTCTTTGGGCCATTGACCGCTTCGGTCGTCGTCCCGTCCTCCTTGCCGGTGCTCTCGGTATGGGTATCTCGCAGTACATTGTCGCAGCCGCTGGTGTCGCAACATCTCCCACCGACTACACCTCCGCCTGCGCCCAATTCGCCTTCATCTGCATCTACATCTTCTTCTTCGCCTCCACCTTCGGTCCCGCAGCTTGGGTCGTCACTGGCGAGATCTTCCCTCTCAAGGTCCGCGCCAAGTGTCTTTCTATGACCACCGCCGCCAACTGGTTCTTCAACTGGCTCCTCGCTTTCATCACCCCTTACCTGACCGAGGTTCAATACGCCAACCTCGGCCCCAACATCTTCTGGATCTGGGGTGGCTTCTGCTGGATCGCCGTCGCTTTCGTCTGGGCCTTCATCTACGAGACCAAGGACCTTTCTCTCGAGGAGGTCAACGAGCTTTACAACACTGTCGGCAAGGCATGGAAGAGCAAGGCTTACCGCCCCATGATCAGCCAGCGAAATGGCGACTGGGATGCCGCTCGCTCCAAGGCCGAGGCCGAGGGCAAGACCTCTGTCGCTCCCAGCGATGAGATGCTTGAGAAGGCATAGATGCTTTTCATCATGATTTAAATGTTTCTTGTTTTTCCACACGAGTACAGCTGTGATCTGGCTCGTTTTTGTATATACCCAATGATCTTAATATGGCATGTGAATATTGCCTTTACATTTTACAACGTATTTCCTTCGTGCTTTTCCTTTTACTTGCTTGTTTGTGCGGATCGTAAAGTATTTCTTCTGCCAGAAATGAGGCTTGCAGCATTGGTAGTTCATTCTGCATCCAAGACCGAGTGACGTTGACCAAGGAACTGGTACCTTAAAAAACAAGTCTCGTGGTACAGGTACAAGCTACTTCTCGGCAAGCCACAAAATCACTTGTATCCATGTACAAGCATTCTTTCTTTTCTTCGACAAACCATCGCAAGTCTTGGAGGTGAGCATCATCGCTCGTCTGGTCTTCATCTGGGGTAAACGGAATGTCCAATATCAAGAACAACAGGGGTTTTCGGATATCATGTTTGCGACATTTACATGTCCCTGGTGCTGATGAAGAGTCGAATAATAATATTCCGAACAAGATTGAACTTTCGCAATGAGCTGTGGTGAAATAACTCAAAAGCGACATCCACACGTCAAACCACAACCACAACTTCTGCATCCACGAAAACACATTCACATCTTCTTCAATCCCTCTTGACACCAATCTTCCCCACCTTCCTCAACCCAAACACACCCGCCAACAACACGATAATCATCCAAGCAAACAGTGCCCAAAACACCGCTCGGTAACCAGTCATCAACGCATCAGGCGACGTCTTATCGTCAATCCCCGAAGCAGCTGTTCTGGAATCCGCAATGACGGAGGTGATGGTGAGACCGATTGAAGTCCCCAATTGAGCGCAAGTGTTGAAGACGGCACCGCCTAGTGCTTGTGTGCGGAGGGGGAAGATGGAGGAGATGATGAGGAGGCCGACGGTGAAGAGGACGTTTACACTGATGCCTTGGAGAAGCTGTGGTTGATGATGTTAGTAAATGCTTTGACTCGGAGGGTCGAAGGAAAATGCTTACTTGAGCGAAAAATGCCATTTTCCAGTATGTCCAGCGAGGGTTTATGATGGCCATCAACATGGGTGATATGGAGGTGAGTCCGCAAGAAGCTAATACAATCCATACGACGGGCATGCGGTTTACAAAGTAGCCGGTGGAGATGTTGATCATGACTGCTGTGATCAGAGCAGGTAGAATGCGGATGGAAGCTCCAAGCGCTGACAAGCCTTGAACTTGCTGGAAGCTAGTGTTGGGTTAGTCTTTGCGCCTAGGTAAGTCATGAATGTATGAACTTACAACAAACTGACATAGACCTCCATACCATTGATGACGGCAGTGCTGAAGAGAATCATGATACAAACACTGGTGAAGCTGAGATTTTGCCAGAAAGAGTTTGGAATGAGAGCAGGTTTTCCAGTCTTCTCTTGCCACGCCATCCAGCAAATGAAAGCAGGAACGGTAGCGATACCAACAACCAGAAGTGAAATGGTGGTTGCAGTCTTGATGTTGTGAACGCTGGCCGACAATGTGCTATAAATCATGTCAGTATATCATACCATCAACTTCGAACAATGAAAACTCACGCCAAAGCATATGAGATAGCCACAAGACCAGTAGTCGAGATGATCGTTCCAACCCAGTCAATCTCAGAAGCCAACTGCTTTTTAATGCTGCGTCTAGGATGCGGACGCGAATTCTTTGGCAGTGCCCAGAATCCGACAAGACCCAAGGTGAAACTTGCGGCAGCCACGAGATAGAAGGCTGGACGCCATCCAACACCATCAACAAACACACCACCGAGAATCAGGCCAAGCAAGAATCCAAGAGGACCTGCGAAGCCTAGACAAGAAAATCCCATGTTGCGTCGTTGGCCATCTTCGACACTTGTCGAGATCATAGACACTGAAGCTGGAACAGCCATCGCATTGGCAACTCCCTGCAATCCACGGAAGGCAATGATCTCACCTCCATTGCGCGCGAGACCACAAGCCAGAGCACTGACGGCAAGCAGGATATTCGCAGACAAAATCAAAGGTCGTGTTCCGAGAACATCAGCCAGGGATCCAGCCAACATGAGACACGATCCAGCAGTAAGATAGAACACTGAAGTCGGCCAAAGTTGAAGTCCAGCTTCCATTTCCAGTGCCTTTGCTATAGCGGGAAGACCAATCACAATAATGCCATTGCAGAAACTGGAGAAGAGTTGTACGCCGACTAATTGTGCAATGACAACGATTGTTCGTCCTTTGGAGAGAATGGCCTTCGCTTCGTCGTTGAGAGGTGTCTCATCATCAGATGATGCTTCCAAATCAGTGTTGACAGGCTGAGGATTACATTCGTTCGATGGGCCTGAAATCGAAGGAGTTCTGGTAGTAGTACCGGAAGCGAGCCCGAGACTCGTCAATTCCACAGATGGTTGTTTGCCCATTGTGATCCAGATAATTCGATGTATAGATTGGCTGATGATACTCCTGTATCACAGCGAGGTGCAGAAGAGGACTACATGTTTCCTAGATGACTCTTTGCGCCTTGCGCCTTTGAGCGTTGTCGGAAATATGACAGAATTTGCAAGCTAAATTGCTCCGTAGCTGGGAGTCATAGTTTGCATTTCCCGAAAGTTGCCCGTCAGTTTCCCGCGATTCTTCAAATCCCGTGCGGCAAAACGGCTAAAATCGCAACACCGCGTATGCATTCATACAACTTCTCAGAGATTACTGTTAAGGATGGAGATAATTGACTAGTGGGAGGACAGATTTTATAGTCAGCATCGAAGCAGAAATATACTATCCATCCACATTGTTTTTTTGGGGCGAGGAGGTTCAAAGAATATGTTGTATAGGCCGTCAAGCCCAATATGTCGTAAGTTTGTATTCATGTCTAGCTAAATCAACAATTTGCAAAAGTAAATCAAGCGTGCGCTTGCGCAATCCAAGGTCCATTTCCGTCTCTGAAGACTTCATCTTCCGTTCCACCACAAACATCCTGGTATGGCAACCAAGCACCAACATCATCCCGAACACCGCCCTTCCATTCATCACTGTTCTTCCATTGTCTGCCTCCTGCGACTGCCAGAGTCGTGAGGGGAGTATCCATGTATTGGTCCATGAGAACACGAGCGTAAGGTTGGAACCAAATCTTGTCCCAAACCTTGCGACGGAGATTCTTCATGCCATCGCGATGAGCATTATGGTGAATGATTGCAGGAGTGTAGCCAGTGGGCACGTTGGTAAACAATGGCACTTGAGCCCACTCTTTTGCTTCTAAATCATCGGTACCATTGCTGTGGAATGGTGCGGGTGTCTTTGCGATATCCTGGTGCAAGACGAGCTTGTTCTGTGATTTATCGATGTTGCGCTTGACGTTATAGAAGTCCACCCAAGGCGTATTGTCGAAGTTGACCCACTCTGTGTCGTCTTCAGAGAATACAGTGGGTAAGGAGATGGAGCCCTCGTAGTCGAGACCGATGCCAAATTCCATACTTCTGGTCATGTTTCTCACAGCTTCGAGATCTTGCTCGCGAATTAAGCCTCGTCTGGGATCTTCGCTGCGGAGGCTGATGTGATCCGTCCAAGACATGTCTCTTTGTCGCACAACTTCGCGGTATACTTCTTGGTCGCCGAAGATTGAACCGAAGATGTTTTGATCGCTACCGAAGTTGGGATCCTTCTTCGCACGGTTCAAGGCTTCACTGAACATCACACGCATGGCACCGGCTGTGCCAACTACAACTCCAGAGTTGAGGTAGCGTGGACGGAACTTGAGGTATGGATTTCGGTCTCCAACGTCTGTGTCAGTGTCGGGTCCGAATATATCCTCAGGTAGAGTCGAATTCGGAACGGCATAACAAGGTGCTGCATCTGCTGCCCAAGGCCAACATCTCTTCTGCGCAGAGAAGACGATCTTTTGCTCAATCTTGTTCGTGCTGACGACATGATCCCCGAGTTCGCGACGAATGCGTTCGTTTGCTCGGCGATTGATGTCAAAGTAACGTTCGATGAGGGTCTCAGGCCTCAGTTGGAACCAGGTATCGTAACCATCAGTCATGATGATCAGGTCATCGTCTTGTTCCGGAGAAAGGCTTTCGAGATATGAAGATACACCGCTAATCTTAGCAATGTGGGAACCTCCAGAGACGAGGTGCGCGTCGTTGAATGTCTTGCCCCAGTTGAGGACTTTTGGTGAAGGGTATCCGAGAACAGCTGCTCCGACGATAGCTTTGCAGAGATTCTCATCTTTTCCTGAAGCCGGTATGAGAAGGTGTACGTTGCCTGGTACTGTCTGTGTGAATGGTGTGGATGACATGTCTGGGCCGGTCCCTGTAAAGAACACAAACGTGATACTGGCAAAGATGAAAGCTGCAATGAGAGCTGGCAGCCTCGCGGCTCTCGCTCTTGTGCTGCTGTATGTTCGTATGTGGTGGAATGCTGGTTCTTGCGCCCAGCGAGGCGACTGTGGTAGCAAATCATGCTTCTTCTCGTACATAGTGTTGTAGTTGGTCATTTTGAGAGAGTGTGATAGTCGACTGGACCAGCCAAATCGAAGTGTTTGAAAGAGAGTGTGTGGTATAATGCGAGAACGACGTTCAAGGAGAGCGAGCGTGTCTCCTCATCTTTGAGGCATCCATGACAGTTATATTCGTCGTCAGATGGCGTCTTTGCGGTTGCCAGGGGGTTTTTCTGAGAGCTCCTATCTCGTACGGTTCCAACGTCCTCGGCATCCGTCACAACGTCGCAGTCCGGAAATGCCATCCTCCACGCGAATGACCGGACATTTATCATATATATTTGGTATCATACTGAGTCAGTATGGCTTGTTACCGCAACCAAAAGTAGGATGCGCTGCATGAACACAAAGGGGTTTATAGTCATGCATCAAGCGGGCGCAAATAAAAGAGTTGATGACGCTTTTCGCTGGTGACGATGCCGCCATCGCGTGGAGTCTCGAACCCCCCTGTTTGCCAAGCTTCGGTACTTTCAGAGACAACTTTGACCATCACGAGTCGCGACATCTCTCCTGGAAATTGTTCAAGCAGACGCGACCCACCAAATATTGAACGCATGTACTTGGAAGAATCGATTCAGAAGATTTGCGCGATAAGGGAACAATTTCCCTTTTGATCAGAGGCATCAGCCTGATCAGCTTGATGAGCATGGAGAATTTGAATATTTTGATCACTCGGACGCGAGAGGATCACTGACAGACGTTTACTTGTCACGCCCGGCAAACATATGAACGACGTCGGTATAGTTCAGCCAAACGAAGACACGAGAGACGGTAACAGACAAACCATGCATACGTCTTATCACCGTTGATTCTCGATGCCCGTTTTTGCCGTGCTCGCCATGGCACTCTTCATCAGGCAGACAGAACCGAACGTTAATACTGTTGTCGGTACTACCTGCGAACAAAGGTGAGTTTCTGCGTAAGCGCGCTATACTTGGCAATATCAACACGTTGATTGTATGGCTTGGTCAGATGGACATGATGGCTACTCTGCCTAGTCAGCAACAAATTGCCGAGTCGTACCGGGTTCGAATGTTTCCTAAGCTTGGCATATTATCTTCGGTCTGATCACCGTGACAACACAGCTATTCTACTGCCAGTCCGCTAGATGGAGGAGTGCTGGTGAATCGTTCAGAATCTTTCTGCGGCACGGTATAGCCCCACTGATCGGCGTCGTATGTACGACTGGTCACACAAATATCGACCGGCAAAGATATCAAGAACAAGCCAACAGAAGGCACAACTGATTCTGAAAATTCGCGGTCGTTATCGGAAGTGAGTATTCTCGGTCTTGGGATACCATTTTATTGTCCCTACCACTTCTTGCATGTCAATATCCTTAGAATTGAAGTGGTTAATCTCAGCCTTTGGAGTATCGAGCGATCCAGATCTTCACCAAAGTTGCTTGATGATACAAACCACTTATGTACCGATGCTACTTCTATATTCACGTTGTGCTGAAGGAATGATCGCAGATGTTTTGAAGCACAAGTCTGATAAAGATACCGAAAGTTTCTAAGGAAATATAGTGTGCTAACTATGTGTCGTGCTAATACTCAAAAGAGCAGAAGCTTATATTACATGCGATGATGATACGAAAGGAGATATTTTACTTCCTCTAGAGGATGAAGGAGACGATGCTGCCGAGAACGTAGGCACCAAGACCAACAACGCCTCTGAGGTGACCGGCAAGCTCAAGCTTGAGGCCAGCGACAACGGAGCAGGCAATGGTAATCAGACCGTGGCAAGCAGTGGCGAGAGTGACAACAACACCCTTGAGAGCGGCGTAACCGCAGACCTTGATGGCGAACTTGACGGTGAATTCGACTTCAACGAGGAGCTCGGCGATCAAGCTGGCAAGTTCAGCCTTGCTGTGACCCGAGATGCCACCGACAGTAGCGAGATGAGCCTTGGCCTGGCCGATGAGAGTAATGAGGACTTGGATGTTCTCCTTGACGTCGGCGATGGCTGCAGCGGATGCGGTGCCGGAGATGCCGTTGCAAGTAGCGTTGATCTCAGCGGTGTACGAGTGGATGTGGTCAGCGAGGATCTCGAAGGTACCCCAGACATCGACAGTTGCGTTGAGGCCGAGAGAAACATCAAGAGAGCCACCGGCAGCACCTGAGAGAGAGCCAGATGCGCCCAGTCCAGCGCCGAGTCCAGCAACACCCGAAGCGGCTGCTCCAAGAGCACCAGTTCCGGATGCGCCGATTCCTGCACCCAGTCCAGCGGCACCACCAATGCCTGCGCCCAAACCAGCGGCTCCTGATGCGGCAGCACCAAGGGAACCGGTTCCGGAAGCACCGGCTCCAATACCTGCGCCCAGGCCAGCAGCACCGCCAATACCGGCGCCCAATCCTGCGGATCCTGTTGTGGCAGCACCAAGGCCACCAGTCGATGATCCGCCGATTCCTGCTCCCAAACCAGCAGATCCGCCGAGAGAGCCTGAACCGCCAAGACCGGCAGCACCTGAAGCGGCAGCACCAGAATCACCGGTTCCAGTTGCACCAGCTCCGATGCCTGCGCCCAAACCTGCAGATCCGCCGAGAGAGCCTGAACCTCCAAGACCGGCAGCGTCAGATGCGGCGGCACCGAGGGAACCAGTGCCAGAAGCACCAGCACCAGCTCCGATGCCAGCGCCCAAACCTGCAGATCCGCCGAGAGAGCCCGATGCTGAACCTCCAAGTCCGGCAGCGCCTGAAGCGGCAGCACCAAGATCACCGGTTCCAGTTGCACCAGCTGCGAGAGAGCCTGAGGGGGTAGCACCGGCTGACAAAGCGGCGCCAGCTGAAGGAGAGATACCGGCGGACAGAGAACCCTCACCACCGAGGCCACCAGAAAGCGAACCCTCACCGCCAACGTTTGCACCAGCCCCACCAGTCACGTCAGGCGAAGAAGCGGAGGCAGTGGGAGTACCGTTGGCAGCATCTGTGATCGAGTCGCTAGGGGACGAGGCAGGGGATGAGCCAGAGACGGAAGCACCACCGTAGGCAGGAACGTCAGAAGGTGAAGATGAGTCAGATCCTGAGGGAGAGCCCTGAGCAGCATCAATGGCGTTGTCACTGGGGGAAGAGCCAGTAGATTCGGTGGAAGAAGCGGGAGACGATTCGGAAGGAGATGAAGCGCTGTTCGAGCCCTGACCGTATGCGGAACCGCTGGACGAGCCAGAAAGACCACCGTACATAGGAGCGTCAGTTCCGGAAGGCGAAGAGGCCGAGTCGGTTGCGGAGGGAGTACCCTGGGCGGCGTCGATGGCGTTGTCGCTAGGTGAGGCAGCAGCAGAAGATTCAGCAGGGGATGAAGGGGAAGAGCCGTAAGAGCCGCTGCCGTATCCGGAAGAGCCGTAAGCGGGAATACCGCCAGTGGGCTGAGCTACACCAGCAGGGACGGAAGAGCGAGATGCCTGAGCGCCGTCGACAGCGTTGTCACTGGGGGAGGCAGGAGCAGAGCTCGAGGGGGCAGCAACGCCAGCCGAGTAACCGTTACCCCAAGTGTAGCCGCCGGTAGGCTGTGCGACACCCGAAGGGCCATTAGCGATGGAGGTGCCAGTAGCGATCAAAGAAGTAGACAGGACAGTCGATGATGCGGGGCAATCAGTAACATCTGCTGCGCAAGAGGTAACAGTACCGACGTGGGTGCTGTAGAGAGTTACGGTGATGGGTCCAACCGATGTAGGAGCGGGAGTGTCAGGGCTAGCCTCAGATGAGACGGGGACGGCGGTTTGCCAGTTGCTGGGGTACCAGTTTGTGGGCATCTGGCCCGAGGGTGCAGCAGCGCCGGCAGGCATCGATCCCGAAGGAGCGGCACCACCGGTAGCAGTTCCCCAGTATTGACCGTACGAAGGCATGTTGTTGGGGGTCTCGTCAGAGTTGGCAGGAGGCGAAGGGATAGGCATGACAGTCGAGGTTTGAGGAATGACAACAGTGCTGCCGTATGCGGGAACACCCTCAGAGGCAGCAGGAGTAGACTCGCTGTTGGCAGGGACACCCTCAGATGCGGCGGG